>JADMIO011047633.1_pt1 | contig 13606 bp, 14 predicted proteins | sample 8958161 | NCBI WGS metagenome assembly JADMIO01 (sample SAMN16585339, study PRJNA669376) | soil metagenome | isolation source: Crop rotation soil | place: USA: Cullars Rotation, Alabama | collected 2011 | reverse complement strand
CGCATTTGCGTCTTAATTCCCCGGTAATCTGAATATCTTTTGATAAATCCTGCATTTTATTTTGAATTTGTTCTGCCAAAACCATCGCTTGACCCCATAAAAGACAAAAACCTTCCTTTTGAATTACCTCTACTCTCTTTTGCAATTTTTTTAAAAATGAGGGAGAAAAACCCGAAATCTTTACATTTTTTTTCCTCAATAACTGACGCAATTCTTTAAGGTTTTGAATATGCAGATCTTGAAATAAAGTCCGCACTTTTTGAACAGAAATCCCAGGTATATTAAGCAATTCATAAACACTCCCTGGAATTTTTTTCTTCAAATTCTCGTAATAGGTAAGTCTTCCGTATTTTTTTAAAACATAAACAAGTTTTGCTATCTTATTTCCAATTCCAAACACCGTTTCTAAATTTTGATCTTCGATCAATTTGTCGAATTCTTTGAGTTTTTCAATAGCAGTAGCAGCACGTCTATAGGATAATCCTTTTAAAGGATTTTCATCTTGGAGCTCGATCAACATTCCAATTTCTCTAAGAATCTGAGCAATCTCGTACTTATCCATATAGTCACTCTATTTTTTCTATCTTACGAAAAAAAATGTGAAAAACTAGAAAATCTTTTATATCAGAAAAAAAGGAGGAATGTAATGAGAGCTTTAGCCCTGATATTTGGTGTAATTTTTGTACTTATGGGAATTTTAGGATTTATTCCTGGGGTCTCTCCCAATCAACATCTTTTTGGTCTATTTTACGTCAATACGTTTCATAATTTTCTTCATTTAATCAGTGGAATTATTTTCATTTGGGTAGGTGTGAAGAGTGCACGGCAGGCTATCCTCTTCTTCCTAATTTTTGGAGCGATCTATTTTGTCGTGGCACTTTTTGGCTTTTACTATAAAGATCGACCGATTTTAGGAGTCTTGAGCAACAATATGGCAGATGCTTGGCTGCATCTTATATTGGGTATTATCATGTTTTATGTTGGCTATAAAGGAAAAACGAGAGGTCCATCATGAATCAAGAGACAATTTCTTTTTGGCAAGACAAGCAGAATTTGAGAAGTTTTCCTGCGCTGCATAAAAATTTAGAGACCGACGTATGCATCATTGGCGCAGGAATTGCTGGACTTTCAGCAGCTTACAATTTAACTCAAAACGGTAAAAGTGTCGTTGTTTTAGATGATGGACCTATCGCAGGAGGACAAACTGTAAGAACGACGGGACATTTATCGAATGCTCTGGATGACCGCTTTTTTGATCTTGAAAGATGTTTTGGCGTCAAAGGAGCTAAATTAGCTGCACAAAGCCATGGTGCCGCAATTGGATTCATCGATCAGCTTGTCAAAAAACACCGCATTAAATGCGATTTTAAAAAACTCGATGTCTATCTTTTTGTGCCTCCGGGCGAGTCGTTAACAATTTTAGATAAGGAATTAGAAGCGGCTCATCGAGCAGGACTTACTGGCGTAAAAAAAATTGAGCGCGCTCCTATTGAATCTTTCGATACAGGGCCATGTCTTCGTTTTCCCAATCAAGCAGAATTTTCTCCCTTGCCCTACATCGATAAACTCTGTGATTTAATCCTCGAAGCTGAGGGCTCGATTTTCACTTCTACACATGCCACTCAAATCGAGGAAACAGAAGACCAATATTTAATAAAGACAAAAGGCCCCTCTGTAATAGCTAAACATGTCATCATTGCAACCAATAGTCCTATCTGGAGCCCCTTTTTGCCTCATCTCAAACAAGCCCCATATCGCACTTATGTCATTGCAGGCAATATCCCCAAAGGATACCTAACGAGAGCTCTCTATTACGATACTCCAGATCCTTACCATTATATCCGCGTCATTGCGTCAGATGAAAAATACGATCTTTTGATGGTTGGAGGAGAAGATCATCGCACTGCAGAAAAAAAAGACACGCAAAGCTGCTTTGATCAACTTGAGCAGTGGACAAGGGAGCGCTTCCCTCTTTTAAAAAAAATATCATGCCGCTGGTCTGGACAGGTCATGGAACCTATCGATGGTTTAGCCTTTATTGGAAGGGTGAAACGAAAATCAGAAATTTACATGGTAACAGGAGATTCAGGAAATGGCCTCACACATGGCACCATCGCAGGAATTCTTTTAAATGACTTAATCCTAAAGCGAAAAAACCCATGGGAAAAACTCTACAACCCCCATCGCAAAACTCTCGCTGCCACAAAAGACTTTATCAAAGAAAATCTGAATTCTTTTTATCAATATCGGGATTGGATCACACCTGGAGACAAAAAATCTTCTGCTCATTTACCCAAAAATTCAGGAGCCATTATTCGAAAAGGTCTCAAGAAATGCGCTGTCTATCGCGATAAAGAAGGCAAACTCCACGAAATGTCAGCGGTTTGCCCTCATTTAAAGGCTGAAGTGCGATGGAATCCAAGTGAACATTGTTGGGAATGTCCAGCCCACGGCTCGCGCTTTTCAGCCACAGGTAAAGTCATCCAAGGACCTGCAAATGGCAACTTAGACAAATGCAAGAAAAGAAGAGGGAAGTACAAAATTTAGCGATTTTTCCGTTGATTCGATTTTTTGCAAAGTGACATATCCGGTTGGCCATAGGCATTTTGCAAAAAAACGAATCCAACGGGAAACGCGCAAATTGGCGCCGAATGAAGTTTTGCAATTCCTTCAAGAAATTAAGTTTTTTTCCTCGGCACTTTAGCACCTTTTTTGCGCGCTTCTGAAAGACCAATTGCAATGGCCTGTTTTCGATTTTTTACAGTTTTTTTACTTTTTCCAGACTTTAAAGTGCCCTCTTTCATTTTATGCATCGCTCTCTTTACGCTTTTTTGCGCGCCTTTGCCATACTTTTTAGCCATAAAACCTCCAAATAGTTAATAATCCTCTAAAAAACTAATAAAAAATTAATTAATATTTTGCAAGCTCTCTTCCATTAAAAAAATATTGAATTAAACTTTCCGAATAGGATACAAAAAAGTATAAAACAAGATTTTTCTCGAGATCTAACATGGGCCTTTGGTCATCCATCAAACGAGTTGCAAAAGCTGCAGTGCGGGTTGTTGTCAAAGCAGTGATTACCATTGTTAACAACTTAACGTTAGGATTGCTTGATTTATTGCTCGGATTTATTGCATGGCCCCCAAAACGCTTGAGACTACATGTCTTTATTCTTTCAACAGATCCGCCCCCACCTGGGGGCGATGATGTACCTCCAAATACACAGGTTGCCGACGAGCAATTAGTTCAAGCTGCAATAGATCGCACGAAGCGCATTTACAAAGAGCGTTTCAATGTGAACATACGCCCCTACAGCGACACCTTTATTCAGGTGCTCACGGAACCTGCGCCTGCAGAAGCGCTTGATTTTGAATGTGGTTTTGGCTCGGAGTTTGGCGTTGCTGGGGAATTTTTTGCGCAACATTTGGCAGGATGGAACGCAATACCAATTTCGTTGACATTTCCTGTGACTGTATTCGTTGTGCGCAGTTTAGTAGGGCCACTGGGTTGTTCTATGTCTGTTGTCGGTGATTATGTAGTGATCGCTGAACCTGGACTTATGGATAATGTCGCTTTAGCTCACGAGATTGGGCACACCTGTAGCCTCTGGCATTCTGGGTCATCCGATAATCTCATGTTCAAAAGCTCCCCTGCAGGCGAAAAAGTCAAGTGGTTCCAAAAAAACCTCCTGCGCTCATCTCGTCACGTTCAGTATTGGTAGAATTACTGTTTGTTATTTCGAAGCTTTTGAATATTTTTAACTCATTCATTTTTAGTAACTTAAATAAATATCATTAGTATAACCAAAATTCCCACAAATTGTAGGAATTTTGGTTAGACTTTATCCTTATTTTTACCAAAATTCCCACTTAAAATAGGAATTCTGGTAAAATAAAGAAATATGTTTCCACATATGCGATCGTCGATCTTTTCGCTGGGAAAATGCATGCGGCTTTGTGCCGAAACTGGAAGAAGCGAGTTAAGGGACGAGACTGGTACGATCTCATGTGGTACATCCAAAACAACATCCCGGTAAATTTAACCTATCTACGCGAGCGGATGAAGCAAACTAAGCACTTACATCCGGAAGAAAAATTCGGAAAGACCGAATTATTAGAAAAAATACATTCAAAAATAGATGACATTGATTGGGAATTAGCAAAGTCAGATATCGCTATGTTTATCCCTGACAAACAAAGATTATCCATTTGGTCAACTGCATTTTTTCACGATCTTATAGATCATTTGCAAGTAGTAGAAAATATCCAATAACTTAATCCGAAATAAAACTTCCTTTCTGATCTTCCCGAAGCTTTTTATTTCTTGGATCGATGTAGCGAAGCATTTGTTTAAAATTTAATTTTTGCTCGTATAGTGCAAAAAAATCATCTCTGGATTGAATCACTGCTGTTCCAAAAGTGGGACAACAGTGAAAAATCTTATTGACTTCAATGACTACAGCTATATGAGAAAGCAATTTTTCATTTTTTTTATTTCTCACAAACAAAATATCGCCACATTTAGCATCGTTCATATCGATCTTGAGAATCTTCCACTGGCTAAAAGTCACAAGTTGACGAGGCATATCTCCAATGTAAGTGAGAGGAATGTCGATCCCTAAAGCATGTTTAAAAACATAATGAACAGATGTCAGACAATCAGCTACAAGAGGAGCTTGTTCGCGAAGAGCGGGCCTACAATAGGTGGTTTTACCGACTAGTTCGGACGTGGTCCCAGTCAGGGACTCTAATTGAACAAATGAAGAGCATCTAAAGACATAAATATCGAATTTTCAATCCTCCCAAATTTTAAAAATGCAAAATAGAGCTGGATGAATTTTAGCACAGGAGGTGTTTTTTTTCACTTCCTATTCTAAACCCTAGGATTCCAAAATCTATTTTCGCTTCTGGAATTGAAACTCGCTTTAGCAAAACGTTACAACGATGAGAAGAACGACTTAGTCAAGATAAGTGTTTATTTCTGACTTCACCTCATTAACGAACTCCCCAACCTTCGCAATGCCAGATACTATTGATTCGTACACAGATTTATAATGTGCAGCTAGCATAATAATGCCCACAGTTAAGAATAAACCTTGTACGATTGCTCCTGTCGGAGGGAAAATTAACATACAAATCATTGTAGCAACACCCACTAGTGAAGCGAGTAGCATAAGTGTAAATTTCGCGATGTGATGGGTGCTAGCCGTCTTTATAGTATTAATATCCACCTCCGATAGTGGATCAGCCATGTCTAATGACTCCTTTATTAGAGCTTGGATCTGATCTCGGAGTTCCTCAGGGATCTTTCCTTCTAATAATTGCAGTTCCAGCCATACACCAGTGATATCAGATTCGTCCATGCCGTTCAATAAGTGACGAAAATAGGCGTGTTTAGCTAAATTATATGTGGAATGAATAGCCCCTGCTGTAAAGCACACTAAGCCTATAACTGGTAAGGCGAGGGCGATACCTGCTCCCACAGCCAGAGCTGCACCGGTGGTAAAAAGAGAAGATACCGTCATCGCTACAAACATCGCTCCAACATGCATAAAAGTGAAGTTTTGAACACCAGATAATATGACTACACTTTTTTCCTCTAGAGAGGCATTTTCCCTTGAAAGTTTAGCATATTTTTCTCCAGCATCGATGAAGTTCGTCGCCCCAGCGATCAGCGCAAACGTACCTGCAACAATAGAAGCTGTAACTGCACTTATGGCTACTGCCGCTACTGCTATTGTTTTTTCAACAGCAAGTGTAATTGAAAATCCACTAGATGTTACAAAAGCATAAGGTGTTGCACTACTCACTATTGCTTGTACCTGATTTGTTGCCATAGTTACCTCTCAAATTGCTTGCTTTTATAAATTATAACGTTTGTTATTATTTTATATCTTAATTATACATAAAATTTGACTTTTTTATCAATATTTACCTATTTGGATACCCATTGGAAATGTCTCATTATGTCCTTGTAAAAGAGGGACTTACAAAAAAAATATTTAGGAGGATGAAAACCGCCCCCAGTTTTTTATTTTTTTCTATGAAATGGGGGGAAAATAGGCAAAAGTTTGGCTAGAAAATGAAAATGCCTGAGATTTTAGTCTTAAGTGTTTGTTAATCAAGAAACTCCAGATGCAGGATTCGAAATTGCGGTCGATCACTTTCATTCCAACAATTCACAACTATCCGCAAAAGAAAACAATAAAAGGATTAAAAGTTTAAACACTTTCTGTTTTTTTGCTGAAGATTGTGAAGAGCTGCTGATTTTTATAAACAAGTGGAAAAAATTTGGGGAATACCACAGCAACCCCCGATTAAGTACCTTCGTTGACGATGGAGTTTTTTTGGCTGGGCTACTTGTAGGCATAAGCCACCTCCTTTTAGAGTAACTGTAACGCAGTTTACTTAAATACTTAAAAAAGCAACCAGAAGAAAGCATGTAAAAGTTATTTAAATAGATTAGGAACCTATCTACTGCCTCTGCAAAATCTCAGCGTGCTCCGGGTCATCGTGTGGACAAAAATGACCCGTATCATCGATTTGATCTTCGGGAGCATCCAAGTAATATCTAAATCTTATTTTATTAAAAATCGCCCCCCCATCAGGAGTCATCCAACATTCTTCTGTAAAGTTCCAGATGGCTGCTTGATATGCGGTAATCATTTTAACTAGCTTAACTTTACCGTCTTGCGGCGGCCCTTCGACATCAATGTCGTGCGTGATATTCTCAAGATAAACTATATTGCATCCGTGTTTTCTAAGAGATTTAACAATAACTGTGGGAGAATAGTCTTTTGGAATGAATTCATTCATAGGCACGTAAATCAAACTCAACGCCATTAAATATTGTAACATGGTCACCTTAATTAATTAATTTGTCGCAGGCTGTCACTCATCACTTATCTCGATCAGGGACGCCAAACCAATCGTCAGTAGGATAATTTTTAGGGGGCTCGTAATGGTCCAGCAATCCCCACCCTTCATTTGGGCCTTTGTAATCAGGGAAATCACTCATAAACTCTTCCAAAGCTTTCGCTGCCTCCTTAGCGGCTTCCTTATTCTTTTCAGCCAGTGCTTGAAGGTAGTCATTTTTCAAATGTCGATATATTTCCTCTGATCCAAATATGCTTGGAGGACTTCTCCAACCGCAGCAGCTCCATATTCATATGCACCTCCTATATCACCAGCCGCAGCACAACCAGCGCTTAGAGCTGCGTCTTTAAGGCCTTCTACAATATGTTCACCCCCAGCTTGATTAAAGGTGTCTATGAAATTATCCCAAGCTCGCGACTCCACATCTGCAGTGATCCTAGATGGCCTTTCTTGCCTCATGCTATAATTAATCTTAATCTCAGAGGGACATGCATTTCTAGCAAGCCTTCGGGCCCTTCTGCCCTCTTTTACTACTAAGTTACCTGTGCGATCAGCTCCCGCCATTGCACTTTCGGCGCCTTTGTAGAAATTAAAGGAAGACATAGAAACCATGTGTCCTCCATTAACGACGATGTGATTGGCTACACGTTCGGCGGGATCAGTACTTGGGATACCTACAACAAGATCATTAATGTTTGAGGCTACTTGATTGATATTATCAGAGATAGCTTCTCCCACTTGGCCCAAGAGCTGTTGAAGAGGGTTTATAGCCTCTACAGTGCGTCTTGCGCCAACAGCCACATTGTTAGCTACATCGGGTCGCGCTAGGTTCTCAATGGCCCCAGGTACGTGATTAAGGTAATCAGCTATATGCGCAACTTGTTCTACTAAATGAGGGATTTGGTTTATGGCGTGACCTCCGCCAACTATGACGTGTTTTAAGGGTTCTAGGCTCATTTAGGTATTTCCTTCATTGTAAGTTTTCATGTTTTGCGCCCTAAATCTCAAGAATATTATTTTAATAAACTTTTGAGATTTTGAAATCCTACACAAAAGCAGTTATATTTTTCTAACTGAAGTAATTTTTAGTGTTGTTTTAAAATATAAAAAGAGTGTGATAAATAAATTAACTTGTCATCCAAATGAGGATGTAATTTCGAATGAAATGAAGGAAGAACCGCTTGAACAAAAGCTCAGGGATCACAATTTGACGGGAAATTATGTGGACTGCAAGGAGTGCCATATAGAACCAGATTGATTGCTAATCTATAGCAAAACTGATGCCGATATCTATTTCATTAGAACAAGTATCCATTCTAATTTATTTGGCAAATGAGAAACCTCAAAAGCTAGCCGTTTAAGCGGTCAACTTTTGAGACAATTTAGACATACAGTCACAATGCCCAAGACATTCCAGCAGTAGTACAGGCGCTCGCTAGATTATTAGAACTTTTTTACTTTTCTTTGCTCAGCAGCTATGTATTCCATAATGGCTTGTCCTCTTTCAAAACCAGTAGCATCCTGTCCATTTTGACGGAGAAAAGCATGCTCAGCACATCTCCAGTAATCGTTTGTCAATCGATGCTTGATAATTTTGTAAAGCTCTTCATAGATTTTGTCTTTTGCTTTTTTGGGCATTTTAGAAAATCTGTCTATTTTATAAAATTTGTCTATTGAGCGGCCATCTTGAAAATCATCTTTGCAACTATAAAATTGGTGAGCCAACTCTTTAAAGATTTCAGTATTGGACGCACTAAAATCCATGATTTGGATGTACCCGTTTTCATAAGTCAAAAAGAGATTTTCATCGAAAACGGAAAGAGAACTAATGTGGCCCAATGTATTCAACTCTGTCGCGCTTCTAAACTTCCCATCAATGGTATTTAAGCATTTGCCCGTTTCTATATCCCAGATCTTGATCGTCTGATAATGATCACTAGAGACAGAAACTAATTTTCCATGGAAAAAAGTAAGAGATTCAACCCAATCATTATGCCCGTTAAGAGTATTAAGACATTTACTTGTTTCTATATCCCAGATCTTGATCGAGTAGTCACAAGAACCAGAAAAAAGCTTTCCATCAGCAATAGTAAGAAAGCAGACCCTAGTTATATGTTCATCTAAGGAATTTACAATTTGACCTGTTTCTATGTTTAAGATCTTGATTGACCCATCGTAACATCCTGCGAAAAGCTTATTCTTGTCTATGGCAAGGGATTGAATCCCAGCAAGACCCCATGGCCCTCGCTGAGTCACTCTAATGCTATCTAAGCATTCGCCTTTTTCTATATCCCAGATTTTTACGGTACCGTCTCCAGAGGCTGAGAAGAGCTTATTTTCAGCAACAAGAACAGCGGAAATATCCTTTGTTCTCTTTCCATCCTTAAAGAGAGTATGTAGGAGTTCGTTTGTCTTTAAATCATAGATATTAATTCCATTATTATCTAACTCGATCTGGATCATGCCCTTCGGAGTATTCCAAATACTGACTGGGCACTTTCCTTTAGCAAAATTTGGAAAAGAAATTGGATCGTCCTCATCGGATTTAATATAGGGTTTTAAATGAAACACTCCGTTCATGAGATTTGATTCAGAACGGTACTGTGTTTTATAGGATTGCTGGAAATTTGGAATTTCTTTTGGAGCTTGATAAAATGGGAAGTGGATCTTAATTAAATTTTGCCAAACAGAATCAAAATTGAAAAGCTGATGAAAGCATCTGCAAACTAAGTTGCAAGATGCGACATCTTCCGAATACGCATGCTTTAATATTTCAGTGAATACATCAACAGGCATTTGCGTTAACGGAGAGTTTTGCTCTATGATAGCTGTTGAGGGAACAGGAACGGTTGAAGGAGCGTTTATGGTCGCCATGATTATTAATACTTATTTTTAAGTTAATTAAATACAATATAAAACTTTATTAAAACTATACTAAAAAATACAATTAACAGCAAGAATTATTATGTTTTGATAATAATTAATCATCATTAAATTAATAGGTCTGTCTGTAGAGTGACAAACTTTCGAGAGAATTTGTGTATAATATTATTTAATGCTCTTTTTAAAGAAGTTATAGTGAATATATACTGGTCATGTTTGAAACCTAGAGTGATTTCGGTTTTGGCGCTTCAATTTCCCAGCCGGCCAAGCAGGGCTACTATTCGAAGCAATAGGGCCCTGCTCGGCCGGCTGGGAAAGTGAAGATGCCAAAATTGAAAGAACCCAGGTTTCAAACATGACCAGTATATACTCGTTATTATGATTGGCCCATCCTTGTATCTTAGGATGATGTATAGTAATGGAAAAGACATCTTGAACGTCAATTTTCAAAGCTATTGCTGTTTCTTTGTCAGTTGCTATGTGTTGTGGGGAAGCGGAGAAAAAATGGGGAAAATCCGAGCTGGAAAACAAAAAAGCACCTAAGATTTTAGTCTTAAGCGCTTATTAATCAGAAACTCCGGATGCAAGATTCGAACTTGCGACCAATGGATTAACAGTCCACTGCTCTACCGCTGAGCTAATCCGGAATAGAAGGAATAATCTTAATACGAAGAGAGATTTTTGGGCAAACGCTTTATCTAAAGAAGAAATTTGTCTTTTAAATTTGCTATGAGAAGGCTATTCTCCTGACATGGAAGAAATTTGTGGTTACATCGATAGCATCGTCTTTACTGAGAGCGAAAAAGGTTTTACGGTTGCTCGGTTGAAAGAACCGAAAAAAAAAGATCCGACTTGCATCGTCGGGATCATGCCCTCAATCCAACCTGGAGAGACTATCCGCTGCAAAGGATTCTGGAAGATCCACCCCGAATATGGGCAGCAGTTCGAAGTCAAATCTTTTGATCTCCAAGCTCCAAGCGATCTCATCGGAATGCAAAAATATCTTGAATCCGGGATGATCAAAGGGATAGGTCCTGTCTATGCGGAGAGAATCGTCAAGACATTTGGTTTAGATACCCTCGATGTGATCGACACGACCCCGGACCGATTGCTTGAAGTGAGCGGTATCGGAGCTAAACGCGTGGACACAATCAAGGCTAAATGGCAAGAACAAAGGTCCATCCGTGACGTAATGATTTTTCTTAGAGGCCATGGAGTCAGCCCTTCTTACGCGCAAAAAATCTTTAGAAATTATGGAGACAAGAGCATCGAAAAGGTGCGCTCCAATCCGTTTCAACTTGCCAAAGAAATTCATGGCATTGGCTTTAGGACAGCAGATTCGATCGCGCAAGGGCTCGGTATTCCTCTAGATTCCCCAGCGCGAATTGATGCAGGCATTGAACACACTTTATGGGAAATGAGCAAGGAGGGGCATGTTTGCTATCCCTTAAGTGATCTGCTCCCCGAGGTGGAAGGAATTCTTCAAGCTCCCAAAGAAATGATTGAAAAAAGAGTCCAAGCGCTTGTCGAAAATCAAGATCTGATCAAAGAAAATGACACGATCTGGGTCAGGCCTCTTTTTCTAACAGAAGTGGGCATCGCTCGCGAGATTGCCAGGTTATCCCAAGCGCGGTGTTTCATTCGCTCGGTTCAAGTGAACAAGGCGATCGAGTGGGTGCAAAGACTGCTCCACATTGAACTCGCACCCGAACAAAAAATTGCAGTGGGTCTTGGAGTGCAAGAAAAGCTCCTGATAATCACCGGAGGACCTGGGACAGGAAAAAGCACGATCACAAAGGCAATTCTTCGCATCACAGAAAAAATCACAAACAGGATCATCCTCGCAGCTCCCACTGGCAGGGCCGCAAAAAGAATGACCGAAATCACAGGTAAAAAAGCCTTTACGATCCACAGCTTGCTTGAGTTCGACTTTAAAATCGGAAAGTTCAAGAAAAACAAAGATCATCCCTTAAGCTGCGATCTCATCATTGTCGATGAAGCGAGCATGATCGACACGCAGCTGATGAATCACCTATTAAAAGCCATTCCGGCAGAGGCGCGCACAATCTTCATTGGAGACATCGATCAGCTCCCAAGCGTGGGCCCTGGAAATGTTCTCAAAGATATCATTCAATCAGAACGTGTCGGCGTCATCCAGCTCAAGAAGATTTTTAGGCAAGCTGCAGGCTCTCTGATTATTACAAATGCCCACCGGATTAATCAGGGAGAATTCCCCGATCTCACCTATCACCCGAGAGGGGATTTCCAATTCATCGAGGCGGAAGATCCAGAAGATGTCGTCAAAATCGTCGTCGATCTGGTCGCAAATCGACTTCCCAAATCCCACCGATTCCACCCTTTAGATGACATTCAGGTGCTCTCCCCAATGAAGAGAGGCATCATCGGCAGTGAAAATTTCAACACGGTGCTCCAGCAACAACTTAATCCCTCTCCCACTCCCCTCTTTCGCATGGGCCGTTGTTTCAATGTGGGCGATAAAGTGATGCAAATGCGCAACAACTATGACAAAGAAGTCTACAACGGGGATGTCGGCAAGATCATCGAGATCGATTTGAGCGAGCAGACACTGAAAGTTGTTTTCGATGGCAGAGTCGTTGCCTATGAATTTTTAGAAATGGACGAATTGGTTTTGGCTTATGCCGTCTCGATCCACAAGTACCAAGGCAGCGAATGTCCTTGCGTGATTATCCCCGTGCACACCTCACATTTCAAGATGCTCTATCGCAATCTGCTCTATACAGGTCTAACAAGAGGCAAAAAAAGAGTGATCTTCGTCGGCACAAAAAAAGCACTTGCCATCGCCATCCGCAATGAAGAAGTGCTAAAGAGACATACAGGTCTTAAAAATGCGCTCTGTCAGTTTCTGCCTCCCAAGATCGCTCAATCAAATTCAACGATTCCATTCAATTAAAAGCCAACGCGCCTGGTGTAAAAAACCTGCCGTATGTACTTTTGCACCAACAAAAACTTGGTAATAATGCTCAAAGGGTATCTGTTGGATTTTGATTGATATTCCAGAGTGATTTTTTAAGGATTTAAGAGAAATTTCGACTGGGTAGGGATCCAGAGTGCCAGGTGCAGGAATCAAGGTTAAAAAGCAGACTTTATTTGTGGCAAGGGGATCAAGTTTCTCAATATACTCATACACTCTCTGGCTGATAGGTGGCTCTTCTCCAATGGAGTGCCCGCGGTTTTGTTCCCATTCCTTTTTTCCCACAACAAAGCCTTTGGAGCCTTTGAATAGATTGAGAAAGGGTTGAGTCATGCTGCAAAAGACCTTGCTGACAGCATTGACCGTACAGTGACTTGTGAAGGTGCAGTTGTGCAAAATCTTTTTAACTATAGGAAAAGGAATAGGGGCAAAGTGACTGCCTCCATCCTCTAACTGCTTTGATTGCCAAGAGACAAGATTAGTTTGCGATACAGAACCTACTTGATGCATTACAGAATCTCAGCCCCATTTTTGGCTTTATAAAAGTGAGGAAGCTCGAACCCATCTTCCGTCTCAGCGGAGAGGATCATTCCCTGGCTCTCGATGCCCATTAGAATGGCGGGCTTGAGGTTGGCGACGACTGCGACGTGTTTGCCGATAAGAAGGGAGGGATCGTCCATTTTTTCGCCAATCCCAGAAAGAACCGTTCTTTGCTCGGTGCCAAGATCAAGGGTCAATTTCAGCATTTTCTTAGATTTGGGAACGCGCTCCACATGAAGAATGGTAGCAACGCGAAGGTCCACTTTGCGGACGTCGTCGATTGTGATTTGTTCTTTGACAGCTTGATCAGAAGACTCTTTCATTTTTTTCAGTTTTTCAATCTCATTTTGAATCA
>JADMIO011517305.1_pt1 | contig 13608 bp, 17 predicted proteins | sample 8958161 | NCBI WGS metagenome assembly JADMIO01 (sample SAMN16585339, study PRJNA669376) | soil metagenome | isolation source: Crop rotation soil | place: USA: Cullars Rotation, Alabama | collected 2011 | reverse complement strand
ACCACCCGCGCCGCCGCCACCACCCGCGCCGCCACCACCGCCCGCGCCGCCACCCACACTGCCCGCGTCGGGCGTCGAGACGACCCCGGCGTCGAACGGAGGAGGAGGAATCGCGACGTTCGCTACCCTGAATGCGACAGTGAGCACGGTGACGCGGCCTGAAAGCCTCCTGATCTTGACCGTCAGCGAGTGTGGCCCATCGGCCAGACTCGCGGTGTTGAAGGGGATCGCGCTCACCTCCGTTCCGCCGACGAGATCATACGGCCGAGCGGTGTCTAAACTGAACGACGTTCCCGAGGTCTTCGGATCGTCGATGTAGAACCGAACGGACTGGAGGCGAGTGGTAGTAGCAAAAAAGACATACGCGTTCCCGGAAAGGCTTTGACCGCCCAGAGGGACAGGAGCGCTTCGATCAGAAGACCTGCTCAGCCTCACCGAATCCGAAGCGCCCAACTCGAGCTCGGCACTCTCGCCCTCCTCTGATGGGCCCAGAGCATCGCCACAGCCCATCCCCAACACGGCCAGACAACAGAAGAGCGTCGTACATCTCGGCATCGGCAGCGTCATGGTTGTTCTCCCAGGGGCGTTGATGAGTCGAAGTAAGCAACGCAAGCCGCGCGCCACCTCAACCCGCCACCCGGGACCGCGGATCTCTGCGGTATTTCGAACAACCCACAAACATCCTGCCTGTCGCAAGGCAATGGCCTTATCCATATGCCTCAAACAAACACAGTTATTTCTAAACACCCAGTCCGCGTCGAGCCCGAGCGCATGCGCATGCGAGCCTCCAGCAAGACGGTTGGGCGTCCCGACCTCTCGATTTGGAATCAGTCGCAGCCGGCTCGCCGCGGCGGCGGCAGTAGCCATGGCCGCGACCCTCCTCGACGCTGCGCAATAACAATCACTCACATACTCAAGGCGTCAGAACAGACACGTCGATGAGCAATTGTCTATCCAGCCGCACCGACGGTTGCACTGCGGCCAGGACTTTCTCGAGGCTGGTCGGGGCCGTCACCGACCCGTCTGAGCTCGAATGGTGCGCTCTTCTCTCTTTCCCCAGTTATCGAGGGGGCAGCTTTCCTCGTGGCTTTTCGATCCGACGGTAAGTGCCATCACGTGCCTGATTCGGCTCAGGAGGAGAGGATGGTGCTTGGGGAGACCCTGAAACGTCCGTAAAATCAAGCTGATACCGACTCGCCGGCTCGAGTTCAGAGAGCCGTCTGGAGATCGGCCCGAAGCACTGACCGGCTGAACCGCGACATCAGGTCGACCTTGCTGCTGAGCCAAGAGAGCCGCGGCGCCGCCGATCGGGCTTTCGAGTTGCTCCTCCGTGTGTGGAGTGGCCAGGCGCCCCCGAGTTGTCTTGTTTTGACTCAATTGTTCGCATTCCCGGGTCCCTTCCCCCTCCTTCAAGACGTCACTCAGACGCAACACCCAATCGTCCGCACAGCTAAGCGACTCGCGTCGAGGTAGCCAGGACGCGTGACGTACGCAGCTGGCACCCTTGGCCTTGGCTCGTGATGGACGGCACGGCGTGTGCTCGCAAGGAGTTCATGGGCAAGCGCGATCGAGCCTTCACATCAGGTGCAGCTGCGATTCTTCTATGGCTTATGGTCGCCGGCTGTGAGTTGGGGGTCACCGACATCGAGGTCACGGATGGTCAACACGATGAGGAATGCGCACGGCTCGAGGACGGGATCTTCAACGAGGAGTGTGCGCTGCGTGCCGTTAGGTCTTTCCGCGTCCGAGGATTCGAGAGAATCACCGCCTCTCCGTTCAGCTCAGGGGTCACCGGGCTGATCGAAGTATCGGTCGCCAGCGAAGCGGCTGCTGCCTATCGACGCATCGTTCCCAATGGCCCGCCAGAGACGATCTCCCTCCCTTTGGGAAGCCTGATCATCCGGGAGGTTCTCGATGATCAAGGGAACGTCGTGAAGTTGACCGTCATCGGGCAGGGACCCGCGGGCTACAATCCGGACGTAAGTGATTTCTGGTTTGCCGTCACGGACCCCTCCGGAAACGTACTGACCGTAAACGACGAACGGCAGCTGGGAGCGTTGGTGAGTTGCCAGGGCTGCCATGTTGCGCAGCGGTCCAATTCGTACCTCTTCGGTGTCCCTCTCTCCGCTCGAGCAGGTGCCGTGAGGCCCTGACCGAATGCCTTGATCAGGAGTGGAACCCCTTTGCCGCTCGGGCGTCGAGGTGGGTGACGCGCGCGAGCGCATCGCTGAAGGCGCGGCGTTTGGCCGCGTCGGTGGCGAAGGCCACTCCCATCACGGCAGCACGCATCGCGGCCCCCGTTGCCGGCCGACCGGATTCCGCTGCGTCTGAAGCCGAGCGCGATCTTGAAAGCACGCGCGCAAGGTCCCCAGGCCGATGCCCCCACGGGAGCCGGAGGAACCAACCCAGCAACGACCGTCGAAGCCACCGCGTTGCGAGCTCGACATCGGACGAATGGGCGGCGATCGCCTGGGCGACGAGGGCCGACTGTTCGGTGTCGTCCGACACAAAGCCGGTGCGGCCCAGCAACTGGTAGCGGTCCACGGGCGTGAAGCGTCGCGAAATGGCTTTGGCCGAGAGCCCCTCGAGTGGCAATCCAAGCGCGTCTCCGACCGCGGTACCCAGCAAGACCGTCAACCGCCCTCCGGTTGTCTTCGTGGTCGCTAGCGAGGCCCCCCCAGCGCGCCCTTCAGTGCAAGCTCGGTCGCCCGAAAGTGAATCGCGCTGGTGAGCGCGTTCGCGCGCGCCCCGCGAGAAGTGACGTTCCCGAACTGGTCAACGTTCCGCTCGGCATGACTTTACGGCGTCGGCGAGCGCCCTGCGCATCGACTCGATGTCCGCCGCCCCTCCGTTGACTGATATCTTCTTGAAGGCAGTACCCGCGATCTTGAACTCGCAGTCATCCTTGAGAATCCGCAACGACTCCGGGCTCAAGAGCTCGGATCGGGCAATCTTGGTGTCGTTGTTGGCGTCGAGCTCGCCGAGGTGGGTCGCGATGCTGCTGGCAATCGACCGGATTTCCTTGATGTTGACCATGGCGGGCTCCTGCTGAGGGTTTGAGAACCGTTGAACAGCTGAGTTATCGGCGAGCCGAAGCGAAGGTTCGCGCCGCGCGGCACTGGAAACTGAACCCGCTCGCAAAGATTGCGGCCTTTCTGCCTCGACAGTCTCGACAGTCGCTCCGACGTCAATGTCTGCAAGGCATGCAGAACACAGGAGGTAGGACGCCGTTACGGATCACCTGTGACGCGTCGCGCGGTTGCCCTGGTTGTCGTCGCTTCCCTCGCAGTGGCCGGCTACGTGGCCCATCAATGGCTCCGGGCCAAGGACCCCCTCGAGTGGAGCGGAACGGTCGAAGCCCGCACGATCGAGGTCGGCTCGCGGGTGGGCGGCCGGGTGCAGAACGTCCTCGTGCGGGAAGGGGACAGGGTCGAAGAAAGTCAGGCGCTGCTGGTGCTCGAGCCGGGAGATCTCATCGGCCAACGATTGAGCGCTCTCGGCCAGTTGGAGCAAGCGCAGGCGGCTCTGGACAAGGTGTCGCAACAAGGCCCGAGCGCGCGTCGGGACGAGATCGCCGCGGCGCGGGCGAGGCTTCAGGCGGCACGAACCGCGGTGGACAAGGCCAACCTGGATCAGCGGCGAATCAACCAGCTCTTCTCCGGCGGAGCCGCCCCACGCGCGGATCTCGACTCCGCCAACAGCACGCTGCTCAACGCGATTGCCCAGCGCGATGCCCAAGCCGCAGCGGTCAGTCAACTGGTGCGGCAGACCCCGGAAGACGTGAAAACAGCCCTGGGCCAGGTGAACATCGCCACCGGGCGGCTGGATCAGATCCAGAGTCTTCTCGACGAGCTGACGATTCGAGCTCCGCGCGCCTCTCGAATCGAGACGCTCGACCTCCGCCCCGGTGACATCCTCGGCCCCAACGCCACGGCGGTGAAGCTCCTCGAGCCGGATCAGCTCTTCGTGAGGGTCTACGTGCCCGAGACGCAGCTGGGCCACGTGCGCCCTGGCCTCGAAGTCCCGATCGCCGTCGACACCTTCGCCCGCCGCTCCTTCAAGGGGGTGGTGGAGTTCGTCAGCGACGTCGGCGAGTTCACCCCGCGCAATCTCCAGACCGTGGACGAGCGCGCCAACCAGGTGTTCGCGACCCGCGTTCGATTGGAGGAAGGCCACGACGTCCTGCGCGCGGGAATGGCCGCAACCGTGAAAGTGAACCCATGAGCGGAGAGATCGCGATTCAGGTCGACAACCTGAGCCGGAAGTTTGGCGCGGTGCTCGCGCTCGACCGGGTCAGCCTTCAGGTTCACGGCGGCCAAGTCTACGGGCTCCTTGGCCCGAACGGGTCGGGCAAGTCGACGCTGATTCGCGTGCTGTGCGGGTTGCTGGCGCCGAACGAAGGAGCCGCGAGCGTCCTCGGTCTGGACGTGGCGACCCGGGGTGAGGAGATCCGCCGAAGCATTGGCTACATGAGCCAAAAATTCTCTCTCTACGAAGACCTGTCCGTTCGCGAGAACCTGGAGTTTTTTGGTCGGGTCTACGGACTCTCGCGCGCCCGCATGCAGCAGCGTCTGGACGCGGTGGTGTCGCTGATGCACCTCGAGCCCTACACGGGCCGGCGCGCCGGGCACCTGTCGGGCGGGTGGAAGCAGCGGCTGGCGCTGGGCGCGGCGCTCTTGCACGAGCCCCGCGTGGTCTTTCTCGACGAGCCCACCGCCGGCATCGACCCCGTCGCGCGGCGCGAGCTGTGGGACTTGTTGTTCAAGCTCGCCGCGAGGGGGGTCACGCTGCTTGTCACCACCCACTACATGGACGAGGCGGAACGCTGTGAGGAGGTCGGCTACCTGTTCCTCGCGAAGCTGTTGGTCACCGGCACGCCGGAGCAGCTGATTGCGTTACCGGCGGTCAACTCCCTTCAGACCCGACACGTCGAAGTTCAAGTTGGCCAGCCCGCGAAGGCTCTGGCCTGGTTGAGTGAGCAAGGGTTTTGCGAAGACGCGACGGTCTTTGGCCAGGCGATCCACGCGACGGTGAAACGCGAGCTCAACGACGAGGGGATCGCCGCTGCGCTCAGCGACGCCGGATTTCCCGGGGCCCAAATTCGAGACATTCGACCTTCGTTGGAAGACGTCTTCGTCACGCTGACCGAACAGGCCTCCCGGACGCGCGTCCCCTAGGAGCCCCGCGATGTGGTCCTCGTTCTATTCAGTGTTTCGCAAGGAGTTCATTCACATTCGGCGCGACGTCGCCACGACCCGATTGACGTTGATGCTGCCCGTGTTGCAGTTGTTGCTGTTCGGCTTCATCGATCAAACGGTGCACGACGTGCCCACCGTGGTGGCGGATCAAGATCGCTCGGTCGACAGCCGGTTGTTGCTTGACCAACTCGAGGCCACCCACACGTTCAAGATTCGCACCCTGACCACCAGCCCCCACCTGGCGCGAGAGGAGATCCGCGCCGGCCGCGCCCGCGTCGGAATCATCATCCCTCCGAAGTTCCACAACCGGCTGACCCGGGGCAGCGCTGCTCAGATCCTGGTGCTGATCGATGGTTCGGATTCGGCGGTCAGCTCCCAGGCCCTTGCCTCGGTCAACGGACTCGTCGCGAGCGACAACCTGGCCCGCCTCGAACAAACCCCGGGGCAGCAGGGCCTCGCCGCGCAGCCGGTGATCCTCTTCAACCCTGAAGGTCGCACCGCGAACTATCTGATCCCCGGCCTGGTCGCGGTGCTGCTGCAGTTCATCGGAGTCCTTCTCGCGGCCAACGCCATCGTTCGGGAACGCGACAAGGGAACGCTGGAACAACTGCTCGTGACCCCCATTCATCCGTTGGGGCTGATCTTGGGCAAGCTGGTCCCATACCTCCTGGTTGGGCTGACCGAGATGACCCTGGTGTTGGCGTTGATGCACTTCGGATTCAAGGTGCCGATCCGAGGAAGCCTCTTGTTCCTCTACGCGATGTCGGTGATCTACCTGTTCGCCCTGCTCGCCGCGGGACTGCTGATCTCGACCAAGGCCCAAAGTCAGATCGAGGGTCAGCAACTGGCCCAGACGTTCTTGCTCCCGGCGATCTTTCTCTCCGGGTACATCTTTCCGCTCGAGGGCCTGCCGGTGATCCTCAAGGGAATCGGCTTGCTGTTTCCGGTGACCCACATGATCGCGATCATGCGCGGGGTCGTACTCCGGGATGCCGACGTGCTCGACCTGTGGCCCCACGTGTTGGTGCTCATCGCGATGAGCGTGGTCCTCGCATTGGTCGCCGCGAAGAGCCTGAGAAAAGTCGCCCGTTGAAGCGTCGTCGAGCTGCCTCGATGTCGCGCCAATTTCAGCGATTCAACCGCAGAACCGCGAATCGCCGGATGCGGGTGTCGGAGACCAAGGTCCAACTTCAGCGAGGAACTCGGACGTGCCCCCCGTCAGCCTCCGGCACGTCGACGCCGAGGCGCTCGTTGACGCCGACGACGAAGCGCAGGAAGTCCATCGAGTCGAGATCGAACTGCGCTCGCAGCGATCGGGTCGGGATGATCACCGCCAGGTCTGCCGCGGGAGCCACCTGGCCGAGCGCGGCACCCGCGAGCGTGGAAGAAGATGCGAGCGCCGCTTCAGCTGTGACGCGGGGGCGCCGTCACTGGCCGCGAAGCGACCGTACGAAGTCATCGACGGTTTGGTCGCGGGTGAGCGCGTTGCCTCGGCTGAGGCTGTTCTCCCGATAAGCCGCCAGCGCCGCTCGCGTTTGCTTTGCTCGCCAAAGGTCGTAGCTCTTCGCGAACTTGGGGTCCTCCAACCTGACGTCGGCCTTCGCCGCCGGCTCCGAATGTTGGTTGACGCGCTCCGCGTACCGCTGCGTTTCCCGGGCAGAAGCGCTGGCCGCGCCCGGACGGGTTCCCCCGTGTGAAATCGCACCTCGAATCGTCGATCCAGCCATGGTTGCTCCTGAGTTGGTTCTGAAGAAATGGCCCACGGTGGGTCACTGCGGTGGGCTCACTGCAAAGCAGGCACCGCGCGCAGACGCACGCAACCACGAGGATCCTCGCTGGTCTTTAGGACCTCCCTCCTCACTCACTCCAGCTTTGGAGCGGAGCGCCGCTGCCGCACTGTCCTCGACTGAGAACAGTGCCGCTGTCCACGACTCGACCGCGGTCGGGGTGCGCTGATCGATCCGCGGCTCCCCGGCGGCACGGGCTTCCCGGAAACCGGCGCCGGCGCGGCAGGCTCCCGCAGCGGGGCGCCTGACCGGGGTGCTGGGCGGCCCACATCGCACGGAAGCTCGGCGGCCGCCAGGAGAGCGCGTCCCATCGGCCGACGTCCAACACCCGCCCTTCTTCGAGGAGCACGACGCTGTCGAATCGAGGCAACAGGTGGCGGCGATGAACGGCCGCGACGATGCGTGCATCCGGGAGCGCGGCGAGCACGTTGTCGTAGATCGCCGCCTCGGTGACCAAGTCGACGTTGCTGATGGGCTCGTCCAGCATCGCGAGCGATGCTCCTTGCCGACGTTCCTTCACGTCGCTGGCGCGGGCTGACGGCGCGCGGAAGGACCTCATCGACGGGGTGACCCACGGACCCAGCGGAAGCATCGTCGACGCGTACACGGCGCTGCCCTGGGACTCCCTCTGCGCCGAGGTGGCGAAGCTGAAGATCGAGCTGCGCGGCGGGGGCGTCGTAATCCCCATGTTCAGGGCGGTTGGCTCCGGCGCGTGTGACAGTCCGTGTGACAGTCGATCTGCGGACAAGAAAAAGACCCCAAATCTCATCGACTTGGAGGCCATTTCCACTGCGAGGAGGGGCGGGATCGGTTGATCTCGGTTTTCCTCGGTCGGACGATCCAAATGCGCGGGACGGCGACGACAATCTCGAGAAATCCGAAACGGCGACGTCAGTCGAAATCGGAGTTTCTCAGCCCAAATGTAGCGATGTAGCAAGCGCGCTGGTCGAGGCGTTGAGGGCGACGCTCGCGGGAAACATACGCGAGGCCGAAGGGTGGATCCTGACCTCTGTGGGATTGATCCGAAAGCGATAGGTGCTTGACGCTGGAACCTACTCGGTTGGAAATCGACACCGCGGTCTCCTTGCTGCTCCCCGAGGCACGGCGTGGCTTCGGGCATCTGATTCGGCCGCGGCTCATGAGCCGACTTCGAGAACTTCTTCGGCTGCTGGAGGCCCATTGAAGGCGAGATCAAGCAGACGCTTTCCGAAGGTGTTCTTCCTGCCACGCCGCCCACTCTCGCAGCGCAGTTTTGGCGCGCATCACGAGCTTTGGCACCAACACGGCAACCGGCGGGCTGTCGACCGGGAGTTCCGCAACGGCGTCGAGCAGGCCTCCAATCGCAGCCAGCCGCTCGACCAACTCTTGCGGGCAGAGCCCGACGATGCCGAGTTCGACGGCTGTCTTCACTTCGCGCTCGAGGTGCCGCAGCTCCATCTGGCTCGTCTTAGGCTCAGGCCGCCTTTCCTTGGTGTGCATGTCGAGGTACCTCACCCGCGGTCAGCCGGGCACGCAAAGAGTATGAATAGAAAGCACCAAACTGGTTTCCTTCCGGCGCGGAGCACCGCGCCTCGCGAGGGACAGCGAGAGCGGTGCTCCGCGGTGCCGGTCGGCGAAATTGGAATGCTGCCGTGCCTCAGGAGCTGACCTTGATGTCGATGGTGCGCGGCTTGGCCTCTTCCCTCTTGGGCAGGGTGAGGGTGAGCACACCGTGCTCGTACTTCGCATCGCACTTGCTGCCGTTGACGCTGTTGGGGAGCACGAAGGAGCGGGCGTAGAGGCCGTAGCCGCGCTCGCTGCGCAGGTATGCGACGCCCTTGTCGGCGCTGTTCTGCCTGCGCTCAGCCTGAATGGTCAGTGTGTCCCCTTCGACTTTCACGTTGACGCTCTTCGGATCGTGCCCGGGCAAGTCAACCCTGACCTGGAGTTCGTTCTCCGTTTCAACGATGTCAGTCGGCGGAGCGAACATCGCCGCCGACCAGTTGCTCGGGTATGCGCTGTCACCGAAGACAGGATGCTTGAAGATGTTGAACGCCTCATCGAACAGACCGTCAACAGTCGGAATGAGCGACGACGAGGAACGCTCCATTCCGCGGTTCTGCGGAATCCACTTCGCAAGCATGACTTTTTCTCCTTGTTTGAAATTCACGCGGCACCATTGCCGCGCTTCCGGCAACAAAACTATCATTCACAAACTGTCAAGTCGGTCGAGCGCCACGTCGGCCGCGTTGAAGCCAGCGCGGAGCCAGGCCTCACGCATGCTCGAGTGGGTTGGGTCCGTCTCCAATCCCAGCTCGGCACGCACGAAGACTGCTCCCGCGATCCCGCAGGCCGGGCAGACCGCTGGAGCCCGGCGCCGCTCCACCCGACCTTCGCACTCGCTACACTCCCAGAACATGATTTGCCTCCATTGAATCGACGGGAGGGGACGGCGAAGGTCCCCTCCACGTCGTTGTTTGATTGGGGTCTGGCCCTTGGCCGGGCTTGTGACTTTCACTGTGTCTGCCTTCGTGTCTGACGCCTTCGCTAAGCACCCCCTTGATGTGAGTCCAACATTCTCGGCCATTCGGCGGAGAAGACCTGGGGCTCATTGCGATGGGCGTGCGTTGCTCCGGCGATGATGTGGGCGGTTGGCGTCTCGCCAGTCGTGCGCGGCAAAAGCCGCCGCCGCTCCTTCGCGGCGAAGAGCAACCCGTCCCCCCGGCGATAGAGTGCACGGAGTCATTCGTTGCTCCCGAGAACACAGGCTGAAGCCGTAGCGGAGACCCCAACGGACTTAAGAGCGCGTCGCACCCGGCGAACAGCGGCGTCCGCCTCCCGTGCGCTGGCAGACAGCACCATGGCGAACTCGTCGCCGCCAATGCGCCCGCACAACTCACCAGCCCGCGTCAGGGACCGAAGCGCCGCACCCACCTTGCGCAGAAGACGATCTCCCCCTGCGTGCCCGTAGGTCTCGTTGACTTGTTTGAAGTCGTCGAGGTCGATGAGCACCAAAGCCAGCTCCGAACTCGAGCGCCGGGCACGGGCGGCCTCGCGGACCAGCGTACGAATGACCGCGCGCCGGTTGGGGAGTCCTGTGAGGCTATCCACAAACGCGCGACGAGCCAGCCGCCTTCGTTCCTTCGCACGGTGCCGTGCGAGCTCCAGCCGCATCTCCGCTTCGTCGGCTCGAGGTGGGCCCGACAACCATTCGTCGGCAATGGTCGCGGCTTCATGGCCACCCCCGACGACGAGAACGGCTGGCCGCCTGTCCTCCGACATGCGCCCGACGACGTGCCGCTGCCATGCGGCATCCCCTCGAATGACCAGCAGGTCCGGCTCGAAGGACGCCATCGCCTGAGCGGCCTCCGGTGCGCTGCTCACCCGGTGTGCGACCAGCCCGGACACTGCTTCGAGCGCGGGCACGTCGGGTACGCCTTCAAACAACAGCATCACCTTTGCAGCACGAAGGGACATCTGAATACCTCCTCCGGTTCGACAAGGGCTGACCGCAATTTTCTAAAACGGCTCGCGGCGCTGTCAAGTCCCAGCCCAACGGCGCAAGCGGGCGACTTCAGCTTTTCATGGCCGACGTCACCGTCTCTGCTCTGGCCGCGACGGCGGCCAAGGTAGTTTCGTCCGGACCTGGAAGGCCGACGAGGGCCGGCTCGACAAGCACGTTCTTCCTCGAATCGGACGGGTCGCGCTCGCAGACGTCCGACCGAAGCACATCGCCGATCTCGTCCACGATCTTCGCGCCGCGGGGAAGATCGCTCCGAAGACTGTGCACAACATCTACGGCGTGGTTTGCGCACTGTTCCGCGAAGCGATGATCCAGGGATTGATCGACGCCAACCCCTGCATCCTCACCGTTCATCACCTCGGCCCGAAGAAGGTCCACAACCTGGCCGCCGACGAGCACCGGCCGTTCACGAAGGACCAGCTTCGCAAGCTCCTCAGCGCCCCGGTTCCGGCAGACCGCTGAGTCGCCTACGCGCTCGGCGGTCTGGCAGGCCTGCGCCACGGAGAGATCGCCGGTCTGACCTGGGCGCACTACGAGACCTCCCATCGGCCGCTCGGTCGAATCCTCGTCGCGACCTCCTACGACAGCGGACGGACCAAGACCGGCGTCCCTCGGCTGGTTCCGGTGCATCCGACGCTCGCGACGGTGCTGGAGCGCTGGAAGGTCGAAGGCTGGGCTCTGATGATGAAGCGAGAGCCCAAGCCCGAGGACCTGCTCATTCCCCTCCCTGCCAGCGGTCAGGGCCCTGCTGGACGGATGCGAAGGCCGCAACCCTCGCTGAAGTACCTCCACAAGGACCCTCACGGGGCTCGGGATCGAGGAGCACTGTTTCCACGACCTGCGGCACACCTTCATCTCGCTGCTGAGGTCGGACGGAGCCACCAAGGACATCCTGGGACGGATCACCCACTCCCCTTCGCGTGAGGTCCTCGACGGCTACACGAGCTACGAATGGGAAGTCCTCTGCCGCGAAGTCCTGAAGCTCAAGTTCACAGTACTTGTTACATCCGACCCCGCGAAAAACAGAACCCCCGGAAACCTTTCGGCTTCCGAGGGCTCTTTTCTGCGAGGAGTAGGGGACTTGAACCTGTCTGGGGGCGGATCGGTTGACGTCGGTATTCCTCGGTCGAGCGATGCAAGTCCGCGAGACGTCGACGGGAATTTCGTGGAATCTGAAACGGCGACCTCGGTCGAGATTGGAGTTTCTCAGCCAAAATGTAGCGATGTAGCAAGCGCGTTGGTCGAGGCGCTGAGGGCGACGCTGGGCGGAAACATGGGCGACGCCGAACGGTGGATTCTGACCGCGATGGGTTTGGCGAGGACCGAGAGGGACGGAGGCGCTCGTTAATGGATGATCCGGGGTGCTTGCGTCTCGTGTTCGGCGAAGCACGGACCTGGCTGCACCAGCGGTGGCTATCTCGTGCACCGCAAGAGCACGACGCTTGGGGAACCCCCGACAACCCAAACATCACTGCCAACTCCCCACACGCTGCGGAGATGAGTTCCGGTTTGGACAGGTACACGCTTCCACGCCGTTCCGTCCCAGCGAACGAGCACGCCATCATTACCCACGGCCCAGGCTTCAGTCGGCGACCCGACCCAGACGCCTCTGAGGTCGCCCAAACCCTGCGAGTACGTCCAGGCGCTGCCGTTCCAATGCAGAGTTGTCGCCGAGTCACCCACAGCCCAGACGTCGTTCGGACCACTGCCGCTCACCCCATAGAGGGGTGGTATTGGTTGGGCACCAAAGGAAGTTGGCTGCAAAGTCCACGTTGATCCGGTGCGGCGGTAGATCGCTCCTTCGGTCAAGTACGAGCCAGCAACCATCCAGACATCCGTGGGAGAACCGGCCCAAACGCTGTTCGCGGCGCTTCCGCTCGATACTGAAGCCCAGAACGTTCCATTCCAATGCAGGTTCGTTTTCAACCATGCGTCGCTCGCTGAAAGGCTCCACCCCGAAATCAGTGTGTCGCTTGTGCCGCTCGGGACCGACACCCAGGACAATCCGTCCCAGTGGGTGATGACACCCCCTACTCCCGCGGCCCACACGTCGTTCGTCGCCGTTCCCCAGACGGTTCGGAGTGGGCCGGGCACGCCGGTCACCTGCGTCCAAGAGGTCCCGTCCCAATGCATCGAGCCGTCGCCGACAATCCACACATCGTTCGAAGTGGCTCCCCAGACGCTATAGCCAGGGGTGGCTGTAATGACGGGGTTCCAGCTGCTCCAGGCTGAAGCGTCTCGATGATTCATTGTCATTCGGGTCAGCCCGCCAACAGCCCAGACATCGTTCGCACTCGTCCCCCAGATGCCATTGCCGCTGTCCGACGGCGATGAGGAGTCAGGGACCCACGTGGCTCCGGACTTGCGCAGCGCGCCGCCGGTTTCGGTGAGGACCAAGGTGAGTGCCGATCCGGTGCCCCAGATCGCGCGAAGGTTTGAGGTTGTCCCGCTCGGAGAAGTTCCGCAGGTCGATGCGCTGCAGGACAAGATCGTACCGGAGTTTCCAACCGCCCACGCCGCTCCATCGCCCGCCCATACGGCATTGAGGTTGCTCGCGGTAACCGCGGACAGTTTCGACCACGAAGTGCCATCCCAATGAAGGACCATCCCTGAAGCGCCGACAGCCCAAATGTCACTGGCGCCCAATCCGAAGACGCCAGAGAGCGCCGTGGAGGTGCCGCTGGCAACGACGCTCCAGGACAACCCGTTCCAGTGGAGAGCCCTTCCGGACGCACCCACCGCCCAGACATCGTTCGCCGCACTCCCCCACAAGGCGTTCAGATTGTTGACGGTGTTACTCGGTACGAGAGACCAGTTGGTTCCGTTCCAATGAAGAAGAGTGCCCGCCGCACCTGCAGCCCAAACATCGTTGGAGGCACTGCCCCAAACACTTGTCAGTGCCTCCGTGGTTGGGACGATCCAGTTGATCCACCGAAAGCCGTCCCAATGCGCCATCGTGCCGCGGACGCCAACCGCCCAGTAGTCGGTTGGTGAACTGCCCCAAACGCCCCGCAGCGGGTTGTCATTGGGCAGCGGCAAAACCGACGCGCACCCGTAGCCGCCGCCACCGCCACCCCCGAATCCACCACCTACGCCGCCGGCAGAGCCGCCACCTGCCCCA
>JADMIO011413746.1_pt1 | contig 13608 bp, 9 predicted proteins | sample 8958161 | NCBI WGS metagenome assembly JADMIO01 (sample SAMN16585339, study PRJNA669376) | soil metagenome | isolation source: Crop rotation soil | place: USA: Cullars Rotation, Alabama | collected 2011 | reverse complement strand
ATCGCAGCGATTCGGGCAATTGGGTGGTTCCCTTGACGTGTCACCGACATTGCTCGGGCTAATAGGACGGCCATATGAGACGATGTTTTTTGGCCGCGATTTGCTGAAGAGCGCGCCGGGTGAAGGGCGCGCTTTGCTCAATCATAACCGCGACATTGGACTGCTTGCCGGAGAGAGGCTGGTCGTGTTAGGCATCAAGCAAGGCGTGGAGTTTTATCAGGGCGATCCGAAAAAAGTTGACATGAGTCCCCTGGGTCAGCCCGGCGAAACCGATCGTGAATTGGAAACAAACGCTATCGCTCTGTACCAGGTCGCTGATGATTTATATGTTCATCAAGGCTACAACATCGATGGGCGTGCCGGCACGAAGCTTTCCACCAATGGCGCCAAAATGCCCAGTACCATCTCCCGCGTAGGTGGCTTTACAAAATAAGCCTGCACACCCAGCTTTTCAGCCTCCTGCTGGTCCCGTTCTTGCGGTGAAGACGTTAGCACAATAACAGGGAGATCTCGAAATGGCGATTGCCGGCGAATCCACGCGAGCACTTCAAAGCCGTTTACGTAAGGCAGCTTGAGGTCGAGCAGGACGAGATGAGGAAGCGGATTCTGGCCGCGATCAGTAAAAGGCTTCCGTCCAGCGAGGTAATCAAGAGCCTCCTGACCATCGGCAACCACTTTCAGCGGCAGCTTTAGATTGGCCTTGTCCAACGCTCTTTGCATGAAGAAAACATCATTCTCATCGTCTTCAACGAGCAGGAGGATTTTTGTGGCCGCGTCCATAGTTTGAAATGCCTTATTTAGGCGCAGCGGATCCTTGGCAGAAAAACACTCGGGAATTTAAACCTTTAAACGCTTTAATTGAAAATGGGGTAATCACCCCGGATAACTAACATGAGGTAGGGATTACGGCTCGCCGAGCCGTCCGTTTTCGTATCCAAGAGCGACCAGGGCCCGCTTAGCAAGCGGGCCCTACCCATATATGGGTTTCTAACGTTTCCGCCATTCTACTTTCGGCGGTTCCGGCAGTCCCTGGGCGCGCAGGGCCGTGCGGAAATGCATCTTGGCAACTTTTGACAGATTTTGAACGCCGTGTTTGCTGATGAATTCCTTCGCCGCAGCATCCACGGCGGCCGAAGCCCCTTTGGGAAAAGCCATCTCGAAGGATTTCTCCAACTTGCCCAGACGGGTTACAAATGCATTCCGCGCGAGGATTGAGGCGGCGGCCACGGCGAGATCTTCCTCGGCACGATGCTTCTGAACTAATTCAATCTCACGTCCCAGGCTCATGAGAGCATTAGCGACGGTTGCCTTGTTCGAGGCGAATTGATCGCTAATGGCCCGGGCCGGAGGCGGGTTCATTCGGTGCCGCTGGCCCATCAGGTTCTCGATCACCCGAGCATGGCCCCAGGCGAGCATTGTATTAACACTGCCCATTTTTGAATACAGCCGGTTATAGGCTTCATTGCCAATAGGGACTACAGCAGTTACGCAGCCCGCCGACTTTTCGATCAACTCAGCCAATTCTTTAATCCGTTTGTCGCTCGAGATATTCTTCGAGTCGCGTATGCCCGAGTCCTTCCAGGCGTTTACCACCTGGGCATTGACATAAACCCCGGCGACGCACAAAGGGCCGAAAAAATCGCCTTTCCCGCTTTCGTCCACGCCGATGCGGGGCAGCAGCAATTCAGGATTCAGCACCGTTTCATAGCCGAGCCGCGCTTCCTTCAAAATTTCCGGTTCAAGAACAAATTCAACGAATTCCTGGGTTCCTTTCCCCTGGACCACCAGCTTGCCGCTTTCATAGAATATGACGTTGGTCTTTTCCTTTTCGCCGGCGAATTGCGCGTAGGGCACGTCGCGAAATTTATAATTCCGCGACCTTAACAAGGCTTCCAGCGATGCGCCCTGCTCGACGGTCAACTTGCAGGTATAACAACTCAATGGTTTGACCACAGTTGCCGCAGCCTAGAGCTTTGTTCTAGACTTCGCAACTGTGAGAGTGAAACAGCAGGCCGAGAACGTCCTCCATTCCGCTGCCGTTGCGGCACTGCTGAAGTGGTTCGCGCAAAACGCCCGTGATTTGCCCTGGAGGCGCACGCTGGACCCTTACGCCATCTGGGTTTCCGAAATCATGCTTCAGCAAACCCAGGTGAAAACGGTCATCCCTTTTTGGAAACGCTGGATGCGGGAGTTGCCCACCATCAAAAGTCTCGCAAAGGCTCGGTCACAACGCATCCACAAATTGTGGGAAGGCCTGGGTTACTACTCGCGGGCGCGCAATTTGCATCGGGCCGCGCAAAGGCTTCTCTCGATGAACAATGGGCAATTCCCAAAAGATTTTAGCAAAGTGATCGAGTTGCCTGGAATTGGCCGTTATACCGCCGGCGCCATCTGCAGCATTGCATTTAACCAGCCTTATCCCGTTCTCGATGGCAATGTCATCAGAGTACTCACGAGGCTTTTTGCCATCAGCAGTAATCCCCGCGCCCCCAGGACAAATTCAAGGCTTTGGCAGATCGCGGAGCAATTTGTGACAATCGCCAGGAACCAAGGCTCCGGCTCGGCAAATGTGAGGGCTTGTTCAGCGGTGAACCAATCTCTTATGGAATTGGGCGCTTTGATCTGCACACCACGCCAATCTCGATGTGACATCTGCCCTGTCTCGAAATACTGCCTGGCATATAAGCGTAATGCCGCAGAAAAGTTCCCGAAGCTGCCCAGTCGCATTCGGGCCTCGCCTCGGCGATTTGTTGCTTTGGTGGCGCAAGAGGGCGAGCGATTTCTCGTGCGCCAAAGGCCGCCGGGAATTGTCAACGGGCATCTTTGGGAATTTCCGAATATCGAAATTAAAGCTGCGGGTCAGAATCTACAAGACGCTGCTCAGGCGCTTTGCCATTGTCCTTTGGGCCAGGTTGAATCCCTGTGTCGTATCAGACACTCCATTACCCGCTACCGAATCACGCTCGAAGTATTTCGCGCTTCCGTGGATGGAAGGGAAGGGCGCTCAAAAGCGGAAGGTCGCTGGCTGCATCGACGCCAGCTAAAACGACTGCCCTTCCCCGGCGCTCATAAGAAAATTCTCGATCGGCTATAGTTCCGCAGTTTGTTGATTGGACAAAAGCGCGGACCATCTTATCTTGCGCGCCGAATTTATGGCCAACGAAACGTCCAAATCTCCGGCGGCGCTTGGGTTCACGATGCCCGCGGAATGGGAGCCGCATGAAGCAACCTGGCTTGGGTGGCCGCATAACCCAACCGATTGGCCGGGAAAGATGGAGTCGATACGATGGGTGTATGGCGAGATAACGCGGAAATTGACCGCCGGGGAAGTTGTGCGCTTGCTCGTCAACAACAAGGCCGAGCGCCAGTCGGCGCGCGACTATTTGCAGAAGGCGGGAGCGGATCTGAGCCGGGTTGAATTCATTGCGCATCCAACCAATCGCGGTTGGACGCGCGATAGTGGCCCGATTTTTGTCAAAAAAGGACGGCAAAACGCCATTGTTCATTTCCACTTCAATGCCTGGGCTAAATACAAGGATTGGCAAAAGGACCGGCGTGTGCCGGAAACCGCGGCGAAACTTCTGCGCAAGCCTCTTTTCAATGCAGAATACAACGGCAAAGACTTCATTATTGAAGGCGGAGGAATCGAAGTAAATGGCCGCGGCACTTTATTGACTACCGAGGAATGCTACCTGCATCCAAAAGTGCAAGTGCGAAATCCTGGGTTGGGCCGCGCTGAAATTGAAAGCACGCTCAAACAATATCTTGGCGTAGAAAATGTTCAGTGGCTGGCCGCAGGTCCTTCAGGAGATGACACTCATGGCCATATCGACGATATCTGCCGTTTTGTGAACCACAAAACGCTGGTCCTTATCAAAGAAACAAATCGAAAAGATATTAATTACCGACCCCTGGCTGAAAACTGGGAGCGGGTCCCTGATTTACGTCTTGAGGATGGCTCGCGTCCGGAGGTGGTTGCGTTGCCAATGCCTGCTGCGCTTTATTTCAACGGTGAACGTTTGCCTGCCAGTTACGCAAACTTTTACATCTGCAACGCGGCAGTGCTCGTCCCAACATTCAATGATGTTAATGACCGTATTGCGCTCGGAATACTGGGAGAACTCTTTACCGACCGGCCAGTAGTGGGCATTCACGCAGTCGATCTGGTACTGGGATTTGGGTCGTTGCACTGTTTGACCCAACAACAACCGAGATAATCGCTTTTGTCGAGAATGTGCTGGCAATCGCACCGCGCGGCTTTTAGCGCCTTTTTGTTGAATGACCAAGAAGGAATTCTTCCATGCGCGAAAGCTGAAGCACATTTTTCACCAGTGGTTGGATAGAAGTGAAAATGAGCCGGGTGCCATGCCGCTGCGCCAATTTTCTCGTGCGCACCATGACTCCCAAACCTGAACTGTCGATGAATCGGACATCGCCAAGATTGATGATGACTTCGGGTTGCGAATCCTCAGCGGCGGCAACAAGGTGATCGCGAGTAAAGCTCCAGATCGCCTCTGCATTGGCGGCGGTGATCTCCCCTTCCCATTTCAGCATTTGCCTTGTTCCAGGGGTTTCGGCCTTCGCGCCGTTGGCGCGTTCCCGAGCAAAAGTTTGCAATAGGTTTTGGGCGGCGCTCACATCGCTGGCGGTAGCGAAAAAGGATTCCAGCCTCATGAGTTCGAGAGCCTTTTGAACCGGAGTGCTGGCCGCCAGTAGAACCAGTTGGCAGCCATTCGCGCCGAGTCTTTTTTGCAATTGGATGAGCAGCCCGAGTCCGCTGCTGTCAATAAATTCAACTCCGGCCATATGCAGAAGGCAGTGCTGGCCGCTCTCGGCGATTTTCTCGACCGGCACCGCCCCCTCACTGGCGGCGCGCAAATCCAGTCGCTCCGGAGCTTTAAGTATTTGGAAGCTGGCATCATTCGATTCCGGAATCGTTGCTTCTTCGGTTTGCTGCTGTGGCCGAGATCGTAGATGCCGCCATTGGCGCAAAATTCCGATGCCAAAGACCCAAAGATCTTTGGCGTAACGGCCAAAAAGCCGGCGCGGCTCTTGCGAGAGCCGGTAAAGCCATTCAGCTCCAATCCGTTGCATCCAAACTGGGGCCCGCTTCACCTCGCCGGCGAGGAAATCAATAGTAGCGCCCACGCCTGCTGCCACAGGAACGCCAAGAGTGCGATAATGCATGGCAATCCATTTTTCCTGCTTCGGACAGCCGAATGAAACAAAAAGCAGATCAGGCCGCGCTTCGATAATTCTGCGCTTAATCTCCTCATGATCCATTTCCAGCAGCTTGTTAAAAGGAGGGGAGTAATGTCCGGCAATGATCAATTTATCATATTGCCGTGTCAGATTGTTCACTGCCCTTTCCGCTGATTCCGGTGTCGCTCCCAGAAGGAATACTCTGTATTTTCGTTCCGCCGCGAGGCGCATAAGCAACGGCACGAGATCCGCCCCGGCAACTCTTTCGGGCAAGGGATTGCCCAGTAATCTCGAGGCCCACACAAGAGGTGTGCCATCGCACAGCACAAGGTGAGAGTCGAAAAGGATGCGACGCAGCTCGACGTCAGTTTGAGCCTGGACCAGGAAATCCACGTTTGCCGTTACGAGGTAATGTGGCCGGCGCGACGCGACCATCTCTTCTATAAGATCAATCGCGTCCTGGATGGTGACATTGTCAAATGGAACACCCAGAATGGCGATAGCCGGTTTTGCGGCGCGCTTGCCGGACCATTTGCGTGATGAGGAGGAAATCGTCTGCTCCCTTGATTCCGCTTCGCCAGCAGTTGTCTTCCAAAATTGTGCAAGGGGAAAGCTCATGCGACAGGTTTGGTGGGTTGTTCGTTTTCCATGAGCAGGGAGCAACAGTTGCGCCGGTCAGATTCTTGCCATTTCGCGTCGCCACACTGACAAATAGTAATGCGTGCTGGTTCGAACCCAGTGGCCAGGGCTGCGGTAAACCCCGGCGGTGAACTTAGTTGAAACAAGGACCAGTCGCCTTGAAATTCTACAGGCAAACTCACAAAACGGGCTGGAGCGCCCGGCAAAAAGGAGACTTCGACTCGGTTTAAGTGCTGGGAAATCCCCAGGCCCGTGGCTTTAAGCCAAGCCTCCTTGCGGGTCCACAGATTAAAGAAAGCTGACGGTTTCTGCTCCAGTGGAAGCTTTTCGAAAACCTCATTTTCAGCCGATGAAAAGAATCGGCTGACCAGTGCGTCGAAATCATCAAGCGTTCGGATGGATTCAACATCCACACCAATTGGCCCCGTTCGCGTAATCGCCAAAAAAGCAAGATCTTCTGAATGGCTCAAATTAAACGTAAGATCATTTTGGGGGTCCGCCAGACCAGGTTTGCCATGAGATCCGTATTTGAATTCTATTTTATTGGGAGCAATGTCCAGATAATGGCTCAAGATAAACCGTGACACTGCCCGGCCTTTTATGAAGCGGTGTCGATGTGTGTCAAAACGGAATCGGGCCGCACGATCGCGCTCTTCTTCGCAGAGTATGCCCCTAAAGTCCGTCAGCACAGGAGTAGAGCAATCGAGCTTAAAGGACCAAACATGGACATCTTTGTCGGAAAGCGCTGCGACCGAGTCTGGCGAGCAGAAAGACTCGGCCTGAGCGGGTGGGGATAATTCATTACTCCCATCGCAAGTTCCCGGAAATGCTATTTGCGCAATGTTCATCTACCCGTATTGGGGCCAGATTTGTTTGTAAACGTTTACAAAACCAGACCAATCCGCTGCGTTGGTGGCCAATTGTTTTTGCAAATGGCGCACATCCCGTGACGGATAAGCAAGCTCTCCATTCCAAAGCAAGAGGGACAGAGCATTAAGCAGCCTTTCTCTTGGATCGCGCCAGGAAAGCGGTTTGAAGGCAGCCTTTGCGCCAAAGGTGCGAAGGTTCAGCAAGTAGTTTCGCCAGGTTTTCGCATTGGGATACTTTTCTGAAGTATGAAAGGCGTAATCGTGGACGGAATTGAATTTCCACCCAAGGCGTCTGTTCTCCAGCCAAAGCCAGACTTTAGATGCCAGCTCGCAGATAGCGGTTCTTTCCGCCTCGAAATCATCAAGCGGTTTTGAGATTCGACGCGGGTGCAGTTTGAATCTGACTCCCGCCGCATGATGCGCGCGCACAGATTCCAGGGATGGCAATGGCTCGGTCACTGTGAGTTGTTTCAGGCGCTGGTGGCGCTCGGCACAACTCCAGTGATATAAGCCGAATGCAACAAGGAGAGCGTCTCCGAGACAAAGCTGCGCCTTTGCCAGATTGCGTCCGATGAAATCAGCATCCTCACACGTCAGCGCAGGGCGCTTGCTGTTCGAACGCAGAATTTCTTGTGCCAGCAACAGACCGCTGCAACGGTTGAGCATGAGACGCGATGCTTCTGAGAGTGGAATAGTTTCTGACCGAAGGTGATGTTCGCAGCCCTCGAAAAGTGCGGCGTTCCCAAAAAGAATGCGATGGGCGGAGATGAGATCATATGTGAAAATTGAAATCGGGCTGCGCTGCATTCGGCGAGCCGAATCAACTTTGAATTCCACATGCAAACCTGCCTCGGGAGTCAGCCGCTCTCCCAATTGCCTGAGGGCAGGACCATACACGCGCTCATTCAACAAGCGGTTGCCGCTGATGAAAACGTAAAATTCCAAATCGTTGTAAGGCTTGTCTCCGGCCTGCGAGCGAAGCACTCCTCCTTCGCCTCGACCATATCCACCAGCCAAAACCAGGCCCTCGAGCCTTTTAGGGGGAACGATAGATTGCACCTGCTGCAGAATGCAACTGCAGGCGCGTGCCAGATGCGCCTCTAATTGTTCGCTGCCATCCAGCGTGAAGCGTTCTTTTGGCTTCGGCTCAGTCATACAGCTTCTCTTGCCCTCACATCGCCTTCACGGCCCGCCCGGCCATAAGAATCCCAACCTTCCCTGAACCCGGCCAGCTTCGCTCGCCGCTGTTGCCAACGAATCCGCGCGGCATGCGGCAGCTCTGAGAGCCTGTGGGTTTGCGCGCAAAACCAGGCGTCTCGCCTTAAGTCATTCAACCATCCCAACAGCACAGCGCGGGGCCAAGTCAGCGGTTTGCCTTTCCACACCGCAGCCAAAGCCCGGGCTTCACCAAAGCTGCGGCGGTAAGCTTGTGATGGGGTGTAGTTATGCGAATGCATCACGACCGATTCCGGACAATAAACAATGCAGTACCCTTGCGCCCGGCACCAGCGCGTGTACTCGTCATCTTCGGAATACTGCATCTTTTCGAGAAAGCCGCGCCGCGCCCATATATCTTTTCGCAGACCGCTACTGACCATGCTGAAAAAGTGATCCCAGCAGGCGGATTGCCGATGCTCTCCGAAACAACGCTTGTAATCGTGAGCATAAACCGCCTTGCAGCCGGGGCGGGGAATTTGCCTGCCGAACACTGCTGCAGTCTCCGGTTCTTGTAATGTTCGCACGAGCGGCCCCAGCCAATTCTTTCCTTGTGGAGTCGCGTCCGCATTAAGAAAAATTCCGAAATCACTCACAGCCAGCTCCATGCCATGATTCATCACCCGGCTGGGATTGTATTCTTCCGGTCGAATTTGAACGAAATGACGCGGCTCGGCTGCTCGAATCAGGTCAACAGAGCCGTCGGTCGATCCGGAATCAATAACAATGAGCTCCCAATTGCCATACGCTTGAGCCTTCAGGCTCGGCAGGGTTTCTTTCAATGCCCAGCCCTCGTTAAATGAGCGCAGGATTATACTTGCCGAGGGTACGTTCATTTATATCAAAAAGGGTGCAACAAATTCGATTTCCCGCAATGGCTTAAAACCCTACATCCCGGCGGCGGCGGAATTGCGCCTTTTCGCCAATTCCGCATCCGCCGTCATTAGCCGGTAAACGTCAGGAATGGCGTTAATAGAGTCAGGAATGGCCGGCTGATTGGTGCAGAGGGCCGCGTAGCTTTGCGGATCCGAAGGATGATACCCGTGCATCGCTCGAATCGGGCGTTCTCCCATATGGCTGGGAACAATTAATACACCTTCCTTCACTAAAAATATCATTTCTCCAAAATAGCGGTCCTCGAAAAATGCGCGCATTTGCTGCAACTCCAAATCCGGAACAATTCGCCCCTGAGGAACTGCCTTGAGACATCGGGTAATTTCATGCCTTGCGGCTTCATTAAAAAACCAGAATCGAGCCATGGTGGAATCGTACACTACGGCGTAATCATCCCCGATTCGAAAAGGAAGCGGCTCGATCAGGGACTTGAGATCGAGCAACTCATCGCAATTCGCCATCCCATGATCGCTGAAAATGTAGAGGCGCACGTCCGAATAATGTTGCCGGGCTGCGGTGCTCAATTGTTCGAGCCACTGTTCGTATCGCCGCAATTTTGCCGGAACCTCCAGTGATCGGTTTCCCACTTCATGCAACAAACCGTCCAGCCCGGGCCAATATAAGAATGCGAAATCAATGCTTTCGGCGGCAATGTCTCGCATTAAAGCAGCCAGATTGAGTTCCTCGGACTGTTCGGGGGCGCTCACATGATAGGTGATGCGGCGTTCTGTTAAATAATCAAAGATATTGGGTCCGCGATTCATCCCTCCGGGCTGGAGCGGACTTTTCTTTTCGGTGAAATCATAAAGCGAAATGTATTTGAAAGGAATATTGTAGAGATCAAAATAGCCGCGAAAATTCAGTTGGCGCTTGATAAATTTGGAGAGCCACCGGCGAAAGATTCGGCGGCTGGTCACTGCGGAAGGCAGCCACCGGAGTTGACGAAGCGACTTAAATGGAGAGCCTTTAGGGTCATAAACAAAATAGCTCCAATTGCGATGCTCCGACGGCCAGCGTCCTGAAAGTATGGACGGCACACAAGCGGAACTGTATCCAAATACTGACTCTAAACGTCTGCGCGTTGGAGCCAGCGCGCGAGCGAAAGGATCATTCTTAATGATCTCCCATCCGCAGGCATCAATGAACACAAACAAAGGCAAAATCGCTTTCATATTTCGGCGCGGTATCGCCACGCCACAATCAGTTCAAGAGCGAGCGCGTATTTTACCAGGCCCGCCTTGCCGACGCTTTTGTGCCGTGGTCGATAAAATAACTCACTTTACGAGTTTGGCCGCGATAGAAAATTTACCTAAATTTGGAGTTAGCAAAGGAGAGGGCAAACCCTGCCAATGTGGGGCTGTCGGGCCGTGTGAAATGTGCTGGTAAGGAGCCGTCGTTCATCCAACAAAAAGGCGACCCGGTTGCACCGAGCCGCCTATCCTAACCAACCTAACAACCACCACAATAACCCCGCAATAACCTAGCTTATTTCGATGCAAAATGCAACTCCTCTTTTTAAGTACCTGATGTTCAATCGCAAAGATCGTTGTGCAGAACAGGCTGCAACGCGCCATTTTCCTGCGATAGGTGGGGTCTTTTGCTACCGGCAGATTTCGCAGAATCCGGCTATCTGTTCGAAAAAGGATTTGCCAATAAGTAGAACAAGCAACAGGATCAATCGGTCCAATGGCTCGATTTTTTAACAGAAACACAGGCTTCAGGAGAGTTCTGACAAACGCGGTTCTGGCTACTTTTTTCCTTCCCATTGTCGAATTGTCCGCAGCAGAAAAAGTGCAATTCAACCGCGACATTCGTCCCATCCTTTCTGACCGTTGCTTCAAATGCCACGGACCGGATAAAGGCGCCCGCAAAGCGGGACTACGGCTCGACCTGGCTGAGGAAGCTTATGCAGAGCGAAAGAAGAGTGGGAAGCACGCGATCGTTCCCGGAAAACCAAATGAAAGCCTTGTCTGCCTGAAAATTGTTTCGCGTGACCCGGATGAGATGATGCCCCCTCCGGATTCAAACCTTTCCTTGTCAAAAGAGGAAAAAGAAATCATCCGGCGGTGGATTGCCCAGGGCGCTCAGTACGAACCACATTGGGCCTTTATTCCGCTGGCCGATTCAGTGCCGGTGCCGTCAGTCAAAAAGAAGAGTTGGCCGCGAAATGAAATCGACAGGTTCATCCTTGCCCGGCTGGAACAAGAAGGATTAACACCATCCCCCGATGCAGAGAAAGGACGCTGGTTGCGCCGGGTGACTTATGATTTGAGTGGACTGCCGCCCACTGTCGAGGAGGCCGATGCATTTCTGACTGACACTTCGCCCAACGCTTTCGAGAAAGTTGTGGACCGCCTGCTCGCCTCAAAACGTTTTGGTGAAAGGCTTGCGATTCCATGGCTTGATACAGCCCGCTATGCGGATAGTTACGGATACCAAAGTGACCAGCTTTGCCCGACATGGCCTTATCGAGACTGGGTAGTGGCGGCGTTTAATGAGAATTTGCCTTACGATCGCTTTTTGACTGAACAACTCGCCGGAGATCTTATGCCTCATCCCACGCGCCAGCAGCGGCTGGCGACGGCTTTCAATCGATTGCATCGTCAGACCAACGAAGGGGGAAGCATTGAAGAAGAATGGCGCAATGAATATGTGTCTGATCGCGTTCACACCTTCAGCACCGCTTTTCTTGCCCTGACATTCGAGTGCTGCCGCTGCCACGACCACAAATACGATCCCATAAAGCAGCGTGACTATTACAGTCTTTCCGCTTTCTTCAATAGCATCGACGAATATGGGTTGTACAACGATACCGCCCATGTGCCTACGCCCTCGCTCCTTCTTCCGACAGAAGAGCAAGAAAAAGCGATCAATGCAACCGCAACCGCTCTCGAGGAGAAAAGAGCCGCCGTTTCGCGCGCTGCGACCGAATCGGAATCAGCTTTCCAGGAATGGATAAAAGCTCCGCCGGCTTTTAAAGAGATCGCTGGATTAATTGGTGAATTCACCTTCGACGAACTGCGAACCAATCAGTTTGCCAATAGCCTGAACCCCACAAACCTCAGCACTGCCATTCGCGGGAATAGTTTGGTCGCGGGGCATTCCGGGCACGCGATTAAGTTTAATGGTGACGAGGAAATCACCTTCCCCAATTTGGCGGGAAGCGTTCAACCCTGGGACCAATACACCGTTTGTTTTTGGTTGAAAATTCCGGCTGCGCTCACCAATGGAGTCATTTTCCACCGATGTGAAGGGACGGATGTCGGATTCCATGGAACAGAACTCGATCTCGAGCAGGGCCGGCTTCAGTTTACAATTAAACGGTTCTGGCCCGGCAATGCCCTCGCCATTCGTTCAAAAACTGCTATTCCGGCCGAGCAATGGGCGCATGTTGGAGTGAGTTACGACGGCTCGGCCACAGCCGAGGGCATGAAGGTATATCTCAATGGGCAGCCGCTTTCATCCGAGATTATTAGAAACCATCTTTACAAAAGTCCCCAAAACGGCGGCTCGGGATTTAGTTTTGGAGCGCTTTTCCGTTCGAGTGGATTGAAGGAAGGTCTGCTGGATGACCTGCGGATTTATGGGCGAGCGCTTTCGCCAGTCGAGGTCACCCAATTATTTGACGGTCACTCATTAACCGATGCCATCGCCGGCAAGAATGTGGACGCGCTCCGTTCTTATTTTCTGAGCAGTGTCGCTGAAAAACCTGCGCAGGCCCGGGCTGATTTGGCGATGACCGTCAGGAAATTCTTCGAAGCGCGCAACCCGGTTAATGAGATCAGCGTGATGGAGGAACTGCCCAAACCACGCGCTGCTTATGTCCTTGCACGCGGACGATATGATGCCCCCAAAACCGAAGACAAGCGTGTGACTCGCAGCACTCCCGCCTCGCTTCCGGCATTCCCTCCGGAAGCTCCAATGAATCGATTGGGTTTGGCGGAGTGGCTGACCTCTCCCCGGCATCCACTCACATCTCGAGCGGCAGTCAATCGGTTTTGGCTGATGTTATTTGGGCGGGGAATCGTCGCCACTCCCGAGAATTTTGGGCTGCAGGGCGCCCAGCCATCTCACGCTCAATTGTTGGATTGGCTCGCCCGGGATTTCATTAACTCGGGATGGAATGTGAAAGCCCTGTTAAAGAAAATGGTCCTGAGCTCGACTTACCGGCAGGATTCGAAGCTTCGCCCTGATCTCCAGAAAAAGGATCCCGAAAATATTCTCCTCGCGCGTGGTCCGTCACAACGTCTCCCCGCTGAGATGATTCGTGATACAGCTCTGGCCGCGAGCGGATTACTGGATGAAAAAGCCGGAGGACCGCCCGTCAGTCCGTATATGCCCGGCGATCTCTGGCGCGAAAGCAACAGCATGAGCCCGGCTTACCGTCAAAGCGTCGGCACGGATCTTTACCGGCGCAGCCTTTATTCCTTCTGCAAAAGGACCGCGCCGATGCCCGATATGACCGTTTTCGACGCGCCCTCAAGAGAAGTTTGCACGGTAAAACGGAGCGCGACGGCTACTCCCCAGCAGGCTTTTGTTCTGTTGAACGATGTTCAATTCGTTGAAGCCGCGCGAGTTCTTGCTGAAATGGCGCTGAAACAGGGTGGCAAAACGAGCGAGGAACAAATTCGTTTCGCATTCCGACGGCTGGCCATCCGTCCTCCCGATACCGGCGAACTAAAGCTCTTGCAGCAATTATTGGCAGAACAGCAAGACCAGTTTAAGAATGAACCCGGCCGGGCCGAAAAGCTAATAGCCGTTGGCGAACACAAACATGATACGGCCCTTG
>JADMIO010871552.1_pt1 | contig 13608 bp, 10 predicted proteins | sample 8958161 | NCBI WGS metagenome assembly JADMIO01 (sample SAMN16585339, study PRJNA669376) | soil metagenome | isolation source: Crop rotation soil | place: USA: Cullars Rotation, Alabama | collected 2011 | reverse complement strand
GGTGAACTGAAGGAAGGCGAAATCAAGCTGGCGCTGAATTCATACAAAGCTGTCATCAAGCCGGAATAATTTATCGTGAAGGGATGCCAGTTCAATATCCCGGTAATAAAATCCTTTTGATTCACTTATCATCACCGAATACAACACTACTTTCCAAATTCACTTCTTCGTTTTTTCATCCTGAAACATTCATGTTTCACCACTCCAAAATGCCACTTCGCATTTTCATTTTGCGGAAAACACGGCCTACAGTTTCACACTGAAGAGTTTAAAATCACTACTCGCCCGCCAAAAATCACGGATGGCTAAATAACACAGGTGCTGTCAATAGAGATTGACGCAAATTAATGGCCTGAAAACCAAAATCAGACTTCAGGTATGAAAAAATTAGCTGTTCTATTTCTATTGTTATTGGCCAGCCATGCGCACTTGTTTGCACAATCCCGCACGGTCACCGGCAAAATAACTGATAGCAGGGGTGCGCCCATTTCCGGGGCGAGCGTCTCTGTTCGCGAAACGAATGTTGCTACTCAAACGAATGCTGATGGATCTTTCTCCATCAATATGGGTTCGGGCAGAACGCTTGTCATTACCAGTGTTGGATATGCTACAAAAGAATTCAGGGTTACCAATGAAGAAAATGTTTCCATTTCCCTTGATGTACAATCAAAGGACCTCAATGAAGTGGTGGTGACGGCTCTTGGAATTTCGAGAACACAAAAATCTTTGGGATATAGTGCAGCCACGCTGAAGAGTGAAGAGATCCTGAAGGCGAGAGAAACCAATGTGATCAATTCACTGGCCGGTAAGGTTGCGGGAGTAAGGGTTACTTCTCAATCCGGAACGGTGGGCGGTTCATCCAAGATCGTGATCCGCGGTGTGAACACGGTGAACAATGTAACCACCAATGGAAACGGCCAGCCAATTTTTGTGGTGGACGGCCTTCCCATTGACAACAGTGCACAGCAGATCAATACCGTGAACAGTTCCGTAAACCAGGGAACATCCGGCGCGGACTTCGGAAACAGGGGCGGTGATATCAACCCCGATGATGTGGAGTCGATCACGGTGCTCAAAGGTGCAGCAGCAACTGCATTATACGGAGCGCGTGCAAAAGATGGTGCCATCATCATCACCACTAAAAAAGGAAAGCGCGGACAATCCTTCATCACATTTAATTCCTCTGCACGAAAAGACAATGTGCTGAAATATCCCGACCTGCAAAATGAATATGCGCAGGGCAACCAGGGCACCTATAACCTGGCGAATACAAATGGATGGGGACCAAAGATCAGCGAAGTGCAGGACAAGACCTTTCCCGATTTCATGGGAAGACAGGTTACGCTGAGAGCCTATGATGATAACGTAAAAGATTTTTACCAGACAGGAAATACTTTTATCAACTCCGTTTCTTTTGAAGGAGGTGGAGAGTCTGGTGACTATCGCTTCGGATACACCAATACAAACCAGACAGGTATCATTCCAGGAGAAAAACTCAACAGGAATTCAGTTGCGTTCAGTGCCGGCCGAACCATGTTCAAAGGCTTTGACGTAAGGACGAATATCAATTATGTAAGAACATTTGCAGATGGCAGGCCGGTTCAGAGTTCTAACAACCCGAACGTGCTCCAGTCCATCATTCTTACCATTCCGCGCACCGTTGACATTCATGACCTCGAAGCCAATTATGTTGACCCTATTACGGGACAGCAGATCACACTCACGCCGGGAAAAACAGGTAATAATCCTTACTGGGTCATCAACAATAATAAATTTTCCAATGCGGTTGACCGGATCTACGGCAATGCCATTGTGAGTTACAGCCCTGTAAAATGGCTGATGATCTCTGATAATGTAGGTACTGATTTTTATAATGAGTTTCGCAGGGGCGTTACGCGGCCAGGTACAATTGGCGCGCTCACAGGAAACTTCTTTACAGCAAACCTGTACAACAGGGTAGTGAATAATGACCTCATGGTCACAACCAATCACAAGCTTACCAATGACATTGATCTGAAAGTGATCGTAGGTCACAACGTGTTTGAGACGCAATACAGGAGAGAACAGTCAGACGCGCAAAACCTGACGGTTGATGAATTGTATTCATTCTCCAATGCAGGAACAGTGAGCACAACCAACCTGTCAACAAAAAGAAGACTGGTCGGCGTGTATGGTGATGTAGGCCTTTCGTACAAAAATTTATTATTCCTCAATGTAACAGGAAGAAACGACTGGAGTTCGACACTGCCTGAAGCAAACAATTCTTATTTCTATCCTTCAGTGAGCTCAAGCTTTGTGTTCAGCGAACTGCTGAAGAATGTTACATGGATTGACTATGGTAAGCTGAGGGCCAGCTGGGCCAATGTTGGTAGCGATGCTGCTCCTTATTCGCTTTCATTTGCTTACCTGCCTGTTGCCACTTCATTTGCGCAATATGGATTTGGATCACAATTCCCATTCAACGGTGTGATCGCCTTCACAGCGCCTACGATTTTGCCCAACGCCAATCTGAAACCGCAGAATCAAAGCACTTATGAATTCGGAACTGAAATGAAGCTGTTCAAAAACAGGGTGAGCCTTGATTTCACGTATTATAATTCAGAAACAAAAGACCAGATCATCAACCTGCTGGTGCCGCAGTCCACCGGATTTACATCCCAAACCATTAATGCGGGTTCCGTCCTTAACAAAGGCATTGAAGTAACACTTGGTGTAACGCCGGTGCGGACAAAGGATCTGAGCTGGACGGTTGATTTCAATTTCTCGAAGAACGAGCAGAGCGTAAAGCTTCCACCGGAAGTGAAGTCATATGTTTTGCAGAGTGGCTGGAGCGGCTTGCAGATCAAGACAAGAACAGGTGAGCCATTTGCCATCTGGGGTACAGCCTGGCAGCGCGACTCCGCAGGCAATATCGTCATCGATGCCAATACCGGATTGAGAAAAACACTCAACGATCAAAAGCTCGGTAATGTATTTCCTGACTGGATGCTGGGTATCAACAATACGCTCAATTATAAAAGTTTGAGCCTGAGTTTCCTTGTTGATATCAGGCAGGGTGGATTTGTTTATTCTTCAACAGCATCTACACTGAGAACGCAGGGGCTGGCAAAAGAAACACTCGAGAACAGGGGCAATATATTTATCGATAAAGGTGTGGTGCTGGATGCTGCAACCGGCAAATATGTTCCTAATACTGTACCCGTACAAAGTATGCAGGATTTTTGGGGTCAGTTCTCTACTTCCAACACAGAGGCTAATATCTTCAATGCTTCTTATGTGAAGCTGAGAGAATTCAGACTATCCTATCGCTTCACTCCCGCATTCCTTACAAAGAATGTTGCCTGGATCAAAGGACTTGAACTTGGACTGGAAGGAAGGAACCTGTGGATCATCAAATCTTATGTGCCACATATCGATCCTGAAGTGAATTTCTTCGGCTCTGCAAGTCTGGGAGAGGGCGTTGAATTCAATTCAGTTCCTTCAACAAGAACATATGGACTAAACCTTCGCATTAAAATATAATCAAGACGATCATGAAAAAAAGCATTCTATATATAACGGGGGCATTGATATTCGGAGCGACGCTGCCCTCGTGCAAGAAATTTCTTGACATCAATAAGAGCCCGAATGCAGCAGAGACGCTGGATCCGAAGCTGCTATTCTCCAATGCAACGACTCAGTATATCAACCTGAGGTCGAGTGGTGACCTGTATATTCCGCTTGCACTGGCCGGCCAGTCCATTGCTGATGGAGGTAATAATCCTGATGCATGGGGCGCCCCTTCTGCAGGTGAATACACCCTTTCTGTTTTTAATTATGCAAATAGCTGGAACACTTATTACCTGTCAGTTGGAACCAACCTGAAACAGGCCATTTCACTCGCAGAAAGCAGCAACCCAAAAAATAATAATGCGGCAGCCCAATGCAAGGTGCTCCTCGCACAGGATGTATACGACCTGACCACGACGTTTGGTGATGTTCCTTTTTCAGAAGCGTGGAGGCCTGACGTATCTTATCCGAAATTCGATCCGCAAAAAAATGTATTTGAAGGCGCGATCGCTTTACTCGATGAAGCCCTTGCACAATTTGATGAATCCAGCACTTTGAAGATCTCTGATTATGATCTTTTTTATAAGGGCAATATTGCAAAATGGAAAAGGATTGCAAAGTCTTTAAAGCTGCGCATCCTGATGACCATGGTGGATAAGGATCCAACAAAAGCAGCTGCCATTGGCCAATTGATCACGAGTGGAGGATTGATCAATTCTGCTGCAGATAATTTCCTCGTGCCTTACCAGAATGTTGCCGGCAGAAAGAACCCGAAGTATGCACTGGGCGAGCAATATAATGGTGGTAACAACTTTTTCTTTGCTTCAAAATATGTAACGGATTTCATGCGGCCGCTCAATGATCCAAGGTTGCCGAAATTCTTTACAAAGCCTGCGACTGCTGATAACTATTATGGAATTGAACCGGGCACGGATGGCGATGATACCCATGATTCACGCATCTCTACCTCACTACAATCAGCAGATGCACCTGAAGTAATATTTTCTTACCAGGAAGAACTTTTTTATGAAGCCGAGGTACAGGCAAGAGGTCTTGGCGTGCCGGTGAACCTGGCCAATGCAACAACACTGTATAGAAAAGCTGTTGAAGAATCGTGCAAGTTTTATGGTGTACCTGCTGCCACTGCTGCCACATTCGCTGCGGGGCTGGCTGACCTGGCAACCGTGCCCAATCCTGTAAAGCTGATTCATTATCATCATTGGGTGGATAAAATGGACAGGGGTTTGGATGCATTCACCGAATGGAGAAGATCAGGTCCTGAAGGCGATGAAGTGCCTGCACTGACACTGCCTGTTGGTGCACCTGCCGGACCTTTATTCAGGAGATATGAATATCCAAGCGGTAATGAGCTTTCGATTAACCCGAATGCACCGGTACAGATCCGCTTTAATGTAAAAATGTGGTTTGACCTTTAATTGTAAAACATGAAAAAAATATTTTTAGTTCTTTCTGCCTTCTCCTTCCTGTGTATCACTTCATGTGAGCAGGAGGATTCGCCTGGTGATAATTATGATTTCAGCAGCACGCTTCCGCCTTACGTGGCACTGAGCAGCACATCAGCCAAAACGGTGCGCCAGGGCAATGCTGCAACATTTACTTTTCAAACACGCACGGCGATGCAACAAACGGTGACCATAACTTACAATGTAACGGGCGCCGTGACACTCAATAACCAAACAGTGGTCATTGATCGCGATAAGACAAGTGCAGTAGCCACCGTGAATATTCCGGCAGGCGTCATTGTTCCGCCGGCAACTTCGGCGACCGCCACTTTAACCGTAGTCAAAGCAGTTGCAGCTAATGGAATGGAATTGACATTGGGTCAGAAAAATAACCCGTCATCTCAAAAAGTAACGATCAATATCATTCCTTAGAAGAATATCGCCTTGAGCAGAATCAATTATTAAGGGAAATTTTTAACGCAGAGTCCGGCACACTTTCCAGGAAGAGACCACTTGCTTTCGGGAACGCTGCCGGGCTTTGCATTTATTATGACACGATTGCCATCATCCCGATAAATCCGTTCCACCGGATTCATTCAACATTTATCATTCAACATTTCTTTGAAAATTATTAAAAGCCCACATCAATCACTATTTTTATCCAAATCTGAGCTGTGAAATTGTGGCTTCCTATCCTTTTAATGACCATCCTGACGGCGCCCTATTGCCTTGCCCAGAAAAAATCGGCATCGGTAAGTGGAAGGATCGTCGATGAAAATGAAAACGTGCTGCCACATGTGTCCATCACCATCCTTGGTCAACAAAAGGGTATCTCCGCTTCCGATTCAGGCACTTTCCGCATTACAGTTCCAGCCGATCGCGCCTTTGCATTAGTGTTTTCTTACACCGGATTTAAAACCGTTCAGCAGAATTTTTTGTTGAGTGAATCCGAACAGGAGCAGGTAACCATTCGAATGGAGCCCGGCTCGAACGTGATGAAAGAAGTGGTGATACAGGATCAGCGAGACCGCACGGAGACAGGGCTCGTCAAACCCAATCCCAAATCCGTCATCAACCTGCCTTCACCCGTGATGGGCGTAGAAGGCATGCTCAAAGTTTTTGTAGGTTCGAATAATGAGCTCACTTCACAATACAATGTGCGCGGTGGTAGCTATGATGAGAACCTGATTTATGTAAATGATTTTGAAATTTTCCGGCCTTACCTCGTACGCAGTGGTCAGCAGGAAGGATTAAGTTTTATTAATCCCGAGATGGTCAGGAATATTAATTTTTATACTGGCGGGTTCCAGGCGAAGTACGGCGATAAAATGAGTTCCGTACTCGATATTCAATACAATGCGCCAAGAGCATTTTCCGGATCTGCGTATGTAAGTTTTCTCGAACAGGGCTTTCATGTGGAGGGCATAGGCGCGCGGCAAAAATTATCTTACATCATCGGCCTGCGCAATCGCACCAATCATAACCTCCTCAGCAGCCAGGAAACACAGGGCAGCTATGTTCCATCTTCACAGGATCTGCAGGGATTGATCACTTACCAGTTTAATGACAAATGGAGGGCTGAAGTGCTGGGTAATGTTTCAAGAACACGCTTCTCCCTGATCCCTCAATATAGCCAGCTCACTTCAAGTGTATTCTCTCCCTATTTTACAGCCAACCTTGGCCTCGATATTTATTTTGAAGGACACGAGCTTGATGAATACAGTACGGCCATGATCGGTGTGTCAACCACGTACCAGCCCAACAGGAGAGTGAAGTTGAAATTCCTCTCATCACGCTTTGAAAATGATGAAGAAGAAAACATTGACATCGCCGGTGCTTATTTATTTGGTGACCGCGACTTCGATAAAGCGAGCAGCACTTTCGGATTGATCGTGAACCCGCTTGGTGCAGGCATCAACCAGAACTTTGCGCGCAATAACCTCAGGATCTCGGATTATAATATTTCACACAAAGGAAGTATTACCGGCAACCATCATTTTTTCCAATGGGGATTATCATATGACAGGACCAATATCCATGATCACCTGAATGAATGGGAGTACCAGGATTCAGCAGGCTACTCGCTTCCTTATAATCCTGATGTACTGAAGATGAATAAGGTCATCAAGTCTTTTGCAGATCTCGACATCAATAAGTACAGTGGTTATGCGCAGGATAATATAGCCTTCAACAGGAATGGATCGGCGTATACACTGCAGGCAGGGATGCGGTTTAATTACAATGACCTGAACCACGAGCTTCTTTTTTCTCCAAGGTTTGCTGCATCATGGAAGCCAGCGTGGAGAAGAGATATTGTTTTTCGGGCAGCAGCAGGGGCCTATCACCAGCCCCCGTTCTATCGCGAGCTCCGCAGGTATGACGGTTCACTCAACACGAATGTGAAAGCGCAGAGAAGCTGGCAGGGTGTGGCAGGACTGGACTTTAATTTCGTTGGCCTCAACCGCCCGTTGCGACTGAGTGCCGAAGCCTATTACAAGTACATGGATCATATCGTGCCCTACGATATTGACAATGTACGCGTGCGCTATTTCGGTGAGAACATGGGCAAAGCCTATGCAGCTGGAATTGACCTGAGACTATTCGGTGAATTGGTAAAAGATGCAGAGAGCTGGATCAGCATGGGCATCATGCGTACGAGGGAAAACCTTGACAATGATTCTTACACCGAATACCAACTTGATTCGCTGCATCATCCTATCGATAGTTCGGTTGTGCAGGGTGGATGGTTCAGGAGACCAACAGACAGGTTGCTGACTTTTGGCATGTTCTTCCAGGATTATCTTTCCACCAATAAAAATTTCAAAGTATATCTCAGCACGCTGTACGGTACTAATCTTCCCTACAATATTCCAGGCAGCATTCAGTACCGCAACGCACTCACGATCCAACCATATATCAGGGTGGATATTGGCTTCAGTGCTTCGCTGCTCAACCCCGACCGCACTGCGCGCAGGAGTCATTCGCCCTTCCGTGATTTTGAAAATATCTGGGCGAGCCTCGAAGTATTTAATCTGATCGACAGGGCCAACACCATTTCATACCAGTTGATCAAGGATTTCCAGAATAATATTTTTGCAATGCCTAACAGGCTCACGCCAAGACTCGTAAACTTCAAGATCGTAGCAAGGTGGTAAATGCTATTTGATGATCCTTCCTATTCTCAGGTAAAGCGGAAATTGTATGTCCTTTTCTTCTTCATCAGGCCAGAGTGATTGAAGCTCTTTTCTGATGAGGTCAACAGGTGACGAATGATTTTTCCGGATATAAGCCTGCACAGCTGACCAGCTTTCTAGGTAGCCGATAAAATGTTCTTTCATCCATTTAAGCCTGATGCTGGACTTGATGGTTGGCAGTGGATCAAATTCAAATTCAACCGTGGCATATCTTTCATCCACAAATTTTCTTGCAGGATCCCAGTAAGGGCCGACAACGTTGCGGTAAAAATATTCGATCAATGCATCAAGTTCTGCGTTGTTGGTTTGCATCAGGCTGTAGCACCAGGCGGCCACTACGCAACCATTTTTGCCGACTCTTACAGCTTCGTCACGAAAGGCTTTCCACTTGATCCAGTGGTAAGCCTGTGCCACCGTGATGAGGTGAAAGCTGTTATCCTCAAAAGGGGTTTGCTCGGCTGAAGAAAAGCGGTATTCAATATTTTTCTTTTGCACCGCTTTCGATAATTGGGCATCACTGATGTCGGTCGCATCCACCTTTGTAAAATAATCAGCAAGGATCGTAGCTGCCTGTCCATTTCCCGTTGCGCAATCCCAGGCGCGGTCGCGGTGTTCAACAAAAGATATGATATGGTCGAAGAGTTCCTTTGGATAGGAAGGACGATATTTTGCATACGCATCGGACTGCGCACTAAAAAGATCCTTAGACATAAAGCAAAACTACATGCTCTTTAACGCTGCGATCGTTTTTATTGGATCAGCAGATTTAAATACCGTGTTACCCGCCACCAGTACGTCGGCGCCGGCTTCGATCACTTCTTTGGCGTTTTCAAGTGTGATGCCTCCGTCGATCTCAATCTTTACATCCAGCTTATCAGCATCGATCATTTTTCTGAGTTCGCGGATCTTGTTCAATGTCTGCGGAATAAATTTCTGTCCACCAAAACCAGGGTTCACACTCATCATGCAAACAAGGTCGATGTCAGCAAGAATGTCCTGCAGTAAAAACACGGGCGTGTGAGGATTGATGGCAACGCCGGCTTTCATGCCCAGTGATTTGATCTGCTGAATATTTCTATGGAGGTGCACACAGGCTTCAATATGCACCGAGATCATATCAGCACCGGCTTCTTTGAATGCTTCTACATATCGTTCCGGCTCAAGGATCATGAGGTGGACGTCGCAGGGTTTCTCTGTTGCTTTTGTGATCTGCTCAATAACTGGAAGGCCAAAAGAAATATTCGGAACGAACCTTCCATCCATCACATCCAGGTGAAACCAGTCAGCCTCACTTTCATTGAGCATTTTGCACTCCCTGTCAAGCCTGAGGAAATCGGATGCAAGTAAAGATGGAGCAATGATGGCCATGAAGAATGATTTGCGCCGGCAAGATAGGCATTGAAGGTTTGATTGAAAAATTGGTTTTGACCCCGGTTCCTATAGGCGATCAGCTGCTTCCTTTGCTTCTTTCATTTCTTTATCCAGCCCATAGGCCCGCTGATAGTTGAGTTTTGCTTCCGGCTTGCTGCCCATGGCTTCCTGCGTTTTCCCCATCCAGAAATACGCTTCAGCATAGGTTGGGGTAATGGTTGCTGCGAGCTGGAATGTTTTTAATGCAGCTGCATAATTTTTTGAATCATACAGCACTGTTCCCTTGTCCATATAGGCATCAAGAAAATAATAATCATGTCTTGTAGCTTCATCAAAATATTTAATGGCTTCCTGCCTGTTGCCAACATTTTCAAAATAAAGGCCCTTAAAATAATAAGGCTCGGCGTGCCGCTGACCGGGATCTGCTTTGATCAGCGAATCAGCAAGTTTCAAAACTTTTGGATCCTTTGCTTCCGCGTAATTAAAGGCAAGTGTATGCGCGAGCTCCGCATCACCCGGCGCGTAGCTGTATGCTTTTTCAAGAACAGCAATCGCTTCTGAATCCCTGTCCTGGTCTTTTAGCAATTCGGCCTGCAGCATCAGCGCATCAAGTTGCGCAGGAAAGCGGACGGTGATCTCCTTGCAAATATCCATTGCCTCCTTCCATTGTTTTTTTTGCTGATAGCCTCGTGCCAGGGCGATCCTGAATGAAATACTTTCAGGTATTTTCTTTAGCGCCTCGCCCTGTAAAAAATGCAGGGCTGAATCAACATTCTTTTGTTTGAGCACAGTAGTGAGGCTCAAACCGTATTCTTCTTTTGGCTGGAGAGCCCATGCTTTTCTAAGGTCCTGCTCAGCCCTTGCTTCCTGGTTATTGGCAAATAGGAGCCTGCCTCTTTTGTAATAGAGATCCGGGTCTTTGGGAAAATCTCCAATGCTGTCCGTTAGTTTATCGTAAGGAGGCGCCGATAACACCTCGTCGCTTTCATCATTTGTACATGAAAGAATGGAAATGGAAATAAGAAGGGATGCTAAAATCATCTTGTGCATGCTCAAAGCTAAAAAAAGCAAGGTACCTTCCGCTATAAATTTGACAGATCTGCTCCTGTCAAAAAATTTTTCAATCCGGTTTAACAAGTAAGAATTATGGTAAGGATCACTTCATTTTTCGTCACAATATTTTTCTGCTGCAAATCGATGACGGTTTGTGCGCAGGCTGACACACTTCACTATCCTGATGAAGTACATTTTAAAAATATCATGCAGCTGACCAATGGCGGCGACAATGCAGAAGCTTACTGGAGCTATGATGGTAAGTGGATCGTCTTTCAACGAACGGCGCCAAAGGATGGCATTCCATGCGACCAGATCTTCCTGGGCAGGGTGCCGAAAAAAGGTGAAGCCTTCAAATATAAAATGGTGAGCACCGGAAAGGGCCGGGCAACCTGCGCCTTTTTTACAAAGGATGGGAAACACATTATTTATGCATCCACGCATGAAGGCGGAGACAGTTGTCCCCCGCTACCCGACCGCAGCAAGTATGGTAATAAATACATCTGGCCGGTATACAGCAGCTATGATATTTATATGGCTGATCTTAACGGAAAGATTGAAAAGAAACTCACCAATACAAGGGGCTATGATGCCGAGGCAACGCTGTCACCTGATGGAAAAAAAATGATCTTTACTTCGCTGCGCAATGGCGACCTCGATCTCTACATCATGGATCTGAGTACCGGGGCAACGAAGCAGATCACGAATACACCTGGTTATGACGGAGGCGCATGGTTCAGTGCTGACGGAAAAAAGATCGTGTGGCGTGCAAGCAGGCCACGCACGCCGGAAGAATTAAAAGAGTACGAGGACCTGCTACGTGATGGGTTGGTTGCGCCAACGCAGATGGAAGTATATACGGCCAATGCCGATGGAACGAACCCCCAGCAGGTCACAGCACTTGGGCAGGCCAACTGGGCGCCGAATTTTATGCCAGATGGCAGGATCATTTTTTGTAGCAACCACGAGTATCCACGAGGCTTTCCATTCAATATGTACACCATGAACGCTGATGGATCATCAATTGAAAAAATCAGCCGTGACAAGGGGTTTGATGCATTCCCGATGTTCAGCCGCAACGGCAAACGGATCATATTCAGCAGCAACAGGAATAATGGCGGCACAAGGGACACGAACGTCTTCATTGCTGACTGGCAGTGATAACCTCTCTGAAGAATATTCGTAATGAAATTCGATGCGTCCTTTCATCAAGCAACCTTTGGCTGCTGGTAGCAAGTAAATTTGATTGATGCCATTTGCTGTTGTAGTTTTGGCGCAACCAAATCAATCAGCATGAATACCAGTTTATACAATGCGCTATTGCACGCTCACAGTGTTGGCAGGTGGATCGTTTTAATTTTGCTCCTGTTTGCGATTCTCAATAGTCTCATCGCTGGTAACCGGCCATATATCCGCACCGACAACCGGCTGGGTTTGTTGCTTACGATATTTGCTGATCTCATGCTGCTGATTGGCGCTTACCTGTGGTTTGTTGGACCGAAAGGATACCAGCTCATACAAAATAGTGGCGGTATCGGGAAGATGGATGCGGTATCGCGGTTCTTTGCAGTTGAGCACCTTGTTGGAATGATCATCGCCATCATCCTCATCCATCTCGGGAAGAGCCAGGGAAGAAAAAAGATCGCAGACCGTGCCAAGCACAGGCGCACGATGATCTTTTATTTTCTTGCCCTGTTGTTGATCCTCGCTTCTATTCCATGGCCCTTCCTGGCTAAAGGCGCAGGAAGCCACTGGTACTAGGGGAGTGCGGGGAGCGATGAATAGAAAGTTGCTTTGCTCTCACGCTCCGCTCTCGCTCTGTCATTCATCTTTTTCCAAGCTCAATCACTTCGCAATCCCGGATGTCCGTTCCGTCGATGCTGAAGCGAATGAGTGTTCTTACACGGTGCCACCCCTGGTTGCCAGCCGCGCCAGGATTCATATGCAGGCAGTTGATCTTTTCATCGTACATGATCTTTAGAATATGTGAATGGCCGCAGATAAAAAGGCGTGCACCCGAAGCGATGAGCTCCTGTTTAATCCCGGGTGCATATTTATTCGGATATCCGCCGATGTGTGTCATATATACCTGCACTGCTTCACAGGTCCAGCTCAATTTTGCAGGATACACGCTGCGCACATCGTAACCATCAATATTTCCATAAACGCCGCGTAACAACTTGCCACTTTTTTCAATTATTTTTTCCGCCAGTTGAATATTACCGAAATCACCAGCATGCCAGATCTCGTTGCAGGATTCAAAATGGGGAAAGATCGATTCGTCTAAGAAGTTGTGCGTGTCGGAGAGGAGTCCAATTCTGGTCATGATTAATCAATAAGCCCCGCGTCTTTTAATTGTTGAAGCACCATTACCGCACCCGGTGCAGTGGTAGTCATGGAAAGATATTCTTCCAGAGAAAAATATTTCGCGGCGTCGATCTCACCTGAAGTTTTTGGATTGATCTCGGTTGTCAGGAGAAAACAATCCTGTTCCATGATCGTTCCATGTTCTTCTCCATATGCAGGCGCAGTGATGTGCGCATAGTACTGAAGGTCGCCTGGCTGAATTTGTACCTGCAGTTCTTCTGCAACTTCTCTGCACAGTGCCTGCTTTGCGGATTCATGAGCATCTAGTTTTCCGCCCGGCAGGTAAAAGCACTGTTTATTCCGGCTGAACGCGAGTAAAAGCTTACGGTTAGAGATGGCAAGCAGTCCTGCTGTATGTAACTGGACCATAAAGAATGACAAATAATTTTTATCTGATCTGCAATTTCCTTTTTTATCAACAAAGCAAAAAGCCGCCCATGAAAATGGCACAATACTTTTGATGTTGATCAATTCTTCGGCTGGTTGTGCCCGTTGCTTCCATTTTACAGGAATTATCTTTATTTTTCTAGAGTAAAATCCAAATCCTGCCCATGCAAGTTGCCCTGAAGAACCTTCTTCTACAAAAACGGATCCGCTCCATCGGTTACCAG
>JADMIO010826487.1_pt1 | contig 13609 bp, 11 predicted proteins | sample 8958161 | NCBI WGS metagenome assembly JADMIO01 (sample SAMN16585339, study PRJNA669376) | soil metagenome | isolation source: Crop rotation soil | place: USA: Cullars Rotation, Alabama | collected 2011 | reverse complement strand
CCGGCAAGGTGGCCGCCGCGGCGGAGCGCGCCCGGCTCACCAGCGGGACGGTGCGCGCGGCCGCGCGCGGCGACGAGGTCGATCTCGAGATCCGGGGAGAGTCGACGTTCGCGGACGACGCCGCGGGCGGTTCGAGCGAAGGGCCCGTCGGCACCGGCGCGGAGCCGAGTGATCAGGACTGATCGGATCCGCGCCGCCGCGGCCACGGTCCTGCTCGCGCTCGCGGTGGCCGCCTGCTCCGGGCACACGCAGGCAGGCGCGTCGCGGGATCGCGCGGTCCTCCTGGTGGAGTCGCCGGTGGCGGACGCGGTCCTGTGGGTGGACGGACGGTACGTGGCCCAGCTGCGGGACGTGAGGAGGGGCCTCGCCCTGGCGCCGGGCCGCCACCAGGTGGAGATCCGCCACGACCGCTACCACGCGTACTACGGCGAGGTGGAGCTGGCGCGCGGGCAGAGGCTGCGGCTCGCGATCGAGCTCGCCGAGATCCTGCCCTAGGGGCATCCGTGAACAGGGAGGAGGAGAGAGCGGGAGGAAACGTTCTCCCGGTCTTCGCCGTCTCCCTGTCGAAGCCTGCTAGGACAGGCGGCCGAGGAGCGAGGCGACGCCCGGAGCGCCGGGCGCGTCGAGCTCGATCGTGAAGGGCGCGCGCGGATCGACCACCGGCGTGAAGGCCACGCGGGTCCCGGCGTACAGCCGCTGCGCCAGGGCCTCGAACGCCGGCCGGGCGTCCGGCCACGCGGCGGCGTCGCCGGAGGCGAAGCGCCGGCTCATGATCGACACCCGCGCCCGGTCCCCGCGGAAGCGGATCGGCGCCGCCGGATCCTCCTCCAGCATCCTCGCCGCCAGGAGCGCCGTGCGGAAGGCATCGACCAGCTTGCCGTCGAGCTCCCCCGGCTCGTCCCGCTTGCGGCTGTAGAGCAGCCCGAGGGGGCCTCGCTCGGCGTCGATGCCGATGTGGGCCTCGTTGCCGATCAGCACGACGCCGGGGCCGTCCTTCACGTGGCGGTAGTCGGCCACGTCGATCAGCAGGTGATCCGGGACGCGACTCTCCTGGATCCACCCGTGGAAGATCGGGATGAACGCGGTGAGGTCCACGGCCGGGTCGGCCGCGAAGAGCTTCACGCTGAGCTGCTGGGCGATCATGGCAGGTGGCTATGCCTTGGCGGGCGCGATCGGGGGTGCGATGCGCTGATAACACGCATGGGCCGCCTCGATGAAGAGCTGAGCCTCCTCGATCTGCCGGTGGGCCTCTTCGCGACCGGGCTGCACCAGCGGCGACTCGTGCGCGTGCAGGAAGAACGCGGCGAAGCGCCCCCCGGCGAACGGGTCGTGGAAGACCTTGGTGTCGTGGAAGCGCGTGCGGAACTCCGAGACGATGGCGTCGGCCTGGTCCGGCACGTCGACGTTCTGCAGGATGATGAGCGCGCGGGCCGCGCTCATCATGGCGCGGAAGGCCAGCTCGGCCGCCCGCGTCAGGTTGCCGCTCTCGAGGTAGAGCTGCGCCTCGAACACCTCGCGCTCGCTGGACGCCAGCCCGAACTCGGTCGCGGTCACGACCTCGCCGGCGCACTCGCCCACGCCCATGTCGCCGGTGGTGTACTCGCGCGAGTCGCCCCAGTCGCTGTAGAAGGAGCGATCCTCCTCGTAGGTCGGCACGTGGCGCAGATCGTCGAGCGCCTCCTTGACCTTGGCGCGCCCGGCCCGCTGGATGTAGCTCTGCAGCCGCTCACCGGGCGAGCGATCCCGCAGCCACACCTCGGTCAAGCGATCCACGACCTCCGGGATCCGCTTCGACGGGAACGCCCCGATCGCCAGGCCGTAGGTGCCGCCGTTGTTGGCCCACTCGCCGCCGACCACCAGCTGGAAGTGGGCGACGCGGCGGCCGCCGACGTTCCGGCTCACGCCGAGGAAGCCGATGTCGGCCACGTGGTGCTGGCCGCACGAGTTGAAGCAGCCGGACGTCTTGATGTGCAGCCGGTCCAGATCCGGTTCCTGGATGTCGCGCGCGGCCAGCCGCTCCGACAGCTCGCCGGCGAGGCCGCGCGACGAGGCGATCCCGAGCTTGCACGTGTCGGTGCCGGGGCAGGAGGTGATGTCGCGGATGGTGGACGCGTCGGCCAGCCCGAGGCCGACCTTCACCAGCGCCGCGTGCAACTCCGGCAGGTCTCCCTCCGCCACCCAGCGGAGCACGATGTTCTGCTCGACGGTCAGCCGGATCGTGTCGCCGGTGAAGCGCCGCGCGATGTCGACCAGCTGGCGCGTCTGGGTGGACGTGAGGTCTCCCAGCGGGAGCCGCACCGTCGCGACCACGTAGCCGGCCTGCGGTTGCGGTCGCGTGTTGGTCGCCCGCCAGCGCGCGAGCTCCGGCGACACCGGCCCCTCCAGCGGCCGCGCCGGCCGGAGCGGCCGCTCCGCCCTGGCGTCGAGACCGTCGAGGTACGAGGTCCAGCGCTCGTCCGGCGGGATCCGCTCGCGCTCCTCGCGCACGACCCGACGGAACTCCTCGATGCCGAGCTTCTGCACCACGAACTTGAGCCGCGCGCGGGCGCGGTTCTTCCGCTCGCCGAGCCGGGCGAACACGCGGCAGACCGCCTGCGACAGGGGCAGCAGCTCCTCCTCCGGCACGAACTCCTCGATCAGCTTCGCCTGCTGCGGGACCGCCCCGAGCCCGCCACCGACGTAGAACTCGAAGCCTCGCCGCGGCTTCCCGTCGATCTCCTTGACGACGGCGATCGCGCCGATGTCGTGGAAGTTGGCCAGCCCGCAGGGATGCGGCTTGCAGCCGGAGAAGGCGATCTTGAACTTGCGGCCGAAGTCCTGGGTGTCCTTGTGGCCGAGCAGGTACCAGGTCAGCGCGTCGGCGTACGGCGTCACGTCGAACGCCTGGTCGCCGCAGACGCCGGCGAACTGGCAGGCGGTCACGGTGCGCACCGAGTTGCCGCACGCCTCGCGCGTGGTGATGCCGACCGCCGCGAGCCGTCGCATGAGATCCGGCGTGTCGTCGATGTGGACGAAGTGCAGCTGGATGTTCTGCCGCGTCGACACGTGCAGGATCGAGTCGGAGTACTCCTCGGCGAGGTCGGCGAGGAGGTCGAGCTGCTCGGTGGACAGCCGCCCCATCGGGACCTTGATGCGCATCATGCCCGGGGCGTCCCAGACGGTCTCCGGCCCCTTGGTGAGCGATCCGCACGGGAACGCGAGCGTCCGCTGCGCCACGCCGTCGTGGCGCTGACCGTTGTCGTAGCGCTGGCCGTAGATCCCGCGGCGGAGCCGGGTCTCCGAGAAGATCTTCTCGTCCAGCTTCCCCTGCCGCCGGAGGTGCATCTGCGTCTCGAAGACGTCGATCTCCTCGGCGAGCTGGGCCTGCATGCGGCCTGCAAGCCGCTGCTTCCACGTCGTGTTCATCGGTGCCTCCGCCCCGCACCATTGCACCCGCTCACGGGAGCGGGGTCAACACATTCTCTATCGGAAATCGCGGGAATTGCCGCGCGCGATGGGACCGCCGTGATCTACTTGATCTAGAAGACGTAGCCGCCGGTCAGGTAGCCGCCGAGATACCGATCGGAGGCGCCGCCCACGTCGGTGGCGTCATCCCCGTTGCGGTCGGTCTGCGCGCCGGTCCCCTTGAACTTGTACCCCATGAGGAGGAGTCGGGCGCCGCCGCGCACCAGGAGGTGCTGGCCGATCCGGTACTCGAGGCCGCCATCGACGTCGAAGCCGGTCACCGTGGCCGCGCCGTACTCCTCCGGCTTCTGGATCTCGCCGGTGTCGAGCACGGCGAGGAACTTCGCGTCGAGGAGGCCGGACAGCTTCCCGGCGATCGGGATGCGGGCGCCGACGCCCGGATCGACGTAGGTGTAGACGACGTTCGGCACGTCGACCACGACGTTCATCGGCGCCGCGTTCTTGTCGATCGAGAACCCGAGCTTGTTGTACCCGACGCTGGCCTGGATGCTGAGGCCGTCCGGATCGTCACCCATGTTGTAACGGTAGATCAGGCTTCCGCCGTACCGGTACTCGCGGGTCGCCAGCTGCGCGCTGCCACCCATGCCGTCGTCGACCGCCGACTTGATGCCGACGGCGCGATCCGCCACGAAGCCGACGCCGATGTTCGCCAGGCCCCCGCGCTTGCCGCCGAAGGCGAGCGGGAAGATCGCGCCGGTCAGGAAGAACCCGGGCACCGGCTTGCCCCGGTAGCCAGGGGGCGCATCGGCGGCGTCCCCGGTGTGCTTGAACGCCAGCTTGCGCCCGGTGAAGCTGGCGCCGCCGTAGAGGAGGACCGGCGTGTGTCGGGGGCTGGTCGGACCGCTCGGGCGATCCGCGCTGCTCGCCTCGATGCTGGTCGAGGCGTCGCTGGTGTCCTCGTCGTCCTCTTCCTGCTCGTCGCCGCCGTCCTTCATCGCGGCGCGCTTCTTCTTGGGCCTGTCCTCGTCGTCCTCGTCCTCCTCCTCCTCCGCCTCGCTCTCCTCGTCGTCGCCGGCGGAGTCGTCCTCCTCGTCGGCGTCGTCCTCCTCGTCCTCGTCGTCGTCGCGCTTGGCGGTGCGCTTCGCCTTGGCGGCCTTCGCCTTGTCCGCCTTCAGCTTGTCGGCCTTGGCCTTCGCGGCGCGCAGCTTCTCGGCCCGGGCCAGCTCCGCCTTCTCCGCCTTCTCCGCCTTCTCGGCGCGGAGCCGCTCCGCCTTGGCCTCTTTGGCCTTCTTCGCCTTGCTGGCGCGCGAGTCGTCTTCCTCCTCGTCCTCGTCCTCGGCGTCCTCGTCGTCGTCCTCGACGTCCGCCTCGGCCACGCGCGTGCGCTTGCCGCCGCCGGCGCCGAGGTTGTCGATGGCGCCCAGCAGCCGCTCCTCGAGCCCGGCGATCATCCCCGGGTCGGACAGGCGCGGCGCGTTGAGGAGCATCGGGATCTTCTTGCTGATCGCGCCGGTCGCGCAGGAGCGCACCCGCAGGACGAACTTGTACTGGTCGTCGTCCTTGACCAGCGTCCCGTCGATGACGCCATCGACCTCGAGGTAGCTGCAGACCTTCTTCACGTTGACCGGGATGAGCTTCCCGGCCCGCAGCCGGCGCGCCGCGTCCTTCCAGTTCGCGCCGTCCATGATCTTGTGCTGCGACTTCACGATGCGGGTGATCGACTTCTTGAGGCTCGATGGCTTCCGTTCCCCCTCGATGTCGAGCATCACGAGGTACTTGTCCCCGGCCTCCGCCCGCGGCAGCGCAGGCAACAGGAGTCCCCCCAGCACGGCGATGGATAGAAGTCGTCCCCGAACGGCCATGGCCACCTCCGATGCAAGAGGAGCGCCGCCCCTCCCCCCATGAGAAACCGCCTCGTTGCCCAGCTGCAGGCTCCGGCAAGCAGTTGGCTGGGTACCGCCCTCCCCGCCTCGACCCCCCACGTCGTCTCTACACCCCGGAAGTACGCAGACGTACGGGCATGTCGTACTCTGCGGCCGTGACCGGGGAGCTGGCAGCTGCCGGACGCGTGCGCGCCCGGGATCTCGGCATCGAGATCGGGACCTACCCTCCCGGCCGCCACAACGCCATCACCGACGTCCGCGGGGTCCTGGTCGGGCACTCGACGATCATCCGCGGCGAGGGCCCCTCGCGGCCCGGCGCCGGCCCGGTGCGCACCGGCGTGACCGCGATCCTCCCGCGCGCCGGCAACGTCTACGAGCACGCCGCCGTCGCCGGCAGCTTCGTCCTCAACGGCGCCGGCGAGGTCAGCGGCCTCACGCAGATCAACGAGTGGGGCCTCATCGAGACGCCGATCCTGCTCACCAACACGCTGTCGGTCGGCACCTGCTCGGCCGCCACCGTCGAGTACATGGTCGCCGCCTATCCGTCGATCGGCCGCGAGGCGGACGTCATCATCCCGGTCGTGGGTGAGTGCGACGACTCCTGGCTGAACGACATCGCCGGCGGTCACGTGCACTCCAACCACGTGCACGACGCGATCGAGGGAGCGCGCGGCGGGCCGGTGGCCGAGGGGAACGTCGGCGGTGGCACCGGCATGATGACCTGCGGCTGGAAGGGGGGGATGGGCACGTCCTCGCGCCGGCTGCCCCAGGAGCTCGGCGGCTACACCGTCGGCGTCCTGGTGATGAGCAACTTCGGCCTGCGCGAGGACCTGCGAGTGGACGGCATCCCGGTCGGCCGCATCCTGGCGCCCGACTACGCGCACCTCGAGACCCGCCGGTCGAGCTACGGCAGCATCATCGCGCTGGTCGCCACCGACGCGCCGCTCATCGCGCACCAGCTCACGCGCCTGTCCAAGCGCGTCGCGCTCGGCATCGGGCGCGCCGGCTCGTTCGCCGCCCACAACTCCGGGGAGATCGTCGTCTCGTTCTCCAACGCCAACTCGGTCCCGCGCCTGCCCCGGCGGCCGGTCTACCGCCTGCGCGTGCTGCTCGACACCCGCATGGACCCGCTCTACCAGGCCGCGGTCGAGGCGACCGAGGAGGCGATCCTGAACGCCCTCTGCATGGCCACCGACATGGACGGGGTCGACGGGCACTTCGCGCCGGCGATCCCGCTCGAGCGCCTTCGCGCGATCTACCAGCGCCACCTGGCCGCCCGCGTGGAATGACCTGCGAGGTCCGCGTGACCGCGCGGTCACACAGGGGCTCCGCGGCGTGCCTGAACGCTCCTGGCGCGCCGCGGCCCAGGCATCCCGGTTGCACATCCGGCTGACGTGTCCTCTCCGGGTCACCTCGTCGGCCGCTACCAGATCGTCCGCCTCCTCGGCCAGGGCGGCATGGCGAGCGTCCACCTCGCGCGCACCACGGCGGGAGGGCGCCCCGTCGAGGTGGCGCTCAAGGTCCTCTCGCCCGAGGTCGCCGGCGGCGCGCGGGCGGCCCGGTTCGAGCGCGAGGTCGCCAGCGCGGCCCGCCTGGCGCACCCGGGCTGCATCCGCCAGCTCGATCACGGGCGGTCGCGTCGCGGCGAGCTCTACCTGGTCACCGAGCTCCTGCGCGGACCGACCCTGCGATCCGTGCTGTCGGCGCGCGGCCGCATGCCGATCGGGTGGGCCGCGTCGGTGGGCCGGCAGCTGTGCGAGGCGCTCGCCCACGCGCACGACGCCGGCGTGCTCCACCGCGACGTCAAGCCGGAGAACGTCATGTTCCGCGATGCCGCCGACGGGGACGCGGTGCTCATCGACTTCGGCCTGTCCAGCCTGCGCGGCGAGGCGGCGCTGACCGCCGCCGGCACCTGCGTCGGCTCACCCTCCTACCTGGCGCCGGAGCGCCTGCTCGATCGACCGGACGACGCGCGCGCCGACCTCTACGCGGTCGGTGTGGTGCTGTACGAGATCCTGTGCGGGCGTCCCCCCTTCGTGGGTGAGCACCCGCTCGACATCGCGCGGCAGCACCTGCTGGACCTGCCGCGCCGGGTGGAGGCACGCCGCCCTGACGTCCCCGCCGCGCTCGCCGCGATCGTCCACTGCGCGCTCGAGAAGGAGCCCTCCCGGCGCTTCGCCCGGGCGGACACGATGGCCGCGGCGCTGGAGGGGTTCGAGGCGTCGGCATCCGACATCGGCGACACCGGCGACAGCGGCGACCTCGGTGAGATCCCGGCCGAATGGGTCGAGCTCGAAGCGTCCGATTCCATGACCGGAAGCCTTCCTGTGCCCCACCAGCGCTAGTACGCTGCGGCTCGAGGAGGGGTTTCCATGCGCGCTTGGAAGAAGATCCGGGCCGCCATCGTGACGGTTGCGCTCGGCGCGACCGCCTGCGGTGGGGGCGATGGAGTCGACGTCGAGGTCGAGTCGGTCGAACCGGCCGAGGGACCGGTCAACGGCGGCCAGGAGGTGATCGTCACCGGCTCCGGCTTCCTCGCCGGCGGCGCGGCGCCGAACATGGCGCTCTTCGGCGAGCGGCTCACCACGAACGTCAGCGCGCTCAGCGACACCGAGCTGCTCATCGTGACGCCGCCCGGGGCGGTCATCGGCGAGGTGGACCTCCTCATCTTCAACGCGAACGGCGCCGGCACCGCGGCCGGCGCGTACACCTACCTCGGGCCGCCGGAGCTCGAGGCGGTGGATCCCGCGTCCGGGCACTACACCGGCGGGGACGAGGTCACGATCACCGGCACCGGCTTCCTGGATCTCGGCGCCGGACGGCCGACGATCACGTTCGAGGGGCACGCCGCCACCGAGGTGACCGTCGTCAGCGACACCGAGATGACCGCGATCGTCCCGAAGGGCACGCCGTACCACAACGTCACGGTCGCGCTCGACAACGCCCGCGGCCGCGCCGAGCTGCCCGAGGCCTACGTGTACACCGCCAGCGACGGCTTCCTGGCGATGACCGGGCAGCGGGTCTTCCCGCCCAGCTCGCCGACCCAGGGCCTCTGGTACATCGACCGGATGACCGGTGAGACGCTCCACGTCCACTCGATCAACGCGATCCAGTACCGGATCCAGGCGCTGGCGACCGGCGACGACGGCACGGTCTACGCGGTCTCGGCGAACAACCTGCTCTACGTGCTGGATCCGCAGACGGGCGCCCTGGACGAGATCGGCCCGCTCGCGATCCTGGGCGGAAAAGGGGGCACCGGTCCGTACCGGGTATCCGCCCTGACGTTCCTCGACGGGACCCTGTACGCGAGCGACCGCAACTCCGGCCGGTTCGGGTCGATCGACACGGAGAGCGGCCTCATGACCCTCTTCAGCGATGGCAGCTATGCGGAGTACAGCGACAACGGCGGCCACGGCATGGCCACCGACGGAGAGGGGCTCTTCAACCTGTGGGGCGGCCAGCTGACGACGATCGACCCGCTGACCGGGATCCCCAGCGTCGACAACGCCCAGACGATCGCCCCGGCGGCGCTCACCGGCGCGGCGATCGTCGGAGGCACGCTCTACGCGACCCAGCGCGTCTCCACCCTCTTCGGGGGCGGCTTCAACGCCGGCCGGGTCCACGCCATCGACCTCGAGACCCTGGAATCGACCATCCTCGCCACCGTCCCGACCTCGATCCACGGGCTCACGGTGGCGCCATGAGGCATGCCATGAAGATCGTCCCCTGCTTCCTGATCCTGTCGGCCGCGTGCGGCGAGGTCACCACCAACGGGAACGACAACCCACCCCCGATCATCGAGGAGGTCTCGCCCGGGCGCGGAGGCGTCCGCGGGGGCCACACGATCACGATCACCGGGTCCGGCTTCGCCGAGAACGACGCCGGCGAGAACCACGTCGTGGTCGGGATCATGGCCGCCGCCGACGTGGAGGCCGCCGACGACGTCACCCTCACGTTCACGCTGCCGGCCGGCCCGGGACCGGACGCCCTCGAGGACCTGGTCGTCTTCAACGACAACGGCTTCGCGTACCGCGCCGACGCGATCCGGTACAACCCGCTGCCGGTCATCACCGGCGTGACGCCGGATCACTCGAACGACGAGGGCGGCGACACCGTGACGATCACCGGCTCCGGCTTCGAGGATCTCGATGCCGGCGACCCCACCGTGACGATCGGCTCGACGACCCTCGAGGGCGTCGAGGTGGTCAGCGACACGGAGATCACCGCCGACATCCCGGCGATGCCGGACGACGCCGGGCCGTTCGTCCGGCTGGACGTGACCGTCTCGAACCTCAACGGCGACGCCGTCGATCACGAGGCCTTCCGCTACACCCGGCAAGGGTTGATGGTCGCGGGCAACACGACCGGGGTCTTCGGGGGTGGCACCTCGAACCAGACGCTCTTCTTCGTCGACATGGAGAGCGATCCGGTCCGCCTGGTGCCGATCACGCCGCTGGTCTCCTTCATCAACGCCATGGCGATCGGCGAGGACGGCAAGGTCTACGTCGTCTCGGGGCGGTGCCGGGACCCGCAGCTCCTCGGTGTGCTCGATCCGTTCACCGGCGCGCAGACCACGATCGGGAGGGTCACGACCGCCCTCGATCAGCAGGTGTACCTCCAGTCGCTGGCGTTCGTCGGCGAGACCCTCTACGGCCACTCGAACCACAACGGGTTCGGGCGGCTGGTCTCGATCGACCTCGAGACCGCCGTCGTCACGCCGATCGGCGACACGCCGGACGGCACCAGCAGCGGCAACGGGATCGCGACGCGCAACGGCACGAGCGTCTGGCTCATCAATCGCTCGAACACGCCGCTGCGATCCCAGGCGGTCGCCACGTCCGTGACGACCGACATCACGCCGATGGGCGGGGCGGGCCGCGCGTTCACCGCGCTCCTCGAGTACGACGACGAGCTCCTCGGGATCACGCGTGACGACGAGGTGACCGGCCAGAGCCGCAACTCGACGATGGTGCGCATCAACCGCTCGAACGGCAACGTGACGCCGGTCAGTCCCCTGGGACGGTGGGTGACCGGCTTCGCCCCGACGCCCGACACATTCTGATTCGCCTACCAGGAGCGCAACGATGAAGGTATGGAACATCCTCGGCGCCACGGTCGTGGTCGCCCTGCTTGGAAGCGCGTGCGGCGGAGGAGACCCGGTGGTGCTCGGGATCGAGAGCCTCGAGCCGACGGAGGGACCCCTGGGGGGCGGCCAGACGGTGATGGTCACCGGGGAGGGCTTCCTCACCGGTGGCTCGGCGCCCAACATGGCGCTCTTCGGCGAGAGCCTGACCTCGAACGTCAGCGCGCTGAGCGACAGCGAGCTCCGCATCGTCACCCCGCCCGGGATCGAGCCGGGCGAGGTCGACGTCATCATCTTCAACGCCAACGGGTACGGGATCGAGAGCGGCGCGTACACCTACGTCGGGCCGCCGTCGATCGAGTCGGTGGACGCGCCGTCCGGCCACTACAAGGGTGGTGAAACGGTGACGATCACCGGCGAGGGCTTCCAGGAGTTCAGCGCCGGAGTCGCCACCGTCACCTTCGACGGCAAGGTCGCCGGAGACGTCGTCGTGGTCGACGACACCGAGCTCACGGCGACCGTCCCGGCGGGGGAGCCGTACCAGCTCGCCGACGTCGCGGTGGAGAACAACCGCGGGCGCGCGGAGCTCGCGGACGCCTACGAGTACGAGCTGCGGGGCCTGCTGGCGATGACCGGCCGGCGGTTCGGGGTGCAGGGGCAGCTCTACTGGGTCGACATCGAGACCGGCGAGGTGTTCCCGCGCGGCGAGGCTGACTTCATCGGCATCCACGGGATGGCGACGGACGACGAGGGGGTCGTCTACGGCTTCGCGCCGGACGACGCCGCGATCTACCGCATCGATCCGATGACCGGCGCGAAGGAGTACGTCGGCGACACGATCACGACCGATGTGAAGGGTGAGTCGTACGCGCGCGTGACCGACCTCGAGTTCCACGACGGGGACCTCTACGCCACGGACCTTTCCAACGGCTACCTCGGCACGATCAACACCAGCACGGGCGCCTTCACACGCCTCAGCGTCGACCCGCAGATCGCCACCAGCGGGAACGCCGCGGCCGCGCTGGTCAGCGACGGCGAGACGCTCTACTACACCCGCAACGGGCAGGTCTTCACGGTGAACACCCAGAACGGCACGGTCGTGCTGGTGGCCGGGGTGACGCTTGCGCAGAACCGCGCCCTCGGGCTGACCAGCGTGGATGGCCAGGTCTACGCGGTGACCCGCTCGTCGGGTGGCAAGGGCAACGTGTTCGGCGGAGGCATCCAGTTCAGCAACATCTGGACCGTCGATCTCGAGAACGGCAACTTCAACTTCGTCGCCACCCTCCCGAGCGCCGCGCACGCGATGGCGGTGTCCCCGTGATGACGTCAACCAGGATCGCCATGCGCAACCTCCTCGTCGTCCTCCCTGCCCTGCTCGCCGCCTGCGGTGAAGTGACCACCAACGGCAACGACAACCCGCCTCCGCTCATCGAGGCGGTCTCTCCGGAGCGCGGCGGCGTCCCGGGCGGCTCGACCGTGACCGTCACCGGGCGAGGGTTCACCGAGAACGACGCGGGCGAGAACCACGTCGTCGTCGGGATGCTCTCGGCGACGGACGTGACGGCGGCCGACGACGTCACCCTGACGTTCACCCTCCCGCCCGGGCCGGCTCCGGGGGCGATCGCAGATCTGGTGGTCTTCAACAACAACGGGTTCGCCGTGCAGGCAGGCGCCATCGAGTACAACCCCTTGCCGCGGGCCATCTCGGCGTCGACCGGCTTCGTGAGCTCCGGCGGCGGCACCTCGTTCACGATCGAGGGGCTGGGCTTCGAGGAGCTCGACGCCGGGGACAACCGCGTCCTCATCGGCGGTGTCGAGGCGACCTCGGTCGAGGTCGACAGCGACACCCAGCTGACCGTCGAGGCGGCCGAGCGCCCGACCGACGTCCCGGCGTTCGAGGCGCTCGACCTCGTGGTCGAGAACGCGAACGGTCGCAGCGTCCTGCCCGGCGCGATGAAGTACAGCGCGCCGGGGCTCCTGCTCGTCGGGAGCGGCGGGCCGACCCACAAGCTGTCCTGGGTCGACCTCGAGGCGGACCCGATTCGCGTGGTCACGCTCCTCCAGGACGTCTCGGTCGGCAGCGGGTCGATGGCGGTCTCGCCCGACGGCGTCGTGTACCTGCTCAGGAACACGAACACCGGGGGCGCGCGTGCGCTCATGACGGTCGACCCGCTGACCGGCGTGACCGAGGTCGTCGGCCCGTTCGACAACGACGACGTCCCGGGCGCGCCGGATGCCGTCCGCGACTTCGCCTTCGTGGGGAACACGATGATCGCGTTCCTGCGCAACGAGCGGCGGCTCGCGGAGATCGACCTCGACACCGCGATCTGGACCCCGATCGGGGCGGTGAACGCGTACCCGGACGTGCCGAGCTTCGGCGTCCCGCTCGCCATCGGCCGTCGCGACAGCTCCTCGGTCTGGGTGGCGTCCACCACGACGTCGCTGCTCCGGCGCATGTCGACCACGAACTCGAACACCGTCGATGGTCCCACCCTCCAGGGGGACGTCAACGTCGGCATCTACGCGCTGCTCAACCTGGACGGCGACCTCCTGGCGCTCACCCGGAACCGCGTCACCGACGGCAGCGGCAGCCGCCAGAGCATCATCCGCATCAACACCACCAACGGCAACATCACGGAGCTGCTCGACGTGCCGTCCGGGTACGGCGCGATCAGCGCGACCCCGGCGTCCTTCTGAGCGAGACGACCATGAGCACCTCCCCCGTCGACCGCAGGCACCTCCGCATCACCGGCAAGCACCGGACGCAGGGGGAGGAGTCCCACGTCCTCGTCAGCGAGGAGAAGGGCGGCGTCACGATCGTCGTCACGCAGGCGTTCGGCCCGCGCGGCGACGAGCTGGTCGGCCTGTCCGACGTCGCCTTCGACGGCTATCCGGCCCTCACGCTGCTGGTCGAGGCGGACGGGCGGGAGGGCCTGCTCCACCTGTCGCCGATCCACGGTGACAACCGCAAGGCCGGCTTCACCGACATCAAGCCGGGCACGCGGTGCGTGCTGCGCTGCCCGGTCTCGCGCCTCGCGCTCGATCGCATCCCGGTCGACGACGACGCCGTCGAGGGGGATCGCGACACCGACTACTTCGCCATCTACCTGACCCGCGACCTCAGCCTCGGCTCGATCGTGGCGATCTCGGACGTCTGGGCGCACTACCACTCGCGCATCGTCGACAACTTCGAGCTCATCTCGCTCTGGGACCGCTGACGCGGCCCACCCCGGGAAAG
>JADMIO011107795.1_pt1 | contig 13610 bp, 12 predicted proteins | sample 8958161 | NCBI WGS metagenome assembly JADMIO01 (sample SAMN16585339, study PRJNA669376) | soil metagenome | isolation source: Crop rotation soil | place: USA: Cullars Rotation, Alabama | collected 2011 | reverse complement strand
TCGGCGGCGTCGGGAGAATATCTCAACGGCGCTGGAGCTACCGTGACCTCGATTACTCTGGCCCCCTCCGGCAAGGTAACCCTTGTCCATGAAGGGGGCGGCATCTGGACCGTGGATGGGAGTGGCGCGACTTGATCCCCAGCACCACAGCTTTGGCCAATTTCCATCCGGCGGCTGGCGGCGGAGGCGGCGGTGCGCGTGTGGCCATCTCGAACAAGACGGTCAGCAACGCTCCCGGTGCTGCGACTTACCAGTTGAATTCAAACGGAAATATCCTCGATCAAACCGGGTCTAACATCGGGACGTGGCTACTGAGCGGCGTGAACAGCGACTACGATGTGAGGGCTACTCTTCAGTCGGGGACTGCCCCGACGGGCAGCGGCACCGGGTCGTGGCTTACACTCGGCCTGTCCCGCTCGTGGACCGAAAGCGCCACGGCTGGTAACCTGTTGACCTGCACCTTGCTTATCGAAATCCGTGATGCGGTGACACTCACCGTTCTGGACAGCGCCACCGTCAACATCACATCGGACAGCACATGATGGTCAGCATCCTCCCCGCAATGTCGATCACCGCAGGCGGCACGCTTCCGCAGTGGCTCGCCGCGATATTCAGCGGCAGCGTGTTGGCGGCTGTGCTTACATTCATCACCCGCTGGCGTGGCCAGAGCATCGGTTCCGATGAAAAGCTCAGAGATCACTACGCCCAAGAAGTCGCCCGTCTGAGCGAGAAACTGGTTGGCCAGACCGCCACTTTCCGTGAGCAGATGCAGACGATGGAAAACCACTACCGTCAGCTTCTTCAGGACAGCGACGAACGGCATGAAGCCTGCCAGCAGGATCGTGACAAATTACGCTTGGAAATCAACGAGATGCACGCTGAGATTGCGGGGCTGAAGCGACAGATCGCACGCTATAGCTCGGACAATCTGGTGGTTCTGGAGGGATCAGACCTAAAAGCCCCGGAGGCGACCAAGAGCGCTAAGCGCGTCAAGCGCATCTTGAGAGACGAAGGAGATAACCTGTGAACTTCAAGGAACATGAGAAATTCGCAGCATTCGTCCTGCTCGGCGTGGCCCTGATGACGCTGGCGGTTCTGCTTTACGTGCGTCCGCTACCCGATAGCTCAGCCAACAGCGGCGTGCTGCAAATCCTGAACATGATCATCGGTGCTTTCATCGGCGCGTTCGGTGCGGCTGCTGGTAAGCTGTTCGACGCCAAGGTGACCGTGGACAATCCGCCCACAGACCCAATCCCGGTGGCCACACCAAGACACCTAACTGGTGACGCAACATCCAAACCGCCCGAAGACGAACTACCGGAATATGCACAGCCATGATTACGCGTAAGCCCATCTTCGACGCGGTTCGCACGATCCGCGATGGCCAGCCATTCACGCTCGCCGAGGTGAAGGTCCTCGATGCTGGGATCGACCAAGCTCTCGGCGTCGTGGCCAATGCACAGATCGGGATTACCGACGAGCAGTTCAAAGACGCCGCTACCCGTCTCGGATGCACGGTCCCTCAGATCATGGCGGTCGATGAGGTGGAAAGTGGAGGCGGATGGTTCACCGATGTTCGCGCCGACATTCTCGACCTCGATGGCCCCGGCGGGTTCATCGACGGACCAAACCTTCCGAAGATTTTGTTCGAGGCGATGTGGTTCCACAAGTTCACCGATGGCAAATACGACGCCTCGCATCCGAACATCAGCAGCGCCAAGTGGAACAAGGCGCTCTACATCGGCGGCGTCGGTGAATACAAACGGCTCGAAGAAGCGATCAAGCTGGACAGGGATGCCGCTCTGAAATCGGCGTCGGTTGGCCGCTACCAGATCATGGGCTTCAACTATAAGCTCGCTGGATACGCGACCGTTGAAAGTTACTGGGAGGCCATGAAGCAAAGTGAAGCGTTACAGCTTGAAGCGTTCGTGGACTTTGTGATCAACGATGGCTTGAGTGATGAGCTTCGCAAGATTTCCAACTATCACGCTGACTGCATTCCGTTCGCCAAGGGCTACAACGGGTCGGGCTACGCAAGTAACAACTATCATGTTAAGCTGGCCAAGGCCCACAAGAAGTGGAGCGAGGCATGAAGACCCTCAAATCTTTTCTTAAGTCCATGAAGAAATACCGGTATCGGGATGCCGAGACCGGCCAGATGGTCACTCGGGTTTATGCGTTACTGCACCCGAAGACGACAGTGAGAGAGGAAATCAAATGAAGCGGCTACTCGTCATCCCGGCTGCGCTGGCTCTGGCCAACTGCGCCGCCATCCCCACGGTTCTCAGCACCGTCACGCAAGCTGTCGCGGTCGATCAGAACAAGGTTTTGGTTCCGGCCACGCAGGCATTGCTCGTCGCGCACAACGCCTATCAGGCGGCGGCGGCGGCAGCGACCACGGCGATCACGACCTGCACGGCGGTCAACTTCGTGGGTCCCTGCGCCTCGCTGAAGGCCAAGCTGCCGCAGATTGCAGCGCTCAGCGACCGCGCCAAGGCTTTGCTCGATGAAGCCGACAAGGGCCAGAACGTGGCTCAGAACGCAGCCGAGGTCATGAACATCGTGTCCAGCCTCAAGTCCTTTTCGGGAGTATAATCCATGAACGTCCTCGCAACTATCGAAGCCGCGCTTGCCCAGATGGCGCAGGGCCGCAGCACCATCACGGCAGTCGTTGACGCGATCCGCGATGGCCAGACCGCGATCAGCACGACCGACATGGGTAAGCTGAACCAGCTTCTGGCTCAGGAGAAACAGGAAACCGAGGCGGCGCATAACGCTCTGGCTCGGGCAATCGAAGCCGCCCAGTCGAAGTAATGGCCACCAAGGTCGATCCTTTGACGGGAGTGGTCACCACGGTCCCTGACCCGGTGGACACCGGCTACACGCCGGTGCCGCTGCCGCCGACCAATGGGCTGCTTTCGCAGTCCGTCGGCACGACGCAGGCACCGCTCCCGCCAATCGACCCCAACACCTACGAGAACGATGATGTCACCAAGGCGCTGAACGACATCACATCCCACGACAGCGATTACATGACGCTGGCCAGAACGGCTGGGCTACAAACAGCGAACAAGCGAGGACTGCTGAATTCGTCGATTGCCGCCGGGGCATCGGAAGCCTCCGCCATCGCAGCCGCTGCGCCTCTGGCCATGCAGAACGCGGCTCAGGCAGCGACCCGCAACAACACGAGGCTGGGTGCATACTTCACATCCCAGCAGCAGCAGGCCGATATCACCTCGCGTGAGCAGATGCTCCACGACCAACTGGCCAGCGAAGAGGCGCGGCTTGGTCGGCAGCTTACCAGCCAAGAGACGATGCAGCAGGCGGACATCGCCAACCAGAAATACCTCCAGCAGAAGCAACTCGCCTCTTCCGAGAAGATCGCTCAGGCGAACATCCAAGCCGAGAGCGAACGCCTTGGCCGCACTCTCACCGCGCAGGAGGAAGCTCAGCAGCGGGATATCGCGGCGCAGCAGGCCAATCTCCAGACGCAGGTCCAGAGCCAGCAGACCATCGCCAACCTTCAGGAGGCTGGCCAAACCCAACGCGCCACGCTTGATGCCCAGACGCGTATCCAGTTGGAGCAGATGTCGAACCTCACGTCAGAGCAGCAGGCGACGCTCCAGTATTACCTTGGCCAAGATCAAATCTACGCCCAGAGCGTGAGCAATCTCTACGCCAACGCCGATATGCCAGCGCCTACGCGAGATCAGGCGATTAGCCTGTTCACGGCCCTGAAGAATTCCAACGTCGATCTCCCGGCCACGTTGTTTGGTCTGCCGTTGGAATGGGGAACGACGCAGAACGAGACAGTCCCGACCAGCGCTCTGCCAGCGCCGACCCCGGCTCCGACGCCAGCCCCTGCCCCGGTGCCAACTCCAGTGCCAACCCCAGTTCCGGCACCAGCACCGGCTCCCGCCACGACGCCCAGCCTCGCTGAGGTGGCCAGCACGCTGCCGCCGCTCAACCAGCGCATCCGTGGCTCGACCAGAACCACTTCAGGATTACTCGCCGTATGATCCGCCCAGCCAAATTCTCCGATGCCCCGGCGATGGCGACAATGCTCGTGGCCAGCCACCAGCGGTCGAAGTATGCGGGCCGGTGCGGCGTGTCCGAGAAGGCCGCCGAGGAAATCCTCTGCGCGCTGGTCGCTGGCCAGAACGCCACGGGTCTGGCGGCGACTTTCGTCGAGGTGGTCGAAGACGACAACGGATCGGTGACTGGCTTCATGGCCGGAGCCACCAGCCGCATCTACAATATCGGCGACCGCTACTGTGCTTCTGATATATTCCTGATCAACGAGAACAAGAACCTGAAGGAAACACTCAAGCTCATTGACGACTATATCGCTTGGGCCAGAAGTAATCCGAAGGTAATCGAGGTCGGTCTTTCTTGGTCGGACGCCTTGCCCAACGCATCCGATATTGCGAATATCTATTCTCGCAAGGGAGCTACCAAGGTGGGCGAGCAGTTCAGCATTCGCATCGACTTGCAGGAAGCGGAGGCCGCATGAGCAATCCATTCCACACTGTCGGCAAGGTCTTCAAGAAGGTCGTGAAGGTCGTCAAGAAAGTCGCCCTTCCCGCCCTGATGATTGGCGCTGTCGTCCTCACGGGCGGCGCAGCTTTGGGGGCGCTACCCGCGATTGGGTCCGTTCTCGGCTCCATTGGAATATCCGGCACATTAGCCTCCGTCTTAGGGGGCGCGATAAGCATGGGCGCTGTCGGCGCTGTAACCGGCGGCCTCGGCGGCCTGATCAGCGGCGGTGGGTTACTCAAGGGCGCGACCAAGGGCTTCCTCGCTGGCGCGGCCACGGGCGGCGTGCTGGGTGGTGCCGGGGTTATTGGGGCCAACGGTATCCTCGGCTCTGCCGGTGCGGCGAGCAGCGGGGCCATCCCCGCTCCTGACCTGAACTCGGCCATCAATGTCGGCGTATCTGGCGCTGGGTCTGGGTCGCTTATTGGCGGCGCGGGAACAGTTGGCGCGGCTGTGCCGACCAGCGTGGCCACATCCGCAACGACGACGGCTGCCGCAGCAGGCGCGGCGCAGGCCGCTGGCCATTCCGCGCTGGGTGGCATCCTCGGCACTGGAGGTATCGGCCCGATCCTTCAGGCAGGCGGCTCGATCATCTCTGGCTTCGCGCAGGGCAAGGCTGCCGAGGCGCAGCAGGAAGCCGAACTTCAGGCACAGCGCGACAAGTATGACCGCATCGCGTTCAACTACGGCTACCGGAACATCTACGGCGACAAGCACAGCAACATCCCGACCAGCCAAGAGCAGGTCTATGCTATGTCCATGCCCGATTTCCAGACGCCGTATTCGAGCAATCCCGGCGGTGGTTTGCTGCGAACCGCTCCGTCGCCGTTTATCCAGCCGTCCTTCCAGTATCAGATCGTCAACGGGCAGGTCGTTCCTGTCCCCATTCCAACGGCGGCATAGACCATGAAAGCGACAGGACTTCTGGCCAGCACGGCACTGCAAGGTTCGGGAACCGGGCCGAGCGGCTTCACTGACAGCGACGCTCAGGACGATACGCCCAACGTCTCTCCGGAGGAGCAGCAGCAGTATAACCAGTTCGTCCAGAACGGGATGCAGTTGCTCTACACGAAGGACGGCAAGATCGAGCCTGAGGTGATGAAGCGCCTGTCCACCGGCAAGAAGCCCATGGACACGCTGGCCCAGACTGCGGTGTGGCTGGTCATGATGCTGGAGCAGAACGCCAAGCAGAAGGGCGTCGAGATTTCCGACGATGTAATCATGCACGGCGGGCGGGAGCTATTCGAGCAGTTGGCCGACATCGACAGCAAGCTCGGTGTCCACGACTTCAACCAAGGAGAAATCCAAGGCGCTTGGTATAACGCTCTGGACATGTATCGCGAAGCCAACTCTGGGCCGGGTGATCGTATCAATCCCGATCAGGCCAAGGCTGCATTCGAAGCACTTAACGAAGCCGACAAGGAAGGCCGTGCCGATGAAGTCGTTCCGGGGTTCTACCAGCAGACTGAGAAGGGCATTGCCATGGCTCAGCAGGATCAGGCTCCCCAAGACGACGAGAACTCGGAAGGCTCCCCGGACAACGAGGGTGCTGAAGGTGAAGGTCGCAAGATACTCAACCGGCGGATGACTGGAAGCGTCAATGGCTAACCTCGGTCTTCTCGGCGCGCTGGCTGGCGCTGGCCAAGCGCTGTCCAACTTTGGGGCGGATATCGTTCGTCGCCGCGAGGAAGCGCTCAAGTGGGCCGAGGAGGAAGCCAAGTATCAGCGCGAGCGGGCCGACAAACTTACGGACACGAAATCGCTTTACGCGCATGAGGATACGCTTGCAGCTAATCGCGAGGCTGGGGCTGACCGGCGCAACACGGCTGACAACGAGGCGGCTGATGCGCGCGTCGCCGCGCAGCACGAGAACCGGATGGCGGAGATTGGCGCTGAGCAGAAGGGCCAGAAGGAAATCCACCAGATCGACGCGCAGGCCACGCTGGAACGCGAGAAGGTGATCGAACAGCTTCGTGCGACCAACGAGACGGCGAACATCAAGCTCCGCAATCAGGTCGAGGCTGACGATGTGCAGGGCGTGAAATACGGTGAGCGCTACTCGGTCAATCCTAAGAGTGGCCGCCCGTATAGCGATCCGAATTCGCCATACACCGAGCTAATCCTCGTGAAGAAGGATGGATCAATCGTGCATACTGGCAAGTTGATCCTCGCGCCCCAGAACCGGTCTGGCCAAGACGGCGAAGACAATCCATACTAGGAAACTATGGCCACGCAGTTCTCAGACTTTCTCACTCCTGAGGAGTTGGCGGAACTGTTCGGTAATTCCTATGGCCAGCCGCAGGGATTACTTGGTCAGGTTCCTCCCGGCGCAACGCTCGATGGCGGCGCTCCTTCGGTAATCGAGCAAGCTCAGAACATTGATGTCCCGACCTTCGCGGAGCCTCCTGCCCCAACTCCAGAACCGCAGCCGGAACCCGAACGCCCGCCGCTAGTCATCGACCTCGCCGACAAGCTGGCCGATGCAGACGAGCGCAGGGACCAGCCTCTGGTCATTGACGTGTCTGGCAAACTTCCATCGACGGCTGGACTTGGCGGCATCGCCCAGCAGAACACGGCGGCAGATGAGGCAGCGGCAGAGGCAGAGGCCAACGCGCCGAACGTCGAGGTCAAAGGCACCGATCTCGCGGCCTATGGCCAGAGCCTCCAGCAGTTGATCAACTCCCCGGATCACTGGAAGGACACCCCCGCTCAGTTCGAGGCCGCCGCAAAAGCTTTGGCCAAGGACACGTTCGGGGACGAAAGCCTCGCTGACCAGTTCAAGCCGCAAGGCGGCTGGGGAGAACTGTCTTCATACCGTAAGCGCAGCGATGCCCGCCCGTCTGGCCTGCGGTTCAAAGGGACCCCGACCGACAAAACCCCCGAGGACCAGAAGCGGGAAGTCGGTGTCCCGCTGGTCATGGAGAACACCTCCACCGCCCGCATGAAGGCTGGCTTCCGCGAAAGCGGATGGGCTGGCTTGCAGGCCGCCGAGGAGATGCTTGGCATCGACGCTTCACACGCCGACCAGCGCCGGAGATATTACAATTCTATCAACAACTTAATCGGTCCCGGCCTCCAGCCGACAGAAGTCCGTGGCGTTCGTGACGCTCTGACCATGGCCGCACAGCAGGCGGTCGAGCAAGAGCCGTATCTCGCCTCGTCGATTGTTGGTGGCGGTGCTGGTGCCTTGGTCAAAGGCTCCGTCGGCGCGACGCTGGGTGCGTTCGGTAGCTCCTACGCAATGGAGCTTGGCCAAGTCGAAGAGGCCACCAAGGATATCGACCCCAAGGCCAAGGCTGGGTGGCGCACTGCGCTGGTTGCTGGAGGTGCGGCTGCGCTGGATAGCGTGGTCCCGGCTGGGATCGGCAAAGCGCTCGCGGCCAGAGTTGGACAGGAAGCGGCAGACCGCGCGGCGTGGCAGCTTCTGCTTGCTCCCGCTGAAAGCAAGATGGGTGTCGCGCTCAGGGCGCTCCAGAACATCGGCAAGACGGCTGGTGTCGAAGGCGCGACCGAGGCCGCCCAGCAATTTCTTGAGCAGGGCGGCGGCTCATTCGAGGCCACGGGACGCTTCGCTGTTCCTGACGATATCCTCAGTCAGATGGTAAATGCCGGTGTCGGCGGTGCCATCCTTGGTGGGGCAGGTGGAGTTACCGAACACGCCGCTGCTCGCGAGCAGGCTGGCCAGCAACTGATCGGAGAATTCGAGGGCGCTCAGTTCGCCAATCCCGCAGACACGCTGGTTCCCGGTAGGCTCAGCCCGTCGCAGGGGGACGTAGCGAATGTCCCGGCCAGCGAGAACGCGCCCTTGGTTTTGTCGGTCACGCTGCCCGTTAACAAGGGCCAGCCACAGACGCCGCTTATCCCCAAGGGAGTGATCACTTCCAAGTTCGGGCCGAGGCATACGTTCCGCACAGCCAACGGCCAGATGGCCAGCAGCAACCACGCGGGCAACGACATCGTGATGCCGGGTGGCAAGAAGGCTGACATCCCGGCAGCCGTCGATGGCGTGGTCACCTTCGCTGGCCAACGCGGGGGATACGGCAATTACGTGGTGATTACGGCGAGCGATGGCACGTCATTCGCCTATGGCCATCTGAACAGCATCGGCGTTAAGGTCGGTGATCGCGTCTCTCAGGGTGACCCGCTGGGCAAGCAGGGCGCGACCGGCAATGCGACCGGTGTCCATGTTCATTTCGAGAGACGCGACCCGCAGGGCCGTATCGTCAACAGCGAGACCGGAGTGCCAGTTAATACCGAGGTCGCGGACAATGGTCGGGTAACCGACGACACCCCTCACCGGACCAAGCAGACGCCGTTTCTCAACGAGGAGGAAACGCCGTTCCCGAACGTCGAGGTGGCGGACAATTACGAAGAAGCGACAGGCGTCAGGCCCGGACAAAAAGAAGGCCCGGACGGCCTTTCAACGGCCACCGAGCCTCTTCCACCTTCTACTCCTCACCGGGAACTTACAGAGGCAGGGACCTTCTCCAACACCTCACCGCCCGTTTCTCTGGAGGTCACCGCTCCGGGTCCGGCTATCGAGCAGACGTTACCTTCCAACAGTAACCGCCCGATTGCCGACCGCATTAGTCATATCTTGGGCGCAAGTCCAGTGGCAAATGTTGAGGCCATTGCAGAAAATGCGGCTGCCGGTCTTGACGAGGCGCAAAGAAACAATCCGGCAGCGATCAAGCTACAGCAGATCGAGGTGGAAAAGCAGGGCGTTCCACAGGAGGTAGATTACAACCAGCCGCTTCCCGGCGAGGAGCCGGTGTTCACCGATGCGACTGCAACTGAGGTTGCTGGCTTCCACCATCCCGAGACAGGGGCCATTCGTGCGGTGGGCGAAGCGCCCGAGGTTACAGCGGAACCGGCGCAGCCCATTCCCACCACCATGCCGCAGACACAAATCGCGGATGCCGACCAGACCGAAGCCCTGCCGGAAACGCAGCCACAAGAGCCGGTCGCCGCAACACCGACGCCAGAGCCGCAACCGACAGCGCCCACGCCGACAGACCAGCCGCTTGTCATCGAACCCGTGGAGCCTCTTGGAGGGGCCACAGAGCGCGCTCCCGAGGCTCCGGCAGTCGGAGAGCCTGAGACGACAACAGTCACTCAGGCGGCTCCTGACGCAGCCACAGAGCGTCTTTACGACAGCATCCACGATAAGCTGTTCGATCTGGAGGTGGACGGCACCAAGACGAAGGCGCGGGTCTATGCTCAGTCCTTGGTGAAGAAGGGCATTCTCACGCAGCAGGACGTTGATGCGCTGAAGCATATCATCTCCGACCGCGATATGTCGGTCGAGGACGTAACCAGCGAAATCCGTTCCTCGGTTGAAATCTGGCACGACGCTATTGCTCGCGGTCGTCCTCAGGTTGTAGGAGCAAGGAATGAGCAGGGAACAGTTGCAAGCGACCGAGCCGAAGCGGCAGGACTACGAAACGGACGAGGAGTTTCTGGAGGCGAGGGGCCGCTGGCTGTCGTCGGCGGGACGCATCCTCGGTTTGGCCGACCGCTCCCGGACAGCCCCGGCCCGGTAACCGTCCCCGGCAGGGGGAAAATCCAGTTCGGTCCACTTGAGGCCGCCCAGCAGGCGGCACGCGACTACATGGCCAGCGCCGGTCTGGCGTATTCGCCACCGGCCAGATACGCCAAGCTGAGCGTCGAACGGGCAACCCGCATCGCCAATGCCTTCGAGGCGATGGACCACAACCCTGACAGCAAGATGACGCAGTTGGCGTATCGAGCGATGATCAGGGAAACCATCGCCCAGTATCGCGCAATCGAGAAGACCGGCCTGAAGATCGAGTTCATCGACTTGGCTACGGGCGACCCGTATGCCGCGTCTCCGCGCTTGGCCATTCTCGATGTCGCCGAGAACAATCATCTCTGGGTCTTCAAGACGGATGACGGCTTCGGCAGCGACGAAACCATCGACGTGTCGGACAACCCTCTGTTGGCCAAGACCGGCATCGTGATCGACGGCCACGAGCTTCGCGCCAACGACGTGTTCCGGATTGTCCACGACTACTTCGGTCATATCAAAGATGGTCACGGCTTCCGCGCAGAAGGGGAAGAGAACGCGTGGCAGTCACACGCCGCTATGTATTCCCCGCTCGCTCGTCGGGCAATGACGACCGAGACCCGTGGCCAGAATAGCTGGGTTAACTACGGCCCATACGGAGAGCAGAACCGTAGCGCTTCCAGCGCTGAGACCGTATATGCTCCACAGAAGATTGGCCTGCTCCCAGAGTGGGCGTCGAGCGAAGGAAGGGTGGAGAGCAATGCCGGGACCGAGCAAGGAAGACCTGCGACTGATGAGCGCGGTGGAGAAGAAGGGCCTGCGCTTGTCCGCCCGCCGGTCGAGCAAGACGGCACAATCAAACTCGACCACTTCTCAGCCGAAGCAGGACTAAGCGCCACCGACCCCAATTTATACGGGAGGCACACGGCTGTCTTCAGCCCGCAGGAGCGGGTGTATCTGCGCGACGCGCCGCCGCGAACCTACTTCGGCATCGCTACTGGCCAGCGCGGCGGATACAAGAACGAGTTCCAAGGTCGGCACCAGTATGAGGGCCGCGTTCCTGCGGAAAAACTCTACGATGTCAGCGCCGACCCGGACAATCTCTGGGTCCGTGGCCAACCAGCGCAGAGCGAGTGGAACATCAAGAACGCTGGATACTCTGGGTATTGGCACAAGAACCCAGAGCTTGGTCTCGTGGCCATTGTCTTCGATCCTGTCGAGGTCAGCCGGGTGGCTGCTCGCGCTCCCCGCGCCGTTCCAAAGCCCGCGCCACGGCCTGTCCAGAAACAGGCGACGAGGCCCCAGCAAGCAGCACAGCCCGAAGCCCCTTCATCCCGAGAGGAGGGGCGACAAAGGTCACAGGTTCGGCAGGAGGTCCGGGCATACAAGCAGAGCATACTCGACAAGGTTCACGCGATCTATCGCGAAATGGGCCTTCAGGGCATGGTCCCGGTCGAGGTGGTCAGCCGCCTGTTCTCGCCCGAAGGTCAGGAATACCGGGGCGTGTTCGACCCCGACATGGTTATCCGTATCGCTGCGTTCGCTGACGGGAAAGCTGTTACTGACCCAGAACTTCGCGGCGTGGCCAGACACGAGGTTGTCCACTGGGCTGTCGAGAACCGCGTATGGAAACCGGAGGAATGGAAGCTGCTCAAGAAATGGGCAGCGTCCCAGCCGGAACTGATGGCATGGGCGAGGGAGAACTACCCCAAGCCGCAGTGGACAGAAGAGGATATCCTTGAGGAAGCCGTGGCCGAAGGCTTCTCGCGCTGGGATAATGGACGGCTACAGGCTGAGGGTAAGCAGCCCGACACGCTGATCCAGCGCATCCTCCAGAAGCTGAAGGATATCGCCACCAACCTGCGCGCCGCATTCACCAACGCTGGCATTACGGCTGAGGAATTCCGCGAGGCTACCCGCCTGCTCGCCGAGTTCGAGAACGGCAAGCATGTGGCCAAGATGAAGCAGGCCACCAAGCCCACGTTCGGACGCAACGTGCGTAAGGATAGCCTTAGCTACGAGTTGCTGACCAGAAGCATCACGCGTGACCAGCACTGGTTCCTGTCCAGAATGGGCGGACCCAAGTTTCAGTCCGGCTGGCATGGTTCGCCAAAGGACAACATCGACAAGTTCAGTTTGAATTACATCGGCACTGGCGAGGGCGCACAGGCTTTCGGCTGGGGTTTGTATTTCGCCCAGAAGAAAGATGTCGCCGACTGGTATCGGCGCAAGCTGACCATGGATACCAAGGACCCGGTTGACCAGATCATTCAGGTCAACGGCAAGCCGATCCGTGAGTGGGCTGCCGAGAACCTTGGCCAAGGATATGGTGTCGCCCAATACGAGGTCGCCGACCGCATCTTCGATTTCCTGTCCAGCAATAAACCCTACAACGGCTGGCTCGACGCACTTCATGCGCGGTTCGACAACGAACTTCAGGGCTATCTCGCCGACGCCAAGAAGGCCGGTGACACGGCTGACTACCAACAGCTACTCGCCGACGGGAAGAACGTGGATCGGGTGTTTACCCAGTTGGCCACGGCCAAGGTTACCCAGAAGGAATATCCGACACAGGGCAAGCTCTACCATGTCGAGGTCCCTGAGAACGACCAGCTTCTCGATCTGGACAAACGACTGGGCGAGCAACCGGAAAGCGTCCAGAAGGCCGCCGAGAAAATCCGCCGACAACTAGCTGAGGTCAACGCCTCCATTCTTGGCCAGCCGGTTGAGGAAATGGACCGCCGTGATTTCATGGAATTCAGCGGCCTGACGTTCGCTCGCGTCATCCTCCCGAACATCATCTACAATATCCCGGCCTCCAGCCCGTGGCTGGCCAAGCAGAGCGAAGAACTTCAGAACGCAATCGACGGTGGCTATGCCGCGATGGCTACCAGCATCTGGCTGCGTGATGCTGGCATTCCCGGCTCCAAGTATCTCGACCGCGATAGCCGCACCGGCATTCCGGGTGCTGAGCGCACCTCCAACTTCGTGATCTTCGATGACGACTACATCACCCTCAAAGGCAAATACCGGGTGGTCGATGGGACGCCAGCCAACAGCCCCCTGTCCGACCCGTCGAAGCCAGACCCCGGTATGCTCCAGCGGATGCACGACAGCATCATGGGAATGCTGACGAGTATCGGCAGCGCAACGCGCACTGGTGGCACGACCGATTGGGATAGCGCCGATAACATTCTCGACGCTTGGCGTCGGAAGATGGTCAACAAATACCGCCAAATCCAGAAGACACAGGCGCGTGCTGAGAAAATCCTCGGTCTGGCGAGAATGGACCCCGACGCCAATCCGATGGACCAGATCACGGCGGACGAGCGCGGGTATAAACTCAACGTCCTGACCGACAACATGATCAAGCCGATGGCCAAGGCGCTGCACGACCGGGGTCTCAGCCTCAGTGATCTTGGTCTGTATCTCTATGCGCGCCACGCTCCGCACCGGAACGCGCGCATCGCCAAGATCAACAAGGAGTTCAAGGACCATGCAGATAGCGGCCAATCGAAACCGACGACCCCCACTGCGAGTAGCCGTA
>JADMIO011298117.1_pt1 | contig 13613 bp, 11 predicted proteins | sample 8958161 | NCBI WGS metagenome assembly JADMIO01 (sample SAMN16585339, study PRJNA669376) | soil metagenome | isolation source: Crop rotation soil | place: USA: Cullars Rotation, Alabama | collected 2011 | reverse complement strand
CCGCCGAAGAAGAACATGATGTTCTCCCCGATTGTCGCAAGCTGCTTCTTGTTGCCGGAGCGGAAGCCCTCGCCCAGCCCGACGAGCAGCAGGAGCGAGAACACGCCCCAGGCGATGCCGAACATGGTGAGGAACGAGCGCAGCTTATGCGCCCACAGGGTACGCAGCGTCTGACCGAAAATATCCCACAATGCCCGCATGGTCACACCCACCCCCGGGATCCAGCAGAAGATACGGGCCTACAGTGCTCCCGGTTCCTTCTTAGACCGCCGGGAGCCGGGAAGGTCACTTCTCTTTTTTGGCTTTTGTTGCGGGTGCGGCGTGGCCGCCGGAGTGCACCTGGGACCTCGGCGGCACTTCCGCGATGGCGGCGCTGGCAGCGGGCTTGCCCTCCTCCGGATAGTCATAGACGCCACGGCCCGATTTGCGTCCCAGCCGCCCGGCCTTAACGTATTGAACCAGCAAGGGGCAAGGCCGGAACTTCTCGCCGAGCGAGCGGTGCAGGTATTCGAGGATGTGCAGGCGCGTATCCAGCCCGACCAGGTCCACCAGCTCGAACGGCCCCATGGGGTGGTTCAGGCCGAGCTTGAGCGCCTTGTCGATGTCGGCGGCGGAGGCCACGCCCTCCTGGAGCATGTAGAACGCCTCATTGCCGATCATGGCGTTGATGCGGCTGGTCACAAACCCGGGCGCCTCGCGGATGACCACCACTTCCTTGCCCATGCGCCGGCCCACTTCGCTGGCGGCCGCGAGCGTTTCTTCGTCGGTCTCGAGCGCGCGCACGATCTCGAGCAACTTCATCTTGTGCACGGGATTGAAGAAGTGCATTCCCACGCACTTCTTCGCGCGGTAGGTGACGCTGGCGATCTCGGTCACGGACAGCGAGGAGGTGTTGGAGGCCAGGATCACGTCGGGCGCGCAGATCTTGTCGAGCAAGGTGAAGATCTCGATCTTTGACTCGAGCTCCTCGGGCACGGCCTCGATCACCAGGTCCGCGGCGCGGGCGGCTTCTTCGACCGAGCCGGCGTACTCGATTCGTCCGAAGGCGGCGTCCGCATCCGGCTTCGAGACTTTGCCGAGTTCGACCGCCTTGTCGAGGTTGGCGCGGATCTCGCTCTCCGCCTTGCGCAGCGACGCCGGGAGAATGTCTTCGAGGATGGTGCGATAGCCGCCGAGCGCGGCGGCGTGCGCGATGCCCCGCCCCATGATGCCGGCGCCGATCACCGAGACGGTCCGGACTGGCTTTCCTCCCGCCATCAGTGGCCCTTCTCCAGTTGGTCGATCAGCGCCTTGAGCTGCGACTCCTGTTTGCGCATGTAATCGGCGAGCTTCTTCTTCTCGTCGTCGGCCATGAAGGGGATGTTGGCGCTGATGCGCCGCAGCGTGGTGCCAAGGTCGTCCACGTAGTTCATCATGCGGATGATCTCACCGGTGGTCGGCATGAGTGCTCCTGTGCGTCCCGCTCGCTGGGGACGAACCCACCATTCTCACGGCAGTGCGCGTTTTAGTAAAGCCGCCCTGGGACACAAACAGAATGGCCGTCCCGCTAACGAGACGGCCGTGGGTTGGAGTTTCGCTAAGCTGCGGATTGACGGTCGCCGGAGCCGCCCCGGCCGCTGCGCGTGTTGCGCCGCGAAGAGCCGCTGGAACGCATCTCGCCGCCACTGGAGCGGCTCGCTTTACGGTTGCTGCTGCCCTGCCGCGACCGGCTGCTGCCGCCCGAGCGGCTACGGCTGCTCGCGCGCGAGCCGCCGCCACGCTTGCTTCCACCTTGTGCCATGGATCCTCCTGAGTGGATCACCTACGGGGATGGCCCCCGTGCGCGCAACATAGTTGCACTATTCCGGCGACAAGGCATGTGTCGTTTTGCGCCGCGCGGCGATTACGCAGGGGTTGCGCTATGCGGCTTTGCGACGTGAACTGCGGCCCGAGGTGGAACGCCGGCGCGATGTGCTCGCGCGGCGGGAACCAGCTTTCTTCTTCCGCTGGTAGCGCTGCTCCCATTCCTGCTTGCTCACCCGTGCGCGGTCCTGCTTCCCTCTCTTTTTCGGGTCGTCTGGCATGTGAAGTCCTCCTCTCTCTTTAAGGGGATGCCACGTTGGCGCAGCAAGGTGGCCCGCGCGCTCGCCGCCCGCGTGCGCGATAATGAGCAGATGCGTCGCGACCAGGCACTCATCCCGCTCTCGCAGCAGCACCATGACGCGCTCGCGCTCTGCGTCTATATCGACCGCGCCGCCAAGACCAGCCACCTCGACCTGGCGCACTGGAACCGCGAAGTCACCGCGGCATGGCAGAGCGAGGTCCGTTGGCACTTCCAGTCGGAGGAGGAGATCCTCTATCCCGCCGCGGAGCACCTGCCGGAGCTGCGGCCGCTGGTGGATGGGCTGCTCATCGAGCACGTGGAGTTGCGGCAGCTCTTCGATAGCGCGGAAAAGAACGAGCTGACCGCCGTGGACCTGCTGCGCTTCCGCGAGTTGCTGCACGACCATGTCCGCAAGGAAGAGCGCGAGCTTTTCGAGCAGATGCAGGCCAAGCTGCCGCCGGAGGAGCTGGCTGCGCTGGGCGAGCGGCTGGCGGCATTCTTCGAGCGGACCACGGGCGGGCCGGCCTGCGCGCTGCGCCATCCGCAGCCGCAGCCGCATACCTAACCTTTCGCAACTTCAGCAGCTTACGTCTGCCCCGCGAGCACGCATCTAAGACCCTGTGGCAACCGACCCGCGGGCCGGCGCGGCCCTTGCGCCGGAAATCTCAGGATTGGCGGAGTGTCTCGACCGGCTGGCCTCGCAGAAGCGCGAGCTGCGGCCCGTCTCGACCTATCGCCTGCAGTTTCACGCCGGCTTCCGCTTTGCGGATGCGCGCGCGCTCGTGCCATACCTGCACGCCCTCGGCGTGACGCATTGCTACTCCTCGCCCATCCTACAAGCGCGCGCCGGCAGCATGCACGGCTACGACATCACCGACCACAACCACATCAATCCTGAGCTCGGCACCTACGACGATTTCGTCGCGCTCTCCGACGAGCTGCGCTCCCGCGGCATGGGCCTGCTGCTCGACTTCGTCCCCAACCACATGGCCATCGGCCACGGCACGAACCCGTGGTGGATGGACGTATTCGAGCACGGCCCTGCCTCCGAGTACGCCGACTTTTTCGATATCGATTGGAAGCCGCTCAAGCCCGAGCTGAGCGGCAAGGTCCTGCTGCCAATGCTCGGCGACCAGTACGGCGCGGAGCTCGAAGCCGGCCGCCTGCAGGTGCATTTCACCGACGGTCTGTTCCGCCTGCATTACTACGACAAGGTGCTGCCGCTCGATCCCCAGACGCTGCCGCTCATCTTTGAGGAGCTGCGGGACCCCGAAACCAGCGACCCGCGCGCGCAGGGCGCGCTCGCGCACATCCACGAGCTGTTGCAGAAGCTGCGCGAGCTGCCTCGGCACGACGTGCGCGACGCGCATTTGCTCGAGCGGCGGCGCCATGCTGCCCCCGACCTGAAGCGGCAGTTCGCCGCGCTGGCCGAGCGCTCCGCTCCGGCGCGCAACCTGATCGGGCGGGCGCTCGAGCGCATCAACGGGCGGCCCGACGACGCGCGCAGCTTCGACCGCTTGCACGCGCTGCTCGAGGAACAGGCCTATCGCCTCGCCCACTGGCGCGTCTCCGCGGAAGAGATCAACTACCGCCGCTTCTTCGACGTGAACGACCTCGTGGGCATCCGCATGGAGAACCCGCGCGTCTTCGAGGCGACCCACCGCCTGCTGCGCAAGCTGCTGGCGGACGGAGTTGTCCACGGCGTGCGCTTCGACCACCCGGACGGCCTCTTCAACCCGCCGCAGTACTTTGCACGCACACAGATGCTCTACGCCGCGAGCCAGTGCTGCGGCGCGGAGCCCTGCCCGCCACTGGCGGAGAACGGCATCGAGCAAGGCGTGGCGCAGGTGTTCGGCCAGCACGATTGGACCGCCAACCTCGCCCCGCTTTACGCCGTGGTCGAGAAGATCCTGGAGCCGGGCGAGGAGTTGCCGGGCGACTGGAGCGTCGACGGCACCGTGGGCTATGAGTTCGCGAACCTGGTGAACGGCATCTTCATCCAGCCGCGCTCGCTGCGCGCCTTCACCAACCTGTACCAGCGGCTGACGGGCATGCCGTCAGACGTGGACACGCTCATCTACGACTGCAAGAAGCTGATCATGGAGACCGCGCTTTCGAGCGAAGTCGCCGTGCTCACGCACATGCTCTCTGAGATCTGCGCGCGCGACCGCCGCGCCCGCGATTTCACCCTCGGCACCCTCGAGGAAGCGATTGTCGAGACGATCGCGTGCTTCCCCGTCTATCGCACGTACATCGACGAGCGCGGCAACATCAGCGAGCGCGACCGGGGCTACATCACCGAGGCGGTGGTGCGCGCCAAGCGCCGCAATCCCGGCCTGCCGGCCCCGCTCTTCGACTTCCTGCGCGACACGCTGCTGCTGCGCATCAATCCTGCCGCACACGACTACGGCGACCGCCTGTACTTCGCGCTGAAGTTCCAGCAGCTCACCGGCCCGGTGATGGCCAAGGGACTCGAAGACACGGCGTGCTACGTCTACAACCGCTTCGTCTCGGTGAACGAGGTCGGCGGCAACCCCAAGGCCTTCGGCAATCCCGTGGACGAATTCCACACCGGGAACCTTATCCGCCTGGAGCGTTGGCCTTACTCGCTGCTTGCCACCTCCACGCACGACACCAAGCGCAGCGAAGACGTGCGCGCGCGCCTGAACGTGCTCTCCGAGATGCCTAAGCAGTGGTCCATGGTCGCCACGCGCTGGCGGCGCATGAACCGCAGCAAGAAGCGCGTGCTCTCCGATGGCCGCAGCGCGCCCGACGCGAATGAGGAATACCTGCTCTACCAGACGCTGGTCGGCACGCTGCCCTTCTTCCCCGATGACGACGAGATGAAGCAGTACCTGCCGCGCATCCAGCAGTACATGACCAAAGCACTCCACGAAGCCAAGGTCAACCTGAGCTGGATCAATCCCAACCAGGAGTACGTGGACGCGGTCACCGACTTCGCTGCGCGGGTGCTCGACCCGGGCAAGCACTCCCGCCCGAACCACTTCCGCGAAGAGCTCGAGCGCTTCTGCCGCCCGGCCGCTTACTTCGGCGCCATCAACTCGCTGGCGCAGACGCTGCTCAAGCTCACTTCGCCCGGCGTCCCCGATACCTACCAGGGCCAGGAGCTCTTCGACTTCTCTCTGGTCGATCCCGATAACCGCCGCCCTGTGGACTTCGCCGCCCGCGAGCGCGACCTGAGCGAACTGCAACAGAGTAGCGGCGACACGCGCGAGCTGGCCGCCGAGCTGTTGCACTCCTATCACGACGGACGCGTGAAGCTGTGGACCGTGCTGAACGCGCTGCGCTTCCGCCGCGACCACAAGGAATTGTTCGCCATCGGCGGATACCGGCCGCTCTATCTTTCCGGGGAAAAGCAGGAACACGTGATCGCGTTCTTGCGCACGCACGAGCGCGAGGCCGCTCTCGTCGCGGTGCCCCGGTTCGCTTACACGCTCATGCGGGGCGAGATGCGTCCGCCGATCGCCGAGGCATGGGGCAATGCCGAGCTGGCGCTCCCGGGCGGCGTGCCCATGGAGTTCGAGAACGTGCTGACGGGAGAGCTCGTGCGCCAGACCACGGCGCGTACCGTGTTATGCCGCGAACTCTTCGCGAGCTTCCCCGTGGCCCTGCTGCGCGGCCGCTGAAGGCAGGCGGTCGCTCACCGCGGCCAATGTCGCAAGCTTCTTCGCCAACTCAGCTTCGAGGTCGCCGCGCCGGAAGCGCCATGCCCAGTTGCCGTCAGCCTTGCTGGGGATGTTCATGCGGCCGTCGGCACCGAGGCCGAGCACGTCGCCCAACGGGATGATGCACAAGTCGGCCACCGAGCCCGCCGCCGCGCGGATGAACGCCCAGTTCACCCCGTCGGGGTCTTCGCCCAGATAGGAGCGCACCGCGTCGCGCTCCGCTGCCGTCGCGTAATTCGCCCACCAATCGCGGATGGTCGCGTTGTCGTGCGTCCCGGTATAGACCACGGTGTTCTTCTCGAAGCGATGCGGCAGGTAGATGTGCGCGCCGGGGTCGCCGAAGCCGAACTCCATCACCCGCATGCCGGGGATGTTCAGCCGCTCGCGCAACTGGTGCACCTGCGGCGTGATGAACCCAAGGTCTTCCGCGATGAACGGCAGGTCGCCAAGCTGCTGGCGCAGCGCGTGGAAAAGCTCGTCACCCGGGCCCGGCACCCAGCGGCCATTCACCGCCGTGGGCTCGCCCGCCGGAATCTCCCAGTAGGCTTCAAAGCCGCGGAAGTGATCGAGCCGGATGATGTCGCAGGTCGCGAGCGCCCAACGCAGCCGGCTCACCCACCACTGGTGCCCGGAAGCGCGCAGTGCGTCCCAGCGATACAGCGGGTTCCCCCACCGCTGTCCGGTCTTGCTAAAGGCATCCGGCGGCACGCCGGCCACCACCGTCGGCTGCAGCTCGCCATCGAGGTAGAAAAGGTGCGGGTTGGTCCAGACGTCGGCCGAGTCGTAGCTCACGAAGATGGCGACGTCGCCCACGATGCGGATACCGCGCCGCCGGCACGCCGCCTGCAGCGCCGACCACTGTTCGAAAAAAGCGAACTGCATCGCCTTGCGGATGGCGATCTCGTCTGCCAGGTCATGGCGCGCGCGGTCGAGCGCCTGCGGTTCGCGACGGGCCAGCTCGCGTGGCCACTCTCGCCAGCTGCGCTGCTGGTTGCGCTCGCGCAGCACGTCGAACAGCGCGAAATCATCGAGCCACCACCCGTTCTCGTGCTGGAAGCGCGCGAAGCGGTCGCGCGCGCCGTCACCGCTGCCGCGGACAAAGTTCGCCGCCGCCTCTTTCAGCAGCGGCAGCTTGGTCGCGGTCACCTCCTCGTAGTCCACGTTGCCGTCCCGGTTCGGCAGCTTGGCCACGCGATCACGCCCGATCCAGCCGCGCTCGGCCAGCCGCTCCAGCGAGACCAGCAGCGGGTTCCCCGCAAATGCTGAGATCGCCGAATACGGCGAGTTGCCCATGCCACACGGTCCCAACGGCAGCACCTGCCACAGCCCCTGGCCGGCAGCGGCGAGGAACTCGACAAAGCGATGCGCCTCCGGCCCCAGGTCGCCGATGCCGCCCACAGACGGCAGGGACGTGGGGTGCAGCAGGATGCCGGCAGCGCGCTCGAAGGGCATAAAGAGAAGAAGATTGTAGATGTGAGCGGGAGGCTGCGGGTTTCTTTCGGATCAGCTCTCGAGCTCAGCCGCGATCAGGAACTCGCGCTCCTCGGGGTCCCACGTCAGGGTGAGCAGGTTCGGCTTGCAGCAGACCTGGCAGTCTTCCACGTAGCGCTGCGCGTGCCCGCCGCTCGGGTCGGCAGAGGTCTGGTTCCACTCGCCGCAGCCGGCACACTGGAAGCCGGCCTCCATTTTAGCTGCCGAGGTTGCCGCTGCTCTTGGTGAGCCGGTCCTGCTCGGCCTTGTTGAACTTGATCTTGCCTTCCTTCTCCATGCGCTGGCGCAGGCCGGCGACGAACGCCGAGATGGCCATGCCGCGCTTCTCGCGCAGCACGCTCTCGCGCACCTCATCACGTTTGGCGGCGAGTTCGGCGGCGGAAGGCTCCTGCCGCTCGACGATTTGCACCACCACCCCGTTCCGCCCCGCCTGCATCGGGCCGGAGATCTCGCCCGGCTTCATGCTGAAAGCGGGCTCGATGTTCTTTACCTGCCCGATCTCCGGTACCTGGCTATCGGTGCCGACCAGTTCGCTCGTCTTCAACTCGGCGCCCACTTCCTTCGCCGCCTGCTTCAGGCTGTGCAGCGCGCGCGCGCGGTCGGAGAGTTCGCGCGTCTTCTGCTCCAGCAGCGAGGCCGAGCGCTCCTGCCGATACTGCGCCTCGAGCTGCGCGCGCACCTGCTCGAACGTCGGCGTCTGCGGAGGCTTTACGGCTTCCACCTGGAACACGGCATAGCCCGCCGGCACCCTGGCCATTGCCGGTCCGGATTTTTCCTTCGCTTGGAAAACCGCGTCCATGAACTCAGACGCGTTCCCCACGCCGGGCAGCGTCGCATTCTGGTTCACGAAATCCGTGGTGACCACGTTCAGCCCGTTCTTGGCGGCGGCTGAGTCCAGGCCTTCCTTGCGCGCTGCGTCCAGAAGCTTGTTGGCCGACTGCTCCGCCAGCTTCTCCGCCTTCTGCTGCGCCACGATGGGCGTGATCTGGTCTTTGACCTCATCGAGGGTCTGCACGTGCGCCGAGCGCTTGTCGTCGGCTTTGATGATGTGGAAACCGAACTGGGACTGTACCAGCCCGCTGATCTGCCCCTTGTCCAGGGCGAACGAAGCCGTTTTGAATTCCGGCACCAATGGACTATCGCGCTTGACCCAGCCGATCACGCCGCCGTTCACGGCGCTCCCGGGGTCGTCGGAGTTCTTCTTCGCGAGCATCGCGAAATCCGCGCCTGCTTTGAGCTGCTTGAGGAGGCCTTCGGCCTTGGCGCGTGCGGCGGCCACGGCTTTCTGGTCCACCTTGCCGTCGGGACCGGCGGGCGGCGTCTTCACCAAAATGTGGCGCACGTTCACCTCGTCCGGCACGCGGAACTGCTCGCGATGGTCGTTGTAGTAGCGCTGCAGCTCTTCCGGCGCGGGCTTGGTCTGCGCCGCGAGCTTCGCGGTATCTACCAGCGCGAACTTCACCTTGCGCTGCTCGGGAATGGAATCCTTCAGCCGCGCCAGGTTCGCGTCGTAATACTTCTTCAGCTCGGCCTCGCTCGGCTTGATCTGCTTGGAGATGGAATCGGGCGTGATCACGCCGTAGTCGAACTTGATCTTCACGTTCTGCTTCTCGAACGCTTCCTTCACCTCGGCGTCGCTCGCGGTGGCGCTCGCCTGCACCAGCGCGGTCAGCTTGCGCAGCAGCAGGTCATCTTTCATCATGCGCTCAAAATCGGGAATGGTGAGGCCGTTCTCCTGCAGGAGCTGGTCGTACTTGTCCTGCCCGATCCACTGGCCCTTCGGAAAGAACTGGGCCGCCATGTAGCCGTTGCGCAGCTCGTCGCGCAGCTCTTCGTCGGTCACCTTCAGGCCGAGGCGGCGCGCCTCGAGCAGCAGCGCCTTCTGGCTGATCATCTGGTCCGCCACCTGCGGCACCATGAACGAGGCGAACTGCGCCGGCAACCCGCGCTGCTGCGCTTCGCTGCGCGCGCGCCGCTCGATCTCATTGGTCATCACCTGCTCGTCGCCCACGCTGGCGTACACGCCCATCTGCGTCGGGTTAGCGGTGCCGAACAGGTCGAGGCCGGTGCCGGGTATGAGCGTGATCACCATCGCGATGCAGATGAGCAGAAGCATCGCGCCAAGAATGAGCTTCTTGGCCAGGCTGGGTGTTTGCAGGAAACGGATCATGGCTTTCTGGGAGGCTCCGGGGAAAGTGTGCTGCGGAAAGCTCGATTATAGCAGCGGCCATCGCGGCGTACGTTCGCGCGCGCGCAAACCCGTTTGTTATAATCAGTGTGCCTTCCTGCGGGACTCCTCACCGGAACATCGTGGGCGCGTAGCTCAACTGGCAGAGCAACTGACTCTTAATCAGTAGGTTGAAGGTTCGATTCCTTCCGCGCTCACCAAAACAACTCTCAATCCCCAACGTCCGCGCGGGGATTCCAGTCGCCTCCTTTCTTCCTCCCTGCTTGCTCCCCTTGACAGCTTAGGGGAGCGGCGATATCGTCTCCTAACTGATTTAGGTGAGGGTCAGGCATGGCTGCCGAAGCGGAACTTCTTCCCGGAACACTCGACCTCCTGGTGCTGAAGGCGCTATCGCTGGGGCCGCTGCACGGCTACGGCGTGCTGCAGCGCATCGAGCAGATCTCCGGCGGCGCGCTGCTGATCGAGCAGGGCGCCCTCTATCCCGCGCTCTATCGCCTCGAGACGCGCAAGCTCATCGCGGGCGAATGGTCGCGCTCGGAGAACAACCGCCGCGCCCGCTTCTATCGCCTCACCCGCGCGGGGGAGAAGCGCCTGCAGCAGGAGACCGAAAGCTGGAAGCGCACGGTCGCGGCGGTCTCCGCCGTGCTCGCCGGCCGCCCACAGGGAGCGTAGTCATGCGTTGGAGCAGAAAAGAGCGTGAGCGTCGCGATGCGGAGATGAACGAGGAGTTCCGCTTTCACCTGGAACAACGTGCCGCCGATCTCGAGCGCGGCGGCCTATCTCCCGAAGAAGCGCGGCGCCGGGCGCGGGTCGAGTTCGGCTCCATCAACCAGCACCAGGAGAGCGCGCGCGACATCTGGTTCTCGCGCGTGCTGCGCGATGTGGTCGCGGACGCGCGCTTTGGAATGCGCGTCCTGCTGCGCGCGCCCGCGTTCAGCATCACCGCCGTGCTCACGCTCGCCCTCGGGATCGGGGTGACTGCTGCCGTCTTCAGCCTGGTTTACGGAGTGCTCTACCGCCCGCTGCCCTTCCCCAACGCCGAGCGCATCGCCATGGTGTACGTCCACTTCTCGCCGCAGAACAATCCGCGCGGCACCATGTCACTGGCTGATTTCGCCGACTGGCGCGCCCAGAACACTTCGTTCGAGAAGGTCGCAGCCTACACCACCACGCGGTTCATCGTGGGCGGCGAGGGCGCGAGCGAGCAGGTGGCGGGCGCGTCCGTCACCGCCGACTTCTTCGCCGTGCTTGGGACGAAGCCGCTCCTCGGACGCACCTTCCTGCCGGGAGAGGATTCCGCCGCGGCCGCGAAGTCCGTGGTACTGAGCGAGTCGCTGTGGCGCCGCCGTTTCGCCGCCGACCGCGAGGTGGTCGGCCGCGTGATCCAGGTGGATGGCGAAAGCGCGACCATTCTCGGCGTAGTCGCCGGAAGCCGCGGGGTGCCGAGCGGGAACGTGGAACTCTGGCAGAACCAGAAGGTCGCTCCCACGCGCCGTGGTCCGTTCCTCTATCGTGGGATCGGGCTGCTGCGCCCCGGCGTATCGATCCAGACCGCACAGGCCGAGACGAACGCCATTGCCGGCCGCGTGCAGCACGCCTTCCCGCATTCCTACACCAACCTGAGCATGCCGATCGAGCCGTTGCGCAACGCGCTCACCTATAACGTGCGGCCCGCTCTGCTGGTGATCTTTGCTTCGGTGGTGGTCGTGCTGTTGATCGCCGCGGTGAACATCGCGAACCTGCTGCTGGCGCGCGCATCGGCGCGCGAGCATGAGATGGCGGTGCGCATCAGCCTGGGCGCCAGCCGCACTCGTCTCGTACGGCAACTTTTGACGGAGAGCGTGCTGCTTGCCCTGCTCGGCGCTGCCGCAGGCGTGGTGCTCGCTTACTGGAGCATCCAGACGTTCAAGGCGGCGAACATCGCCGGCATCCCGCTCACGTACCAGGTCACCCTCGACCGCGACGTGCTGGCTTTCACCTTCCTGCTTTCGCTTGCAACCGGGGTGCTGTTCGGGCTGGTGCCGGCGCTGCAGACCGCGCGTCCCGACGTCTCCGACCCACTGAAGGCGGGGCAACGCACCTCGAGCGCGACCCGAAGCACCGAGTTTCGTCGTGCCGCTCTGGTCGTGACCGAGGTGGCGCTCTCTTTGATGTTGCTTGTAGGCGCGGGCCTGCTCTTCCGCAGCCTGCTGCGGCTCCAGCAGGTGGACGCCGGCTTCACCGCCCCTGCCCATGACGTGCTCACGATGGAGGTTTCCCCCAGCCCGATCTCTGGGCAGGCGCCCGCCTCACCGCAAGCCATGCAGCTCCGCCTGGCGCAGTTCTACCGCGCCGTGCTCGAACGCGTCCGGCAGCTACCAGAGGTGGCGTCGGTCGCGGTTTCGGACAGCCTGCCGCCGGACCTCGAGGGAGAAGACGACACCTTCATGATCGAGGGTGAGCCGTGGAACGACCGCGACTATCCCTCGACGACCGCCGCTAAGGTGAGCCCAGATTACTTCCGCGCGCTCGGCGTACCTCTGCTGCGCGGCCGCGTCTTCACGCCCGCCGATACGGAGAAGTCGGCTCCGGTGGCGCTCATCAGCGAATCGCTCGCGCGCCGCTACTTCCATGGCGGCGACCCCATCGGCCGCCGCATGCGCCAGAGCGGCCCGGGCGGCGAACCGGTGATGGAGATCGTGGGCGTTGTCGGAGACGTGAAGTATTGGGGCTTGAACGCCGATAACGACGCCGCTTACTACCAGGTCTATACGCAGAACTCTGCACCGAGCATGTACCTGGTCATCCATTCCGCGAACGCTGCCGCGCTTCCGCGTGAGGTCGAGCAAGCCATCCACGAACTGGACAAGGGCGCTGCCGTGCGTGCCGCGCTCACGCTGGACGAAGTCGTGGACCAATCGCTCGCTCAGCCGCGCTTCCGTGCGACCTTGCTCGTCGGCTTCGCCGCGCTCGCGCTCTTGCTCGCTGCCATCGGCATTTATGGGGTGATCGCCTACTCGGTCTCGCAGCGCACGCGCGATCTCGGCATACGGCTCGCGCTCGGCGCGCCGCGCAGCGCCATTCTCGCTCTGGTAGTGCGGCATGGCGCCCTGCTCACCGCCGCGGGCTTGCTGCTCGGCTTTGCCGGCAGCGTGCTGGCCGCGCGCCTGGTGGCGAGCTTCCTCTTCGGCGTGCCGCCCTACGACCCCGTGACGCTGGCCGGCGGCTCGTTGCTGCTGGCGCTGGTCGCGCTCTCTGCCACCTGCATCCCCGCACTGCGCGCCACGCGCATCGACCCGGTCGAGGCGCTGCGTACGGAGTAGACCCCGTACGGCGAAGAAGGACGAGTCCGCGGGCTGAGGGCGACATCCACCGCCTCGCCATCCAGCATCTCACCTAGGGTCACTCCGTCCGCCAGGTTTCATCCGGAGCCCGCTATGAAGTGGACCGCATTCGATCAGCAAACCGCTGCCGCGCTCGCGCAGCATGTGGAGAACGTGGAAGTCTCGCAGACCGCCGGCGATGAGCTCGATTCCGCGCTCGACCTCGCCGTGGCCGGCCAGTCCGCCGCCGTGCTCGCGCCCGCCGACGCAAAGGGCGAAGCCCTGCTGCTCACCCTGCGACGCAAAGATGTGGCGCCCGCGAGCAGCAGCCCAGCGGAACCGGATTCCTACCGCGCCGGCGGCTTCCTCGGCCTCGCGGACGAACCGGTGTACGAAGAGAAGGACCGCAACCGGCGCTAACCAACGAACCACCCAGTGAAAAACAACGCCCCGCTTCCGCGGGGCTTTCGGCTATCAGGGATCGCTGATCGCTAGAAGGAGAATGCCACGCCGCCGCGCACCGAGCGCGCCGCCTGCACCAGATACAGCGTCTCGCCGTCACGCGCGACCACGGGCACATAGCCCTGCGCGAGCAGGTTGCGAACGTCCACCAGCAGCTCCATGTGCTCCGGCAGGAAGCCGACGGCAGGCACCGGCTGCCGCACGAAGACGCTGAAGTAAGGATCGGCCTGGCCGGGAGAGGCGTCGAACCAATCGACCGGGGTGAGCGCGCGGCCGTTGGTCCAGCGGTAGGACGTGATCCAGCGAGTGCCCGCGCCGGGGACGCGGCCCGCGAACTTCATCGCCACGGCGTGGCGGCGCTCGTTGCGCAAGCCGTGCTGCATCGACTCCCAATCGCGCCC
>JADMIO011081526.1_pt1 | contig 13614 bp, 13 predicted proteins | sample 8958161 | NCBI WGS metagenome assembly JADMIO01 (sample SAMN16585339, study PRJNA669376) | soil metagenome | isolation source: Crop rotation soil | place: USA: Cullars Rotation, Alabama | collected 2011 | reverse complement strand
GTGCAAAGCCGAAGAGTTATCAGCCAACGGTTTCGGCGCGGTTGTTGATATCGATTTGAAAGGAACCTTCAACGTCTGCCGCGCGGCTTTCGATCAGCTCAAGAATAATCGGGGACAGATTCTCAACATTAGCGCCACGCTGCATTACCTCGGCACGCCAATGCAACTTCACGTCTCAGCGGCGAAGGCCGGCGTCGATGCGCTGACTCGCAATCTGGCGGTCGAATGGGGGCGTTACGGCATTCGCGTCAACGCAATCGCTCCTGGTCCAATTGAAGACACGGAAGGCATGAAGCGTTTGGTGCCGGAGCCGATCAAGCAAAAACTGCGCGAGCGAGTGCCTTTGGGAAGGTTCGGCCTGATCAGAGACATTGAGAACGCCGCGATCTTTCTTTGTTCCGACGCGGCTAACTACATTAACGGCGCCGTGCTGGTCGTTGATGGCGGCCACTGGTTGGCAGCGAACCGGCTTATCTGATTCCAAACTCGAGTGTGATCCGTGGCGCGGGGCAATAGCCCGACCGTGAGGGAGGGCTCAGCACGAGAAGCGCCACACGAAGCCCTCCCTTACGGTCGGGCTACTGCCCGGACGCCACGCATGGTATAAAACTTCACTGTTCGCCATGCTCAAACTGACCCCCGCATCGTTCGAAGAATTCGTAGCCGAAGCGCAGCGCGGCAATGTGGTGCCGGTTGTGCGCACGGTGCTCGCCGATTTGCAGACGCCGGTGGGGGCGTTTCTGCGCATCGCCGGCGGTGCGTCTCACGCGTTTCTGTTGGAGTCAATCGAAGGTGGCGAGCGCATCGCGCGTTATTCGTTCATCGGCGCAAACCCTTTCATGGTGGCCCGCGCGCGCAACGGCAAGACGTTTGTCGATCGAAACGGCAGTCATGAAGTGATCGAACAGTCCGGCTTTGAATTCTTGCGCGAGTATTTTTCGCACAAGCGCCTGGCTCAACGTCCCGGACTCGCGCCTTTGGCTGGTGGCGCTGTGGGCTATCTGGCTTACGACGCAGCGCGTTGGTTTGAACCAGTCCTCGCGGCAAACAAGCACAAATCCCCGGTTGACGACGGCGCTTGGATGTTTTTCCGGAGCATCATTGCTTTTGATCGTCTGCGCCAACAGATGGAAATCACCAGCATCGTCTTTACTGATGAAGTTGCAAACGACGAGGCGGGGCTGCGCCAGCTTTACGAGGCCGCGGTCGCGGAGACTGGCGAACTTGCGCGTCAGCTGAATTCCGATGTCGTGATCGATAATGACAAGCAGGGTTGCGACCAGCCCGCAAATGAGGTGGCGTCGAATTGGCCGCGCGCTGACTTCGAAGCGGCGGTCGATCGAGTAAAGGAGCACATCGCCGCCGGTGATTGTTACCAGACGGTCATCGCGCAACAATTTTCGAAATCTACTTGCGCGTCGCCGCTGGCCATCTATCGCGCGTTGCGAGCGACTAATCCATCTCCCTACATGTATTTTTTGCGGATGGGTGACGAGACGATCATCGGGGCTTCGCCGGAAATGTTGGTCCGTTGCGCAAATGGCGCGTTGGAGTATCGACCGATCGCCGGTACCCGCAAGCGCGGCGAGACTGAAGCAGACGATCTGCGGCTCGGCGAAGAAATGCAGAAGGACGAGAAGGAGGTCGCTGAGCACGTGATGCTCGTAGATCTGGGCCGCAACGATCTGGGACGAGTCTCTGAGTATGGTTCGGTCCGCGTCGAACAGTTGATGTTCATCGAGCGTTATTCGCAAGTGCAGCATCTCGTCTCGAGCGTGCACTCGACACTTCGCCGCGACCTGGATCGGTTTGACGCTCTGGCCGCGTGCTTTCCGGCGGGCACGGTTACCGGCGCGCCGAAGATCCGCGCGATGCAGATTATCGATGAACTCGAACCATCGCCGCGCGGCGTCTATGCCGGCGCGGTGCTCTACGTGGATTACGCGAACAACCTTGATTCATGCATTGCCATTCGCACGATTGAATTGCGTGACGGGGTGGCTACGGTCGAGGCCGGCGCAGGCATTGTTGCCGATTCAATTCCGGCGGAAGAATTTCAGGAATGCGTGAATAAAGCGCGCGCGATGTTTCGCGCAATTGAGCTGGCGGAGGGTGGTTTGTGATGGTGCGTCTCAGGTCGAGTCTGCTTTTGCCCGCGGTCTTTATCATCCCGTCGTTGGTCATGCTCAGCACGTCGGTTTTCGCGCAGAATCCCGCGCCGAACACCGAGACACCAAAGAAAGCCAACTCGCGGCCGGCGGCGACTTCACAGCCGAAACCCGATCCGTTTGACGGCGCGCCGGTCGAAAAGATGACGGGACAATGCGTCACACTCGAAACCGAGCAGGGCACGATCGTCATTGAGATGTTGCCGGCGAAGGCCCCCGAAAGCGCGCGCGGCTTTTTGAATCTGGCCGCGACCGGCGCGCTCGACACCACCACGTTCTCGCGCGTCGTGCCCGGATTTGTAATTCAAGGCGGGAATCTTTCGACCAGCGAAAAGTGGAACCAGCAACTCGCCAATCGGATGGGGAAGCGTCTGCCTGATGAGCCGAGCGATTTGAAGCATGAGCGCGGCGTGGTTTCGATGGCGCGCACTGACGAACCCAACAGCGCCACGACGCACTTTTTTATTCTGGTCGGTGCCGGTCCTCATCTGGACGGCAAGTTCTCAGCATTTGGCCGCGTGCGCAGCGGCATCGAAGTCGCCGACGCCATCAACCACGCGCCTTCCGAAAACGAAGCGCCAAATGTGCCGATACGAATCACGCACGCGACCGTGTCGCCATGCGCAAAATGAGAAAGAGACTGCTCGCGATTCTGTTTGCGTCGGTAGTGTTGGGCGCAGTCAGCTCGTGCGCTGACAGGGAACCTTTCGAGCCGACGCCGGAGGCGGCGAAGCGATTTCTCAAACTGCGTGGGTATGACTTTGATGAATCGTCATTCTTTCGCGCCGCCGCAGCGGGCGATGCGATGGCGGTGAACGGTTTTGTCACCGCTGGGATCAACGTGAATGCGCACGATGACAATGGCGACACGGCTTTGACCTCGGCGGCGGCTCGCGGCGATTTGCAAATGGTAAATACGCTTTTGAAAGCAGGCGCCGATGTCAACGCCAAGGGGCGAAATGGATGGCCGGCTTTGCCGCTGGCATTATCTTATGAGCGAAACGAAGCGGCCGATCGCCTGGTCCAACAGCCGAACGTGGATATCAAGGCGGAGAGTCCGGACGGGATGACTGCACTGATGTTGGCCGTTTGGCATCAACGGCCTGAACTGGTCCGCCTGTTAATTCAGAAGGGATCGGATGTGAATCATCAGGATCATGACGGCGATGCGTCGGTGCACGGCGCGGCCTGGCTCGAGAATATCCAGATTCTGGGTATGTTGCTCGACGCGGGCGCGAACCCCAACGTGAAGAACAAGCTCGGCGGCACCGCGTTGATGTGGGCGGCGTCGTTCGGCAAAGATAAAGCCGTGCAGATGTTGCTCGACAAAGGCGCCGACCTGCGATTGAAAGATAACGACGGAGTTACCGCGGCGGGATGGGCGGCGAAGAACGGCCGCGGGAATACCGTTATGATTTTGAAGCAAGCGGAGAAGAGATAGTTTTCAGTTGTCGGTTTTCAGTTTTCAGTTTCGGACGCAGATTTGTTATAGGCCCAGCGACCCGAAGCAGAACCAAACGAAAAGCTGATAGCTTATAGCTGATAGCTGATAGCTAAAAACTGAAAACTGAAAACTGAAAACTAAGATGCTGCTCGTCATCGACAACTACGATTCGTTTACTTACAACCTGGTCCAGTATCTGGGAGAACTGGGCGAGCGGATCGAGGTGCGTCGCAATGACGAAGTTGCGATTGATGAGATTGCGCAGCTGAAGCCGGATCGAATTGTGATCTCACCCGGGCCGGGCACGCCGGACGATGCGGGCATCTCAATGGAAGTCATTAAGCAATTCGGGGATACGACGCCGATTCTGGGTGTCTGTCTTGGTCATCAATCAATTGGCCAGGTGTTCGGTGGACGAGTGGTGCGGGCGCCGAAACTCTTTCACGGGAAGTCTTCGCCGGTCGAGCACGACGGCCGAACTTTGTTTGAGGGGCTCGGTCCGGACTTCACCGCGGGCCGTTATCATTCGCTGATCGTAGAGAAAACCGATTTGCCTGATTGCCTGGAAATCTCGGCGCAGACGCGAGATGGAATCATCATGGGACTCCGTCATCGAACGATGAGAATCGAAGGTGTCCAGTTTCATCCGGAATCGATCATGACGACGGCCGGCAAGGAGTTATTGGCAAATTTCCTGAAGTTATGACTGTAGGGGCAGGGCTTGTCCCTGCCCGCATCGAATGGCTTAATTAGAACGGGCGGGGACGAGCCCCGCCCCTACAATTTATGTCGGAGGTATCGAACAGTTTTCTCGCACGCTTCATGCGCGACGAGAGTCTCTCGCGAGCCGAAAGCTCGCAGCTGCTCGACTGGTTGCTTGATGGCGCGACGGACGCGCAGATCGCGGCCACGTTGATTGCGCTGAAACGGAAAGGTGAAACTGTCGAAGAGCTGGCCGGATTCGCCGAAGGCATGCGGGCGCGGGCGATGCGCGTCAACTCTCGTCATCGACGGTTCATCGATACGGCCGGCACCGGTTCGAGTTCCGCCAAGACCTTCAACGTTTCCACTGCCGCAGCTTTCGTCATCGCCGCTGCGGGCTTGCCGGTGGCCAAGCACGGCAATCGCGCCGCGAGTAGCAAGTGCGGCAGCGCTGACGTGCTGTCGTCATTGGGTGTGAATGTTTCTGCGGCGCAAGTCGTCTCGGAAAGTTGTCTCAACGAAATCGGAATCTGTTTCATGTTCGCGCCGCTCTACCACGGTGCGACTGCGCGCGTGGCGGCAATCCGGCGTGAGCTTGGCGTGCACACGACTTTCAATCTGCTGGGGCCGCTCACAAATCCGGCCGGCGCGCCGCGGCAGATTATAGGCGTCTGGCATCGCGACCTGCTCGAGCCGATGGCGAAAACTCTGGCGCTGTTGGGCAGTGAACGAGCGTGGGTGGTCCATGGCGAAGATGGTTTGGACGAAATAACCCTCACGGGCCAAACGTTCGTGGCGGAGGCGCGTCACGGCGAAGTCCGGACCTTTGAGATCACGCCGGAAGAATTGGAACTGCCGCGGGCGGAACTTATTGGATTGCGCTGTGACGATGCGTCTGCGAGTGCGTCGATTATTAAATCTGTCCTGAGCGGTGAACGGCGTGATGCGGCGCGCAATTTGGTGATTGCCAACGCCGCCGCTGCGCTGGTAGTCGGCGGCGTAACGGACGATTTGCGCGAGGGCGCACGTCTGGCGAGCCGAAGCATAGACAGCGGCGCCGCGATGACAAAGCTGGATGAACTGGTGCGCGCCACCAATTCTGAGACGCCCACTTCATGAACCGGCTGACTGAGATAATCACAACTCGAAAGCAGCGAGTGGCGCTGGCGAAGACCAATGTGCCGCGCTTCGCGATTGCACGCGCGGCCAGTCAAACGCGCGCGCTAGCGACTACGCATGCGCTGCGGCAAGCATTGTTGGACGGAGATGAGGTCAAGATCATCGCTGAATTTAAGCGCCGCTCGCCATCAAAAGGAACGATCAAGGACGGAGCCGACCCGCGAGTTGTGGCGCAGCAATATGAAAACGGCGGAGCCGCGGCGATGTCCGTGCTGACCGAGCCGGATTATTTTGACGGCTCGCTGGACGATCTGCGCGCGGTGCGAACGGCTACGAGTATGCCGCTGCTGCGTAAGGACTTTATCGTTGATGAATATCAGGTTTATGAATCTGCGGCGGCGGCAGCGGATGCTTTGTTGTTGATTGTGGCGGCGCTCGACGATTCAGAATTGCGAAGCCTGCGAGAACTTACCGAAGACAAACTTGGAATGGATGCGCTGGTCGAAGTACACACCACGACTGAAATGCAGCGGGCGATTGATTGCGGGGCAAAACTTATCGGCGTCAACAACCGCAACCTCGCGACGTTTGAAGTCTCACTCGAGACGTCGATGGAATTGGCCGGACTGGCGGGACCCGGGACGATCTTGATTAGTGAGAGCGGCATCGAAACCGCTCAGGACATAACGCGCTTGCGGGCCGCTGGGTATCGCGGCTTCTTGATTGGTGAGACTCTGATGCGGGCTGAAGATCCGTCAGCCTTGATTGCCGAGCTGTTTCATAGCGCAGAAAATGTTGACGGAGCGCGGGCATCCCTGCCCGCATGAGCGAGCAGCGCGAACGGCTTTGAGCGTGCTGCGCACGCTTTGCGGGCAAGGATGTCCGCGCTCCAATAAGTAGATTCTCGATGACGAAGATAAAGATCTGTGGAATCACGAACATTGAGGACTCGCGTGCAGCAATCGCTGCCGGCGCGGACATGCTCGGCGTCAATTTCTATCGGCCTAGTCCGCGATATATCAGCCCGGACCATGCTCGCGAATTGGTCAATGATCTCAAAAGCATCGGCAGTACAGTTGAAGTCGTGGGCGTCTTTGTGAACGAAACCATTGAGACGGTCATCGACATCGCGACGGTAACCGGAATCGATGCGATCCAACTCCACGGCGACGAACCATCCTCATTCTGCGAAGAACTCAACGCGCGCGAAGGTTTCAGAGTAATTAAGGCCCTGCGCGCGAGCGAAGATTTCAATCCGCATGATGCCGAAGCGTACTTCGTGCACGCGGTGATGCTCGATGCTTTTCATCGCACTTTGCGCGGCGGAACTGGAGAGAAGGTTGACTTCAAGGTGGCGCTCGCAACGCGCAAGCTCGTCCCCCGGCTGTTTCTCTCCGGCGGTCTTTCGCCGGAAAATGTTCGGGACGCAATTGATAAGGTCGAGCCTTACGCGGTCGATGCCTGCAGTCTGTTGGAATCATCGCCGGGGAAAAAGGATGCGGCGCGGATGAGAGCGTTTGTGGCCGCCGTGCGCAACGGTTAGATTAGTCAGGATGGAAGCGGTCAAGACCATTTCACCGGAAGCCACGACTCGATCGGCCGATGCGATTTTGCCGAAGACTGCTTCTAACAGCGCCCTGGCTGCTTTTAATCTGCGGAAGTCTTATGGCCGGCGGCGCGTCGTCGACGATGTGACGCTCCATGTCGAACCGGGCGAAGTCGTCGGTTTGTTGGGCGCGAATGGCGCCGGCAAAACCACCACGTTCTACATGATGATTGGCCTGGAAACGCCCGAGGCCGGCCGCGTCCGGCTTAGCGGCGAAGATGTGACCAGGCTGCCGATGTATCTCCGCGCCAGACTCGGTCTCGGATACTTGCCGCAGGAGCCTTCGATCTTTCGTAAGATGACGGCAGCCGAAAATATCATGGCGGTCCTCGAGACGACCGGGATGCGCCGTCGTGAGCAACGCAAGCGCGTCGAAGAATTGCTTCAGGAGTTTGGCATCGAGCACGTGCGCAATACGCGCGGCGATTCGCTCTCGGGCGGCGAACGACGCCGGACCGAAATTGCGCGCGCCTTGGCAACCGAGCCGCAGTTCATTCTGCTGGACGAACCGTTCGCCGGGATTGACCCGAAGGCCGTGGACGACATTCAAAGCGTGATTCTCTATCTGCGTGGCCGCGGCATCGGTATTCTGATCACGGATCACAACGTCCGCGAAACCCTGGGCGTGACCGATCGCGCTTACATCATGGCCGAGGGAAAGATTTTCCGTTCCGGCCCGCCGCGCGCGCTGACCGAAGACGCTGAAGTGCGCCGGCTTTATTTGGGCGAAAAATTCCGAATGTAGAGCCGTTAAGGTAGCAGGGTGAGTCTAAGCTGTCTTTCTCTAGCCCAGCTGTTTACGGCTGGGCTCGGAGGAGACGAAAAAACCGAAGCCCCATTAATGGGGCTTTTGCCTTGCGCGCCTCGATACCCAGGCGTAAACGCCTGGGCTAGAGAAAACTATGTTGAGGATCTGAGTTGGAATTCTACGACTTTGATCGAGCCTGTAAATCGCCAATGCACGAACCATACCCCATAGGTTATAATCCCCCCGAAGCGAGAATTCGCTAATAATCTTCCCGGCAAATTAATAGAGAACGATTGACGCATGTCAGTTAGGTTAACTACCAGTCTTTCCCAACGTCTCGTGTTGACGCCGCAACTGCGGCAGCGGATCGAGATGTTGCAGATGACTACGCTCGAGTTGTCGGAGCTGATTCAGCAGCAGATGACTGAGAACCCGGTGCTCGAGGAAGTCGCGACCCAGGAAGAGGCGCGTGAACTCGCCGAGAAGATTCTCGATCACATGGCCAGCGGTGGCGAAATCGATAACTTTGAAACACCGCGGGCCGAGGCAGGCGCGCCGGCAATGGGTGAGCCCACGTCGAACGGTTCAGGTGATCTGGATGTCGAATCATTCGCCGGGTCTGATGTTGATGGTGATTCCGCAGCCGCCTCAGACATCGAGGGCGGTTCAACCGAAATTGCTGATGAGGGAGCCACTGACGCGGTTCGCGATCCATTTGAAGAAGTCGATTTCGGCAGAGAATTCCAGGATTATCTCGATCCCGGCTACAAGACGCAGGAGTTCGAATACAAAGAAGACGCCCCCACCTTCGAACAATTTCTGACGAAGGCCCCCTCACTCTCAGAGCATCTTGAATGGCAATTGCGGATGGACGTCCCGGAAGGCGACGTGCTGGACGCGGCTGAGTGTGTAATTGGCAATCTAGATCCTGATGGACGATTAACGGCGTCGAATGAAGAGATTTGCGGGCTGGGGGGTTGGTCGGAAGAAACGGTCGAGCAAGCGCGCGCGTTGGTAATGCGACTCGAACCCGTCGGTTGCGGCGCTCGCGATGTGCGTGAGTGTCTGCTGGCCCAACTCGAGGTTCGCGGTGAAACGGATCGACTGGCGACGCAGCTGATTCGCGATCATCTTCCTGAATTGCAGCAGCACAAGCTGCCGCATCTCTCAAAGCAGATCGGCATCGATCTGGAGACACTCGCGGCTGAATTACAGTTTATTCGCACGCTTGATCCCTATCCCGGCCGGCGTTACGCAGCCGAAGAGCCGATTCTGATCACCCCGGAAATCTATATCGAAAAGCTGGAAGAAAACGACAGCGAGTACGTTATTTATTTTGCGGACGATGGCAGCCCGCGCCTGCGCATTAATCCCACTTATCAGCAGATGCTGTCGCAGGGAACCACGACCAAAGAGACGCGCAACTTCATCAAGGACAAGATGCGTTCGGCCGTCGATCTGCTGCGAAACATCGAGCATCGCCGGCAGACGATTTATCGCGTGGTGGAATCGATCGTCAATCGCCAGAAGGACTTCCTCGACAAAGGCGTCGAACACATCAAGCCGATGATGTTGAAGGACATCGCCGAAGACATCGGCATGCACCTCTCGACTGTTTCGCGCGTCGTGAATCGCAAATATGCACACACGCCGCAGGGCGTGATTGAACTCCGCCGCTTCTTTACCGAGGGCATGTTGAATGAAGAAGGCGAGGAGGTCTCGACGCGAATTATCAAGCTAAAGATCAAAAAATTGATAGAAGAAGAAGACTCTCACAACCCCATCACCGACGATCAAGTGGTAAAAATCTTAGTGAAAGACGGAATTAAATTGTCGCGCAGGACTGTCGCCAAGTACCGCGACCAGATGCGCATTCCCGGGTCGCGCGAACGTCGCGCCGTGGTCTAACGGCGCTCCGAGGCGGTCACCCTGGAAGGAGGACAAGGAACATAAAATGACGTTTGAATACACAGGTCGTCACATTGAAGTCACACCAGCAATTCGTCGTCATGTGGAAGAGCAATTCAAGAAGCTGAATCCGATTTTTAATGGTAACGAGATTCCGGTCCACGTGATTCTCGCAGTTGAAAAAAACCGGCAGACCGGCGAGGTAATTGTTCGCTGGATGAATCATACGTTGAAGGCGGCGGACACAAATGCCGACATGTATATGGCTTTGAGCCGGGCCATCGGCAAGATCGAAAAGCAGGCGCTGAAACTCAAAAAGAAGATCGTCGACCGCAAACACACTTCGATGAAGACCTCGGTGGCCGCGCCAAATCCCGACGGTAATCTGCAAGCCGCGCCGGCCCCCGTGCGAATCATCAATGCCCGGCGTTACAGCGTGAAGCCGATGACGGCGGAAGAGGCGGCGATGACTCTTTCCTCCAAGCCGGACAATTTCATCGTCTTTCGCGATGCTGACACCAGTCGCGTCGGCGTGCTGTATAAAAGGCAGGACGGCAACTTCGGCTTGATCGAGCCGTAATTCGGAGTGCGCCGGCAGAGCGAAGCGGCGACGGCGCTTTGGATCGTGCGGCCTTCACCGGCCAGAACGAATATCCAAAGCGCCGTCGCCGCTTCACTCTGCGCCGCACTCCAAATGTGCTTCGCAGTCCAGCGCGATTGGATTAGACTGGCAGACTCGTGACTCCGAAGAAACGTCAGCAGGCGAACACCCCCGACATTGTGATCATCACCGGTCTCAGCGGGTCGGGAATGTCGTCGGCCGTGAACGCGTTCGAGGACCTGGGTTTTTTCTGCGTCGACAACATGCCGCTGACTCTGCTCCCGACGTTTGCACGCCTGGTCCATGCCTCGGCGGATGAACGAGGCCGCATCGAGCGCGCCGCGCTCGTGGTCAGTTTTCGTGAAGGGCACTTTCTAACCGACTTCGCCAAGCAGTTGGAAGATTTGCGCAAGCGCGGCCTGCGGGTACTGGTACTGTTCTTTGAGGCATCGGGCGACATCCTAGCTCGTCGGTTCAGTGAGACGCGGCGGCCACATCCCGCCGATCGCGGCAAAGGACTTGCTGACGCGATTCGTACCGAACGCAAGGCCATGAACCCTGTCCGGGGGCTGGCCGATGAAGTTGTCGACACGTCCGATCATACCGTTCACTCGCTGCGCAAATTACTGCTCAACAGATTTACGGCCTCGGGCGAGGCCGGTCTCATGCAGGTTGAAGTGCTGAGCTTCGGCCATCGGTTTGGAACGCCGCGTGATATGGAGCTGCTATTTGATGTGCGGCATCTGCCTAATCCTTTCTTTGTTCCGGAACTGCGGCCGCTGACCGGCGCAGATCGTCGCGTGGTGAAGTATTTGAATGACCAGCCGGAGGTCGAAGAGACGCTCTCACGATTTTCCGATCTCTTGTATTACCTGCTGCCGCAGTATCAGCGAGAAGGGAAGTCTTACGTCACTGTCGGGATCGGTTGCACGGGTGGACGTCATCGATCGGTGATGATCGCCAATCAACTCACGAAGCGTTTGCGACGGGCTGGATTTGATGCGCGGGCAGTGCACCGGGATATTCGCAAGGCCAACGATCGCTACAAGCGTCGTGGGTAAATGCCGTCCGCCGAATTGAAGCTTATGGCCGATCAGAAAAATAAAACCGAACAACCATCACTCATTGGCGGAGTCATCGTTACTCATGGCCATCTCGCCACCGAATTCATTGCGGCCGCCGAAATGATTGTGGGGCCGATGCCGCACGTTACGCCGGCCTCGATCGATTGGCATGACGACGTCGATGTGGCCCGCGCGGAGTTGGAGCGGGCAATTGCGCGCGTGTCGCGCGATCGCGGAGTGTTGCTGCTGACCGACATGTTTGGTGGCACTCCCACTGATATCGCTTCGATGTTTCTCGACAACCCGAAGATCGAGGTCATTACCGGCGTGAATCTGCCGATGATTCTCAAACTAACTGACCAGACCGCGACTGATTCGCTCAGCGAATTGTCGCGCCGCGTTCGCGAGGCCGGGCACGAAGGAATTCATGTTGCCGGCGAACTCTTAAGACCCACGAGCTCTCAATAGCCGCTGGAACTCGCCACTCATTTCATTCAAGCGCAGAAATTTCTGAAATATCGGGCGCTTCCGCTGTTTATTCAGTAGAGGGAGGAGCCTGATGTCGATTCGGGCGGAAAAGAGTTCATTCGTAGGCCAATGCCCGGCGCGCGAATTTACTCGAGGCTCAGTCCCGGTGAGTGCTATGAAACAAGCTGCATTTTGTCTAATTCTATTGGCGATCGTGCCTGCGATCGTCTCAGCGCAGACGCAAACCCGACAACGTCTGTCCTCTGAACAAACCTCCAGCCCGGAAGAGAGTGCGGCCCGCAGTCGAGTGATCGGCCCCAAAGCAGCAAACCATGTAGAGAGTCAGAAAGCGCGTCCGGCGGCAAACGCCGGCAGCTCGACCGGGGGATCGAATACCTTTACCTGGGGAAACATTCCAATTGCCGAACAGCCACCACGCGTCGCGGCGGCTGCGAATAATTCATCAGTGATCACTGCCGAACCGGCGAAACCAAAAGTGGTACAGACAGCAGTGGTCGTCCCTGTAGCCGAGCCGAATGCGCGTGTGGCTTCATCGCCGCGTTCGGTTACGCCCTCGAACTACATTGTCGGCGCGGGCGATGTGCTCGACATCAGTTTGCCCAACACGACATCGCGCGAGTCCACACTATTCACGGTTTTTAAGAACGGCACGATCGAATATCCTCTGCTCAACGGGCCAATTGCAGTAGCCGGTATGACTACCGATCAAATCGGCAGCCTGCTCGCCACGCAAATTAAGGTAATCAAAACACCAAAGTTGCAGGTCAGCGTCCGCGACTATGCGAGTCACTCCGTCGTCGTCAACGGGCTGGCTGATAATGCCGGCAAGAAAATTCTGCGACGTGAGTCGATGCCGCTCTACGCAATTCTGTCGGAAGCGACCGTTCGACCTGAAGCTACCAGCGTCACGATTATTCACAACGGACACGAGGGCACATCACTCTCGCTGAAAGACGATGCGGCGATGTCGACGATGGTCTACTCCGGCGATACCATCAGGATTAGCGGCGGCAACCCGGATCGCGGCCAATATGTCTATGTCGGCGGTGCTGTCGCTGCGCCCGGCGAGAAGACTTTGCGGCCAGGGATGACTTTGACGCAAGTGCTTTTGTCCGCGGGCGCCGACCTGTCATCGAAGAGAGTTGCCAGGATCGCGCGACGCGATCCAAATGGATTGCTCTCGACCGTCGAGTACGACGTCAAATCTATCTCGCAGGGAAAGATTCCCGATCCGCAGATATTGGCCGGCGATCGAATTGAAGTTAAGGGCGGGATGTAAGGCCACAATAATTAGGTAATGAAGGGCGGCCCGGCCGCCCTTTTTGTTTTTGGGGAGAGCGCGGTTGACAGCATCGGCGCAGGTTGTAAACTCGACAATCCGCATGGACACCAAAGCCCGCGCTCGTCTCATTCATCTTTTAATCTCGAAATCCATGGCCGAGACCATGCTGATTGCGGCCGTCCTGGTTGGCTTCTACTTCGTGACGACCAATCCAAACTTACGTGGTGTCCTCGATAACGCTGACCAGACTTCGGTGACCGGATGGGCCGTCGACGAAGGCAATCCGGCGTCCCGGGTCGAGCTGCAATTATTTGTGGACGATGCATTCGCGGGCGCGGGTATGGCAAACCAATACCGTCCGGATGTGCACGATGCGCGGCGCGCTGCCGATGACTGGCACGGGTTCGCCTTGCCGATGCCCCGGCTTAATCCGGGCGATCATGAAGCACGCGTTTATGCGGTCCATTCAAATGGCGCTGGTTC
>JADMIO010814644.1_pt1 | contig 13614 bp, 12 predicted proteins | sample 8958161 | NCBI WGS metagenome assembly JADMIO01 (sample SAMN16585339, study PRJNA669376) | soil metagenome | isolation source: Crop rotation soil | place: USA: Cullars Rotation, Alabama | collected 2011 | reverse complement strand
CTTTCCCCCGACGGGCCCGGCGGCGGCGCGGCGAGCCGCTGCGCGCGCTGGACGAGCGCCTCGGCGTCGGTCACGCGCTCGGGGTCGCGAAACACCGCGTTGCTCGCCAGCAGGACGTCGATCTCGCGCGCCTTCGCCTCGAGCTCGATCAGCCGGTTGACCGATGATTCGTATTCGCGCAGGAACCCTTCCACGCTCTGCGGCGGCAGCTCGCCCTGCAGCGCGCGGTCGAGCATCGCCGTGCGGTAGCCTTCGCCGCTCCAGTAGGCGATCGCTTCCGCCAGGCGGCCGCGCCAGCGCTCGACGTGCCGGGAGACCGCGCTCTCCACTTCCGTGACGAGCGCCTGGAATTCCGACGACGCGCGCGACAGCGGCGTCTTCGCGTTCGGCTCGGCCAGGTCGCCCAGCATGCCCTGCACCTCTTCCGGCGACACCTGGTGGTCGCCCAGCGTCTGCATCGCGATGAGCCGGTTGAGCGCGCCCTGCAGCTCGCGGATGTTGCGGAACGAGACGCGCGCCAGCTCCTCGATCACGCCCGAGCGGAAGCGGACGCCGCGCTCGTCGCAGCGGGCCCGCACGATCGCCGAGCGCGTCTCGTAGTCCGGGAGCCCGATGTCCACGATCAGGCCGCCCGCCATCCGCGTGAGCAGCCGCTCGTCCACGTCGGCGATGTCGGCCGGCGCGCGGTCGCTCGTCATCACGATCTGCCCGCCCGACGCGGTGAGCCCGTTGAAGATGCGGAGCAGCTCCGTCTGCGTCTCGGGGCGGCCCGACAGGAACTGCATGTCGTCGATCAGCAGCAGCCCGACTTTCTCGTACTGCGCCTTGACCTCGTCGGCGCGGCCGGCGCCGATGGCGGCGTGCACCCGCTCCAGCAGCTCGTCCAGCGACGCCAGCTCGATGGCGAGCGGCGGCGCGTGATGCGCGGCCACGTGGTTCGCCACCGCCGAGATGAGGTGGGTCTTGCCCAGTCCCGACTGGCCGTAGATGAACAGCGGGTTGTAGACGCGCGCCGGCGACTCCGCCACCGCGTGCGCGGCCGCCACGGCCAGCCGGTTCGCCGAGCCGACGACGAAGTTCTCGAAGGTCAGGCGCGAGTCGATCTGCATCTCAGGCGAGGCGCAGCGCGCGCAAAATGGCGTTGAGCGCGGCGGGGTCCGGCAGCAGCATGAAGTAGCCGCGGAGCGGCGTGTCCCGGTCCGACATCAGGAAATCGTTCTCGATGCAGAACACGTAGTCGCGGTCGCTGCTGAATTGGAGGTACGCCGTGGTCAGGATCGCCCCCGTCATGTCCACGGCGAGGCTCGGCGGCGACGGCAGCAGCATCACGTTCATGAAGTCGCCCAGCGCGGTGAGGTACGCCGACCCCACGATGTTCCCCACTTCCTTGAGCGCCGACTGCTCCATCGAGGACAGCTGGCCCGGCCCGCCCGCCGGAAATTCGCCCACCAGCTGGCGCGTGATCGACATGGCGGCGTCGTACGGGAAGACGAGCAGCGTGCGGCCGGTGAAATCCCCGAGCATGTGCATGAGGACCGCCGCCACCGGCGCATCCGGCTGAGACACGACCGGCGCCGCCTCCTCCAGCCGCGACACGCTGATTTGCGGCACGCTGATCATCACGCGCGCCCGCAGCAGCTTGGAGAGCGCGGTGGCCGCGTGCCCGGCGCCGATGTTGGCGATCTCGCGCAACGCGTCCAGCTCGGTGGTCTTGAGGTCCCGGAGCTCGATCATCGGCGCCTCACATCAGGCTCGAGACGTCGAGCATCAGCGACGGCGAGCCGTCGCTCAGCACGGTGGCGCCGCCGAAGATGGGCAGCCCGCCCTTCACCGCGTCGTACGGCTTGACGACGATCTCCTCCTGCCCCGTGAGCTCGTCCACCACCAGACACGCCCGCCGGTCGCCGAGGTCGATGACCACGGCCTGCTCCAGGTCGAGCGCGTGCGCCGGCGCGTGGGCGTCGAGCCCCACCAGCCCGCGCAGCCGGAGCAGGGGCAGCACGTCGTCGCGGCTCATGAAGACCTCGCGGCCCTTCACCGTCCGCACCATGCCGTCCGCCAGCTCCACGCTCTCGCTCACGTGCGCCATCGGAATGGCGTAGATCTCGCCCGCCACCCGGGCCAGCAGCGCGCGCACGATGGCCAGCGTCAGCGGCAGCCGCAGCACGATCGTCGTGCCTTCGCCCGGCACCGACCGAATGTCCATCGCGCCGCCGAGCGCGCGCACGCGCGTGTACACCGCGTCCACGCCCACGCCGCGCCCGGAGAGGTCGGTCACCTCGTCGGCCGTCGAAAAGCCCGGCCGGGCGAGCAGCCGCAGCAGCTCGTCCTCGGTGAGCTCGGATTTGTTCTCTTCCACCAGGCCGTCGGCCTTCGCGCGCTCGAGCACGCGCGCGCGGTCGATGCCGCGGCCGTCGTCGCTCACCTTGATCACCACGGCCGACCGGTCGCGCGCCGCGCTGAGCGTGAGCTGGCCGGTGGCGGGCTTGCCGAGCGCCTCGCGCTCGCCGGGACTCTCGATGCCGTGATCCACCGCGTTCCGCAGCAGGTGGATGATCGAGTCGCCGATCTCGTCGAGCATCGACCGGTCGAGCTCGATGTCGCGCCCCTCGACGAAGAACGCGATCTCCTTGCCGAGGGCGCGCGCCGCGTCGCGCACCACGCGCGGAAAACGGTCGAACACCTGCCAGGCGGGCACGAGACGGCTGGCCGTGATCTCGTTGCGCAGCTCGGTGATCAGCTGCGACGCCTGGGCCACCGTGTCGTCGAGCGCCGGCGCGGCCAGCGACGTGGAGAGCGACGCCAGCCGCCCGCGCGCGATGACCAGCTCGCCGATGAGATTCATCAGGTTGTCCAGCCGGCGCAGGTCGATCCGGATGTGCCGTTGCGCGCGGCCTTTCGCCCGCGGCGCCTCGGCCTCGTCGTCCGCTTCGGCGATCACCGTGAGCACGCCCGACCGGCGCATCACGCCCGGCGTCGGCGGGGGCAGGTCCTCGCCGATCTGCACGTCGTCCACGTCGCCAAGGCTGCGCACCAGCCGCTCGATCTCCGGCGCGGTGGCGGGCCCGATCAACCGGAAGGCGAAGTCGCGCTGAAAGTCCTCGGCCTGGAGCTGCTCCACCGAGGGGGAAACCTCGGCCACCTCGCCCAGCTGCTTCGCCGTGTGGACGATGAGATAGGCCCGCACGCCGCGCAGCGGCGTGTTCTTCGCCAGGCGCACGCGCACCAGCGTGCCGTGGCCCTCCGGCGCCGGCACGCGCCACTCCGTGGTCAGCCGCGTCACCCCCGACGAGATCGCGCGCAGCTGCTCCAGCAGCTCGGCCTCGATCAGCTCGCCGTCCCGGCCCGCGACGGCCGATTCCACCGAGCCTTCCAGCACGTCCGTGGCGCGGAAGAGCAGGTCCATGAGATCGCCGTCCACCGGGAGCGCGCTCCGGCGCACGTGGTCGAGGATCGTCTCCAGCTCGTGCGCCAGCTCGGACACCGCCGCGTAGCCCATCATGGCGCTCATGCCCTTGATGGTGTGCACGGCGCGGAAAATGGCGCTCACCGCGTCCGGCGCGGTGGGGCCGTCGACGTCACGCTCCAGCTCGAGCAGCGCGTGATTGATCGCCGAGACGTGCTCACGGCTCTCGGCGAGGAACAGATCGGCGTACTGGGTGTGTTCCACGGAACCGTCAGCCGAGCACGCGCTGCACCGCCTCGAGCACGCGGTTGGGTTGGAACGGTTTGACGATGAAGTCCTTGGCCCCGGCCTGAATGGCTTCGACCACCAGCGCCTGCTGCCCCATCGCGCTGCACATCAGGATCCTGGCCATGGGATCGAACTTGCAGATCTCCCGCACGGCGTCGATGCCGCCCATGTCGGGCATCACGATGTCCATCGTCACGAGGTCCGGGCGCAGCTGCTGGTACTTCTCCACGGCCTGGACGCCCGTCTCCGCCTCGCCCACCACGTCGAACCCGGCCTGGCTGAGGATGTCGCCGACCATCGTTCGCATGAAGATGGCGTCGTCGCAGATGAGCACTGTGTGACCCACGATCGCCTCCTTAGGAGATCAGCACCTGACGGATGAGCGCGTCGAGATCGAGCACCACCACCGCCGCCCCGCCCACCGATCCGATGCCGCGCACTATCGCGTTCGTTTCCATTGCCTGAGACCCGTCCGCTCCACTCGCCTCGAGCTCGATCGGCGCGACGTCGCGCACCTCGTGCACCACGAGCCCGGCCAGCCGCGCGCCGTGCCGCACCAGCAGGATGGCTTCCGTCGCTTCGCCGTTCCGCCGCGCGTCCGGTTCCAGCCGCCGTCCCAGGTCGATCACCGTGACGATGATGCCGCGCACGTTGATCAGCCCACGGACGTAGACGGGCGCGCCGGGCAGGCGCGTCATGGCCCGCATCGGAATGATCTCCTGTGCGTCCACGACCCCGCAGCCGTACAGCGAGTCACCGACGCGAAAGATCAGCGTCGGCTCGCCGGCCGGCTCGGGGCTGTCCTCGAAGTCAGGAATCGTCGCGGAAGAATCCAAAGTGCTCGAGTGGATCGACATGCTCCGGCAGGACGTGCGGCTGGGCGGCGGCGGCGAGCGCGCGGCGAAGCTCCGGCGGAAGCGGCGACCGAAGGTCGATCGTCGCTCCACTCACGGGGTGCGTGAACCGGAGCCAGGCCGCATGCAGGAAATGCCGGCGCGGCGGAAGCTCCACCAGCCGGCGCCCTCCGCCTCCCCCGTACGTGTCGTCTCCAACCACGGGATGGCCGATCGAGGCCAGGTGCACCCGAATCTGATGGGTGCGGCCCGTATGGAGATGCGCCAGAAGAAGATCCGAGGAGTCGAACCGCGCCAGCCGGCTGAGATCCGTTCGCGCCGGCCTTCCCGTATTGACGACTGCCATGCGCTTTCGGTCTCGGGGGTCACGGGCCAATGGACGCTCCACGGTCAGCCGGTCCTCCGACAGGTGCCCCCAGGCCAGCGCCGCGTACCGCCGGACCACGGTACGCGCCTGGAGCGCGGCGCCTAACACGCGGTGGGCACGATCCGTTTTGGCGACGAGCAGCAGGCCCGACGTCTCCTTGTCCAGCCGGTGCACCACCCCTTCCCGGCCGGGCTCCGCCCCCTCCGACAGCGGTCCGCCGCGGCCCTTGAGCGCGTTCACGAGCGTCCCCGTCCAGTTTCCCGGCGCCGGGTGCACCACCATGCCGGCGGGCTTGTCCACCACCAGCACGTCGTCGTCCTCGAAGGCCACCGAGAGCGGAATCGACTCGGCCAGCACCTCGCGAGGCGGCGGGGGCGGCAGCTCCACGCGTACCACCTCGCCGGCGCGCGACCTATAGCTGGCCTTCTCGCGCCGGCCGTCCACCTGCACGCGCCCCTGCGCAATCAGCGTGGCGGCGTGGTTGCGGGAGATGTCGAGCGCCTGCGCGACGGCCACATCGAGGCGCGGCGCGTCGGCTTCCGTGGTGAAGGTCCGAACGTCCGGCCCGGAGGCGCTCACGCGCCGGGCACCGCCGAGTCGCTCTGAACCTGCTGGTCGGCGGGAGACGGAGCGGCCGCGGCGACGGCGGCGTCGGCCGCCTGCGCGGCCTGCTCGGCGCGCTCCTCGCGCCAGAGCACGAGGGCGAGCGTCACCGCGCCCACCGTCACCGCCGAGTCGGCGACGTTGAACGTCCAGAAGCGCGTCCGCCCGACGCCGATGTCGATGAAGTCCACCACGCCGAGACTGCCGCGCGTGAACCGGTCGATGAGGTTGCCCGCGGCGCCGCCCCACGCCAGCCCCAGCGCCAGCACGCGCACCCAGTCGCCGCGCTGCGACTGCCGGTAGATGCGCCACAGGACGCCCAGGGCCACCACCGCGAACAGGCCGAAGATGATCCGCGAATGCGGCCCGAGCCACATGCTGAACGCGGCCCCCGGATTGTAGGCCAGCGTCATGCGCACGGCGTCGCCGACCACCGGCCGCGGCACGTGCGGAATGAGGTGATGGACCACCCAGCGCTTCGACCAGACGTCGAGCGCCAGCACCACCGCCGCCGCGGCCCAGAAGAGGCGGGCGTTGCCCCAGCGTCCGGTCATGCCGGGATCAGGACAGCTCGCCCGACTCGCTCGGCACCGTCGCGGGCGCGGCGGCCGCCACCGGGACGGTCTCCGCGTCCTCACCCCAGAGCACCCAGGCAAGGAGGAACGCGCCCATGCTCACCGCCATGTCGGCGATGTTGAACGTGGGCCACCGCGAGTCGCGCAAGCCGACGTCGATGAAGTCCACCACGCCCTGCGCGCTGAAGATCCGGTCGAGGAGGTTGCCCACCGCGCCGCCGCAGACCAGCGCGAGCGACAGCGTGCGCGCCGTGTCGCCGGCCTTCGTGGCCCAGTACAGCCGGGCCAGGATGCCGAGCGCGAGCACGGTCAACGTCATGAAGATCCACCGCGAGCTCGCGCCGAGGTTGAGCCCGAAGGCCGCCCCCGGATTGTAGACGAGCGTGAACCGGAGCCAGTCGCCCCACACCTCGTGGGGCATGTTCTTCGGGGTCAGCCGGCTGGCCGCGAACGTCTTGGTGACGTAATCCAGCGACGTCACCGTCACCAGCACGGGCCAGAACAGCGCCGCGTTACTTCTTCGCATCTTCCTCCCGCTGCTTGCAGTCGATGCAGTACCGCGCGTGGGGCAGCGCGTCCAGCCGCTCGAACGCAATCTCGTTGCCGCACTGGTGGCATTTGCCGAAAGTCTCCGGCGACCGATAGAGCCGCCGCAGCGCTTCGTCGATGTGCCACAGGAACCGGCCCTCCTGGCTCGCGAACAGGAACGCCTTCTCGCGCTCCATCGCGTCCGTGCCCTGGTCGGCCATGTGGAACGAGTAGCTGCTCAAGTCGCCGTCGGCGGACTGCGGCGTGGCGCCGAACGCCTCGTCGTTACGGCCGAGCTCCTTGAGCACGCGGCGGCGCTCCTCGAGCAGGCGCTTCTCGAAGTGCGCCAGCAGCTTCTTGCTCATGCCCTTGCCGGCTGGCGCCTTGGGCTCCTTCGCCTCTTTCGCCTGCTTTTTCGCGCTGTTGGTCGTCGGCATTGCTACACGTTCCTGGTGATGGCCACGCGGGCCGTGATGCCGCCAAGATCGACGGACGTCGCTTCGGTCGTTTCGTGAGTGTCGGCTGCTGTCGTCTCGTGCACAACGAGCTGAACGGCGAGCACTTCGTCGGCGATCCAGCGGCCGTGCGCCCGCATCAGCTCCTGCACCTCCTGCCCTCCCGCCACGGTCAGCACGATCCGGTCGCTGACCGCAAAGCCCGCCTCCTTTCGCATACGCTGTACCCGGCTGATCAACTCCCGCGCATACCCCTCGAGCCGCAATTCGGTCGTGATCGCCGGATCGATCGCCGCGAAGAACCCGGCGTCCTCCTGCACCACGAACGCCCCCACGGCGCGCCGCACCAGCGTAACGTCCTCGGCCGACAACTGATGTGATTCACCTTCCACGCTGACGACCAGCGGTTCGCCGCGAAGAAAACTACGCAGGTGGTCGCTGGAGAACGCCGACACCGCCTTGGCGGCCAGCGGCGTGCGGGATCCGAACTTCTTGCCGAGCGCGCGAAAGTTCGCCTTCGCCTCGAGCGTGACCAGATCGTCACCGGACGAGGCCAGATCGACCCGCTTCACGTTGAGCTCGGCCTGAAGCAGTGGGACGAGCGGCCGCAGGTCGCGCTCGGGCACGCCCGGCGCCACGCAGATCATGCGCGAGAGCGGCTGCCGCACCTTGATGCCCGCCGTCTCGCGCGCGGCTCGTCCCAGGCGCGCCAGCTCGCGGATGGCGTGCATGGCCGCGTCGAGCGACACGTCAGCCCGCGCCTCGTCCAGCCGATAGTCGGCCAGGTGCACCGATTCGCCCGTGAGCTCGCGATGCATCCAGTCCGTCACGAAGGGGCAGATCGGCGCGAGCAGGCGACACACCGAGACGAGCGCCGTGTGCAGCGTGGCGAACGCCGCGCGGTCGTCGTCCCAGAAGCGCGCGCGGTTGAGCCGGACGTACCAGTTGGCGAGATCGTCGTCCACGAACTCGATGATCGCGCGCGACGCGGTGGTGGCGTCGTAGGCAGCCATCGCGTCGTCCACGGTGCGCTCGAGCCAGGCCAGCCGGCTCAGGAGCCAGCGGTCGATCACCGGCCGCGCCGCGGCCGGCGGATCGAGCTCGGACGGGCTCCAGCCGAAATTCGCGTACTGCGCGAAGATGCCCGTGTAGACGTGCTTGAGCGTATGGAGAAACCGGCCCGCGAGCTCGCTGATCACCTGCTCGTCGAACTTGCGCTCGAGCCAGACGTTGCTCGACGCCACGAAGAACAGGCGCACCGCGTCGACGCCGTGCCGCTCGATCACGCCCCACGGCTCGACGATGTTGCCGCGGCTCTTCGACATCTTGCGGCCTTCCTTGTCGAGCACCTGGTCGTTCACCACGACGTTGCGATAGGGCGCCGACGTCGCGTCGCCGTTGTTCGGGAGCGCGTCGCCGAGGCCGGTGGCGATGGCGAGCAGCGAGTAGAACCAGCCGCGCGTCTGATCCACGCCCTCGGCGATGTAGTCGGCGGGGTACTCCGCCTCGAACCGCTCGCGATTCTCGAACGGATAGTGCCACTGGGCGAACGGCATCGACCCCGAGTCGAACCAGGCGTCGATCACCTCGGGCGTGCGCCGCATCGTGCCCCCGCAGCCGGCCTGCCCGCAGCGCCACGAGTAGTGATCGATGAACGGCTTGTGCGGATCGAAGTCCCTGGGCAGCGGCTTGCCGCTCTTCGCCGCGAGATCGGCGAAGCTCCCCACAGCCTCGACGTGCGACGCGTCGCCGTCGCACACCCAGAGCGGCAGCGGCGTGCCCCAGTAGCGGTCGCGCGAGATGGTCCAGTCGATGTTGTTCACCAGCCACTCGCCGAACCGGCCGGAGCCGGTGTGCGGCGGCTGCCAGTTCACGCGCGCGTTCCGCGCCAGCATGGCGTCCTTGTACGCCGTGGTCCGCACGAACCACGAGCTCCGCACCATGTACAGGAGCGGCGTGTCGCAGCGCCAGCAGAACGGGTATTGGTGCTTGATGCGCCCCGACTTCCAGAGCACGCCCAGCCGTTCCAGCTGCTGGATGATGATCGGGTCGGCGTCCTTGACGAACAGGCCGCCCACGTGCGGCACGCCGGGGCCGAACTCGCCGCGCGTGCCGACGGGCTGCACGAACGCGAGGTTGTGCCGCTTGCCGGCGGCGAAGTCGTCGGCGCCGAACGCCGGAGACAGGTGCACCACGCCGCTGCCGTCGCCGGCCGACACGAAGTCCTCGGCGAGGATGATCCAGCGCGCCCCCTCGGCCGGAAACTCGATCCAGTCCAGCGGGCGGCGGTACGTCTTGCCCACCAGCGCGTCGCCGGTGAAGCGGGCCACCACGTCCCAGCGGCTGTCCCAGTCCTCTCCGAGCACGCCGCCCAGCCGCGCCTCGGCGAGAATGAGCGTTCGCTTATCGTCGCCCCGGCGTTTCACCACCTCGACGTACTCGAGGTCCGCCTTGACGGCGAGCGCCGTGTTGGAGAGGAGCGTCCACGGCGTGGTGGTCCACACCAGGATGCGGCGGCCCGGCGCGTCCGCCAGCTCGAGCGCGAGGTACACGCTCGGATCGTCGGCCTCGTCGTAGCCCAGCGCGAGCTCGTGGCTCGAGAGCGCCGTGCTGCACCGCGGGCAATACGGCACCGTGCGCTGTCCGCGATACAGCAGCTCGCGCTCGAACAGGGTGGCCAGCGCCCACCACACGCTCTCCACGTACTCGTTGTGGAAGGTGACGTACGGATGGTCGTAGTCGAGCCAGTAGGCGATGCGCGCGCTCAGCTTCTGCCAGTCGTCGCGGTAGGTGAACACGCTCTCGCGGCACCGGCGGTTGAACTCCGCCACGCCCAGCGCCTCGATCTGCTGCTTGCCGCTGATGCCCAGCGCCTTCTCCACCTCGATCTCCACCGGCAGCCCGTGCGTGTCCCACCCGGCCTTCCGCGCCACGCGGAAGCCCTTCATCACCTTGTAGCGGCAGAAGAGATCCTTGATGGTACGGGCGAAGACGTGATGGATGCCCGGCTTGCCGTTGGCCGTCGGCGGGCCTTCAAAGAACACGAATGGCGGCGCGCCGGCCCGGCGGGCCAGGCTCTGCGCGAACAGCTGCTCCTGGTCCCAGCGCGCCAGGAGTTCGCGCTCCAGCTCGTCGGCGGGGCGCTCCGGCGGCAGCGGCGCGAAGCGCGCCGATGGCGGCGTCATGGCGGCGGTCACGCGGCCTCCAGCACGCCCCGCACGAGCGCGGTGAGCGCCGGCTCGGCGCCCTTCGCCACGGCGACGATGCGCTCGATCGACGCCGGCTCGAGCGTGTCGGGCAGGCACATGTCCGTGATGATCGAAAGGCCCAGCACGCGCATGCCGCCGTGCACCGCCACGATCACCTCGGGGACGGTGGACATGCCCACCACGTCGGCGCCGATCGTCCGCAGAAACCGATACTCGGCCCGCGTCTCCAGGTTGGGGCCCGGCACCGCCACGTACACGCCCTCGCGCAGCGTGACGCCGCGGCGCTTCGCCACGGCCCGCGCGCGCGCCCGCAGCCCGGCGTCGTAGAGCGCCGAGCAATCGGGAAAGCGCGGCCCGAGCGCGTCGTCGTTGGGGCCGAGCAGCGGGTTGTCACCCAGCAGGTTGATGTGATCGGCGATCAGCATCAGCTCGCCCGCCCGCCAGTCGGGATTCATGCAGCCGCAGGCGTTGGACACGACGAGCGTGTCCACGCCGAGCGCGCGCATCATCCGCACCGGGAAAGCCACCTGCTGCAGCGAATAGCCCTCGTAGCGATGGAAGCGGCCCTGCATCGCCACCACCGCCTGCCCGGCGAACGTACCGCAGAGGAGCTGGCCCTCGTGCGTCTCCACCGTCGACAGCGGAAAGCCCGGGATGTCCCCGTACGGGATCACGGCCTCGGCGTCGATCTCCGACGCCAGCGCGCCGAGGCCGGTGCCCAGAATGATCCCGACGGAAGGCGAGCCGCTGAAGCGGCGGCGCACCGCGTCCGCCGCCCGTTCCGCCGCTCTGGCCGGCACCCACTCGACCGTGGTCATTCCTTGGCCAGCGATCCCATCCACGAGGGTGTGCCGCCGGCGACCGACGGACCTTCCGCGCTGGCCGCCGCGTCGGCGCCCGCGCCCTGATCGGCCGCGTTCACCTCCGACAGCTGGCGCTCGAGCAGCACGCGCAGCTGCGCGAGGTACGCCCGGCGCGCCCGATTGAGCGCCGCCAGCTGCTCCTCCAGCCGGCGCACCTCGGCGCGCGACTCGTCGAGCAGGCGCTCGGCGTCGGCGCGGGCCTCGCGCAGGATGAGCTGCGCCTCTTTTTCCGCCTGCTCGCGGATCTCGGCGCGCAGCTGCTGCGCCGACACCAGCGCCTCGTTGATCGCCTTGTCACGCTCGCGAAAGGCGCGCAGCTGCTCGTGGAAGCCCTTCGCCTTGCCGTCGAGATCCTGGTTGATGCGCGACAGCCGCTCGAGCTCCTCGGCCACCTGCTCGCGGAACTGGTCCACGCGCTCACGATCGTAGCCGCGCATCGACGTGCCGAACTCGTAGCGGCGGACGTCGAGCGGGGTGAGATGGAAGGTCTCGTCGATCATCAGGCTCTGGCTCCGAAGAGAACGGTGCCCAGCCGCACGCAGGTGGCGCCTTCTTCGACGGCTAGCTCGAAATCATTGGACATTCCCATGGAAAGCTCCGTTGCCGGATGGCCGGCCCGCTGGAGGATGTCCCGCCCCTTGCGCGCGCCGGAAAAGACCTCGCGCAGCGTCCGCTCGGGCGCGTCGAGGGGCGCCATGGTCATCACGCCCTGAATGCGCAGTCCACGGCTCGACGTGAGTCGCTCCGCCTCCGCCGGGAGCTCGGCGAGGGAAAAGCCGCCCTTGGTCGCCTCGCCGGCCACGTTCACCTGGATGAGCGCGGCGACAGGCTGGCCGGCCGCCAGCCCAACCTCGTTCGCGGCGTCGGCCAGGCGGGAGCTGTCGATGGAGTGCAGAAGGTGGAACCGGGGAAGGAACTTCACCTTGTTTCGCTGCAAGTGGCCGATGAGGTGCCAGCGCACGGGGGGGGTTGAAGCGGAAACGGCGTCCATTTTCTCAACGGCCTCCTGGACCCGATTCTCGCCAACGTCCTGTATGCCGGCTCGACTCGCGGCCTCGACCGCGTCTGGACCGTGGGTTTTGGTGACCGCGATGACCCGCACGACCTGCCCATGCCCGCCCCGTTTGACCGCCGCGTCGATCCGGCCGCGTACTTCGCGCAGCCGGTCCGGCAGGTCTGGAAACGGCATAAGACCGTAACTTACCGAAGGTTACATGGTGAGGCAAGTGAACTATCCGCGCCCCGCTGAGCCCGTATTTCGAGCACCCGCCGCGGACAGTCCAAGAGGGTCAGAAAGTACTCGGTCACCGGATCGGTCGCGGGCCGCGCGCTGCGGCCGGCGCGCCACCTCCGGTCCTGCTCGGCGGCCAATCGCACTCGCTCAGTATCAACCAGAATGGTAACCAGCAATCTGTTCTTTTCCTGGTCGTCTGACTGACTATGCCCGCCATCGTCGAGAAAGTCAGTCCCAACTAGCCTCCACCTATCGCTTAGACGGTTACGAAGCGAGGCGTCGGTCAGGTTCGTTGCGGCGAGGGGTCGTCCCTTCGCCCGAACCGCGTCGGCGAGCTCCACTGCGGTCCGCCCGGATAACCCCCAACGACGCTGCAGCTCGTCGGCGTACCACCCTGCCCCGAGCAGCGGGACAGTGATTGTTGTGACGTCGGGCCGTACGCCGTCCACCTGCTGGAGAAACCAGATGGGATAGCTGTCGTTGTCGCCCCCGAGCATGAGCACGGCGTTTTTCGGGAGCGGCTCGAGCAGGGATTGCGCGTAGCGCCGCGGCGCGTGTGCGTCAGGATCCGACCGCCGGGTGACGGCCGCCCAGTTGAGCGCAATCGGGGCGGCGGCCACCAGCATGCCGGTCCACGCCGGCAGCTTGAGCCGGCGGGCCAGCGCCAGCGCGCCGACACCGAGCCACAGCCCCCAGGCCCAGAAGCCGAGCACGAAGAAGTAGTCGCGGTCCCGCGCCTCTCGCGGAGCCGAATCGGGGATGACCCCGTACCCGAACGACGCGCCCGCCTTGAGATTGAGGTACGCCACCACGCCGAGCGATCCACAGGCGAAGAGCAGCGCCACGGCGACGAACGAACGTCGGTCGCCACGGCGATGCGCCGCCACGCCGCACAGCGCGATCAGCGCGCACGCCGCCGTGGCCGCCACGCGCGCCACCGTCGGAATCACGGTCGGCCCGAGGGAGAGCGCCACCTGCCAGTCGGCGTACTCGAACCAGTTGGCGACTTGCAGCCAGAGCGGGGCCTGCCTCGGCCAGAGCGGCGCCACCGCGTACTGCCGCCGCGCGATGACGTCGGCCAGCAGTGCGAGCGTGGAGGGGTTGCCCTGGTTGATCGCCGGGTCGAAGCGCGCGCGCACGAGCAGGAACAGCACGGCCGTCGCCGCAAGCAGCGTGACGCCCACCACGGCCGCGCCGCGCCGCGCTGAGCGCGCGCCAACCAGCGGGGAAAG
>JADMIO010812950.1_pt1 | contig 13616 bp, 13 predicted proteins | sample 8958161 | NCBI WGS metagenome assembly JADMIO01 (sample SAMN16585339, study PRJNA669376) | soil metagenome | isolation source: Crop rotation soil | place: USA: Cullars Rotation, Alabama | collected 2011 | reverse complement strand
CTTTCCCCAAAGGTTGGCCTTGCCACAGAGCCACCACCTGCGATACCCAGCCCCGCCGAAACACGCTGATTTGGCGCGGCGCAGCGGGTTTGTATTCCGGGTCCGCTGCTTCTTGGCTGGTGCCCTGGGTGAGAAGCCACAAGGTCGCCACCGCCAACACCAGCCACATCCGGTTGGCGCGCGCCGCCTCCTGAATGCGGCTGCGCTGCCATTGCCAACCTTCACGTTTGGTGAGCTTAAACCCATGTTCAATCCAGCCCCGCAGCCGATACCAGCCCGCCTCACAGTCGTGTGGCGCCAGGTCGGTGAGGATCAGCCACGGCTCGGCACACCCTTTGTCCCAAAACACCGCCAACGTGCACGCCAAACGGCGCTCCTCCTGAAAGGCCACGCCCGCCACGCTGCCCCAGCCCTGCAATCGGCGAACGTGATTCGCCAGTGGCTCATAATGCGCTTGCCCATTAACGGAGGCGGCGCGGAAGGTGCCACCGCCGTTAATCCGCCGTTAATCCACCGTTAATCCGCCGTTAATCCGCAAAAACGGATGCCAGCCCAACCGCACGATGCGCCGAAACAGCCACCGTGCATACAAGCCACGGTCCGCCAGCACAATGACGTCATAAGAAACAGGCACTGCCCCCTGCAAGCGGCGCAGCAAGCGCAGCCAGTGGGGACGCCAGCTTTACCCCGGTTTGCCCCGGTTGGGCGGGCAACACCGTCCACGCCACGGGAATGGCGCAGCCACGATACAGCACGCTGATGCACAGCACCACAAAGCGATCCTGCAAAGTCGTCGCATCCAGGGCCAAGGCCAGTTGCCGGGGCGCCTCCGTCCCCGCCTCCATCCCCACCTCCGTCCCCGCCTCTGGCCCGCACTCTTGACTCAAGGCCAATACCCACCTCAGCAGCGGGCCGAAACACGCTTCGAGGGTCGCCTCGTCCAACTCACGGCGTTGCTTGCCGCGCTTTTGCGAGGCAGGGTAATACCACTCGCGCAATTGTTGGCGCATGCTGTTGAAGCGATGTCCCATCGCCTGCGCCAACAGGAGCGAGACCAACGACAGCGAGCCACTGCGGCCCAGCGCTACGCCCAGACTCCACAGCGCCAGCCCATACGCTTGGGAGCGCGACAAGGAAGGCAACTGTATCAAAAGCTCTTGATCAAAAGCTCTTGCTGCCATTGATACACTGTGTCTTGGCAAGGCATGGCGAGCCTCCTGAACCTCTGGTTTTTACAACGCTTCAGACTGTTCAGAACCCGTCATGCCTTGCTTTTCTTGCATCCTCACTAAAATACCTACCCTTGTAAGGTCCAGCACCCGCCCCACCTGATGGCTGATGGCCGCGCCGGTTGCGCGAGCGGCTGAAATAGCCCGAAATAGCCCGAAATAGCCCTTGGTGGCCAACTCGGCCTTCCTGCCGCACGGCTTACCACTCAAATCCACATCCAGCACTGGGAACTCTGCAATCCACATCCAGCACTGGGAACTCTGCCGCGTAGTCGTGGCGATAGCCCTGGCCAAAGCGTTGGTCAATGGGTAAATGGCGTTCATCGCCGCTTCCATCTGCGCCAGGTTCTCCAGGGTGCAGGCGTCCAGCGTGTCCTGCACCACCGATTGCTCCGCCGATTGCTCCGCCGCGCCTTGCCGTCCTCAGGCCCGGCACAGCGCGCGGTCGCCACGCACGCGCGTGTTGATCGTTGATCTCCACTAAACCGTGCGCTCCGGCCAGTATCGCCAGAAAGCCGTCGCAGAGCTTCTGACGTCGCAGAGCTTCTGACGTCGCAGAGCTTCTGACGTCGCAGAGCTTCTGACTCGGAGTGTGCTTGACCACTTTCTGCGCCATGTGCACCTGCTCGTGCACCGGCGCCAAGAGCTGCAATTGGCTCACTTTCAACCCCACAGCGGCCAAGGTGGCGCGTGGCGTGTGCTGTGTGGTGCCGGGCACCGCCGCTGTCTTGCTAAACTTGCTCATGGTGATGAACCTCCTGAGTTTGCTAAAGGTTCATCACTTTTCTTTGTCTCTGAAGTGCTCCTCAAGTGCTCCCCAAGTGCTCCCCAAAGGCACCTGGCCACTATTTTGGCCGAAGTTTGGGTAGTTTAGCATGCGAAAAAAGAATGGCGCGCGGATGAGTTTTCATCCGCGCGGCGTTCTTTTCCGCGTTCCGGTTTCGCCGTTCCGCGTTCAGTCGCCCATCATCGCCGAGAGGCGCTCGGAATCGGCGGCGGAGACCTCGCTGACTTCGCCGGGCGGCGGCGGCAGTTCCGTGGTGAACACCGTTTCGCCGTTTTGCGCGTCCACGTAGATCGTGTCGCCGGCCTTGAAGTCGCCCAGCAGGATGCGCTCGGCGAGCGGGTCTTCGATCAGGCGCTGCACCGCGCGGCGCAAGGGCCTCGCGCCGAACTGCTTGTCGTAGCCCTCTTTCGCCAGAAGCTCCTTCGCGCCGTCCAGGAACTCCAGCTTCATCTCGCGGCGCGACAGCTCGCTTTGCACGCGGCCCGACATCAAGCCCACGATTTCCAAAATCTGCTCGTGGGTCAGATGGTGGAACACGATCACTTCGTCCAGGCGGTTGCGGAACTCAGGACGGAACAGGCGGTTGTAGGCGTCCAGCACTTTGCCCCTCATCGTCTTGAACGCGGTGTCGTTGTCCTGGCCCTCGGTGCTGAGGTCGCGCAGGCCCATGCTCTTGTCGAGATTCATCGTGCCCACGTTGCTGGTCATGATGATCACCGTGTTCTTGAAATCCACCACGCGGCCCTGCGCGTCAGTCAGACGGCCATCGTCGAAGATTTGCAGCAGCGTGTTGAAAATCTCCGGGTGCGCCTTCTCGATCTCGTCGAACAGCACCACCGAATAGGGACGGCGCCGCACCTGCTCCGTTAACTGGCCGCCTTCGTCGTAGCCGACGTAACCCGGTGGCGAACCAAGCATCCGGCTCACATTGAAGTGCTCCGAATACTCGCTCATGTCGAGGCGAATCAGCGCGGCTTCGTCGTCGAAAAGAAATTCTGCTAACGCGCGCGCCAATTCGGTCTTGCCGACGCCGGTCGGGCCGACGAACATGAACACGCCGGTCGGACGTTTGGGGTCTTTAAGCCCGGCGCGGCCACGGCGAACCGCCTTGGCCACCACGCGAATCGCCTCTTCCTGGCCGATGACGCGCTTGTGCAGCTCGTCTTCCATGCGCAGCAGCTTGGCGGTTTCGGCCTCGGTGAGGCGACGCACCGGCACGCCCGTCCAATCGCTGACGATCTGCGCGATGTCGTCCTCGGTCACCACAGGCTGCTCGTCGCTGTCGCTGCGCTCGCTCTGCCAGGCTTGCTGCGCTTCTTCGAGTCGCTTTTCCAACTCCTGCGCGCGGTCGCGCAGCTCGGCGGCTCTTTCGTATTCGTCGTTGTTGACCGCCGCTTCCTTTTCCTGATTCAGCTCGTCGAGCTGCTTTTGCAACTCGCGCAATTCTTTGGGCGGCAGCGCCACGCGCAGCTTCACGCGGCTGCCGGCCTCGTCAATCAGGTCAATCGCCTTATCCGGCAACTGCCGCGCCGAAATGTAGCGCTGCGACAGGTCAACGGCTTCTTGCAGCGCCTCGTCGGTGATCTTAACGCCGTGGAACTCTTCGTAGCGCGAGCGCAGGCCCTTCATGATCTCCAGGGCGTCATCGGCGGTGGGTTCGGGCACCAGCACCATCTGGAAACGCCGCTCCAGGGCGCCCGATTTTTCGATGTATTTGCGATATTCGTCGAGCGTGGTGGCGCCGATGCAGCGCATCTCGCCGCGCGCCAGCGCCGGCTTCAGCATGTTGCTGGCGTCAATCGCGCCCTCGGCGGCGCCGGCGCCGATGATCGTGTGCAGCTCGTCTATGAACACGATAATCTTGCCGCTCGAGGAGCGGATTTCCTGCATGATGCGCTTCATGCGCTCCTCGAACTCGCCGCGATATTTGGTGCCGGCGACGACCGTCGCCAAATCCAGCGCGATGATTTTCTTATCGAGCAGCGGCTCCGGCACGTCGTGCGCCACGATGCGCTGCGCCAGGCCCTCGACGATGGCGGTCTTGCCCACGCCCGGCTCGCCGACTAAGACAGGATTGTTCTTGGTGCGGCGGCAGAGAATCTGGATGGTGCGGTCAATTTGCGCCTGCCGCCCGATCACCGGATCGAGCTTGCCTTCGAGCGCCAGTTGATTGATGTCGCGCCCGAATTGATCCAGAGCGGGCGTTTGCGAGCGCCCCGTGCGACCACCGCCCGTCGGCGCACCGCCGCCCGTGCCGCGCTCGCCGCCTTGTTTTTCCGGCTGCGGCGCTTCGGGGCCGAGATATTCCATTACCTGGTTGCGCGCCCTTTCGAGATTGAGGCCCAGCTTGCGCAACACGCTGGCCGCCACACCGTCTTTTTCGCGCAATAGCGCCAGCAAGAGGTGTTCGGTGCCGATGTAGTTGTGGCGCATCCGGCGCGCTTCGTCGGCGGCCAGCTCCAGCACGCGCTTGGCGCGCGGCGTGAGCTTCGGCTCGCTCGAAGCGCCCTCTTCGGACGGCTCGACTTCGGCTTCGATTTCCTGGCGCACGCGCTGCAGCGATACGCCCATTTTTTGTAGCACCTGCGCGGCCACGCCCTCGTTTTCACGCACCAGGCCGAGCAGCAAATGTTCCGTTCCGACGTGGCTGCTGTTCATCTTGCTGGCCTCTTCCTGGCCGAGCAAGATCACGCGCCGCGCCCGCTCCGTAAAGCGTTGCCACATGTTCGTCTTCTCCTTTGCCTGTGGCTCAAATGGCTTAAAAAGTCAAACCAACGATAAAAAACAACCCGGCGCGACAGGACACGACCGGGCTGCACAGTTCAAAAAACCGAGTTCACAGACTCGAAATCACCAGAGCCGTTCCCAGTCCCAGTGTAGCACCAGCCGGAGAAGAAAACTTGCCCGCGAACCGGATTGCGACTTGAACACCCGGAGGCGATTCTTCAGACTAACAGCCATCAAATTGGGGAGAGACAGAAGAGAACCATGCAACCAATTCGCACCGCAAGCGGCGTGCGCGCCGCGGGAGCCGTCCTGTTGGGAGTGTTGGGAGTGAGCCTCGTAAGCTCGTCGCCGTCCTGGGCGGCAACCAAGCGCGCCGCCAAACGCGCCGCCGCGCCACAGCACAAGACCCAGCGCAAGACTCGCAAGACTCGCAAGACCTCGCAGCGGACGCCGGCCTCACGGATGGCGGCCTCGCAGCGCAACGCCACGCTGATGCGGCGCTTCTACGACGAAGTGTTCAACAGCGGCGACATGGCCGCCGCCGACAAGTTCATCGCCGCGAACTTCGTGGACTACACGCCGTTTCCCGGCCAGCCGGGCACCCGCGAAGGCTTGAAAAATGGCTACCCGCAAATGCGCGCCGCCTTTCCCGACCTGCACTTCACGGTCAACGACGTCATCGTGCAGGGCGACAAAATCGTCGCGCGCTGGACGGCGCAAGGCACGCACCAGGGCGATTTCATGGGCATCGCGCCCACCGGCAAAGCGGTGCAGATGCACGGCGTGGACATCGTGCAGATCGCGGGCGGCAAGGCCGTGGCGCACTGGGGCTATGGCGACGAATCCATCTGGATGCAACAGATCGCGCCCGCGCCCACGGCCCCGCCAACGGCGACCCCGGTATCGCCGGTGGCGCCGTAATTTTTCCCCGTTCTGGCTTCCGCGTTCCGAGTTCAAAGCGGCGGCACTTCGACCAATTGGCCGAGCGCCAGCGGATGGCGCGCCTGCTCGTCGCTGTCGCGCCCGTCCACGACGGCCACTTCGCGCACCGACTTATCCTCGGCGCGCAGGATGTCGGCAATCGAGCGGGCGCAGTCCTGCAACACGGTAGTGCCGCCGGTCAGGTTGACCACGTTGTTGTCGCCGGCGCGCGCGGCGAGCTTGCGGGCGAGAACGCGGCCCTCGCGGAAGCCGGCGAAGGGGTCGCCCAGCACGTGGGTTTCGACGGTGAACGGGCTGTGGTAAAAGCGCGCCGCGTCCACCGCCGGGTGCAGCAGATGGGTCGCCTGCGGCGAGGTGACGACCACCACGCGCTGCGGACGCGCCAGCAAAATCGCGGAATATAATGTGCCGTAGGTCATGCCCAGCGGCGAAAAGAGCACGGTCATGGTTTCTTTGGTGGGGCAGTGTCGGAGCGCGCCAGGGGCCAGTCTACGCAAGTCTACGCCTTTTCGCGGCTGGCACGGCGCGCCATGGCAACAATGGATTCTTCGGGGGTTTCCATTGACAGGTAAAGCGGCTCCCGTCATAATGAAATTCCGCCATCCCGGACGGCTAAATCTTCAGGAGGTTCGCGCATGAGTTCCAACAAAACTTATCGGTCTTATTACGATTCGCCACGAGTTTTCGTGCGCGGTCCCGCCTGGCTTTGGCGCGTTTCGGGAAGCCTTCCCTGAAGCCTTCCTTCTCAACGGCCAAATTCGATCTGTCTGACGAGCCATCGTCACAGGCGCGGGTGTCGCTTCCGGCACCCGCGCTTTTTGTTTTTTCGCCCACGAAGAACACGAAGAAACACGAAGGACCAATCGCAAGGACGTCCCGATAGACGCCCAACATTTCAGCCCTGAAACGTTGGACACTTTGCCGGAGCGTCTCTGCAACTCTCTTTCGTGTTTCTTCGTGCCCTTCGTGGGCAAATGAAATTGAGGGTTTATGGACGAGAAAATCATTACGGGAAAGATGCTCAAGCAGCGCGGCTGGCCGGAGGGCAAGGTCATCGGCCTGGCCAAAGATGCCGGCGCGGCGCTGATGGCCGCCGGCGCCCTGCGCGACGACGCGCTGGCAAAGCTCGACGCGGTGCTGGCCGCGCCGGGCGAATTCCTGGCCGACCCGCTTCTTGGCGACACGGCGCGTGAAGTGCTGCGCCGCAACGCCGCCCTGACCGACAAAATCGCCAGCGCGCTGCGCCCGGCGCCTTTGGATTTCCCGGTGTGGGGCGCCGAGGGCATTGACGAAGGCGCCATCACGCAAATGCGCAACGCCATGTGTTTGCCGGTCACGGCGGCGGGCGCGCTGATGCCCGATGCGCACGTCGGCTACGGCCTGCCCATCGGCGGCGTGCTGGCCACCAGCGAAGCCGTCATCCCCTTCGCTGTGGGCGTGGATATTGCCTGTCGCATGCGCTTGTCGGTCTACGAAGTGTCACCGCACTTGATGGGGCAGAAAAAGACGCAGTTCGAGCGCGCCCTGCGCGAGCAGACGCGCTTTGGCGTGGGATCGGCGTGGGAGAAAAACGACCGTCCTCAGCACGAGGTGCTCGACGATCCGGCGTGGAAAGCCACCAAATTGTTGCGCGGCTTGCAGTTCAAGGCGCAGGAGCAGCTTGGCTCGTCGGGCAGCGGCAACCACTTCGTGGAGTGGGGCGAGATCGAAGTGCTGGTGGAAACGCCGGAGCTTGGCCTGGGGCCGGGCAAATATGTGGCGCTGCTCTCGCACTCCGGCTCGCGCGCCGTAGGGATGAAAATCGCCAACGAATACTCGAAGCTCGCCGAGAGGCTGCACCCCACGCTCGAAAACTTCGTGCGCCACCTGGCGTGGCTGCCTCTGGAAAGCGAGCCGGGCCAGGAATACTGGCTCTCGATGGAGCTGGCGGGGCGCTTCGCCTCGGCGAACCACGCCGTCATCCATCAGCGCGTGGCGAAGGCGGCGGGCCTTGAAGAGGCGGCGAAGGTGGAGAACCACCACAACTTCGCGTGGCGCGAGAGTTTGCCGGACGGCGCGCCGGTGATCGTGCATCGCAAAGGCGCGACTCCGGCGGGGCCGGGCGTATTGGGCGTGATCCCCGGCTCGATGGGCGACCCCGGCTACGTGGTGCGCGGCAAAGGTCTGCCGGAGTCACTCAACTCGGCGTCGCACGGCGCGGGCCGCAAGATGGGCCGCAAGGCCGCCATCAACTCGCTGACCAGGCTGATGCGCGACCGCTACTTGCAGGAGCGCGGCGTGACGCTGCTCGGCGGCGGGCTGGACGAGGCGCCGCAGGCATATAAAAACATCGAAGAGGTGCTGGCCGCGCAAACCGACCTCGTCGAGGTCATCGCGCGCTTCACCCCGCGCATCGTCCGCATGGCCGACGAGCCGGGGGAGATTTAAAGAATCTCGCGATATCAATGGCCACGGTTTCACGGAAACGACGCGGATTTTCACGGCTGATTTTCAGGTCTGAAAAAACCGTGTTCACCTGTGTCGTTTCCGTGAAACCCGTGTGCTATTGAAATCGGCGAGGCTCAACTCTGGCGCCAGTCGTAGTTTTTCTTGTAATACGCCTGATAATCCTCGCCGGACTTGATGGGGCGCCACCAGTCCTCGTGCTTGCGATACCACGCCACGGTGGCGCGGAAAGCGTCCTCGAAGGTAATTTGCGGGCGCCAGCCCAGCGCGAAAATCTTGTCGCAGTTCAGCGAATAGCGGCGGTCGTGGCCGGGGCGGTCGGCGACGTGGCGAATCAACGACTCGCTCTTGTGCAGCAGGTGCAAAATCTCGTGGGTGATCTGGCGGTTGGTGCGCTCGTTGCCGCCGCCGACGTTGTAGGCCTCGCCCGGCACGCCGCGCTCGGCGGCCAGCAAAATCGCGCGGCAGTGGTCTTCGGCGAAGATGAAATCGCGCTTTTGCAGGCCGTCGCCGTAAAGCGGCAAGGGCAAATCGTCTATCGCGTTGGTGACGAACAGAGGAATCAACTTTTCGGGAAATTGATACGGTCCGAAGGTGTTGGAGCCGCGCGTGATGACCACCAGCACCTGGTGCGACACGAAATACGAGCGCGCAATCAGCTCGCCGCCGGCCTTCGAGGCCGCGTAGGGCGAGCGCGGCAACAGTGGGTCGCTTTCGACGCTGTGGCCATGATGCACGTCGCCGTAAACCTCGTCGGTGCTGACGTGCAAAAACCGCTCGACGCCGCGCCGCTTCGCCTCTTCGAGTAAAACGTAAACGCCATAGGTATTGGTCTGGATGAACGAGCCGGCACCCTCCATGAGCGAACGGTCCACATGCGTCTCGGCGGCGAAGTTGAACACCCACGAGCAACCTTCCATCGCTGCGGCAACGACCTGTGGGTCGCAGATGTCGCCCTGCACGAACTTCAGGCGCGAGTCGTCAACGCCCGCCAGATTCTCGCGCCGCCCAGCGGTGGCGAGCTTGTCCAGCACCACGATTTTCCAATCGGGCCGCTCCGCTGCGACCAGACGCACGAAATTGCTGCCGATAAAGCCGGCGCCGCCCGTCACTAATATTTGTTTCATGGTTTTTGGGACTTTGGGATTTTGGGATTTTGGGTCTTTGGGCCTTCGGCCTTTGGACTCAGGGCTTGCACAGCCGCACGCACGTTGCCATTGGTTTTGTCCAGCGCGCTTTGCGCCGTGGCGGCGTCCACCTGGGCCAGGCGCATCACCAAGCGGCGCGCGCGGTCTTCGAGCTTGCCGCACAGCGGGCGCAAATCCGTCATCAGATTGCCCTCGACACGGCCCAATTGCAGCATCACGCCGGTGGAGATCATGTTCAGCACCAGCTTTTGCGCGGTGCCCGCTTTCAGGCGCGTCGAGCCGGCGATGACTTCCGGCCCGACTTCGGGCGCGATGAGCACCTCGCACCACGGCGCCATGTCCGCCCGTGGGTTCACCGTCACGCCCGCCGTGAAGGCGCCGATTTCACGGGCGTATTGCAGCGCGCCCAAAACGTAAGGCGTGCGACCCGACGCCGTCAAACCCACCACGGCGTCGGCGGCGCTCAGGCCGGCTTCGCGCAGCGTGGCGGCGCCATCTTCGGGACGGTCTTCGGCGCCCTCCTGCGAGCGAAACATCGCGCCCTGCCCGCCGGCGATGAAGCCCTGCACCCATTCGGGCGGCGTGCCGAAGGTCGGCGGGCACTCACTGGCGTCCACGATGCCCAGACGTCCTGACGTGCCGGCGCCGATGTAGAACAGGCGCCCGCCGTTTTTCATGCGCGCCGCGACCGCTTCCACCACCTGCGCCACTTCGCTTAGCACCTGCGCCACGGCCAGCGGCACTTTTTGGTCTTCCTCGTTGATGAGCTGCAGCGCCTCGCGCGCCGGCAGACGCGACAGCTCGGCGGTGCGCGGATTGACAGCTTCGGTGGGAAGGTGCGAGAGATCAGACATTTCAAGTGCGGAGTGCGGAATGCGGAGTGCGGAATGGTGGCTTCTCAAACTCGGTAGCATTAGGCGTGACGCTACCAAGTTCGGAGTTTCAATCATTCCGCATTCCGCACTCCGCACTCCGCATTATGACCAGCCTTCTTTCAACATTTGCCTTAAGTATTGGGCGTATTCGGTCTTGCCGAGCCGCGCGATCTGGCGCTGCACGCCTTCCTCGTCAATGAAGCCCATCTGGTAGGCGATTTCTTCGAGGCAGGCGATTTTCAACCCCTGGCGCTTCTCGATGGTCTGGATGAAGTTGGCGGCTTCGAGCAGCGATTCGTGCGTGCCGGTGTCGAGCCACGCCGCGCCACGCCCTAATCTTTCCACGCGCAGTTGCCCCATTTCCAGGTAAGCGCGGTTCACGTCGGTGATTTCCAGCTCGCCGCGCGCCGAGGGCCGGATCGAAGACGCGATGTCGGTGATTTGCCGGTCGTAAAAATACAATCCGACCACCGCGTAGTGCGACCTGGGATGCGCCGGCTTCTCTTCGATGGAAATCGCCCGTCCCTGCTCGTCGAACTCCAGCACGCCGTAACGCTGCGGGTCTTTGACCCAGTAGCCGAAAACCTGCGCGCCTTCGGTGAGATGGGCGGCGCTTTGCAACTGCGCGCTGAGACCTTGCCCGTGAAAGATGTTATCGCCAAGAATCAGGCAGGCCGGCCCGCCCGCCACGAATTCGCGCCCGATGAGAAAGGCTTGCGCCAGGCCTTCGGGCCGCGGCTGCTCGGCGTATTGCACGTTGACGCCGAACTGGCTGCCGTCACCGAGCAAGCGTTGGTAGAGGGGCAAATCGTGCGGCGTGGAGATCAGCAAAATGTCGCGCAGCCCGGCCAGCATCAGCACCGAGAGAGGATAGTAAATCAGCGGTTTGTCGTAGACCGGCAAAAGCTGCTTGGAAACCGCCTGCGTGATCGGATAAAGCCGCGTGCCACTGCCGCCGGCTAAGACGATGCCTTTCATGGATGATTCAATGGATGATCGAAGCGAACCTTTATCAGGGGGCGTAACGCCCGGCATAGTTTGGCCGCAGGGCGCTCGGCGCGCAATGCGGGCGCCTCGCGCGCCTGGATTTTTCCGGCACTGAGCGGCTCAATCGGGCCGTTTAACCCCATTCATTTGATAGCTGGCATCGAATATGCATAGTCAATTAGTAACGCTGAAAAGCGAAAGGAGACTCTCATGGCAACCGAGGTTCATACTCATGGTGACTCGGGCTCGGGAAGCGGAGCACTGGCTATTGCGCTGGTCGCGTTGGTTTTATTGGTGATTGGGGCGTTCGCCTTTTTCGGCGGCGGCCCTCGCGTCATTGAAACTCAGGCCCCGCCCTCGACGACGGTAGTGACACAGCCCGCGGCGCCCGCGCCGGCGCCCAACATAAGCGTTGAAGCGCCCAAGATCGAAGTCCCGGCTCCGTCCGGCGGCTCGACCGGCACAGGAGGCGGCACTTCAAGCAGTTCCAGCGGCGGCAAAAGCGCGCCGTAACGATTTTTCGACCAGACGGTTTTCGACCAGACGGTCTTCGACCAGTCTGAAGTTTGGAGGTAACGCAAATGGCTTACGATCCTGAAGCTCGCGAGCAAAGCAATGCGGCAATGATTATCGGCATCGTGGCGTTGGTGCTCCTCGTGGTGGGCGCGTTGGCCTACTTCTCGACGCAAAACACGCGCGCCGAGATAGTGGCCACCCCGCCAGTCGTCCAGCACACGGAGCGCACCGAAGTCGTGCCGGTGCCGGCCAACCCGCCGTCGCCCGTGATCGTGGAAAAGGAAAAGCCGGTCATCGTGCCGGGTCCGCCCACGACGAAAGTCATCGAGCGCGACACGCACACCACCATCACGCGCGACCGCGTGACGACACCGCCACCGGCTACCGAGCCACGGCCTTCGACCAACACCAACGTGACGGTCACCGTGCCACCGGCCAACCGTGAATCCACGACCACTCGTGAGACCACGAAAACACCGTCCGGCACCGAGGAGACCACCACCACAACCGAAAAAACCGCGCCGTAACGGCGCTTTAAACGCAGAACGCGGAATGCGGAGCGTGGAAAAGTAGCAGTTCGGACTTTTCCATGTTCCGCATTCCGCGTTTTGCTTTGTCTGGCGGAGAGGGAGGGATTCGAACCCCCGGAGGCTCTCGCCTCTGCGGTTTTCAAGACCGCCGCATTTAGCCGCTCTGCCACCTCTCCGATTCAATGCAAAATGAAAAATTGACGATGTTCTTTTTGCTTTTTCATTTTGCATTTTTAATTTCTTCCGGTGTGTCCGAAGCCGCCGCTGCCGCGCGCGGTTTCGTCCAACGCCTCGACAATTCTAATAATAGGCCGTTCCACCTTACAAATCACCATTTGCGCGATGCGCTCGCCGATTTTAACTTCAAACGGCTCTTTGCCGAGATTAGTCAGAATCACCTTCACTTCCCCGCGAAAATCAGAATCGATCGTGCCAGGAGAGTTAAGCAAAGTCAATTGATGATGCGCCGCCAGGCCGGAACGAGGCCGCAACTGGGCTTCGTATCCCATCGGCAGCGACATTGAAAAACCCGTCGCCACCAGGCGGGTCTCGCCGGGCGCCAATACCAAACTCTCGGCGGCGCATACGTCCATGCCGGAGGCGCCGGCGGTTTGGTAGTCCGGCAACTTCACTTTCTCATAGCCCGGCTCCGGCTTGAAGCAAACCTCGAACGGCTTGTCACTCATCGTCGTAATCTCTCTTTTGCGCGGCACGCGTGCCGCCGTTTCTATGACTGCCACTGTGACTGCCGTGGCCGCCGTGACTGTGGAGGTAGCTGCTGAGGCCGCCGTTGATCGCCATGAGCAGGGCTTTTTCCTCTTCGCTGGAGAGCGGGTGCATGGTGCGGCCTTCGACTACCGCCTTGCTAAAACAGCGGCTGTCCTGGCGTCCGAACAGGCCGGTGATGATGGCGCCGTTGAGATCGCCGTCGAGCATCGCCAGCGAAAATGACTGGTGGCCCGCCACGTCGTGAAAAGCGTCGTAGCGCACCAGACCGATGTGCTGCAGGCAGCCGCGCATTTCGCGGCGCAGCGCCTCGCAGTGTTCCTCAACTTCGGCGCAGCGCGCCGTGGTGGCCCGGCACTCATCCAGGCTCAAGTGAATCAGCGCTTCGAGGTCTTCGCCGGTCGGCCCGGTCAGCAGCTTGCGAAACGAGCGCGAGAGGCGCTGCACGTGGCCGTTCAGCGACCAGATGACGGCGAACTGCACCAGCACCAGCGCCGCCAGCGCCAGCAAAATCTCGAATTGATGAGCGCGCAGAATTTGCATGATACGACTTGTTGCTGGTTGCTGGTTACTCGTTGCTGGTTACTCGTTAAGGAAGCGCAGAAAACGAGCAACGAGCAACCAGCAACCAGCAACCAGCAACGAGACTAAAACCGCCGCCGCGATTTGGTGGGCTTGGCCGGAGGACGCTGGCCGGGGGAAAG
>JADMIO011711185.1_pt1 | contig 13617 bp, 10 predicted proteins | sample 8958161 | NCBI WGS metagenome assembly JADMIO01 (sample SAMN16585339, study PRJNA669376) | soil metagenome | isolation source: Crop rotation soil | place: USA: Cullars Rotation, Alabama | collected 2011 | reverse complement strand
GTTGCCGACGAGCAGGCGCGCTCCGTGCGCGACCGCCTCGTCGACGCGCGCCTCGAACAGTCGCGCCGCCGCCTCGTCGATCACCGTCCCCATCGCGACGTCCGCGTCGCGCGGGTCGCCGAAGCGCCAGCGCTTCGTCTTCTCGACGACGCGCTCGGTGAACTCGGCGGCGACCTTCTCGTGGACGAGCATGCGCTTGACCGCGGTGCAGCGCTGCCCGGAGTTCTTGTACGAGCCCTGGACGGCGAGGCTCGCCGCCTCGTCGAGGTCGGCGTCGTCCATGACGATGATCGGATCGTTGCCGCCGAGCTCGAGGACGATCCGCCGATAGCCGGCCTTCGCCGCGATCGCCTTGCCGATCGCGACGCCGCCGGTGAAGGTGACGAGGTCGACCGCCGGGTTGGTGATCAGCTCGTCGGCGATCTCGCGCGGGTCGCCGGTGACGATCGCGAGCATCTCGGGCGGCAGCCCCGCGTCGTAGAGCAGGTCGGCGAAGAGGAGCGCCGACAGCGGCACCTTCTCCGAAGGCTTCAGCACCATCCGGTTGTTGGTCGCGATCGCCGGGACGACCTTGTGCGCGACCTGGTTCATCGGATGGTTGAACGGCGTGATCGCGGCGATGACGCCGAGTAGCGGCGAGCGCTGCGTGTACACCCGCCGCCGCTTGCCGTGCGGCGTCAGGTCGCAGCTGAAGATCTGGCCGTCGTCCTTCAGGCACTCGGCGGCGCCGAACGAGCAGACGTCGGCGACGCGGCCGGCCTCGTACGTCGCGTCCTGGAGGCTCAGCCCCGACTCGGCGCTGATGAGAAGCGCGATCTCGGCCGTGCGCGAGCGCACCGCCGCCGCGGTGCGCTCGAGGATCCGGGCGCGCTCGTAGCGCGAGAGCGTCGAGCGGTACCCGCGAGCGATCGCGATCGCCCGGCGCACCTCGTCGACGCTCGCCTTCGGAACGCTGCCGACGCGCTTGCCTGCGTACGGGTCGAAGACCGCGATCGTGCGTTCGCTGCCGCGGCCGGCGCCGACCTTCTCGCCGGCGATCCGCATCGCCTCTTCGCGGCAGGGCAGGTCAGGCGACATGGTTGAGGACGAGGTCGAAGGCGTCGAAGTTGCGCCAGCGGCGCAGCGGGTCGACGTCCTTCAGCTTGCGGTTGACGATCAGCGGCACGCGCTGCTCGGAGACGCCGCCGTGCGAGCGCAGCGGCGCGTCGAGCGCCGAAAGGTCGTGGCGCGCGACGCCGGTGCCGATCACGGTCGAGCGCTCGGAGACGACGACGAGATCGCCGATGCGGTCGGCGGGCAGCTCGAAGTCCTTCGCCGCGTCGGCGCGCGGGCGCACCGACTCGACTCCGGGCAGCGCGCGAACGCGCGCGGCGATCGCGGCGACGTCGCTGCCGCCCGGCAGGTAGACCGTCGCGAACGAGCCGAGCGCGCCGTGGTGGACGACGTACGGGTCGGTGATCGGCAGGATCACGCGCGCGGCGCCTTCCCCGAGCCACGCGTCGAGGACGTCTTGGAGAAAGATGACGTCGGGCTGCGAGTCCATCCGCGTCTTCGCGTTCATGCCGTGGTCGGCGGTCAGCGCGATCGTGCAGCCGAGCGCGTCGAGCTTGCCGAGGTAGCCGTCCATCATGCGGTAGAACGCGTCGGCGCCGTCGGTCCCGGGCGCGTGCTTGTGCTGCACGTAGTCGGTCGTCGAGAGATACATCACGTCCGGGCGGCGCTCGTGCGACATCAGTTCGACGCCGGCGGCGAAGACGAACTCCGAGAGCTCGGCGCTGTAGACCGAAGGCACCGGCATGCCGACGCGCTCGACGACCTCGTCGATGCCGTTCTCGTCCTCGCTCGCCTCGTCGGCCTTCTCGGCCGAGAAGCAGATGCCCTTCAGGCGATGGCCGAGGAGCTTCCTCAGCTTGTCCTTGGCGGTGACGACCGCGACGAACTGGCCGGAGTTGGCGAGCTCGGCGAGGATCGTCGGCGCGCGCAGCCACTTCGGGTCGTTCATCATGACCTCGGTGCCGGTCGCGACGTCGAAGAAGTAGTTGCCGCAGATGCCGTGCACCGAAGGCGGGACGCCGGTGACGATCGAGAGGTTGTTCGGGTTGGTGAAGCTCGGCACGACGCAGTCGGCGACGAGCGCGGTGCCGGTCGCGAGCACCTCCTTCAGCCACGGCACGTGGCCGTGCGCGACCGCCTGCGCGATGTAGTCGGGCTCGCAGCCGTCGACGCAGACGACGACGGTGGGCTCGCGGGCAGGGGCGTAGCTGCGGCCGTTGACGGTGATCATCGCTGCGCCTTCTGCGGCTCGCCGGTGCTCGCGTCGGCGGCGGGACGTTGGTGATTCTTGATCGTGCGCTCCTTGCTCTCGATGACGTGGTCGTGCATCGCCCGGCCGGCCGCGTCGGGGTCGCCCGACGCGATCGCCTTGACGATCTGGCGGTGCTCGCCGGCCGAGACCGGCATCAGCCAGCCGTCGGCGAGGTTGAGCCGGCGAAACAGGCTCAGCTCCTTGATGAGCTTCCTGTAGATGGCGGTCAGCTTGCCGTTGCCGGCGAGCTCGACGAGGCGGTCGTGGAAGCGGAGGTTGAGCAGGTGGTAGCGCTGCGCGTCCTTCGCCTTGACCGCCTGCTCCATCTGCTCGACGAGGCCGCGCACCTCCTTCAGCGCCGTCGCCGTGATCGAGACGGCGAGGCGGCGGCCGACGTGCTCGTCCATCGCCGCGCGCAGGTCGAAGATCTCGATCGCCTCCTCGACAGGCAGGTCGCGGACGAAGACGCCGCGGTTCTTCTCGGTGCGCACGAGCCCCGACTCGTCGAGCATCCGGAACGCCTCGCGCAGCGGCCCGCGCGAGACGCCGAGGCGGGCGGCGAGCGCCATCTCGGTGAGCTTGTCGCCGGGACGCAGCTCGCCCGCGAGGATCATGCGCTCGAGCTCGCCCTGGACGACGCTCGACAGCGAGCTCGTCTGCAGGAGCGTGATCGTCGGGTGCGGCGCGGCGGCCGCGGCTGCGGGCATCGCCCGAGTAGAAACCATGCCCCGCCGATTGTCAACAATCTCCAAAAAACAGTTGACTTGCGCAGAGCGACCGCCGAGACTGCTGCGCCATCGCCGCCCGGGAGAGCCGTCACAGAACGGGACCGGGTCGCAAGCGGCAGCCCGCTTCGCCGACACGATCACCGACACAACCAGGGAGACTGCATGGTTCCGGCTTCACTCAAAGCGCTCGTCGCCGCAGCGCTCGTCGTCGCCGCCACCGGCGCGGCCGCGCAGAAGACGACGCTCACCGTCTACACCGCGCTCGAGACCGACCAGATCAAGGCCTACGAGAACGGCTTCAACAAGGCCAACCCCAACATCGAACTCAAGTGGGTGCGCGATTCGACCGGCGTCATCACCGCCAAGCTGCTCGCCGAGAAGGCCAATCCGCAGGCCGACGTCGTCATGGGCGTCGCCGCGTCGAGCCTGGCGCTGCTCGACAGCAACGGCATGCTCGAGCCGTACGCGCCGATCAACCTCGACGCGATCATGGCGACCTACCGTGACAAGAAGAATCCGCCGGCGTGGTGGGGCATGGACGTCTGGGGCGCGACGGTCTGCTTCAACACCGTCGAGGCGCAGAAGAAGAACATCCCCAAGCCCGAGACGTGGAAGGACCTCACCAAGCCGGTCTACAAGGGGCAGATCGTGATGCCGAACCCGGCGTCGTCGGGGACCGGCTACTTCGACGTCACGGCGTGGCTGACCCTCTGGGGCGACCAGAACGGCCAGGGCGGCGGCTGGAAGTACATGGACGCGCTGCACCAGAACATCGCCCAGTACACGCACTCGGGATCCAAGCCGTGCAACATGGCCGCGACCGGCGAGTACGTCGTCGGCATCTCGTTCGAGTACCGCGCCAACACGAACAAGGCCAAGGGCGCGCCGATCGAGCTCGTGTTCCCGAAGGAGGGCCTCGGCTGGGACCTCGAGGCGTTCGGCATCATGAAGGGAACGAAGAAGCTCGACGCCGCCAAGAAGCTCGCCGACTGGGCGTCGAGCAAGGACGCGATGAAGCTCTACGGCAAGAACTTCGCGATCACCGCGCAGCCGGGCGTCGCCGAGCCGCTCGCCAACGTGCCCAAGGACTACGAGGCGCGGCTCGTCAAGATGGACTTCAAGACCGCGGCCGACAACCGCGAGCGGGTGCTGGCCGAATGGACGAAACGCTACGACGCGAAGTCCGAGCCGAAGAAGTAGCCGGCGATCGCGGCGCCCGCCGCGCGCCGATCGCCGAGTACCTGCGCCTCGAAGGCGTCCGCAAGGCGTTCGGAGCGTTCGAGGCGCTGCGCGACATCGACCTCGCGATCGCGCAGGGCGAGTTCGTCTGCTTCCTCGGGCCGTCGGGATGCGGCAAGACGACGCTGCTGCGCATCGTCGCCGGGCTGGAGACGCAGACCGCCGGCCGCATCGTCCAGGCCGGACGCGACATCTCGCTGCTGGCTCCGGCCGAGCGCGACTACGGCATCGTCTTCCAGTCGTACGCGCTGTTCCCGAACCTCTCGGTCGCAGACAACGTCGCCTACGGCCTCGTCAACCGCAAGGTGCCGAAGGCGCAGGCCGCGGCCCGCGTCGACGAGCTGCTCAGACTCGTCGGCCTCCCCGGCAGCGGCGCGAAGTTTCCGGCGCAGCTCTCGGGGGGTCAGCAGCAGCGGATCGCGCTCGCGCGCGCGCTCGCGACCTCCCCCGGGCTGCTGCTGCTCGACGAGCCGCTGTCGGCGCTCGACGCGCTCGAGCGCGTGCGGCTGCGCCAAGAGATCCGGTCGCTGCAGCGAAAGCTCGGCGTGACGACGATCATGGTCACGCACGACCAGGAGGAGGCGCTCTCCGTCGCCGACCGCATCGTCGTCATGAACCACGGCGTCATCGAGCAGGTCGGGACGCCGATGGAGATCTACCGCGATCCGGCGACGCCGTTCGTCGCCGACTTCGTCGGCAAGATCAACGTCCTCACAGGGCGGCTGCACCCCGGACGTGAGCTGAGGATCGGCGCCAGCCGGTTCGACTGCGCCCACGACACCGACGCCGAGCGCGACGTCAAGATCTACCTCCGTCCCGAGGACGTGCTCGCGCGGCCGATCGCTCCCGGCGACGCCAACGTCTTCCATGGCGCGATCGACAAGATCGAGTTCCTCGGCTCGTATTGCCTCGTCCGCGTCCTGGCAGAAGCGATCGGCGCACAGCCGATCACGGTGTATCTCTCGCTCAACTTCCTCGCCGAGCAGGGCCTCGAGGTCGGCAGCCGCCTGCCGCTGAAGCTGCTGCCCGAGCGGATGCGCTTCTTCTAGCCGCGCTTCCGTGTCCGCCGTCCTGCCCGCACCCGCCGCGCGCGCGCTGCGCCAGCGCGCCCACTGGAGCGACCGCGTCGCTCACGCAGCGCTGGTCGCGATCGCGCTGGCGCTCGTCGTCTTCCTGGCGCTGCCGCTCGCCGTGATCCTCGTCAAGGCAGTGCAGGACAGGGAAGGCGCCTTCGTCGGGCTGCACAACTTCGCCACCTATCTCGCCACCCCGACGCTCCTGCAGTCGTTCGTCAACAGCGTCTCGGTCGCGCTGCTGGTGACGCTGGTGACCGTTCCGCTCGCGTTCGGCTTCGCCTATGCGCTCGCCCGCAGCTGCATCCCGTGGAAGGCGACGTTCCGCACGATCGCCCTGATCCCGCTCCTCGCGCCGTCGCTGCTGTCGGCGATCTCGCTGATCTACTGGTTCGGCAACCAAGGCGTCGCGCGCGCGATCGTCACCGCGCTCGGCTTCGAGAATATCTATGGCGCGCCGGGCATCGTCGTCGCCGAATGCTTCGCCGTCTTCCCGCACGCGCTGATGATCCTGCTCAGCGCGCTCGCGCTCGCCGACGCACGCCTCTACGAGGCGGCCGACGCGCTCGGCACGTCGACCGCGCGCAAGTTCTGGACGATCACGCTGCCGGGAGCCAAGTACGGGCTGATCTCGGCGGCGCTGGTGTCGTTCACGCTCGTCATCACCGACTTCGGCATTCCGAAGGTGATCGGCGGCAACTTCAACATGCTCGCCACCGACGTCTTCAAGCTCGTCATCGGCCAGCAGGATTTCCAGCGCGGCGCCGTCGTCGGCATCTTCCTGCTCGTTCCGGCGGTGCTGACGTTCGGCATCGACTGGCTCGTGCAGCGCCGGCAGACGGCGATGCTCACCGCGCGCGCCGTGCCGCTGAAGCCGAGGCCGGCGCGCGGCTTCGACGCGCTGATGCTCGGCTACGTCGGCGTCGTCAGCGCGCTGATGCTGGCGATGCTCGGCATGGCGATCTTCGCGTCGTTCGCGACCTACTGGCCGTACAACCTGGCGCCGAGCTGGAAGCACTACACGATGGGGTTCGTCGACGCCGAGGTCGGCGACGCGTTCCTGAACAGCCTCAAGCTCGCTGCCGGCACGGCGTTCTTCGGCACGATCGTCGTCTTCGTCGGCGCCTACATGCTCGAGAAGACGCGCGGCGCGGAGCCGCTGCGGCCGATCGTCCGGCTCCTCGCGATGCTGCCGATGGCGGTGCCGGGGCTCGTCCTCGGGCTCGGCTACATCTTCTTCTTCAACGCGTCCGACAACCCGCTGCATGGCCTCTACGGGACGCTCGCGATCCTGATCGTCTGCACGATCGTCCACTTCTACACGACCGGCCACCTCACCGCGGTGACGGCGCTGAAGCAGCTCGACGCCGAGTTCGAGGCGGTGAGCGCTTCGCTGAAGGTGCCGTTCTTCAAGACGTTCTGGCGGGTGACGCTGCCGATCTGCACGCCGACGCTCGTCGACATCGCGCGCTACTTCTTCATCAACGCGATGACGACGATCTCGGCAGTCGTCTTCCTCTACTCGCCCGAGACCAAGATCGCTTCGATCGCGATCCTGAACCTCGACGAGGCCGGCGAGGCGGGCGCCGCGGCGGCGTGCGCCGTCCTCATCACCGCCGGGTCGACCCTCGTTACGCTGCTCTTCCTGCTGCTCGGCGCCTGGATCGAGCGGCGCACGCAGGCCTGGCGGCGCCCTGCAGGGCGCTGAAGCGCGCCGCACACGACACACGACGGAGACTTCGATGGCGCGCGACGCGATCCTTCTCACCCCCGGCCCGCTGACGACGACCGAGCGCACCAAGCGCGCGATGCTGCACGACTGGGGCTCGTGGGACGCTTCGTTCATCGCCGTCACCGCCGAGATCAGGAAGCGCCTGCTCGCGATCGTGCACGGCGGAGGAACGCACGTCGTCGTGCCGCTGCAGGGCAGCGGCACGTTCTCGGTCGAGGCGGCGGTCGCGACGGTCGTGCCGCGCGACGGCCACGTCCTCGTCCTCGACAACGGCGCGTACTGCAAGCGGATGGGGCGGCTGTCGACGCTGATGGGCCGCAGGACGACGGTGCTCGCGCGCCGCGAGGACGCGCCGGTCGCCGCCGAAGAGCTCGAGGCCGCCCTCGCCGCCGACGCGAGCATCACGCACGTCGGCCTGATCCACTGCGAGACGGGCACCGGCGTCCTCAACCCGCTGCAGCAGATCGCCGACGTCTGCGCGCGCCGCGGCAGGGGCCTCATCGTCGACGCGATGAGCTCGTTCGCCGCGCTGCCGATCGACGCCCGCGCGTTCCGCTTCGACGCGCTCGTCGCCGCGAGCGGCAAGTGCCTCGAAGGCGTCCCCGGGATGGGCTTCGTCTTCCTGCGCAACGACGTGGTCGAGAAGGCGGCGGGCAACTCGCACTCGCTCGCGATGGACCTGCACGACCAGCACGTCTACATGGAGAAGACCGGCCAGTGGCGCTTCACGCCGCCGACCCACGTCGTCGCCGCGCTCGTCGAGGCGATGCGCCAGTTCGACGAGGAAGGCGGCCAGCCGGCGCGGCTCGCGCGCTACACGGCGAACTGCGAGGCCCTCGTCGGCGGCATGGACGCGCTCGGCTTCGTTCCGTTCCTGCCGCCCGAGGTGCAGGCGCCGATCATCGTCACGTTCCACGCGCCGGCCGATCCGCACTACGACTTCAAGCGCTTCTACGACGCGGTCAAGGCGCGCGGCTTCATCCTCTATCCCGGCAAGCTCACCCAGCTCGAGACGTTTCGCGTCGGCTGCATCGGCGCGATCGGGCCCGCGGAGATGAACGAGGCGGTCGCCAGCGCGATGAAGGAGCTCGGCATCGCCGATGGCCGGCCGCCGGCGTCGGTGCGCGATGAACGCCTCACAATGACGCCATGACGACTCCGACTCCAGAGCATCCCGCGCTCACCGCGGTTCGCAAGAGCGGCAGCAGCAAGGTCAAGGTCGCAGTCAGCGACATCGACGGCGTGCTGCGCGGCAAGTACCTGCAGGTCGAGAAGTTCCTCGCCGCCGCCGAGCCGTCGCCGGGCGGCGGCTTCGGCTTCTGCGACGTCGTCTTCGGCTGGGACGTCGGCGACCAGACCTACGACAACACGACGCTGACGGGCTGGCAGCACGGCTTTCCCGACGCCGTCGCGCGCCTCGACCTCGCGACGCAGCGGCTCGTGCCGTGGGACAACAACGTGCCGTTCTTTCTCGGCGAGTTCGTGCGTGCCGACCACTCGCCGTCGCCGATCTGTCCGCGCCAGACGCTCAAGCGCGTCCTCGCGCGCGCCGCCGACATGGGCTTCGCGCCGATGTGCGGAATGGAGTTCGAATGGTTCAACTTCGCCGAGACGCCGCAGTCGTGGGCGGCCAAGAACGGCGTCGATCCCGTGCCGATCACGCCTGGGATGTTCGGCTACTCGCTGCTGCGGATGAACCGCAACCGCGAGTTCATGAACGCGCTGATGGACGAGATGCTCGCGTTCTCCGTGCCGATCGAAGGGCTGCACACCGAGACCGGGCCTGGCGTGTACGAGGTCGCGCTCGCGTTCGGCGAGGCGCTCGAGCAGGCCGACCGTTCGATCCTGTTCAAGACCGGCGCCAAGGAGATCGGCGCGCGCTTCGGGATCATGCCGAGCTTCATGGCCAAGTGGAGCCCGAAGTACCCCGGCTGCAGCGGCCACATCCACCAGAGCCTGAAGGAAGGCAAGGACGGCAAGGCGAACCTCTTCTACGACGCCAACTCGCCGCGCAGGATGAGCACGCTCTTCGAGAGCTACGTCGCCGGCCAGGTCGCGTGCCTGATGGAATTCGCGCCGATGTTCTGGCCGACGATCAACAGCTACAAGCGGCTCGTCGACGGCTTCTGGGCACCCGTGAAGCCGACCTGGGGGATGGACAACCGCACCGCGAGCTTTCGCGTCATCGCCGGCAGCCCGAAGGCGACCCGCCTCGAGACGCGCTGCCCGGGGTCGGACGTCAACCCGTACCTCGCGATGGCGGCGGTGATCGCCGCCGGGCTGCACGGCGTCGAGAAGGGGCTCAAGCTCGGCGCGCCGATCACCGGCACCAACGTCGGCGGCGAGAGCGTTGCCCGCGCACCGCGAACGCTGATCGAGACGACGCGCATCTTCAAGCGCTCCGAGATCGCGCGCGACTGGCTCGGCGACGACTTCGTCGATCACTTCGCCGCGACGCGCGACTGGGAGTGGCGCCAGTGGCTCGACGGCGTCACCGACTGGGAAATGAAGCGCTACTTCGAGATCATCTGATGGCGATCACCCGATTCGCGTTTCCGACGACGATCCACTTCGGCGCGGGCGCGCGCAAGCTCGTCGGCGAGCACCTGCGCTTGCAAGGCGCCAAGCGTCCGCTCGTCGTCACCGACCGGGGTCTCGCGGCGCTGCCGCTGATCGCCGAGCTGCGCGACGACCTCGCCGGCGCCGGGCTCGACGTCGCCGTGTTCGGCGGCGTCTTCGGCAATCCGACCGCGGCGCAGGCGATGGCCGGCGCCGCGGCGTATCGCGCGCACCGCGCCGATGCGGTCGTCGGCGTCGGCGGCGGCGCCGCGCTCGACGTCGCCAAGGTCGTCGGCGTGATCGCGACCCAGGGCGGCGAGGCGCTCGAGTATGCGTACGACCATCCGCGGGTGCGCGCGATCGACGCCGGCGTTCCGCACTTCGTCGCGCTGCCGACGACGTCGGGAACGGGCAGCGAGGTCGGCCGCAGCGCGGTGATCAGCGAGGACGACACGCACGTCAAGCGGATCGTCTTCTCGCCGCACATCCTCGCCAAGGCGGTCTTCGCCGACCCCGAGCTGACGCTCGGCCTGCCGCCCGCGGTCACCGCGGCGACCGGGATGGACGCGCTGACGCACAACGTCGAGAGCTACCTGTCGCCGGCGTACCACCCGTTGTGCGACGGCATCGCGCTCGAAGGCACGCGGATCGTCGCGCGCGCGCTCGCGACCGCGGTGCGCGAGCCGGGCAACCTCGCCGCGCGCAGCGACATGATGATGAGCTCGATGATGGGAGCGATCGCGTTCCAGAAGGACCTCGGCGCGGTCCATTCGTGCGCGCACGCGCTCGGCACCGTCTGCGACCTCCACCACGGGCTCGCGAACGCGCTGATGATCGACACCGTGCTCGCCTGGAACGCGAACGCGGTGCCGGCCAAGTTCGACGAGCTCGCGCACGTGGTCGGCGCGAGCGGCGGCGCGCAAGGCTTTCTCGCGTGGCTTCGCGATCTCAAGACGACGATCGGCATCGCCCCGAGCCTGTCGGCGGTCGGCGTCAAGAAGGACGCGATCGCGCGCCTCGTCGCGGTCGCCGTCGCCGACATCTGCCACCAGACGAACCCGCAGCCCGTCACGGCGAAGGACTTCGAGCGCCTGTTCGCGGAGGCGATGTGAACACGAGGGCGCCCAGGGTTGCGGCTGACGCCGCGGCGCTGCTCCCCGAGGGGGCGCCGGCCGGCGTGGGGCGCGCCGTCCGCGACCGCGTCAAGGTCGGCATCTCGGCGTGCTTCTTCCATGCCGACCCCGACCGGCCGATCTTCACCGGCAAGACGCTGCAGTACGTCGAGCAGTCGATCGCGCACTGGGTCGCGGCGTCGGGCGAGGCGCTGCCGGTGATGATCCCGAGCCCGGTCGGCGACACGCAGAAGGGCGACGTCTCGCTCGCCGACTACGCCGACTGGCTCGACGCGCTCGTCCTCGAGGGCGGCTCCGACGTCTCGCCGACGAGCTACGGCGAAACGCCGATCGACGAGCGCTGGCGCGGCGACCGCGTCCGCGACGACTACGAGCGCGCGCTCCTCGCCGCCTTCGAGCGGCGCGGCAAGCCCGTCCTCGGCGTCTGCCGCGGCCTGCAGCTGATGAACGTCGCGTTCGGCGGCACGCTGCTGCAGGACATCGACACCCAGCGGCCGGGCGGCGTCCGCCACCGCGACGCCGGCCTGTACGACCGCAACGTGCACGCGGTCGAGTTCGAGCCGGGGTCGCGGCTCGCGCGCGTCTTCGAGGGCACGCGTTCGGCGACGGTCAACAGCGTCCACCACCAGGGCATCAAGGAGCTCGCTTCCGGCTTCGTCGTCGAGGCGCGTTGTCCGGACGACGGCATGATCGAGGCGATCCGCCGGCCGAACGGCTCGTACATGGCTGCCGTGCAATGGCACCCGGAGTTCCACCGTGCCGGCGAGGGAACGCTCGACGACCGCCCGCTGCTCGACGACTTCGTTGCCGCTGCGCGCGCGGCGCGGGCCACCGCATGACGACGCTCACGATCAGCAATCCCGCCGACGGCAGCGCGCTTGCCGAGGTGGCCGCCGACGACGCCGCGAGCGTCGCCGCCAAGTTCGAGCGCGCGCGGCGTGCGCAGCCGGCGTGGGCCGCCACCCCGCTCGCCGAGCGCAGCGCCGCGATCCGGCGGTTTCGCGCCGCGGTCGAGCGCGAGCTCGAGACGCTCGCGCGAACGCTGACGCAGGAGGTCGGCAAGCCGTGGCAGCAGTCGAGGAGCGAGCTCAACGGCTTCCTCGGCCGGATCGACTTCTTCCTCGCCGAGGTCGAGAAGACCGTCGCGCCCGAGACGGTGTTCGCCGACGGCGCGATGACCGAGCGCATCGAGCACGATCCGCTCGGCGTCGTCGCCAACGTCTCGGCTTGGAACTATCCGTACTTCGTCGGCGGCAACGTGTTCGTCCCCGCGCTCCTCACCGGCAACGCCGTGCTCTACAAGCCGTCGGAGTTCGCGACGCTGACGGGGCGGCACGTCGAGCGGCTGCTGCACGGCGCGGGCATTCCGCGCGACGTCTTCATCGCCGTCGTCGGCGCCGGCGACGTCGGCGCGGCGCTTCTCGAACAGCCGGTCGACGGCGTCTTCTTCACCGGGTCGGTCGCGACCGGAGCGAAGATCGCCGCGCAGATGGGTGCGCGGATGGTGCGGCTGCAGCTCGAGCTCGGCGGCAAGGACCCGACGTACGTCGCCGACGACGCCGATCCGAAGACCGCCGCCGAGTCGCTCGCCGACGGCGCCATGTACAACACCGGCCAGAGCTGCTGCTCGGTCGAGCGCATCTACGTCCACGAGCGGATCCACGACGAGTTCGTCGGCCACTTCGTCGCGACGGTCGCGGGATTCAGGATCGGCGATCCGCTCGTCGACGGCAGCTACATCGGCCCGCTGACGCGACGCCAGCAGCTCGACGTCCTCGATGCGCAGGTCGCCGACGCGCTCGCCAGGGGCGCGACGCTCGCGTGCGGCGGCAAGCGGATCGAGCGCGCCGGCAACTGGTTCGCGCCGACCGTGCTGACGGGGGTCGACCACACGATGGCGGTGATGCGCGACGAGAGCTTCGGGCCGATCATCGGCATCCAGAAGGTGAAGGGCGACGACGAGGCGCTCGCGCTGATGAACGACACGCGCTACGGGCTCACGGCCGGCGTCTACACGCGCGACGAGGCGCGTGCGGCGCGGCTGCTCCGCCAGGTTCGCGCCGGCAGCATCTACTGGAACTGCTGCGACCGCGTCAGCCCGCGCCTGCCGTGGTCGGGAGTCGGCGACTCCGGCGTCGGCGTCACGCTCTCGACGTACGGGATCCAGACGTTCACGCGGCCGCGCGCGTGGCACCTGCGCGCCGCCTGAGTTGACGTCTCTGCGGCTCGCGATCTTCGACCTCGACGGCACGCTCCTCGCGGGCGACACCGACGTCCTCTGGTGCGCGCATCTGATCCGCGAGGGAGTCCTCGACGGCGAGAGGTTCGGCGCCGCCAACCGCGACGTCGCCGAGCGCTATGCGCGCGGCGCGATCTCGGCCGACGAATTCGCGGGCTTCTACGCGGCGACGCTCGCCGGCCGCTCGGCCGCTGCGTGGGCGCCGCTGCGCGACCGCTTCGTCCGCGCCGCGATCGAGCCGCGCATCGGCAGCGCCGCGCGCGCGCTCGTCGCCCGCCATCGCGACGCCGGCGAGCGGCTCGTCCTCACCACGGCGACGAACCGGTTCCTGACGACGCCGATCGCGGCCTCGCTCGGCATCGACGAGCTGATCGCGACCGAGCTCGAGGTCGACGTCGGCGGCGAGTTCAGCGGCCGCACCGCGGGGATCGTCAACATGCGTGCAGGCAAGGTCGCGCGGATCGCCGCCTGGCTCGACGACCGAGGCCTCGCGCGCGATGCGCTCGCCGACGCGACGTTCTACACCGACTCGATCAACGACCTGCCGCTCCTCGAGGCGGTCGGAACGCCGGTGGTGGTCGACCCCGACGCGCGTCTGGAGGCGGAGGC
>JADMIO011529896.1_pt1 | contig 13617 bp, 11 predicted proteins | sample 8958161 | NCBI WGS metagenome assembly JADMIO01 (sample SAMN16585339, study PRJNA669376) | soil metagenome | isolation source: Crop rotation soil | place: USA: Cullars Rotation, Alabama | collected 2011 | reverse complement strand
GGCGGACAGGATGAGGCTTCGCAGCGGACCTTCCGGCGCTGCAGGCATTTGGTACAACATCCCCGATAACAGTTTAACTGCCGGTTTCATCGGAACCTTTAATAATACCCATCTCGGTATGTATGGCACTGCCGGCGCAGCCTGGGCTTTGGTGATGAACACCACTAATGGCAACATCGGTATTGGCAACGGCGCCCCCACCAATAAACTGGATGTTTCTGGCAACCTCAACTTTACCGGTCTCTTAAAACTCAATGGCAACGCGGGATCTGCCGGGCAGGTATTGCAATCAAATGGTGTAGGCATTTCACCAACCTGGGTATCGCCTGCGAAAGCCATTTTTGAAAACAGTATCATCGTTACACAAAATGCAAATGCCATTTCCAACTCCGGCACCCCGGTTGACATCCCACACCTAACACATACATTTACTGCCAATGGCCCTATGAAAGCGCTGATAAGTTTTGCCGTAAATGTTGAGGGTGTCGTCTGCGGCTTTTGCGCTAATTCTAAAGCAGAGATCATCATTGTGGTGGATGGCAGCCAGGATTGTACGTACAGGAACGCGTCTATTGAAAATGGCGCCGCCACTTCCATTTCAGGCACTTTTCTCCGCGAGATATTTTCCGCGGGTTCACATACCATCAAATTGCAGTTGCGATGGACCAGCGGCCCAACCGTTGCAGCGTATGCACCGGAGTTGAGCAATTATTTATCGGTTGTGTTGTTTCCGCAATAGTTTAACAGCAACTAGGACAAAAAAAATCATTACAGGAAAAGAAGGACACAGAAAGAAGAAACCATTTTGAAATGAGGAAGGTTTACACGCAAACAAAACCGCAATCAGCGTAGAAAGAACGTTTAAAAATATTTTGTTTTCTGTGCAAATCTGCTCGCCGGTCTCAGAGACATGCATTCGCCCTTCCAGGCTTCGAAAAGTTTCTTTAACCAAGATCAATGGAGGATGTACGCAACGAATTGAACAGTGCTGATCGAATGAGGTTTTTCTATCTTGTATGCAAATTAATTGAAATGAAATTTCGGTTTTCACTTCTGTTGCCGGCTTTATTCCTCTTTTTTCAAGCCCATGCCCAAAATATTGGCATTAACACCAGCACGCCGCATGCCAGTGCCGAACTCGACATTACCAATGACCGAAGTAACCTGGTAGCTATCGGCGATAGTGCGCTGTTCAACAACGGCATCGGCGTTACACTGGATCAACATGCCACCGGCAACACTGCAATTGGCAGCAAAGTCCTTTATTCCAACACAACGGGCTACGGCAATACTGCGGCTGGTTATATGTCTCTTTACTTTAGCACTAATGCTTTCTTTAATACTGCAAATGGATACCAGGCCCTTTATTCAAATACAACGGGCGTCCGCAACACTGCGAGTGGTGCCGCGGCACTTTATTCAAATACCACCGGTGGACTTAACACGGCCAGTGGTAACCTTGCCCTCTATCGCAATGTATCAGGTACCGGAAACAGTGCCCATGGCAACGGAGCGCTTTATCGCAATACAACGGGTGATCGCAATACTGCAAATGGCGATGCAGCCCTTTATTCAAATTCAACCGGTGACTATAACACTGCAAATGGATACCTGGCTCTTTACGAAAATACCTCCGGATATTCGAATGTTGCCATAGGAGTGCGGGCCCTTTATCTTAATACCGACCGTAGTAACCTGGTGGCCATTGGCGATAGTGCCCTCTTTAACAATGGAGAGGGCGCGCTGCAAAGTTTTCATGCTGTCAGCAATACTGCAGTTGGTAGTAAAGCACTTTATGCCAACACAATTGGCCATAACAACACTGCGAATGGATACCGGGCACTTTTTTCTAACACAACCGGCAATTTCAACACAGCCATTGGATATCAATCCCTTTTGGCTAACACATTGGGCGGCACCAACACTGCCACCGGCCATCAAGCCCTTTTTTCCAATACAGATGGTTACGACAATACCGCAAATGGCAGTGAAGCGCTCAATAGCAATACAACGGGTTATAAAAACAACGGCTATGGAAACTTTGCTCTTTCTGGTAACACTACAGGCCATCATAACACCGGATTAGGTTACAATGCCGAAACTGGAAGCAATTTATTTTATGCCACCGCCATTGGCGCGGGAGCAATCACCGGATGCAGCAATTGCCTTGTACTGGGTGGGCCCGATGCCACTAGCCGCACCAGGGTAGGTATCAATATTACAATGCCGGTCACCGACCTGCAGATCAGGCAGCAGTCTGATGCCGCAGGCAATACATCAAGAGGTATCCGTTTGCAGCGCAGCACTAACCTGTTTTGGCGCGTGTATGTTGATGGCGGCAGCGCCCTCACGTTTGAGTATACCGATGGTGGCGCGGGCAACTGGGGATGGATCAATACTATCGGCAGTTTTGTCGATGGCAGCGATGCCCGCAGCAAAAAGAACATACAACCGGCGGAAAATGTGCTGGATAAACTGGCCCGGCTGCAGCCCAGGAAGTACAGCAGGTCTTTCCTGAATTTGTGCATGAACGAGGGCGGCATGCTCGGCATCACTTATGGCAGTTTTGGTGTGATCGCCGTGAAAGCCATACAGGAGCAGCAGGTGCAGATAGACAAGCTAACGAAAGAAAATGACGCACTTTCAACAAAAAACAAGGAAGCCACTGCTGCTATTGGACAACTGCAGGCGCAATTGCAAAACATGATGGGTTTGATAACCGCATTGAATGAAAAAGTGAGTGAATTAGCTGTTAAATGAAAAAGCCATGAAAAAAATACTTATCGCTTGCCTCTTGTTAAACGTTGCCTGCACGGCCCAAAAAAGTTATCCCACTATCGGAAGCATTGAACGCTACGACAGTGCCATAAATCTTATTCTCTCTCCCGCTGCCAGGGCCGAAATTATTGGCGATGGTTTTGAATGGAGTGAAGGCCCGCTATGGATTGAAAAAAGTAAAATGCTTTTATTTTCCGATATACCAAAGAATACGATCTACAAATGGACGGAATCAAAAGGCATAGAAGTTTACCTCGTTCCATCTGGGTATACCGATGCTGCAAAACGTGGCGGTGAAACGGGCAGCAACGGCCTCATACTTGATAACAAAAATAACCTTGTACTCTGCCAACATGGCGACAGGCGAATGGCGAGGATGGATGCGCCTGTTGATAAGCCATTGCCAAAATTTGTTACCCTATCCGGCGCATGGCAGGGAAAGAAATTGAACAGCCCCAATGATGCAGTGTATAACAGCAAAGGCGAATTGTTTTTTACCGATCCACCTTACGGACTTGAATTCGGGGTGGATGATCCAAAAAAAGAAACACCCTTCCAGGGAGTGTATAAAGTAAACGCGGCGGGCGAAACCATATTGATCACCGATACGCTTACACGACCCAACGGCATCGCTTTTTTCCCGGGTGAGAAAACATTCATAGTCGCCAACTCCGATGGAGATAAACCCGGCTGGACTGCATTTGACATTGATGCAAATAACAACGTCCACAATGCAAGGCGCTTTTACAACCCAACAGGAAATGACCCGGCACTAAATGGAGGTGGTGATGGCTTAAAGATTGATAAGAACGGGAATGTATTTGCTACCGGCCCCGGGGGCATCTGGATCTTCAACAGCAGCGGAAAGCTACTGGGTAGATTGCGGTTAAAAGAACCCGCTTCAAATTGTGCCTTTTCTCCTGATGAAAAAACATTGTACATCACGAATGACATGTACTTGCTAAGGTTTAAGATGAGATAAAGATGCAATTAATTGTCGATGTATTTGATGTCATCACCCCCTTGACGACCAAAAACAAACTCCCAAGTTCTACGCGCCAATCCGTGTTTCCGTGGCAATATGATTGTCTGGTTATTTTTTTGCTTTCATCACTTCGCTGTATGCCGAAAGAAGGGCTTCCATTACAAGTTCCAGTGCAACTGAATTGAGCTCAAAAGTCGTTATGCCTTTTTCGCCCCATTTGTTGGCAACCGGGTAAATGTTACCAGTATCCATTTCGCAAAAAACAGCTTGCTCTGCAGGGGTTAGAAAAATATTTGCCGTATTATTTTTATCGAGGTAAGAAGCGAACATCCGTTTGCCAACTACTTTAAAACCTACTCTGTCGAAGTGCGGTATTGCCAGTGTTCCGGTAAACGAAAGCGCCATTGCTGCAAACATTTCTCCTGTGATCATTTGATAGTTTTAAGATGCATCTTCATTACTCTTTACATTTTATTGAGCCGGCATAAGCAATGCTTGCCTCTTTTGTTTTATCACTAATGGGTACCTGGCTCTTGCTTTCTTCCACCGCTGTTTCAACGATCCGCCGATTAATGCTGGTCGAAAATGGCACAAAATTTTTGCCGATGTCGCCTTTTAGCGGTTGGTTCATGTCCGCCACTTTTGATTCAGAGCCACAGGTGAAATTGAATGATGCAAAAGCAAATGATTTTACATCTTTGAATCGCTCCGTTCTAAAATAGACTTTTTTATTTTTTAGATCGTACACAATACTCCATTTTGTAAAATCACCCGAGGAAACTTTATCCAGGACATTAAAAGCATACTCAACAACAGGTTCTTTATTTTGGTCGAGCTGGTACAACTGCAACATCGAACACGCCTTTGTAAACCGCTGAAGCGAATTATCCTGGAATGCAAAAGCAGTATTACCGGATGCGACATTTGCTTCTGTTGCAGTTTTTGCAGAGAGCGTGTAAGAACTATTAGTCAGCACAGGGTACGGAAGATCTTTCCCTTGGTGAATGACCGCTTTCCCATCAAAAAATTCAATGGTCGCCGCATTTCCATCCGCATCGGCCACTAAATAATGCAGTGGCGGATTATTGGCAGATATCCTTACTTTCTTGTCTGTTGCGATCACTTCATCAACTGTAGCATTATTATCCAGTTGATACTGTAGCCACTGTAACACACCTATTGCAGGTCTTGCATCTTTTTTTGGATACTCTGTTCCATCATTCCACATTAATTCTACTACCAGTCCCTGTTCATTCATACCACCTGTTGGAAATTCTTTTCCATACTGGTTGAATGTCATACTCCCATACTTCGAAACCCAGCTGATGGTATTTCCATCCTCTGCTTCTACCGATGTTTTGTATAGTCCCTTTAGATTCGTGCATACCATGCCTGCATCAGAGAGCCAATCATAGTTGCGTCCAAATACCAGTTGTCCGTTGTTATTTATCAAAAAAGTTGTGCATGCTGATACAGATTGGACAAACACCTGGCAGACGATCACTGCGGCAACGATATATTTTTTCATACGAGTTCAGTTAATGGAGATACATCGCAGTTTACAGCATCTAGCTGATAGTGAAATGGGATTAACAATTTCAATTTTTTTGATACAGGTACAATTTTAGCTGTCGTGGTTTTCCAAAACCATTTACATCAGGCGTATAAATAAATCCTTTGTTAATAGCCTGGTTGTTCGGATCACCCATGTTCCAGATCACAAACTTGCCGGAAATAGATTTTGTACTCGCCTTTATACTTGGGGGCGGTGCGCCTTCAGAAGTAATATCCTGGTAACTGTTATTGCCGGTGTTATAAATGACGCCATTTGCAAAGGGAATGTAGAAGGAACCCGAAAAGGTAAAGCCGCCCCAAAATATCAGCCGATTCCCCGGCAAGGTATCAACATAAGAACCAAAGCGGGCGGCTATTGGAGCATTACCCAGTTTTGTATAAGCAGGGTTGCCTGCGGTGATATCCTTTACACCCATCTCATTTGTATAAACGGCATTGTTATTGGCGCCCTGCACGCCCCCAAAACTGTACACCTTACTTCCTCTCTGAATGTTAGCGCTGCCCGTGAAACCCGGCACACTGCTACCCACATTTACACTCCATGTGTTCGCCCCTGTATTGTAAACATAGCCATCAACCAAAAATTGTGCAACGCCGATCTGGGGTTGGTAAACACCACCAAACATGTAGATATAGCCATTATGGCTCATCAAATTGGCTCCATACCGCACCTGCACCGAAGTACCACCCGGTGTATTTTGCGTCCAGGTGTTGGTGCCCAGGTCATACCTGTTCATTTTGTTGGAATAAACATTATTGGTGAGGCCGCCATATACATACACGGCATTTCCATCTTTGATGCAACTGGCGCTATTCAGGAAGGCAGGTGCATTGGTTGTACTCATTGCAGTCCAGGTGTTGCTGGCAAGGTTATAACGGGCGCCCGTGCTTTGGGGAGTGCCGTCATTAGCATCGGTGCCACCCCAAACGACCAATTCAGTTCCTGTAAAACAGGAGAGGTAAAAGTTACGCGTAGTTGGTGCATTGGTATTGCTCATAGTTGTCCAGCTATTATTGCCGGGATTATAACGATAGCCATCGTTGGCACCATTGCCGCCCCAAACCAATAGTTGTGTTCCGGTCCACAAAAATGCAGGGTTGTCTTTTCCCGTGAGCAAACCTGCCGGCAGGTTGCTGAGTTTTTGCCAGGCATTGGTAAGCGGATTAAACCGCGCAATAATTGATTCGGCCGTTATGATATCAACGCCATAGGTGTAGATATATCCACCGCCCATCGCCATCGGTGTTGTTGATCCGTTGAGGTTAAAATACTGGCAGTTGGTGGTGTCCATATTGGTCCAGCTACCATAGGGGCCATATTGCGCCGAGCTATCCAAAAAAATGACCCGGTAAATGGAAAAGCCGGCACTGCTAAGCGAAGGGTCCGGGAATTTATCGCTGATGATGATACTGCCTGTAGGAACACCTGCAGCGGCGGCATCGAGTTTTTTCCATACCGGGCTGGCAGGAGTGCCGGTGTTGCTGTAAAACCCTGAACTATCGCCTGTTTGATACAACAACAGGCCGGTTGCCGGGCTAGCAATAGCATTCCTTTCGTCTTTGGTCATCCGGGGTATCAGCAATCCTTTGTTATTGCTTTGCAGATCGAGAATGGCACTGGCGCTGGGTGTGTTGGTCCCGATGCCGACCTGGGAAAAAATCGCGGAACTGGTGATCCCCGCCACAAGTAAAAACACAATTAGTTTTTTCATGCTCACTATTTCCTATAAATCTAAAAAAAATTGGGGAGAGGGTTTAGCAAATGCGATGATTTATCCAACAATTAATAGTAAGACAGATCGAGGCAACGACGTAAAAAAACTTATGACTCGTTAGGATTATCTTATTGTTCCGTAGGAACATTTCATCGGTAGCTATTTGAACAATATAAACCGCCTTAGCGTTCCAGCGGAACGCATTGTGCTGATATGCGCGCCTACACAAAACGTTCCTACGGAACGAATGGATCTAAAAGCTATGCATTCCTACCTACAAATTGTTCCTACGGAACATTTTAAACGGTTGACATATCATTCCAACCCACTACCACGCCTGGGAATGAAGTTTATTTTTTAAGATATGCATTAGGCACATTTACAGAAGTATAGCAAATTCCATAAGCAGCTTTTAGTAATTGCGACACCACTGTTGAAATCACTTTTTCATTCCTGTGCATTTGAGGCAATAGCCCCATCATGGCATAGCTGATTGGATTAACAGCAGGGATCAGTGTGTCCCATTCATAGCCTTTTCCCCAAATCAGCCCGGGGACTGTCACATGCAGATCTACCGATTTAGAGAGCAGGAAATGCAGCATCTCAGCAGAGTTGTTTGAGTTTTGATTCACCGCATGAAAGATGGGTGTTTGCCCGCCAAAGCCATACTCGTCAACGCCTGCTTTGACATTCACATCAGCGCCATGATCAAGCAACATTTCAGCGCAGTGTACATGATTAAATTCAGCACAGATATGCAATAAGCTCGCCTCGTGCAGAGGCGTGTATGCACAGCGAAGGGAATATTTTCTTTCAATTGCTCCAGGATCATTTTGCAACTGAGCATTCAATGCTTTAGCATCATCCAGTAAAACAGCGAGTAACAGTTTGTCATCGAAGATGAGCCCGTGATCAACAAACACTTTTACACAATCTTTGAATCGTGGTGTCCGGGTGTATTCGCTGGTGAGTTCAAAAATGAGTGGTTGATTATTATAGTGATGGTTGGGGCTGATCCCGTTTTCAAAACATTCTCTTATGCCTTGCACTGAATGCAGTTCGATATCGGCAACAATTTTCTGCAGGTAGTCCATAGTCATAGCATGTGTAGAAAATTTTTATCCAGCAGATGCAATTGGTCAAACTTTGCTTCTACCACATCGAGCATCCGGGTTTGCGGCCTCATCATTATTTGACCTTCTACTTTACCCCACAAAATGTGCAGTGCGGCCAGCGTGTCTTCCGCTTCTGCAAGCACTTCAAACTCGAGATCGATGATCACATAATTCGGATCATCCACAGGGCGAAAAATACTGTAGCGTTTTACACCAGATCGCTTACGATCGATAGGATCGCTTTCAAATGCTCTTTTCCAACCTTCAAAGTTTGGAACCCTATGTTCGATACGAAGTACTATCATAGCGTTGTATTTAAGCTCACTAAAATTACGATGAAAAATTTCTTTTTGTTGACAGCGCATGAAAGTGCCGGACGTATCACTTCGCATCCGTGTCTCCGCCATCACGAACCAACACCGAAGCCTCTGAAGGCAGGACACGGACGATCCCGTTCTAAAACAGCAGGAGTTCGTCAATACTGTCCTGTCCCATCCGGGAGACAAGGCAGGAAAAAAACTCACTGATCGTCCGGCCCGGAGGTTACTTTTCTTGGTCGATGTTGTATTCGTCAGTAAGCATTCATCACAACGGACGAAGTTAAATGCGGATTGTCAAATGTAACCACGTCACCTGCTTGTTTTCCGGGGATCAGAAACAGCCGAACTGATAATGCTTTGGCTGTATATTTAAGCGATAAGGCAGCTACATCGGCCATTATATTTTCTATAACTTGTTTTGTTGTATTGCCAGGTAAGGGAATTACATCCAATCCTGTTCCTGAAACTGATGAGAATAAAAGTATCTCCTGCACTGTATATCTTTTTTCCATAGCTCTTTTAGCCAATACCTTGTCTTCAATAACAGGAAGCATTAAACCTGAATAGCCACATTTTTTAATATCCAAAGTCTTTAGCACATCCGTAATTAATGCACACGCACTTAAAGTAGCTGAGCTTCCAAAAGGTTGTTTGGAATATGTCTCAATAGCTTCCCCGATACTGGCGTCTAAACCCGGAGCCGGAGAAGCATCAATTCCATCGTATGGCCAGTTAGTGTTTTTAGAAATGCTTTCGGCTATATCCTGAATTGGCAATAAATTCTTTTCAAGAAATGATTTTAAATTCTTCCTGGCCGTAGCAGGATTATTATCTTGTTTGAATGCTTCTGTTATAAGATTAGCTGATTCCAGGCCAACAGCAAAACTATTTATACCCGCATGAAACGCGGCTGGGAAAAAAGGAATGCCAGCAGGACAATTTGCAGATGCAGTAAAACGAAAACAATCTTCTCCTCCATTCGATTTTGAAATAGCTGCAACAATTTCTGCACATGCTTTTATGGAATTAAAATGAATGCCGATTTCATGTGAAGATATTGGCAAACTGAAACTGATATTTGTTGTTGTATGCACCAATTTTTCTGCCCAACTTCCAATACCTTGCTGGTATTTGTCTGGCGGTAATAGCTGCCCGATTGACAAAGAAATATTATTACGCTGTGCTATTTTATCCAACCTTACCAGGAAGGGCAAGGCATCATTATAAGAATACTGATTAAGGTATTTGTAAAAATTTTGAGTGCTTACCCTTACAGTTTGTACTTCATAACCTTTATCAATGTATGCCTGTTTTGCTTTGCTTAAAAATTCAACTGCCGTATTAAATGTCGCAGTGTCATCAAGACTATTTAATGTAATACCTGCCGTAACGGTCCTTACACGAAATTGATGGATTGTTCCCTGGCTATAAGAAACGGTCGTTGAGAAAAACAATAAACAAAGCGCAAAGATCTTTTTAGTCATGATTTAATTTTGAAGCTATGAACGGCGTCGCTAATTTGTAAATACTACCACGGGCCATCACTTCGCATCCGTGTCTCCGCCATCACGAACTAACACCGAATGCCTCTGAAGGCGGGACACGGATGATCCCGTTCTAAAACAACAGGCCTTCGTCAATGCTGCCCTGTCCCCCTCCGGGAGACAAGGCAGGAAAAAAATAGTCGTGAGAATATGAGACAAAAACCTTTGGAATTTTCATACGCTAGAATTTAGAATTGCAGGAAACGCAAGGGCTTTGTATAGGTACAGGAAGTCGTAGATTCCACTGCTCATTACCGCTGCCCAATTTATAGAATAATATTCATTCTGTTGTTTTGAAAGCCGTTGCCAACCGCAGCCTGGACGAGAACTTCGGCTGATGACATTTGCCGTGGCCCCGCTTGCACAAAACTTTTTGTTGCCTGTAGTTTTATTTCCATTTCCAATTCAGGTCTTCAATGAAACTTATTTTAAGTTTTTCGCAAAGTTGTCTTAATTCTTGTCGTAGTTGAGAAACATCGTTGATTTTCGATTTGGGAATTATTAAGTGTCCTCCAGTTTTTAGGCTTGGATAGAAGTAATCACCGGTTTCAGTCACATTTTCAAGTTCTGACAAATTGATTTTAGAGTCTCCGGAAATATCATTTGTCTCAATTGCATTTTCCGAGAAATGAATATTTGCAGTTTGTCCAAATCTATTTTTATAAGTGTCCGCAATAAATTTAGCGTAGTGGTTTTTATACTGCTGTCGCTGGTAAAGTGGATAGAATATTAGCGTAACAATCCCAAATGCCAGGAAATAGTAAGAAAGAAACGAATTGTCACTTTTGTAAAACAAAAAACCTAAAAGAAACATGGTCCCAGAAACGATTAGCCATGATTTAGTACGCTTCTTCTTTATCCTGTCAGTCTTTGATGCCAAAAATAATTGATGTTGTAAAAAATCGGTTTGGTCTAATTGATATTTCAATGTCATGTTACAAAAAGCAAGATGTCTAAAAAATTACAGGCAACGTAGTGGCTTTGTGCAGATGGGGGAGTCGTCGATTCCACTGCTCGTCACTGCTGCCAATTTACAGAATTATTTTCGTTATGTTGTTTTGGAAGTCGATGCCAACTGAAGCTTGAGCGTGAACTATTGCTGATGCATTTGCTTTCGCCCCGCTTGCACAAAACTATTTGTTGTGTGCCGCCTTATCTGATGTCGAATTTAGTTTATTCAAAAATTCTCTTCCACCAAGGCTTATATTCTTTTTCTGTCCTACTATTTCCGACTATGTCCTTTATCTGCGTGCCAAGTTTTGATATACATTGGTCAACCCAGTTTTCATACCAATCAAGAAAGCCAAATTCAACAACTATCCCAGCAGGTAACGCGTCAAATTCGTTGCTATCGGTTGACCAAATCTTACCATGTTGCTCGCCATTTAATATTATACAGCAATAATAAGTGCATCCTTCCGTCTGAATAGGCAGTATACCATTGGCATTCCTCAGTCTTCTATAATGAAACTCACTTGGGTTATTTTGTTTCCTTTGAATCAGTTCAAGAGCGTCATTGTTTTTCAAATCGCATTGATTTGACAACTTGGAGCTCTCATCAAGACAACCTGCCCATTCCTCAAACTCTTTGGTCATTTGACTCAGTGTGTATATGCCGTAATCTGGCCCGGCACCAGTGCCAATGTGTACAAGGAAATCTTTAAATTCTGAAGGCAGTTTAATTTTGTTTTCAATTTCAAATGTCTCCAATTCAGTTTGAGATATTTTTTCACTTTGATACTTGTGCGAAACCGCTCCGAATATCTGCAGATTGCGGTCTATCCTTTTCAAGTGAGCAAGTTTATTCGAAATCTCCTTGAGTCTTTCAATCATAATTTATTAAAAAGTCGCGGAATTGTAAAAGGTGGCAGCTAACGCGTGTATTAACGTAATAAATGTAATTATAAGCACTTACAAATATTAAAAATTATGTCTACAGTGCTCTTTGTCTTTCAGTAAGAAGGCATTCAGGAAGCAAGTACCGGGCCAATACTTCCCTTTCCCAGTTCGTCAGAATCGTCTCCTCCTTTCACCTCTCCCGTTGAAAAAGATCTTCCGCCCAAAGGCAGCGGGATGCAATGGGCGGCGAGGAACGAGCCGGCCCCCGCCCGCCACGGCGGGCGGGGCGGCACCCCATTGCAGCCCGAACCGAAGCCGCCACCTGCACTTTTTCCGACTGCCCCCAATCATAAAACGATCCCATCGGCTACCGCTTTGCCGAAACCCTTATTTTGCAGGGAATAACACTAACGCTATGGGCAACAAAAACCGCCTTACCTACTATATTCTTGGCGCTATGATCGCAGGCATCGTAGTAGGCATGCTGGTAAACAAGGGGAGCAGCCCGCAATTCGCCAGTTCTTTTGCCACCAACATCAAACTGCTGGCCACCATTTTTATCCGGATGGTGCAAATGATCATTGCCCCACTGGTATTCAGCACGCTGGTGGTGGGGATCGCCAAACTGGGCGACCTCAAAACCGTGGGCCGCGTAGGCGGGAAAGCGCTGCTCTGGTTTATTACCGCTTCGCTTTGTTCGCTGCTGATAGGAATGTTCTTTGTGAATTTTTTTCACCCCGGCGCGGGCGTCCATCTCAGTGGAATTGACGTTGCTTCCGCATCGGAGGTGATTGGGAAAACGCAGGAGTTTTCGATCGTGAAATTCGTAGAACATGTGATACCAAAAAGCGTGATAGAAGCCATGGCCACCAATGAAGTGCTGCAACTGGTGATCTTTTCCGTCTTTTTTGGTATCGCCATGGCGAGCATGCACGAAAAAGCAAAACCCGTGCTGAAAACCCTTGATATTGTAGCGCACATCATTTTAAAAATGGTGGGCTATGTAATGATCTTCGCCCCGCTCGGCGTGTTTGGCGCCATCTCTGCCGTTATTGCTTTGAGAGGCGTGGAGGTACTGGTTGTTTACGCCAAATACTTTGGGGCTTTCCTGGCTGGCATCACGTGTCTTTGGCTGCTGCTTTTGCTGGCTGGGTATATCATTTTAAAGAAACGGCTACCTGAACTCCTCTCCCGGATAAAATTGCCAATGATCATTGCCTTCAGCACTACGAGCAGTGAAGCAGTGTTTCCAAAGCTTACCGAAGAGTTGGAAGCCTTTGGCTGCAGGGATAAGATCGTGTCGTTTATCCTGCCGCTGGGCTACTCGTTCAACCTGGATGGCAGCATGATGTACATGACCTTCGCCAGCATTTTTATAGCACAGGCATACAACGTACATCTTGATATGGGCACACAATTGACCATGTTGCTCGTGCTGATGCTTACAAGTAAAGGCGTTGCCGGAGTACCGAGGGCCAGCCTCGTAGTAGTGGCCGCCACCTGTGGCATGTTTAATATCCCGCTGGAAGGCATTGCACTGATACTGCCGATCGATCATTTTTGCGACATGTTCCGCACTGCAACTAACGTATTGGGTAACGCTTTGGCTACCACTGCGGTGAGCAAATGGGAAGGCGAACTGGCGGAACCGGAAATAGTTTAAATTTGAAAAAAATATTTCAATGCAATTCGGGAGGATCTGGAAAAAAGAGGGGGTTTGTATGGGCAAGCCTGTGATAAAGGGCA
>JADMIO010361794.1_pt1 | contig 13617 bp, 10 predicted proteins | sample 8958161 | NCBI WGS metagenome assembly JADMIO01 (sample SAMN16585339, study PRJNA669376) | soil metagenome | isolation source: Crop rotation soil | place: USA: Cullars Rotation, Alabama | collected 2011 | reverse complement strand
CGCGCCGGCGAGCCCCGCCGTCACCGCCTGGAGGCGCGCGGTGCGCTCGGCGGCCACGCGCGCCTCGCGGAAGAGCGCGGCGTTGTCGAGCGTGATCGCCGCGCGCCGCGCCAGCTCCTCGGCCAGCGCCAGGTCGTCCGCGTCGTAGCGCCGCGCCGCCGACAGGAAGGCCACCACGCCGAGCAGCCGGCCGCGCGCCGAGAGCGGCGCGATGATGTACGACGCGAGCCCGAGCGCGCGCACCAGCGCCGCCTGCCCCGCGTCCGCCGACACCTGGTCGATCATCGCGTCGGGCACCTCGGCGACCAGCTGGGCGCGCCCGCTGGCGATGACCGCGCTGGCGAGGGTGGGCCGCTCGGCGCGCGGCGGGTAGCGCCGGCGGAGCTCGTCCAGCACCGGCTGGCGGGCCGGGTCCGCGTGCACCGCGGCGGCGCGCCTAACGATCGGGGCGCCGGCCTCGGCCTCGATCAGGTCCACCACGCACCAGTCGGCGAGCGCCGGCACCGCCAGCCGCGCCACGCGGTCCACGGTGACGTCGAAGTCGAGCGACGCCGTCAGCGAGGCCGAGGCCTCGGTGAGCAGCCGCTGCGCCGTCTCCGCCCGCTTCCGGTCGGTCACGTCGCGCACGTAGGCGGCGGTGCCCTCCGCGGTCGGGTAGACGTGCGCCTCCAGCCAGCGGCCGGAGTGCGGGCCGAGCTGCTCGACGGTCGCCGGCGCCCGGTCGCGCGCGCAGCGGCGCATGGCGTCGCCGAGGCCGGTCTCCGCGAGCCGCGGGAACGACGCCCAGATCGACCGGCCGAGCACCGCCTCCGATTCGACGCCGGCGCGCCGCACCATGTCGCGCCCCGCCCGGTTCAGCCGCACCACGCGCCAGTCGGCGTCGTAGGCGAAGAAGGCGTCGGACATGCTGTCGAGCACGTCCTCGAGCTCGGCGCGCACCTGCTCGGCCGCCTCGCGCGCCGCCTGCTCGGCGGCCAGCGTTCGCGCGGCGGCCTCGGCGCGACGCCGCGGCGACGCGTCCACCGCCATCGTCACCACCGCGACCGACGCGCCGGCGGCGTCGCGGATCGGCGCCACCGACAGACTGCAGGCGAGCACCCGCCCGTCCTTCCGCTGCCGCGCCAGGTCGCGGTCCACGAGCGGCGTGCCGGCGAGGACGCTGGCGAGCAGCGCCCGGAACTCCTCGCGCTGACTCGGCGGGATGACCGGGAGCGGCCGGCCGACGACCTCCGACGCGCTCCACCCGGTGAGCCGCTCGGCGGCCGGGTTCCAGAGCAGGACCGTCCCCAGCGGGTCGAGCAGCCAGATGGCCACCGGCGACGCGTCGATGAGCGCGCGGAAGAGCTGGTCGTCGAGCGCGCCGCGGGCACTGCGGCGGTCGAGGAGGCGCGCCAGCTCGGCCGCGGTCGGCGGGCCGGGCGGCCGGTCGCCGTCGGACGGAGTCATGCGCGTAAACGTAGCGCGCGGCCGCCGCCGGGCCAACTGTTCCGCGCCCCTCGAGCGGTACCCCGGCGGGGCCGAAGCGAATCCCTGGACGGACGCGGCGGCGTGGGCTGCGGCGGCCTAACGTCGCACGCTACGGCCGCGGCGACCCCAGCGCCTGCAGTGCGCTCGCCGCCTCGGTATCGCGCGGATTGAGGCGCAGCGCTTCCTCGTACTGGGCGCGCGCGCCGGAGCGGTCGCCGCGCGCGTCGAGGACGGCGGCGAGGCGCTTGTGGGCGGCGCCGCGCTGCGCCACCGAGAGGGAGGCGGAGTCGGCGAGCAGGGACCGCAGCACCGTCTCGCCGCGCCCGAGCTTCTGGCCGGAGAGCGCGGCGACGCGGCCGAGCTGGTAGCGCGCGGTGAATTCGCCCGGGTGCGCGCGGAGCCGCGTCTCCCAGAGCGCGAAGACCTCGTCCCAGCGCTGCTGCTGCGCGTAGACGTTGGCGAGCCCGGACACGGGGCCGAGGCTGTCCGGGCCGATGCGCGCGGCGTCGCGGTAGGCACGCTCCGCTTCCGCCCAGCGCCGCGCGCCGGCGTAGGAGGCGGCACGGAGCAGCGTGCCGGCGTAGGGGGCGCTCCGGGCGATCCGGTCGGCGGCGACCACGACGGCCTCCGCGGACGTCGCCTTCACGTGCGGCGCGACGCCGTGCCCTTCCAGGCGCGCGCCGGCGGCGGAGACGAAGTCGGCCTCCGGGACCACGACTACCCACTCCCCTCCCACCGGATGCGGGAGCGCGGTGAGCATGGCGCCGGCCGTCCGCGTCCCAACGAGCGTGGCGCGACCGGTCGAGCGCAGTGCCCAGGCCAGCGGCTCCGACGCGCTCCCCGTGCCGCCGTCCACCAGGAGGTATACCGCGCCACCGAAGTGCGGCGCCTTGGGTGCGACGGCGCCGACGACTGTCGCGCGCTCGCGAATGGCGTAGACGAGCGCCGCGCCGTTCCCCTCGGGGAACAGCGGCGGGAGTGCCGCGACCTGGGCCGCGGTGGGGAGCGCGCGGTGCGTCGCGTACCAGCCGCGCGTGAGGAAGGTGCCCACGCGCAGCGTGTCCGCCACCAGGTGCGCGACGGGCCACATGGAGGTCGCGTCACCGCCCGGATTGCCGCGGATGTCGAGGACGAGCGTCGTGGAGCGGGCCGAGTCGATGCGGGCGAAGGCGCCGTCCACCGCGGGACCGACTCGCTCCCACTTGTCGACGCGTAGGTAGGCGATTCCCGGCGCGGGGAAGGTCAGCCGGACGAGCGACTGCGGGTCGACGCTCAAGTCGCCGGCGATGATGGAGTCGATCGGCGTCGCCGCCAGCCTGGGATTGCGGATGAACTCGAAGTGCGAGCTGCCGAGCCGCGGCCGCAGCGCGTAGAAGGCGAGCACCGCGTCCGCGTCGTCGCGCGCGCGGGCGAGCCGGCGGTCCAGCTCGTCGAAGAATCCCCGCCACGCCCTGCTCTCGGCGAGCTGAGGGTCGTAGACGGTGGACGCGATGGTGTCGCGCAGCTCCGCGCCGAGCGCGCGGTAGTCGCGGAGCGGCGCGTCCGTGTGGTCCGGCACCGCGTCGATGCTGCCGGCGACGCGCCCGGCGGCCCCACCACGCCGCAGCTCGGCGTGCAGACGCTCCCCACGCACCGTCCCCGCGAAGTGCTGTCGGCCGAAGAACGGCGTGTCCAGCACGCCTTCGACCACGGTGCTGTCGCCGTCGTCCCGGGTGGTGGCCGAGTCCACGCGCACCAGCGCTCCGCGCGGCGGCAGCTTGCCCAGCACGCGCCCGACCAGCGCCGTATGCCAGGACACCATCTCGCGCGCCGCCCCCGGTCGGGAGTACGCTTCCCATCGTCCGCCGGCGCGCGACTCGACGGTCATGCGGACGGCGAGCTCCACCCCGTCGGCCTGCGTGATGGTGAAGACCCATCGGCCGACGAAGGGGGGCGGCGCGGCGGCGGGCGGCTGCGCGAGCGCGGCGACGAGGAAGGCGAGGGATGCGAGACTCACCGGCAGAGTATACACTGTACACATGCGCCCTGCAAGAGAGCGGATCCTCAACGCGGCGGAGCGGCTCTATCGGGCCGGCGGCATGGACGCGCTCTCCATCCGCCGCGTCGCCGCCGACGTCGGCCTCACGCCGATGGCGATCTACCGCCACTACCGCGACAAGGACGCGCTGGTCGACGCCCTCGTCGCCGCCGGCTTCGCGCGTTGGGAGGGGTACCTGGCCGAGGCCGTCCGCGCCGCCACGCCAGTAGCGCGCGTCGCCGCCGCGCTCTCGGCCTACCGCGACTTCGCCCTCGCCGAGCCGCGCGCCTTCGAGCTCATGTTCCTCACTCCGCGCCGCGGCGTCGCCCGCGCGCCCGGCTCCCTCACCCTAACGCCGTCCCCCTCCTTCGGCGCGGTGCTCGCTTCGGTGCAGCAGGCGATCGCCGACGGCGACCTCCAGTCGGGCGACCCCGCCGAGCTGATCCTCATCGTCTGGTCCGCCGCCCACGGCCTCATCGCCCTCCACTGCACCGGCCGCTTCGGCCACGACGACGCCATCTTCCGCCCGATCTACGACCGCGCCACCAGGCGGCTCCTCGAGGCGTTGAGACCGTGAAGATCGAGCGACTACTTTGTCTACCACGGAAGTGACGGAAGTGTCTCCACGTGGAGCGGGCGATCATCCCGCCTCGCGGAGACACTTCCGTGACATGCCGTGACTTCCGTGGTCGACAAAGCAGGTGCCTTCGCCTCCCCTAGTCCCGCTCGCGCAGAATCTGATAGAGCGCGATGGCCGCGAACGTCGCCGTCCCGATGCCGCCGAGCGAGAAGCCGCCCGCGCGCACCGTGAAGTCGCCCGAGCCGAGCACGAGCGCCACGCCGGCCGTGACGAGGTTGCGCGCGCGCGAGAAGTCCACCGCGCTCTGCACCCAGATCCGCGCGCCCGCCGCAGCGATGAGCCCGAACAGCACCACCGACATCCCGCCCAGCACCGGCGACGGAATGGTCGCGATCACCGCCCCGAACTTGGGCGAGAAGCCGAGCCCGATCGCCACCAGGCCGGCGACGATGAACACCAGCGTCGAGTACACGCGCGTCACCGCCATCACGCCGATGTTCTCGGCGTACGTGGTCACGCCGGTCCCGCCCACAGACGCCGCGAGCACGGTCGCGATCCCGTCGCCGATGAAGGCGCGGCCCAGGTAGCGGTCCAGGTTGCGGCCGGTCATCGCCGCGACGGCCTTCACGTGGCCGAGATTTTCCGCCACGAGCACGATCGCCGCCGGCGCGATCAGCCACATCGCGTCCGCGCGGAACACCGGCGCCGCGAAGTGCGGCCGGCCGATCCAGGGCGCCGCAGCTACTCCGCCGAAGTCGATCGGCTTGCCGAGTCCCAGTCCGTTGGCGAGGAGCACGTAGCCGGCGTAGCCTACCGCGCCGCCGAGCAGGATGGGTAGCCGGCGCAGCATGCCCGGCGCGTACACCGCCACCAGCGCCACCGCGAGCACCGTCAGGCCGGCCACGCCCAGCTCGAAGCCGCTCTTCCCAACGTCGCGCACCGCCACGGGCGCGAGATTGAGCCCGATCACCGCCACCACCGCGCCCGTGACCACCGGCGGCATCAGCGCCTCCACCCACGCGTAGCCGGCGAGCTGCACGAGCACGCCGATCATCGTGTACGCGGCGCCGGCGGCGATGATCCCGCCTAACGCGACGCCGAGGTTGGGGTTGGGGCCGCGCCCCGCGTAACCCGTGGCGACGAGCACCGCCGCCGTGAACGCGAAGCTCGAGCCCAGGTAGCTCGGGACCCGCCCGCCGACGACCACGAAGAAGAGGAGCGTGCCCACGCCGCTCATCAACACCGCCACGTTCGGGTCGAAGCCCATGAGGATGGGCACCAGCACCGTCGCGCCGAACATCGCGAACACGTGCTGGATCCCCATCGCCACCGTCTGCGGCCACGGCAGCCGCTCTTCCGGCGCGACGACGCCGGACGTCTGAACAGTCCAGCGCGGGAAGAACGACCCGGACGCGTCGCTCACGGGCGCGCCGTCAGCCGCCGCAGGCCGGCGTGCTCCCCGACGGCCCGCGCGGCCACACGTTGTCCGACGGATCGCGGTCGGGGAAGCGGCAGCGCGGGTCGAGCGTGATGCGCTCGATGGTGCGCGGGCCGAAGTCGAGCACCGCGTCGAAGGTGCGACTTCCCGCGAACCACACGTCCACCGGGAACGTCACAACCGCGGTGACGCTGTCGGTCATCACCGCGTTCGCCATCCGCCGGATCGCCGGCCCGGTGGGCGCGAACTTGACCTGCAGCACCACCGGCGAGGGCATCTGCCCGTCCTGCCTGACGGTGACCGTCGTCCTGCCGCCGGTCATCGTCGTCGCGCGCTGGATGGAGCCGTCCACGCTCTCCGTCGTGAACAGCCAGTAGTACCAGAACCAGCCGAGGTCGCGGCCGAGCGCGCGGTTCATGAAGAACATGTAGTCCCACGGCGACGGGTGCTTGAACATCCACGCCGTCGCCCACTCGCGGTGAGCGCGCTGCACGGCGCTGTCGCCGACGATGCCGCCGAGCGACGAGAGCATGAGCGGCGTCTTGTTGTAGGTCGTGAAGCCGTAGAACTGCGGTCCCGCGTAGTTCGCGTTCCACATCATCGGCGGCTCGGCCTCGCTGCCGCTGGTGCGGCCGTAGCTCTGGCCCCGCCCGTCGAACAGCGTTCCTGACGCCGCCTGGCCGCGCGGGCGGATGATGCCGCGCGCCACGGCGTCGGAGTCGGAGAGGACGTTCATGTACTGGTTGAACCCCTCGTCCATCCACCCGTACCACGTCTCGTTGTTGCTCACCACCATCGGCCACCACTGGTGCCCGGTCTCGTGGTCCGCCGCGCCCTGGTTGGAGTTGATCACCATCGGGTACTCCATCCCCGCGCTCGGCCCGTCCTGCAGCGTGAGCTGCGGGAACTGGTACGGGAACCAGAGCTTCGAGTAGAACTCGAGCGCGTGCCGCGCGACGGGGCCGGCGTTGGCATACGCGTTCGCGTTCCCCAGCTGGAAGACCATGTGGATGGGGACGGGCCCCTTCCCCGGGATCGTCGCCCGCGTCGCCTGCCACACGTACTTCTTCGCCGTCGCCCAGGCGAAATCGTTGACGGTGTCGGCCGTCATGTGCCAGACGAGCCGCCCGTTCGTGCCGGCCGCCGTCGCCTGACCGGGTCCGACCTCGTCCGGCCCGACGATCGTCGTGACGTTGTCGCTCTCCAGCACGTGGCTCAGCCGCTCGCGCGCCGCGGGCGTCAGCACCTCCTGCGGGTTCTGGAGCACGCCGGTGCCGCTCACCACCCAGCCGGCCGGCACGTCCAGCCGCACGTCGAACCGGCCGAAGTTGTTGTAGAACTCGGACGGACCCAGGTACAGCTCGGCGTCCCACCCGCGCAGGTCGTCGTAGACGGCCACGCGCGGGTACCACTGCGTGGGCTGGAAGAGCGTGTCGCCCCACCGCTGCGTCATGCGATGCCCCGCTCCGGGGCCGCCCGGCAGCTTGTGGTTCCACTCGACCTCCAGCCGAGCCGACGCGCGCGGCGCGATCTTGTTGACGAGGTTGACGCGCGCCACGGTGGTCCGGAGCCCGAACGCCGTCGGCTCGGTGGGCGCCGGCTGCCCGCCGCCGCGCCCGCCACGACCGCCGCCCGGCCCGCCACCCTGCGGCGTCAGGTTCACCGCCGCGCCGTCCACGCTCATGCGCGTGATCACCATCCCGTCGGTGACTTCGGCCGGCACCCACGTCGCCGCCTGCGGCGTGTTGCCGAGGAAGATGTTGGGGTCCAACCGGAGCGCGATCGCCGACAGCGAGTCCGGGCTGTCGTTGCGGATGACGACCGTCTCGCGACCCGTGAGCCGCTGCGTGGCCGGGTCGAGCCGCGCCTCGATCGTGTAGTCGGTGCGGAGCTGCCAGTAGCCGCGCGCCGGCCGGCCGGTGGAGTCGCGCGTGCCGGCGGCGAGCGCGCGGCGGATGGCGTTGGTGATCGGGATGTCGCGGCGCACGGCACGCTCGGGGAGCCGCGCGGTCGATTGTGCGTGCGCGGCGGGCGCGGCGGTGAGGAGCAGCAGGGCGCCGGCGAGCGCGGCCGGCGCCGGCGAGCGGCGGACGAAGGAGCCAGTCATCGGGAGTGGGCGGGCGGTGGGCCTGCGAGCGAGCCGCGGCCGAGTCCGCCGGCCGCGCGCCCTCAGAGATACGTCGCGGACGCCCCCGACGGGAGAGGCGTGGCGGACTCTCCCGGCCTGGCCGGCAAGGCACACTGTGTGCGAACCCATACGTCCCCCGCGCGGCATCACGCGACCGCGCGGCAACTACCACGGGGCCCGCGCCGCTACGGGCCGAAGGAGGATGCATGGGCACGTCATTCGAGTCGGACACCGACGCGACGAGTCGCGGGCGCGGTGGAGACGGCACCGGCCACCGCGGTGCGCGCGCCGGCGGTCGCGGCGCCGTCGGCACCGCCATCGGCGAGGAGGCGCGGCCGGAGCGCGGCGTTACCGCCCCCTACCAGCGCCTCGCCGACGAGGACCGCGGCACCGGCGGCGAGCGGCTCGCCAACTTCCTCGGCATGTTCAGCGTCGGGCTCGGCCTCGCGCAGGTGCTCATGCCGGAGGGGATGTCGCGCCTCATCGGCATCAAGGACGCCGAGGGGAACCGCACCCTGATGCGCGCCATGGGGCTGCGCGAGATCTCGCACGGGCTCGCCATCCTCACCAATCAGCAGCCGGAGAAGGCGGTCTGGTCCCGCGTCGCCGGCGACGCGCTCGACCTCGCCATGCTCGGCAAGGCGCTCGCGAACCCGGACAACGACCGCGGCCGTACGCTCTTCGCCACGGCAAACGTCCTCGCGGTGACCGCGCTCGACGTCCTCTGCGCCAAGACGCTGTCGCTCCAGCCGGAAAACACGCCGGCGCAGGAGGCCGCCGACCACGGCGTCATCCTCACCAAGCGCAGCATCACCGTCGGCAAGCCGGTGGAGGAGGTCTACGCCTTCTGGCGCGACTTCGAGAACCTGCCGCGCTTCATGCGCCACCTCGAGTCGGTCACCGTGCAGGGCGACGGCCGCCGCTCGCACTGGGTCGCCAAGGCGCCCGCCGGCAAGCACGTCGAGTGGGACGCCGAGATGACCGAGGACCGTCCCAACGAGCTCATCGCCTGGCACTCGGTGGAGGGGTCGGACGTGCATAACGCCGGCCGAGTCGAGTTCATGGTGGCGCCCGGCGGCCGCGGCACCGAGGTGCGCGTCACCATCGAGTACGACCCGCCCGGCGGCAAGCTGGGCTCCAAGGTCGCGATGATCTGGCGCGAGGAGCCCGGGCAGCAGGCGCAGGACGACCTGCGCCACTTCAAGCAGGTCATGGAGCTCGGCGAGATCGTCGTCTCCGACGCCACCGTCAAGCGCGGCATGCACCCCGCGCAGCCCTACGCCGAGCCCGTTCGCGCGGGCCAGGAGGACTGAGATCATGAAGGCGACGTGCTGGATGGGCCGGCAGAAGATGGAGGTGCGCCAGGTCCCCGACCCGCAGATCATGAGCGACAGCGACGCGATCGTGAAGGTCACGTCCACGGCGATCTGCGGCTCCGACCTCCACCTCTACAACTTCTTCGTCCCCTTCATGGAGAAGGGCGACATCATGGGCCACGAGTTCATGGGAGAAGTGGTCGAGGTCGGCAAGGGAGTGAAGAACCTCAAGACAGGCGACCGCGTCATCGTCCCCTTCCCCATCGCCTGCGGCCACTGCGCGGCGTGCAAGGCGGGGATGACCTCGATCTGCGAGAACACGAACCCGAACGCGCACGTGGCCGAGAAGCTCATGGGCTTCTCGCCGGCGGGGATCTTCGGCTACAGCCACCTCACCGGCGGCTACGCCGGCGGCCAGGCCGAGTACGCGCGCGTGCCGTTCGCCGACTTCAACCCGTTCAAGGTGCCGGAGGACCTCACCGACGAGCAGGTCCTCTTCCTGACCGACATCCTCCCCACGGGCTACATGGGCGCCGAGATGTGCGGCATCAAGCCGGGCGACACGGTGGCGGTGTGGGGATGCGGCCCCGTCGGCCAGTTCGCGATCGTCAGCGCCTACCTGCTGGGCGCCGAGCGCGTGATCGCCATCGACCGCTTCGACTACCGCCTCAAGATGGCGCGCGAGAAGGCCGGCGCGGTGACGATCAACTACGCCGAGGTGGACAGCGTCCGCGACGTGCTCAAGGACCTGACCGCGGGCCGCGGCCCCGACCACTGCATCGACGCCGTCGGCGCCGAGGGGCACACGCACGGCGTCTCCTACCTCCGCGACCGCGCGATGCAGATGATGCGCATCCAGAACGACCGCCCGATCGCGCTGCGCGAGGCGATCACGTCGTGCGGGAACGGCGGCACCGTCTCGGTGATCGGCGTCTACGCGGGGCTGATCGACAAGTTCCCGATGAACTCGATCATGAACCGCTCGCTCACCGTGCGCGCCGGCCAGTGCCACGTGCACCGCTACGTCAAGCCGCTCCTCGAGCGCATCCAGAAGGGCGAGCTGGACCCGACCTTCGTCATCACCCACCGCATGGCCCTCGACGAGGCCCCGCGCGGCTACGAGATGTTCAACGCCAAGCAGGACAACTGCGAGAAGGTGGTGTTGAAGGCGTCGTGAGTCGCGCCCGACGGCGGGCCGCCCGCGGGCGGCCCGCCGTCAGGCCGCCGCGGCGCGTGCGATCCCGCGCAGCATGCCGGCGAAGATGAGGCCGTGGAGCGGGTAGAGCGCGTACCAGTAGAGCAGCCCCGCGAGCCCGCGCGGCTCGAAGATCGCCGTCTGCCGGATGACGCTGCCGTCGCCGGCGCCCACCACCTCGAACTGCAGCCACGCCCGCCCCGGCACCTTCATCTCTGCGCGCAGCCGCAAGAGGCGGTCGCGCTCCACCGCCTCCACCCGCCAGAAGTCGAGCGGGTCGCCCGGGAAGAGCGCGCCGGGGTCCCGCCGCCCGCGGCGCATCCCCGCGCCGCCCGCCAGCAGGTCCAGCAGCCCGCGCAGGCGCCACAGCCAGTTGGCGTAGTACCAGCCGACGTCGCCCCCGATGCGCGCGATCGCCGCGAACGAGGCCGCGGCCGGCACGCCGACGGCCAGCGCGCGCGAGTCGACGAGCCGCGAGCCGGACGCCGTGCCGCCCCAGCGACGCATCGGCCCCACCGACGAGCGCGCGTCCGTCCAGCGCGTCTCGGCGAACTCCCGGTCCTCGTTCGCGCGGGCGCGGGCCAGCGCCTCGCGCACGCCGCGCGGGCGGACGTCCGGGAAGAGCGCGTCGGCGCGCGCCGAGGTGACGACCGTCTCGTTGCGCAGGCTGTCGATCAGCTTGCGGCCGACGCGCGCGTACACCGGCGTCACCAGCCCCAGCCAGAGGCTCGACAGCCACGGCGTCAGCACTGGCACGCCGATGATCAGCCGCCGGAGGCCGCGCTGCGCCGCGTGCTCCCGCATGAGGTCCCGGTACGTCACGCGGTCCGGGCCGCCGATCTCGACGATCTCGCTCCCCGCCAGCGGCGCGTCCGGCGCCGCGGCGAGGTACGAGATCACGTCCTCGATGGCGATCGGCTGCGTGAGCTGCCGCACCCACCGCGGCGTGATCAGCACCGGCAGCCGCTCGACTAACGCACGCAGCATCTCGAACGACAGGCTGCCGGAGCCGAGGATGATCGAGGCGCGGAGCTCGAGCGTCTCCACGCCGGAGCCGCGCAGGATCCGGCCCACCTCCTGCCGGCTGGCCAGGTGCGGCGACAGGTTGGTCGCGGTGCCCAGGCCGCCGAGGTAGACCACGCGGCGCACGCCGGCCGCGCGCGCCGCCGCGGCGAAGTGCCGGGCGCCGCGGCGGTCGTCCGCCTGAAAGTCGCGCCGCGCGCCCATCCCGTGCACCAGGTAGTAGGCCGCGTCCACGCCGGCGAGCGCCGCGGCGAGCGACGCGGCGTCCAGCACGTCGCCGCCGACGACCTCGACGCCGTCAGGCACGCGGGCGCGCAGGTCGTCCGGCCGGCGCGCGAGGCAGCGCACGCGCTCCCCGCGCTGCACGAGCGCGCGGAGCAGCCGCCCGCCCACGTAGCCGCTCGCCCCCGTGACGAGGAGCAGCCGCTCGCCCGGCGCGGCGGCGCTCACGCCTTCCCCGCCGGCGACGCGTCGTCGAGCGCCTCACGCAGCTCGCCCAGCGACTCGCCCACCCGCACGCCGCACGCGCGCAGCTCGGCCGCGAGCGACACCGCGCCGGCCCCGCCGGCGAGCAGCGGCACGTCCGCGAGGAGCCGCGCGCGCAGCGTGCGCAGCTCGCCCAGCAGGCGCTCGCGGTCGTCCACGTAGAGCAGGCTCAGAGCGACGACCCGCGCCTCGGTCGCCGCCGCCGCCGCCGCGATCTCCCCCGCGGGGAGGTCGGCGCCCAGGTAGATCACGCTCCACCCCTGGGCGGCGGCGGCCGCGCCGGCGAAGGCCGCGCCGATGGCGTGCCGCTCGCCGGCGGGCGTGGCCACCACCACGCGCGGCGCACCCCGGGCCGGCGCCACCGAGCGCATCGACTCGACGAGCAGGTCGTGCAGCGTCGCCGCGGCGAGATGCTCCTGCGCCGGCGACAGCCGCCCCGCGTGCCACTCGTCGCCCACCCGCCGCAGGAGCGGCGCGGCCACGCGCTCGAGGAAGACCGTGACGCCGAGCCGCGTCGCCGCGCGCCGGAGCTCGCCGTCGAGCTCGCGGGCGTCGAGCGCCGCGGTCAACGCCAGCGCGCGCTCCACGACGGCCTCGGCGGCCTCGGCGTCGCCCTGCCCACGCGCGGGAGCCGGCGCGTCGCGTGTCTCGGACTCGGCGCGCGCACCGCGGTCGTCGGCGACGGTCCGCGCGAGTGCCGCCTCGTCGAGCCGCGCGACCAGCCCAATGCCGCGCCCCGCGCGCACGGCCGCGCGCAGCAGCCGGAGCCGCTCGATGTCGCGGTCCGAGTAGAGTCGGTGCCCGCCGGCGCCGCGGGCCGGCGCCACCGCGCCGTAGCGCCGCTCCCAGACGCGCAGCACATCCGGCGAGAGGCCCGTCCGCTCGGCGACGACGGCGATCGGGTGGCGCGGCGCCGCGCGCCGGTCCGCGTTCTGGGTGGTCGAGGTCGACATGGACGAAGCATCGTCGTCCGTCCAGGTAATGTCAAGTTTATTCTGGACGTGCTCTTGACAGAAACCCGGCATGTCGACACATTCCTGGACACAGGCTGGACAGACAACCTCGCGCCGCCGCCGGCGGACGAGTCGGACACCCTACCCACGAGGCAGTCATGAAGAAGCTCGACGTCGTCGCCGCGATTCTCCTGGTCGTCGGCGGCCTGAACTGGGGATTGGTCGGCGCCTTCCGCTTCGACCTCGTCGCCGCGCTGTTCGGCGCGATGTCGCCGCTGAGCATGACCGTCTACGCGCTGGTCGGCGTCGCGGCGGTCTACCAGGCGCTGCAGTGGCGCGCGATCCAGAGCCGCTGGCTCGTCCCGGCCCGCGGCGCCCGCGCCTGATCGACGTTCACGATCACCGATCGCGGCACATCCCCACACCCACGGAGAGCCCAATGCAGCGCACCACCACCATCCGAATGCTCGCCGCGACCGCGGCGATGCTGGTCGCGCCGGCCGGCGCGTCGGCGCAGCACCCTTCACACCCGGAGCGGAAGCCAATGAAGAACATCGTGCAGACCGCGGTCGACGCGGGCACCTTCACCACCCTCGTCGCCGCCGTGAAGGCGGCCGGCCTGGCCGAGACCCTCTCGGGCCCGGGCCCGTTCACCGTCTTCGCTCCCACGGACGCCGCCTTCGCCAAGCTGCCCGCCGGCACGGTCGAGGCGCTCCTCGCCGACAAGGCGAAGCTCGCCTCGATCCTCACGTACCACGTCGTCAGCGGCCGCGTCACCTCGGCCGACCTCGTGAAGAGCAACGGCGGCACGCCGGCCACCGTCAACGGCCAGCCGCTGGACGTCGCCGTCCGCGGCGGCAAGGTCTACGTGAACGGCACGCAGGTGATCACCGCGGACATCCAGACCTCCAACGGCGTCATTCACGTGATCGACACGGTCCTCATGCCGGCGGCGGCGCCCGCCGGCGCGGGGCGGTAACCCGCCACCGAGGCGCGACCGGGCCCGGCGGCCGG
>JADMIO010785120.1_pt1 | contig 13620 bp, 10 predicted proteins | sample 8958161 | NCBI WGS metagenome assembly JADMIO01 (sample SAMN16585339, study PRJNA669376) | soil metagenome | isolation source: Crop rotation soil | place: USA: Cullars Rotation, Alabama | collected 2011 | reverse complement strand
CTTTCCCCGCCTCGCGATCGCAGCCAGCGACAACCCGGCGCCGCCGAAGCCGCTCTATCTGCGCGCCCCTGATGCGCAGCCGCAGGACGCCTCGAGGCTGCCGCGCCGATGATCGCCGCGCTGGTCGCGCGCCTGTTCGCCCGCGGCGAACCGGCGCTGTCCGAGGCCGGGCCGCGGGACGCTGCGGCGATCGCGCGGCTGCACGCCGCCTCGTTCCGGCGCGGCTGGAGCGACGGCGAGATCGAGCACATGCTGCGCGAGCGTCACACCATCGCGCATCGCGCCATGGCACGCACCATGAGCGGCCGCACCATGCAGGGCTTCATCCTGTCGCGGATGGTCGATGGTGAAGCCGAGATCCTCTCGGTCGCGGTGACGGCCGCGCGGCGCGGCCGCGGCATCGCCCGCGCGTTGCTCGACCTGCACCTGCGAAGGCTCGCGGGCCTCGGCGTGCGCGCGGTGTTTCTCGAGGTCGACGAAGCCAACGAGCCGGCGCGGCGGCTGTACCGCCGGGCGGGTTTCGACGAGGTCGGCAGGAGGCCCGGCTACTATCCGCAGGAGGACAATGGCAGCACGGCGGCCTTGGTGATGCGGCGCGACCTGATGTGACATCTCACAGAATGGCGGCACGCGCCTTTCACCTCTCCCATGGGGAGAGGTCGGCGCGCGTTAGCGCGCCGGGTGAGGGGTTATGGCTTATCGAGACTCACTTGCCCCCTCACCCCAACCCTCTCCCCAACGGGGAGAGGGAGCCACGCCCCACGCGTGGCAATCGCTCGGACCGAAGCGGCGGGGCCCGCGATGGACGATTTTCAGCCCCAGTCCTATGATCGGTGGCCGATGAGGATCGCGTGACCGCGCCGAAAGCCAACATCGAAGCCCTGTGCGCCCAGAAGGGCATGCGCATGACCGAGCAGCGCCGTGTCATCGCGCGCGTGCTGGCCGATTCCGCCGATCATCCCGACGTCGAGGAGCTGTATCGCCGCTGCGCCGAGATCGACAAGAACATCTCGATCTCGACGGTGTATCGCACCGTCAAGCTGTTCGAGGACGCCGGCATCATCGAACGCCACGATTTCCGCGAGGGCCGCGCCCGCTACGAGCAGATTCCCGATTCGCACCACGACCATCTGATCAACCTGCGCAACGGCCAGGTGATTGAGTTCCAGTCCGAGGAGATCGAGAAGCTGCAGGCCGAAGTGGCGCGCCGGCTCGGCTATCGGCTGGTCGATCACCGGCTGGAGCTTTACGCCGTGCCGCTCGACGACAAGCCGCGAAGGTGAGTGGCCAACCCCAAATGCCGAGGTCATCGCCGGGCTTGTCCCGGCGATCTCGATGAGGTGAGCACGGTGCCAGAATTATCGAGATGGCCGGGACAAGCCCGGCCATGGCGGCGTGGTGAGTCAAAATGAATGAACAACCTAAGTTCCCCGTCGATGCGGCCTTCACCTCCATCGGCCAGCCACTGCGGCGCAAGGAGGACGCGCGGCTGCTGACCGGCAAGGGCCGTTTCACTGACGATTTCAACATCGAAGGCCAGACCTACGCCGCGCTGCTGCGCTCGCCGCATCCGCATGCGCGGATCGTGAAGATCGACACGAGCGCTGCCGAGAAGATGCCAGGCGTGCTGGCGGTGCTGACCGGCGCCGACTGCAAGGCCGACGGCATCAAGCCGATCCCGCACACGCCGGTGCCGGCGACCAAGTTCGACATGAAGCTCACCGCCAAGGGCGGCGGGCCGGTGTTCGCCGGTCCGCACATGCTGCTGCCGGCCGACAAGGCGCGCCACGTCGGCGAGGCGGTGGCGATGGTGGTGGCTGAAACGCGCAACCAGGCGATGGATGCCGCCGAGGCGGTCGCAGTCGAATACGAGGAGCTGCCGTTCGTCGTCCACTCCGAGGATGCGCTGAAATCCGGCGCGCCGGTGGTGTGGGATGAAATCCCCGACAACGTGCCGTGCGACACGCTGTTCGGCGACGCCGCTGCGACCGATCGCGCTTTCGCTCAGGCCGCGCACGTGGTCAAGGCGTCGTTCAACATCGTGCGCGTCACCGGCGTGCCGATGGAGCTGCGCTCCTGCCTCGCCGAGTTCGACCCAGCGACCGGCAAGTACACGCTGTACGCCGGCTCCGGCGGCGCGGTGCGCCAGAAGATCGAGCTGGTGCAGGTGCTCGGCGTCGCCCCCGACAAGCTGCGCGTGCTGTCCTACGACGTCGGCGGCAACTTCGGCACCCGCAACCGCCCGTTCGTCGAGTTCGGGCTGGTGCTGTGGGCGGCGGGCAAGCTGAAGCGCCCGGTGAAGTACACCGCGACGCGCTCGGAGGCGTTCCTCACCGACTACCAGGGCCGCGATCTGGTCACCCGGATCGAAGTCGCCTTCGACCAGAACGGCCGGGCGCTGGGAATGCGGGCCGACAACATCAGCAACGCCGGCGCGCGCTGCGTGTCGCTGTCGCCGCTGTCGAAGGGCTCGGGCCTGATCACCGGGCCGTACGACATTCCTGCGGCGACGCTGCGCTCGCGCGCGGTGTTCACCAACACCATGCCGACCAACGCCTACCGCTCGTCGGGCCGTCCCGAGGTGACGTTCGCCATCGAGCGGCTGATGGACATAGCGGCCGAGCAGCTCGGCATCGACCGGGTGCGGCTGCGGCGCAAGAACCTGATCAAGCCGAAGGCGATGCCGTACCGCAACGCGGTGGGCATGACCTACGACAGCGGCACCTACGAGGCCAACCTCGACCTCGCGCTCGACATCTCCGACGCCGAGGGCTTCAAGCAGCGAAGGCGCGAGGCGAAGAAGCGGGGCCGCCTGCTGGGCCTGGGCATCGCGCCGTATGTGGAGTCCTCGATCGGCTCGCCCAAGGAGCGCACCGAGATCACGGTGAAGCCAACCGGCGTGGTCGATGTGGTGATCGGCACCCAGCCGTCGGGCCAGGGCCACGAGACCAGCTTCGCCCAGGTGGTGGCCGACCTGATCGCGGTGCCGCATGCCGCCATCAACATCATCATCGGCGACACCGACATCGTCAGCGTCGGCGGCGGCTCGCATTCGGGCCGCTCGATGCGCCACGCCGCCACGGTGATTTCGAAAGGAGTGCCCGAGCTGATCGCCAAGGCCAAGCGCGTCGCGGCGCGCGCGCTCGATACGCCCGAGGACAAGGTGGAGTGGCGCGACGGCCGGTTCTCGTCGCCGACCAGCAACCGCAGCTTCGATTTCCTGGAGCTGGCCAAGGAATTGCCGCGGCTGTCGCTGCCGCAGAACGCGCTGTCGATCGCCGCCGACAACGAGATGCACGATCCGGTTTTCCCGAACGGCTGCGCGGTGTGCGAGGTCGAGATCGATCCCGACACCGGCGCGCTGGCGCTGACCCGCTACGCCGCGGTCGACGACGTCGGCCGCTGCATCAATCCGCTGATCGTCCACGGCCAGACGCATGGCGGCATCGCGCAGGGCGTGGGGCAGGCGCTGTGGGAGCAATGCTACGTTGAGCCGGACACCGGCCAGCCGCTGACCGGCTCGTTCATGGATTACGGCATGCCGCACGCCAGCACGCTGCCCTCGTTCAGAGCCGAGATCGTCGAGGTGCTGTCGCCAACCAACCCGCTCGGCATCAAGGCCGGCGGCGAGGGCGGCACCACGCCGGCGCTGGCGGTGATCGTTTCCGCCATCGTCGACGCGCTGAAGGATTACGGCATCCGTGACCTGCAGATGCCGGCGACGCCGTTTTCGATCTGGCAGGCGATGCAGCAGGCGAAGGCCGCCCAGGGCGCCAAAAACTTCGACGGTGCCGCTCATCCCTCCCCCGTAGGGGGAGGGTGGCGCGCGTAAGCGCGCCGGGTGGGGTCAGCCTCATGGCGAATGCGGTCGCAAGACGCCTGCGCAAGACCATGACCCCGCAAGAGGTGAAGGTGTGGGTCCATCTGCGCTCTTGGCGGCAGCGTGGTTTTCATTTCCGTCGGCAAGCTCCGCGCAAGGGATTTATTGTCGACTTCGTCTGTCTCAAGCATCAGCTCGTCGTCGAAATCGATGGCGGGCAGCACAACCTTGATATCCATCGCGCCCGGGATGAGAATCGTGATGGCACGCTCGGAAGGGCAGGCTTTCGCACGCTTCGATTCTGGAACAATGACGTCGACCGTAATCTCGATGGAGTTCTAGAAACGATCGACCGAGCGCTGCGAGAGCCGCCCCACCCGGCCGCCTTCGGCGGCCACCCTCCCCCTGCGGGGGAGGGATAAGAGCCATGGACGCCACGACACCTCCCATCACGCGCACTCTCAGCCATCGCGAGACCATGCTGGTGGTGCTCGGCGTGCTGCTGCCGGTGTTCATGGGCTCGCTCGACAACACCATCCTGGCCAGCGCGCTGCCGACCATCGGCCGCGACTTCGGCGACGTGCACAACCTGCCGTGGCTGATCACCGCATACCTGATCGCCAACACCGCCATCACCGCGCTGTACGGCAAGATCAGCGACATCCGCGGCCGCCGGGTGACGCTGCTGATCGCGATCTCGATGTACATGGCGGGCTCGCTGGTCTGTGCGCTGGCACCCAACATGTTCGTGCTGATCCTCGGCCGCGTGCTGCACGGCCTGGGCGGCGGCGGCCTGACTTCCACCGGCATGGTGGTGCTGGGCGACATCGCCGCGCCGAAGGATCGCGGCAAGTACTACGGCTATTTCTCCGCGATCTACACCACCGCCGGGGCCTGCGGGCCGGCGCTCGGCGGCGCCATCGCCCAGTACCTGCACTGGAAGGTGATCTTCTGGATGAACATCCCGCTCGGGCTGCTTGCGGTGACGCTGACGCTGACCCTGCTGCGCCGGCTGCCGCGGCATGACCGGCCGCACAAGCTCGACTTCCTCGGCGCTGCGCTGATCATGACGGCAAGCTCGGCGTTCATGCTGGCGCTCAGCATGGGCGGCGTGCGCTATCCGTGGGGCTCGGCGCCGATCCTTGCGCTGTTCGCGGTGGCGCTGGTGGTGGGCACGGGCTTCGTGGTGCGGCTGCTGACCGCGCCGGAGCCGCTGATCCCGCTGTCGATCCTGTCCGACCGCGAGGCGAGGCTCGCCGTGGTTGCCAACGCCTTCGGCTGGGGCCCGATCGTCGGCCTGCACATCTTCCTGCCGATCTACCTGCAGAACGTCGTCGGCATGCCGCCGGCGCTGGCCGGCCTGAGCGTGCTGATGCTCGCGGTCATGCTCAACATCAGCGCCGGCGTCACCGGCACCATCCTGCCGCGGCAGGAGCGCTACAAGCGCATCCCGATCGCCGGCATGCTGCTCGCCATCGCCTCGGTGCTGCTGCTCGCCTATAACGCCGACGGCATCGCGCTGTGGCAGTTCGAGGCGCTGCTGTTCCTGATCGGCGTGGGCTTCGGCTGCATGCCGCCGCTGGCGGCGACCGCGCTGCAGAACAACGTGTCGATCCACACCTTCGGCTCGGCGGTCGCCACCATGCAGTTCTCGCGCAACCTCTACGCCACCATGATCGTCGCGGTGTTCGGCGTGCTGGTGCTGGCCGGCGCGCAGGACGCCATCGCCGGGGCGCCCTCGCAATACACGGTCGACGGCTTCATGCGGGTGTTCATCGCGGTGGCGGCGAGCTTTGCCGTCGCGCTGGTCGCCGTCGTGCTGCTCGAGGAGAAGCCGCTGCAGACCGCGCACGGCTGACGGCGCGCTTCTCCCTCTCCCCGCGTGCGGGGAGAGGGTCGGGGTGAGGGGGCGTTGCCACGATTCTGGGCCCTCAAGCTGTGGAAACGCCCCCTCACCCGACCTCGCTGACGCTCGGTCGACCTCTCCCCGCAAGCGGGGAGAGGTACGCGAGGCTCCGCGTCGATCTGCGCTAATCGACCTTGAGGCCGATGTCGCGGATCACCTGGCCGTAGCGCTCGTAGTCGCGGCGGATCATGGCGGTGAACTCCGGCAGCGGCATCATCGAGGGCTCGCCGGAACCGGCGGCGATCAGCCGCTTTGCGATCTCCGGCATCGCCAGCACCGCGTTCAGCTCGGTGCGCAGCCTGTCGACGATCTCCTGCGGCGTGCCGGCCGGCGCGAACAGACCCTGCCAGATCGTCACCTCGTAGCCGGGATAGAAGCTGTCGATGGTCGGCAGCTCAGGCAAGGTCGGCGAGGGGGTCTTGCTGGTCACCGCGAGCCCCTTGAGCTTGCCTGACTTGATCATCGGCACCACCGAGCCGCCGCCGAACATCAGCGCGGTCTCGCCCGCCACCACCGAGATGCCGGCCGGCCCGCCGCCCTTGAACGGCACGTGGGTGAGATCGATCTTCGCCGTCTTCTTCAGCAGCTCCATGGCGAGGTGGTGCATGCTGCCGTTGCCGATCGAGGCGTAGAACAGCGGCGACTTGGCCGCCTTGGCGAACGCAACGAAGGCCGGAAAGTCCTTGACCGGCACCACGGCCGGATTGACCGCCAGGATCAGCTGGTTGGAGATCAGCGTGCCGACCGGCACGAAATCCCTCATCGGGTCGATCGCCATCCGCGAGTAGATGTGCGGGTTGACCTCGAACAGCGCGTCGGAGCCGAGGAACAGCGTGTAGCCGTCGGGCTTGGAGTGGGCGGCGATGTCGGCGGCGATGTTGCCGTTGGAGCCGGGGCGGTTGTCGACCACGACCTGCTGGCCCAGCCGCTCGCCCAGCGGATGGCCCACGGTGCGCGCGATCACGTCGACGGCGCCGCCCGGCGGGAACGAGACGATCAGCCGGATCGGCCGGCTGGGCCAGGTTTCGGCGGATGCTGCGGCGGCGCTCGCCGCCAGCAAGATCGTTGCGACAACGTTGCGGAACAGGGTTGCCATGCTGCGCCTCCAGGTCGCCCCATCCTTTCCAATCCGGCGCTGTTTTCCAAGCGGCCGGCGCCGGGATTTTTCGCCGCAGCAACGGCGAAGCGGCTGAAAAGCCTCGCCGTCACGCTTAAGTCGAATGGCGCGAGCCTTGTCGCTCGTCGTCGCGCCGTCGCATAATGAGCGCCAACGATGGTGCACGGCAGCGATCGGCGTTGGAGCGAACGATCGCGCGGTGGCGTGGAGGAAGTGATGTCCGACAAGATCTACGACGTTTCGGCCGAGTGGAAGCAGCGCGGCCTGATCGGCGAGGCCAAGTACCAGGAGATGTACAAGCGCTCGCTGGCCGACCCCGACGGCTTCTGGGCCGAGCAGGCCAAGCGCCTGCACTGGTATCGCGCGCCGCTCAAGATCAAGAACACCTCCTACGACCCGCAGAACGTCTCGATCAAATGGTTCGAGGACGGCGTGCTGAACGCCGCCTACAACTGCATCGACCGGCACCTTCCCAAGCGCGCCGACCAGACCGCGATCATCTGGGAGGGCGACGATCCCAAGGACTCAAAGCACATCACCTACCAGGAGCTGCACGACGAGGTGTGTCGGATGGCCAACATCCTGCGCAACCGCAACGTCAAGAAGGGCGACCGCGTCACCATCTACATGCCGATGATCCCGGAGGCGGCCTACGCAATGCTGGCGTGCGCCCGCATCGGCGCGATCCACTCGGTGGTGTTCGGCGGCTTCTCGCCCGATTCGCTCGCCAACCGCATCGAGGACTGCCGCTCCAACGTGGTCATCACCGCCGACGAGGGCGTGCGCGGCGGCAGGAAGATTCCGCTGAAGGCCAACACCGACGAGGCGATCAAGAAGGTCGGCAACGTCGATCACGTCATCGTGGTGAAGCGCACCGGCGGCGCGGTCAACATGGAGCTGGTGCGCGACGTCTGGTACCACGAAGCCGCCGCCCAGGTGACCAGCGAATGCCCGTGCGAGGAGATGAGCGCGGAGGACCCGCTGTTCATCCTCTACACCTCCGGCTCCACCGGAAAGCCCAAGGGCGTGCTGCACACCACCGGCGGCTACATGGTCTATACCTCGATCACGCACCAGTACGTGTTCGATTATCACGACGGCGACATCTACTGGTGCACCGCCGACGTCGGCTGGGTCACCGGGCACAGCTACATCGTCTACGGGCCGCTTTCGAACGGCGCGGTGACGCTGATGTTCGAGGGCGTGCCGAACTATCCGACCATGTCGCGGTTCTGGGAGGTGTGCGACAAGCACAAGGTCAACATCTTCTACACCGCGCCGACCGCGATCCGCGCGCTGATGCAGGCCGGCGACGCTCCGGTCAAGAAGACCTCGCGCGCCTCGCTCAAGCTGCTGGGCTCGGTCGGCGAGCCGATCAATCCGGAAGCGTGGGAGTGGTACCACCGCGTGGTCGGTGACGGCCGCTGCCCGATCGTAGACACCTGGTGGCAGACCGAGACCGGCGGCATCATGATCACGCCGCTGCCCGGCGCCATCCCGCAGAAGCCCGGCTCGGCGACCAAGCCGTTCTTCGGCTGCAAGCCGCAGATCGTCGACGCCGACGGCAAGGTGCTCGAGGGGGCCACCACCGGCAACCTGTGCATCGCCGAGAGCTGGCCGGGCCAGATGCGCACCGTGTTCGGCGATCACCAGCGCTTCGTCGACACCTACTTCAAGGCCTATCCCGGCAAGTACTTCACCGGCGACGGCTGCCGCAGGGACGAGGACGGCTACTACTGGATCACCGGCCGCGTGGACGACGTCATCAACGTCGCCGGCCATCGCATGGGCACCGCCGAGGTCGAGAGCGCGCTGGTGGCACATCCCAAGGTGTCGGAGGCCGCCGTGGTCGGCTATCCGCACGACATCAAGGGCCAGGGCATCTACGCCTATGTCACCTTGATGACGGGCGAGCAGCCGACCGAGGATCTGCGCAAGGAATTGGTGCAGTGGGTGCGCAAGGAGATCGGACCGATCGCCTCGCCCGACCTGATCCAGTTCGCGCCGGGCCTGCCCAAGACGCGCTCGGGCAAGATCATGCGCCGCATCCTGCGCAAGATCGCCGAGGACGAGCACGGCAACCTCGGCGACACCAGCACGCTGGCCGACCCGGCGGTGGTGGATGACCTGGTGAACAACAGGCAGAACAAGCGGAAAAGTGCGTAGCATGCGGCCAAGCGGCGTCCGCCGAGGCGTCGCCCTGTCGGTCCTTGCTTGCACCGCCTGTGGGTCGTTTGTAACTTGCCGTTGACGCTTACGGACTGCGAGACGTAGTCGATCGACGCGTCGGGATTGGCGGCGCTTGGCGGATATCTTCATCAGCTACAAGCGTGAGGACGAGCAGCGCGTGGAGCGGCTCAAGCGTGCGCTCGCGGCCACCGGCTGGACCGTCTGGTGGGACCCCGATCTTTTCGCCAGCCCGTCGTTCCGCAACACTATCCAGCAGGAACTGGATAGGGCGCGCTGCGTCATCGTGGTGTGGCCCAAACTGTCCATCGAGGCCGACTGGGTCCTGGACGAGGCGGGCGTCGCGCATCAGCAGAGGAAGCTGCAGCCGGTGGTATTCGACTCGGTGCTCCCGCCGCTCGGCTTCAGGCAGGTGCAGAGCATCGATTTCTCGAAGTGGAACGGCAACAACGCCAGCATCGAGTTCGGGCGCCTGTGCGCGGCCGTGGCTGAGATTCTGCGCACACCGCCGCCCGTTCCTCCTCCGCAGCCGCCACGTCGCTTGCCGTTCAGGCTGCTAGCCGCCCTTGGTGCCACGGCTGTCATTGTCGGTGTTGTGGGATGGTGGTGGCAATTCTACTCTGTCCACAAGGACGACTATCAAGTGGGAGTGCGATTTTCGGGCATCGACAGCGGTGACATTCGGGAATTAAAGGGGCACCTCGCTGGCACAGGGTGGCGTGTCGTTCCATCGGCCGATGAGCACACCCCCGAGGCCCGCGGCCGCAACGAAGTCCGTTACGGCGACAGCAAGCGAGCTGCCGAACTGCTAGCGCAGCAAGTGACCCGGCTGGACCTCGGCGCCGAATCTGTGGTCGCGCGTGAAGCCCCCACATCGCGACCGAGCACGCTTGAGGTTTGGCTGAGCCGGCCGGAGCCGATTGTGGCTCCGCCGCCGATTTCTCCGCCGGCAACAGTGGTGCCAGATGGGCCATCGCAGCTGCGCGTCAACGTCGATCTCGATGCGTGGGGCTCACGCGCCCCCGACCAGGCATACTGCATGCAACGAAAGAACAGCGATGCAGCGCCTGGAAAATTCCTGATCCGATGCTTCAAGACTGAGGATACCTGCCGCGGCGTGCAGCGGACCGATTCCGGCGACAGGACACCCTGCGTTCCCACGAGCGGCCTCCACAAGTCACCGCTGTGGCAAGACCCCGGTCGCGGCGGCATCCAGGAATCTTGGTACAAGTATGCCGATCAGGAGTTTCCACCGCCGTTTCCGCAATTCGATGCCGCGGGGATCGAGCCGGCCCGATACAAGGTCACGATCTGGTTCGCGGGTTCGTTCGATCGCAACAAGGATATCATCCCGCTCAGCCAGAAGCTGCGCGCCGAGGGCTGGGATGCCCAGGTGCCGCGTCCCTCTGGGGGTGGAGACCGGATACGCGACGCTGTCGGCAAGCGCGAGGTGCGATATTCCGGCTCTGCGAATGAACCCGCTGCCAAGCTGTTGGCCAACACGGTTAACAAGCTCGGTGTGCTGTCGAGGCCAGTGAGTCCGGCGCCGAGCTCAGGAATCGAGCCGCGAGAGCTCCAGCTGTGGATCAGCCCTTCGCCTTGGGTGAGTGATCCGCCCGATGAGGCGTTCTGTTTTCAGGGCAAGAATAACAACAGGTTCATTGTCGTCTGCCATAAAGAACGTTGGCAATGTGACCGCAATAGGCAGGAGATTGGTGGCCCGTCGTCGCCGACGGTGTCAGTGCCCGACCCATGGTGGCAAGGAGGCGGAGGGCGCAAGACAATGTCGGACTGTGAAGAGAGCACCGGTCTACTCAATTCGAAGCTCTGGAAGAGCGCCAAACAAGTGAGCACCGATCCTCCTATCTGGTCGCAGTCCTCGGACCAGGAGTTTGCTTCGCCGTTCCCCGAGCTCGGTACGCGCTGATCTCGTTTGTGCGGAAACGCCGACGCGAAAGCATCGGTTATGGAGGTCGCGAGCCAGGGTGGGGTGAACTGTCTGAGTCAGCAAAACTCACCCCACCCCGCCGCCCTCGCTGACGTTCGGCGTCGACCCTCCCCCTCCAGGGGAGGGTAAAGCGAGTTCGCGGCGACCGATGCGGGCCATCTGCCCGCGCCCGCCCTTGAGACCCCAGCGAAATTGCTGTTTGATCGCTCCGTTAATGATGCGGCAACGTTGATACGGGAAACGTTGCGTCATGAGTGCCGTGTACCGAAGTCTCGCGGCCGCGTTCGCGGCCGTTGCGTTGCTCCTTCTCTCCATCCCCGCCACGCCCGGCGCCTTCGCGCGCGAGGTGGTGTCGTTCGGCGGCTACGCGCCCGGCACCGTCGTGGTGCGCACCGGCGAACGGCGGCTGTACTACGTGCTCGGCGGCGGCCAGGCGATCCGTTATCCGGTCGGCGTCGGTCGGGCCGGCCGGCAGTGGGCCGGCAGGTCGATCGTCGACGGCAAGTACATCCGCCCGGCCTGGGCACCGCCGCCCGACATCGTCCGCGATCACCCGCGAATGGCGCGCTATATCCCGAGCGGCTCGCCGAAGAATCCGATGGGCGCGGCGGCGCTGACATTGTCCGGCGGCGAATACGCCATCCACGGCACCAACAATCCGGCCTCGGTCGGCGGCTTCGTGTCGTACGGCTGCATCCGCATGTACAACGCCGACATCATGGATCTGTACAGCCGGGTCAGCGTCGGCACGCCGGTCGAGGTGACGCGGTAACAGGAATCAGAAGTCAGAAGTCAGAAGTCAGAAGTCAGAAGTCAGATTTCTGATCACTGATCACTGATTACTGATTACTGATTACTGATTACTGATCACTGACTCCTGGCCCGCACCAGCCTTCGCGGTGGCCGCCGCCGTAGGGGCGGGCCAGGCCGCTCTGCCGCATCGCCGCTGAGACGTCCGGGGTCCGGCCGGTCGAGGCGTCGGCCAGGACGCGCCCGCCGAACTTGTCGAAGGCGACATGCGCGATGCCGACCTCGCCCTGGTCGAGGATGGCGCGAAGCGCATCGCGCGCGGCCTCCGCCTTGCCGCGCTCCTCGGCGCAGCGCGCCTTCAGCTCCGGCGCGTCGATGCCGCGCAGCCGCACCCGCGTGGTGGTGAACAGCCCGGGCCACAGATGCACCCGCGCCTCGAAGGTGTCGCCGTCGATGACGCGGAGCACCTCGACCGGATTTCCAAGCCGCACCGGGCCGTGGTCCGGAATCGCCGGACTGCTCGCGATCGAGCCGGTCGGTGACGCGTCCGCCATCGCCGCGTCGGCCGGACCGCGCGCAGTGACGGGCCCGACGCTCAGACCGATCGCCAGCCCCAGGACAAATCCCGCGCCGGCCAGCCAAAGGCCGGCGGGGCCCCGGCTCGGGGATAAAAATCTTGGCCGAAGGAACATGATCCTAAAATAGTCGAGTCGTGACTGGCCCGCAAGCTCAATCTATGGAGGTAATTCCGAACCGATTCCCGTTTTAATAAATGCGCTCAGAAATCCGACGCGAGGCCTTTTTTCTCCCAGTCGCCATAACGGGTTGGCTCAGGCCCAGCGGGGCCGCCGATCTCGCCGGGCGGCTTCTTGGCGTCGCGGGCTGCACGAGCCCGGCGCTCGGCCGCCTCCGCCAGCGCCCGCTGCGCGGCCGGCGAAAGCCCGGGCTTCGCGGCTTCGGTTTTTCCGGACTTGGGCGTTCCGGAGCGATCGTCGGAGGCAGCCATCGGCTGCAACATGGCGCGGAGCGAACGCGGGTCAAGAGCGGCGACCTCACCCGCACCATCTTGCGGGCGCGCCGTTGTCGGCCCGGCGCTGGCAAGGCATGACAGGCCCATGCCCCCGCCGCGCCCCGCGCTCACCCCGGTTCCCGGTCTATCGACCCGGCGCGTCGCCGCCGACATCGTCGACGGCGTGCTGCGGCGGCGGCGCCCGCTGGAGGAGCAGCTCACCATCTCGAGCCTCGGCGCGTTGCCCGAGCGCGACCGCGCGCTGGCGCGCGCCATCGTCGGCATCACGCTGCGGCGGCTCGGCACGCTGCGCCACCTGCTGTCGACGTTGCTGGAGCGCGGCGTTCCGAAGGAGGCGCCGCAGCTCGAAGCCGTGCTGCTGACCGGCGCCGCGCAAATCCTGCTGCTCGAGGTGCCCGACCACGCCGCGGTCGATCTCGGGGTGCGGCTGTCGCGCGAGGAGCGCCACGCGGCGCGCTTCGCCGGGCTGGTCAACGCGGTGCTGCGGCGCTTGTCGCGCGAGGGCGCGGCGCTGTTGGCCGGGCTCGACGCCATCGCGCTCGACACGCCGGACTGGCTGATGCGGCGCTGGATCGCGCGCTACGGCAGCGATACCGCGCGCGCCATCGCGGCGGCGCATGCGCACGAGCCGGGGCTCGATGTTTCGGTCAAGGCCGACCCGGAAGGCTGGGCGCAGCGGCTCAACGGCCGGGCGCTCGACACCGGCTCGGTGCGCTTCGCCGCGGCCGGCCCGGTGTCGCAGCTTGGCGGCTTTGCCGAGGGCGAATGGTGGGTGCAGGACGCGGCCGCAGCGCTGCCGGCGCGGCTGCTCTGCCATGCTCTGGGCGACATGCGCGGGCGGGCGGTCGCCGACCTGGGAAAG
>JADMIO011411954.1_pt1 | contig 13623 bp, 11 predicted proteins | sample 8958161 | NCBI WGS metagenome assembly JADMIO01 (sample SAMN16585339, study PRJNA669376) | soil metagenome | isolation source: Crop rotation soil | place: USA: Cullars Rotation, Alabama | collected 2011 | reverse complement strand
CACTTATCACGGCCTCCAGGCAAAAATCCAGAAGCGGTTTTCCAACGGGCTGTACTTCCTGTCGTCGTACACCTTCTCGAAATCGATCGATAATCAGAGTAACGGCACGGACGATTCGGCCTCCAGCGGCCAGTACCCGCAGGATCCCCGAAATCCCGGGCTGGATCGAAGTCTCTCCAGCTTCGACCATGCCCATCGACTGGTGGGAAGCGCTGTTTGGGAAATACCATATGGCCGTGCCGGCCAGCCTGCATCCACCCTGTCTGCCTGGAGCCGCGCGATCTTCTCCGGATGGCAGTTAAGCGGCATCATCTCGGCGCAAACCGGATCGCCCTTCAGCGTCCTGATGCCGTGCGCGACGATCAATGCTCAGGGCAACGACTGCCGCCCCAATCGCGTTGCCAGCGGCGAACTTCCGGACGGACAGCGCTCCATCGCGAAATGGTTCGATATCGCCGCCTTCAAGACACCTTCTCCTGCCGCCTACGGCGATGCCGGCAGGAACATCCTTCGCGGACCTGGCAGCGCCAACGTCGACCTGGGATTGTCGCGCTCGTTTCGATGGGCCGGTACGGAGACCCGTCATTTTCAAATCCGGTCTGAGTTCTTCAACGCCCTGAACCACACCAACTTTGGTTTGCCGGTGCACTCGACCGATTCCCCTGCTCTCGGCACCATTACGGCGGCCGCGCCTGCGCGCGTGATTCAGGTCGGGGCCCGCTTGGAATTCTGAACATGGAATCTACATCGCTATCTGTCAAGGAGCGCCTGTCGGAAGGATTATCCAAGCAGCCGAAGTCTGTGGTGGTGCGATACCTGCTCCCCTTTATCGGAATCCTTTGCGCCCTCGCCCTGCAATTCACTCTGGCTCGAGTTTTGCCAAAGGGATACGACTTTCCCAATGCTCTGCTGTTCCTGGTCGCTATTTTCGTTACAGCCTGGTTTGGCGGGTATGGACCGGGAGCTCTCGGGTGCGTGCTTACGATGGTGGGAGTGCCGCTCGTGGCAGTCCCAGGGTTCCAGTTGGCGAAGCTGGATATAGGCCGCCTCGGACTGGTGATCGCGATTTCCTCGCTGATCAGCTGGGTGGCCCATGAGCAGCGCCGCAAGCGGGAGATTCTCCGGAAGGCAAACGAAGAATTGGACCAGCGCGTGCGCGCCAGAACCGAGGACCTGGCGCAGGCGGTGGCAACCCTCGAATCGGAAGTCGAGCAGCGCAAGATCACGGAGCAGCGGCTGCAGACCCAGCTGACACGCCTGAATCTTCTCGACCAGATAACGCGGGCGATTGCAGAACGGCTCGACCTGCGCAGCATCTTCCAGGTGGTAGTGCGAACGGTGGAAGACAGCCTGCCCGTGGATTTCGGGTGCGTCTGCCTGTACGATGCGGCTTCGGAAAGCCTTACGGTAACCTGCGTGGGCGCGCACAGCGAAGCAATCGCGATGGACCTCGCCATGACCCAGCAGGCGCGGGTGGAAATCGATCAGAACGGGCTTTCCCGCTGCGTCCGTGGCCAGTTGGTTTATGAGCCGGACCTGAATCTGCTCGACTTCCCTTTTCCCCGGCGCTTGTTAAAAGGCGGCCTTCAATCCGTGGTGGCCGCGCCGCTCCTGTTTGAAAGCAAGGTCTTCGGTGTTCTGATCGCGAGCCGCACGCAGGTCAACGGGTTCAGCAGCGGGGACTGCGAATTTCTAAGGCAGCTCAGCGAGCACGTTGCTCTGGCCGCCCACCAGGCCCAGGTGTACACTGCTCTGGAGCAGGCCTACCAGGATCTTCGTCAGACGCAGCAGACCGTGATGCAGCAGGAGCGCCTCCGCGCACTCGGCCAGATGGCCAGCGGCATCGCGCACGATATCAACAACGCCATTTCACCCGTGGCGCTGTATACGGAGTCCCTGCTTGAAACCGAACCCAATTTGAGCGCTCGGACCCGGGAATACCTGGAAACCACGCAGAGGTCGATCGAAGACGTAGCCCAAACCGTCGCCCGGATGCGCGAATTCTATCGTCAGCAGGAGCCGCAACTGGAACTGGCTTCCGTGGACTTAAGCCGGCTGGCTCAGCAGGTCCTGGATCTGACCCGCGTACGTTGGAGCGACATGCCGCAGCAGCGGGGAAAGATGATCCGCCTGAACACCGAGCTTTCGCCCCAGCTTCCGCCCGTTGCCGGCAGCGAGAGCGAAATCCGGGAAGCGCTCATCAACCTGGTTTTCAATGCCGTGGATGCCATGCCGGAAGGCGGAACCCTCACCCTGCGGACGAAGGTCGCACAGAGCACGGGAGGCTCGCCCGGATCGGGGCAGGTTCACCTGGAAGTAGCCGATACAGGCATCGGCATGGACGAAGCCACCCGGCGCCGGTGCTTGGAGCCGTTCTTCACCACTAAAGGCGAACGCGGGACCGGTCTCGGCCTGGCGATGGTCTACGGAATCGCGCAGCGCCATAACGCGGAAATCGATATTCAGAGCACGGCCGGGCAAGGCACCACCGTGCGCCTCGATTTTCCGGCATCCCTCACGGAGCTGAATCCGGCAAGTCCGGCCGAGGCGGCATCTTTGCCATTGCGCTTGCGACTTCTGGTAGTGGATGACGATCCTCTTCTCACCAAATCCCTGCGGGACATCCTCGAAGCCGACGGCCACCAGGTGATCACCGCCAGCGGCGGACAAGAGGGGATTGACGCCTTCCGCGCCGCCGAGCGCTCCGGCGAGCCGTTTGCCGCTGTAATCACCGATCTCGGCATGCCGTACGTCGATGGCCGTAAAGTCGCCAGCGCGGTCAAGGCGGCGGCGCCCCTGAAACCGGTAATCATGCTGACCGGCTGGGGGCAACGTCTGGTCGCCGAAGGCGACATCCCGCCGCATGTCGATCGCGTACTGAACAAGCCACCCAAGCTGCGCGACCTGCGCGGCGCTCTAAGCGAGCTGTTCCTGGCGCAGCGTTAAGCGAGGAAACCATGATGCCCGCGCCCTTGGCAAGACTCCTGATCGTGGACGATGAGGCCGCGCAAATGACGGCCCTCTGCAGAACTCTCGAGCCGGAAGGATATCAGACCGTAGGCTTTTCGTCCGCCCATCAGGCTTTGACCGCGCTGCACACCCAGTCTTTCGATCTGATCCTGACCGACATGACGATGCCCGAGATGGACGGGATCGCCATGCTGCGTACGGCGTTTGAGATCGATCCGAGCCTGGTTGGGATCGTAATGACCGGGCACGGCACTATCGGCACCGCCGTGGAAGCTCTGAAAGCTGGAGCGCTCGACTATATCCTCAAGCCCTTCAAACTCAGCGCGATCTTGCCGGTGCTGGCTCGTGCGCTCAGCGTTCGCCAGCTGCGCATGGAGAACATCGAACTGCGCGGCGCGGTCAGCATTTACGAGCTCAGCATGTCCATCGCATTCGCCGTCGACTGCGATACCGTGATTCAAAAAGTGCTGAATGCCGCGATGCAGCAAAACCCGAACGCCTCGGTTTCCATCCTGCTGCCTTCCGAGGATGCCTCCGAGCTGCGCATGGCTCTGGCCCGTGGCCAGAATGCGGACCACATCCGGACCCGGCGGCTGCCCATGAATCGCGACGTGCAGGAATGGATCGATCTTAGCCGCGGTTCCATCTCCAATGCGGACGAGCTGCTAAGCATCCAGTCGCCCTTCGCCCGGCAACTGCGGGAGCTGACCCAAGGCGTCTCGGTTCCGATGCTGGCGGGCGGAATCCTGGTCGGCATCCTGAATTTCGATCCGGGACACCCCGGCCAGCACATCACCACCGGGCAGATGAAGGCCCTCAACATCATCGCGAGCACGGCTGCTGCGGCCCTCGAAAGCACGCTGCTGCTGGAGCGTCTGCGGTCCGCCGAACAGCGTTACCGCCGGTTGGCGGAAAACGCTCCCGATATCGTATTTCGCTACGATCTCGCACCGCAGCCGCAATTCGCCTACCTGAATCCGGTGATTCATTCCGTTACCGGCTATTCTCCTGAAGAATTCTATGCGGATCCGGATCTGGCCGGCAAGATCGTGCACCCCGATGACCGCTCACTTCTCGCCGGCGTGCTCAGTGGAGGCGGCTCGGGCGGCGCAACCACCATGCGATGGATCCACAAGAACGGCAGTGTCGTGTGGATCGAGCAGCGCAGCTCCGTGATTCGAAACTCGAGCGGCCAGGCCGTGGCGGTCGAAGGCATTGCGCGCGACGTCTCCGAGCGCAGACAGCTCGAAGAGCAGCTGCGCCAGGCGCAGAAAATGGATGTGATCGGACGTTTGACCTCCGGAGTGGCGCACGATTTCAATAACCTCCTGACCGTCATCAACGGCTATTCCGATCTCTCGCTGCGCGAGATGTCACCCGGCGATCCGGTCCGGAGAAAAATCGACGAGGTGCGGAAAGCCGGCGATCAGGCGGCCGCCCTAACGCGCCAGCTGCTTGCTTTCGGCCGCAGGCAGGCCGGCCAGTCCAAAGTGATCGACGTGAATGCCGCCGTGAATGCCAACCTGAATATCCTGCGGCGAGTGATCGGCGAAGACATCCAGTTGGTCACTGTTCTCGATCCTGCGCTGCGCCGGATCAAAGCCGATGAAGGCCAAGTGGAACAGGTCCTCCTCAATCTGGCCGTGAATGCCCGCGACGCGATGTCCCGGGGCGGGACGCTGACCATTCAAACCATCGAAGGAGCGGCGAGTGAGGATATTCTGCTGACGGTCGGTGACACGGGATGCGGTATGGACGCGGCCACGCAGCTCCGTATCTTCGAGCCTTTCTTCACTACCAAAGCTTCAGGACGCGGAACGGGTTTGGGATTATCGATTGTTTCCGGCATCGTGAAGCAAAACGGCGGCAGGATGGAACTCGACAGTGCGCCTGGTCAAGGGACCACCTTCAGGATCTATTGGCCTGCGGTCCATTCGGCAGCGGCTGCAGCGGATGCCCGACCGGCGGCTGCACCCCGATCCGGCTCCGAGAACATCATGGTAGTGGAGGACGATGCCGCCGTGCGCGACTTCGTGCTCACCATCCTGGAGGATGCGGGCTATCGCGTTGTGACGGCGCGTCATGGGCACCATGCTCTCGAGATCGCCCAGCGTCAGGAGACGAACTTCGATCTGGTGGTGACGGACCTGGTGATGCCGCACATGAGCGGTCAGGAGCTGGTGGAGAAGCTCCGTTCCCGAAACCATCGAGTGCGGGTGCTTTACACCTCAGGCTATTCGGACGACGCAATCGCCCGGCATGGCGACTTTACTTCAGATTCTCCGTTTATTCGCAAGCCGTTCAGCCCGGAATCTTTCCTGCAGAAGGTTCGCGATACACTGGACCGCCCGCGTGACGCGAACACCGAGCCGGCGGGCGTCAGGGCATAGCGAAAACAAAAGACTCCCTCCCGTCCGTGAGGGCGAGAGGGAGTGCAATCAAGTGGAATCTTCAGACGGGATCAGCGCCAGGGCACTCTTTCGTGCGACCTGTTCATATGATCCTTACTACTCTGCTCCTGGTTCTTCTGGTTCCTGTCCTGCTGGACCGAACCGTCATTGGACCGTTTGGCAGTGTTCATCTGTTGATTCTGCTCGTCTTGCTTCTTTTGTGAAATCGGCTTCGTCGCTTTCATACCGAAGCTCCTTTCTCACTCAGTAGATACCCGCACGACCAAAAACATTGCGTGCAAGTAATGAATCGGCGAAAACCGGAAGAGCGCAGGATTCGAGGCTTGGGGCGGCTGGTGGGATTTGAACCCACGACATCCAGAACCACAATCTGGCGCTACTACCAACTGAGCTACAGCCGCCGCGTACTTTCTAGTGTAACCCGGCTTTCTTCCATAGCGCATCGACGCGTGCGCGAACCTCGTCCGGCATGCGGATCACATCCGGCCAGGGACGGGTGAATCCTTCCTCGGGCCACTTCCTGGTGGCATCGACGCCCATCTTCGATCCGTAGTTCGGAAGACGGCTGGAGTGGTCCAGCGAATCCACCGGGCCCAGAACGAACTGGATATCGCGCTCCGGATCGATATTGTTCAGCGCCTTCCACGCGACTTCGCTCGAATTCTGAACGTTCACGTCTTCATCCACTACCACGATGCACTTCGAAAACATTGCCTGGCCCAATCCCCAGATCGCATGCATCACCTTACGCGCGTGCCCCGGATAGGATTTGCGGATCGCCACAAGAATCAGGTTGTGAAAGATCCCTTCCGCGGGCATCGCGATGTCGCGGATCTCGGGAAGCTGCAGCCGCATTAAGGGCAGGAAAATCCGCTCGATGGCCTTGCCCATATAGAAGTCTTCCATGGGCGGCGGGCCGACGATGGTCGTCGCATACACCGGATTCTTGCGATGCGTGACGCAGGTAACATGGAAAACAGGATAGTCGTCGTCCAGCGAATAGAAGCCCGTGTGGTCGCCGAAGGGCCCCTCGCGGCGTAGCTCGCCCAGCTCCACGTAGCCCTCCAGAACGAATTCGCTATTGGCGGGAACCTCGAGGTCGGACGTCTCGCATTTGACCATCTCCACCGGCTTGCCCCGGAGGAAGCCGGCAATCATCATTTCGTCCAGATCCGGCGGCAGCGGAAGGATGGCCGAATACATGGTGGCCGGATCGGAGCCGATCGCGACCGCGATATCCATGCGCTTCCGATCCCCTGAGGCGCGCATGCGCCGGTAATGCTCCGCGCCCTGCTTGTGCGTCTGCCAGTGCATACCGGTGGTCTTGCCGTCGAACACCTGCAGCCGATAACACCCGCAGTTGCGCTTGCCGGTATCCGGATTGCGCGAGAACACCATCGGCAGGGTGATGAACCGCCCGGCATCCTGCGGCCAGCAGTGCAGCACCGGAAGATAACTCAGATCGAAATCTCCCTGCTTGCGGACCACTTCCTTGCACGCGCCGCTTGAAACGGTCTTGGGAAACACGGACGCCAGGTCGGCCAGTTTCGGCAGCATCTTCAGCTTCCCCATTAGTCCTTCCGGCTTCTGCATGGCCAGCAGCTCCGAGATACGGCCAGCGATATCCTCCACCGAGGACACTTCCAGGGCGATTTCCATCCGGCGCATACTGGCGAACGCATTGATCAGCACCGGGACTCCGGAGCCTTTGGGTTTCTCGAACAGCAGCGCGGGCCCGCCGGATTTCACGCTGCGATCCGCAAATTCCGTGATCTCCAAGTAGGGATCCACCTCAAACGGGATGCGCTTGAGCTCGCCGTGCTTTTCCAGGGCGCGGATGAACTCGCGCAAGTCGTCATAAGGCATGTTCCACTATTATGAAAGATTACATGCCGAATATGACAAACAGGACAGCTTTTGTTACGGGGGCAAGCCGGGGTATCGGCCGGGCGTGCGCCCAGGCTCTGAGCGACGCCGGGGCGCGGGTAATCCTGGCCGCGCGCGATGCGAAAAAGCTCGAAGAAGCCGCGATGCAAATCCCCCGGGCCACTTGCGTCACCGTTGACATGGCTTCGCCCGAATCCATCCAGGAAGCCTTTTCCAAGGCCGGCAAGATCGACATCCTGGTGAATAATGCCGGCATCACCAAAGACGGGCTGGCCATGCGCATGAAAAAAGACGACTGGGACGCCGTGCTGGCCACGAATCTCACCGGCGCGTTCCTGGCCATCCAGCAGGTGCTGCCCTCCATGCTCAAGGAGCGCTGGGGGCGGATCATCAACATCTCCTCCATTGTGGGTGAGACCGGAAATCCGGGCCAATCCAACTACGTCGCGTCGAAGGCAGGCCTGATCGGGCTGACGAAATCGCTCGCGCAGGAAATCGCCAGCCGGAACGTCACCGTCAATGCCGTGGCTCCCGGATTCATTGAAACGGATATGACGGCCGTGTTGTCGGATGACGTGAAGAGCACTCTGCTGGCGCACATTCCTCTCCGCCGCTTCGGCAAGGTGGAAGACGTGGCTGCTGCGATTCGGTTTCTGGCCAGCGAAGAGGCCGGATATATCACAGGGCACGTCCTGGACGTCAACGGCGGAATGTATATGTAGCCAGCGCACGCCGCACCTGATCCAGAACATCCGGCGCGTCTCCATCAATCACCATTCCCAGCGGCCTCCAGCGGGCGGCCATCCGCGGGCTCACAAATCCCCGGGCGATGCTGATCAGCGGGACTCCCGACGCCGAAGCAACGTGGCCTGCCGCGGAATCGTAACCCACGAACAATTTCGAGCGCCGGACCAGGGCCGCGAAGGGAGCAAACGCTCCGGCATGGGTTCGCATGCCGGGCAGAAGTGCACTCTCGACGCGTCCGCTCTCTTCCAGGCTGCCGCCTTTATCGACCAGCACCGACGCTCCCGTTTCGTTGACCACCCGAAATAGTTCACGCTCCTGCTCGTCATTCAGGCGCTTGCCTGCGTTTTCTCCCACACCCAGGCTCACTGTGATATCGGCGGAGGCATCCTTCGCATCAAGCGGCGAGATATATGGCCGCGCCTTCGGATCGCCGGTCCAGCGCGCCGCCAGATCGGGCAGGCGGTCGTTGCCCTCGTCACCGAATGACCGGCTATTGAAGAAGAAATATCGATCCTCCGGACAGACACGGATCAGGCCGAGCTGCGTGAGCCGCGAGTCCGGATCCATCACCGTGCCGTCATCCAGCCACAACTCCGCGGAGGCCCGCAGCCGATCCTGCAGAGAGCCGCCGCGCGCATATCCGGCTTCGCGATGCAGAATACGTGGATCCGACGCGAACAACTCATAGTTCTTGCGCGGCCCAACAAATACAATTTCCGCCGCCGGATATCGGCGCTTCGCTGCATCCAGCAGAACGCTGGTCACGGCCACATCGGCGCCGAGAGTGATCCTTGACAGCACGTAAATGCGATTCGCGGATACGGGCAGCGCACCCGCACTGCCGCTGCGAAGCCTGGGAATCAGCTCCGGCGCGACTCGTTCGATCACCTGGCGAAACAGGAGTTCGTACACCGTGCAGAGGCGCGGCTCGAATAGATCGCCCAGGCGCTCGACCACCACCGAGAGCAGCAGGCGGCCGTCATCTTCCGCAATCGCGCGATCCAGCAGGCCAGAGGACCAAGACTCTCCGCGCAGGCAGAGATCGAGCAGCTCGCTACAGGTACTTGCCAACCAGCAGCTCCAGCTTTTTGCGAGTGGCTTCGGGTATAGCTTTGCGGTCGGTAATCAGGGCGTGCGCCAGCGCCGATCCGCACTTGCAAATTCGCTCCGCAGGCATTGCGGTCACCGCTGCCTTCACCAGCCGGGCCGCATTTGCCGCGTTCTGCGTGAGATTGGCGATGATGTCGTTCACCGTCACAGCATCATGCTCGGGATGCCAGCAGTCGTAGTCCGTCACCATCGCGATGGTGGTATAGCACAGCTCGGCTTCCCGGGCGAGCTTAGCCTCCTGAAGATTGGTCATACCGATCACATCCATGCCCCAGGTTCGATACAGATTCGATTCCGCCAGGGTCGAAAACGCGGGACCTTCCATGCACAAGTAGGTGCCGCCCAGCTTCACGCGAACTCCCGCGTCCTGACCGGCCGCATACGCGATATCGGCCATCTGGGTACAGATAGGGTGCGCGAAACTGATGTGCGCGACTAAGCCTTCGCCAAAAAAAGTGGAAACCCGTCCACGTGTTCGGTCGACGAACTGGTAAGGAATCATGAAATCGAGCGGCTTGTGTTCCTCCTTAAGAGATCCCACTGCACTGAGCGAGAGAATCCGCTCGACGCCCAGTGATTTCATGCCCCAGATATTGGCGCGGAAATTCAATTCGGAAGGCGAAATCCTGTGTCCCCGGCCATGCCGCGCCAGGAACGCCACTTCCCTGCCTCCCAGTTCGCCGACAATATAGGCATCCGACGGCGCGCCCCAGGGCGTCTCGACGATTCGCTCTTCATGCCGCTCGAATCCCGGCATGGAGTACAATCCGCTGCCGCCGATAATTCCGATACTTGGCTTCATTCCTGTATGAGCTCCAATAGCACTCCGCCGGTGGAGGCGGGGTGAATAAATACGTAGAGGTGGCCTCCGGCGCCTGCGCGAGGCTCATTCAGCAAGCGCGCTCCCGAGGCTTTGAGACGTTCGACTGCGGCGCTCAGGTCCGGCACTGTCAAGGCTACGTGGTGCAGTCCTTCGCCGCGCTTCTCGATGAATTTCGCGATCACCGAGTCCGGATCCGAGGCTTCCAGCAACTCCAGCCGCGATTCTCCGGTTGGCAGCATAGCCGCGTGCACTTTTTCAGCCGGCACCGTCTCGCGCAGTGAAACCGTCAGACCCAGCTGATCGCGATAGAACTGTAACGCCTGATCGATGGAGCGGACCGCGATCCCCAGATGATCGATTTTAGCCACCGCGTTTGAGCCAGTCCTGAAGGATCGAATACGGATCGCTGTGGTGCGCCGCAACCTCGCGCCCCGCCGCCAGAAACATTTCCGCGGGAAACTTGTCCAGCATCCGGTCGCGCAGCATTTCGTGCAGGCGGGCCGCCCAGATTTGCGCCGCCCGTTCGGGATTTCGGCCGTGGGATTCCGCCCGCCGGGCAGCGGCCAGCAGGTCCGCGATGCCCTTGCCCTCGGACGCCACCGTGTTGACGATTTCCACCTCCGGGCCATGCGCGAGCCCCATGGCAGCCTGGATTTCGCGCTGCAGCTTATCGGCGCCCGGGAGATCGGATTTGTTGATGACGAACACTTGAGCGATTTCCATGATACCCGCTTTGAGCGTTTGGACATCATCGCCCGCGCCCGGCGTCAGCACCACCAGGGTGACGTGCGCCAGGCGCGCGATTTCCACTTCGTCCTGGCCGACGCCCACGGTCTCGACCAGCACCACGTCGCGCCCCGCGGCATCCAGCAGCATGGTCATTTCCGTGGTGGCCCGTGCCAGGCCGCCCAGCCAGCCGCGCGTGGCCATGGAGCGGATGAAGACGCCCGGATCTGCATGATGCGCCTGCATCCGGATGCGATCGCCCAGCACCGCCCCGCCGGAATACGGACTGCTGGGATCCACCGCGATCACTCCGACCGTCCTGCCTTCCGCGCGAAGCAGGCGTGCGACCTGATCGCAGAGCGTGCTCTTTCCCGCGCCAGGAGGTCCAGTCACACCGACAACCAGAGCCCGGCCGGTGCGCGGGAAAAGCTCACGCAGTAGAGGTTCCGCTTCGGGACCGCGGTTCTCGATCCAGGTAGCAGCGCGAGCCAGGGCGCGCAGGTCGCCGTCGACGATCTTCTGCGCCGCTTCAGTCATCCATCAGCTCTTGAGCAGCTGCCGCGCAATCACCAGCCGCTGGATCTCACTGGTTCCCTCGCCGATGGTGCACAGCTTCGCGTCGCGGTAAAACTTCTCCACCGGATAGTCTTTGATGAACCCGTATCCGCCGTGAATCTGAACCGCTTCGTTAGCCACGCGCACCGCAACTTCGGAGGAGTACAGCTTGGCCATCGAAGACTCTTTGTTCACCGGGGCGCCCGAATCCTTTAGCCAGGCCGCCCGCAGCGTCAGCAGCCGCGCCGCGTCGATCTCGGTGGCCATGTCGGCCAGCTTGTTCTGGATCGCCTGAAATTCGGAAATGAACCGGCCGAACTGCTTGCGCTGTTTGGAATACCGGAGCGACGCCTCGTAAGCTCCCTGCGCGACGCCCACGCTCAAAGACGCGATCGAGATCCGGCCGCCGTCCAGCACCCGCAGGCTATCGATAAATCCTTCGCCCGGGCGGCCCACCAGATTTCCGGCCGGCACGCGGCAATCGGTAAAGATCAGCTCCCCGGTAGGAGAACAGCGCATGCCCAATTTGTTTTCTTTTTTTCCGGGGCGGAATCCCGGCGTGCCTTTCTCCACCAGGATTGCCGAGATGCCATGGCTCGCGTGCGCACGATCGGTCATCGCCATCACCACGATCACATCGGCGATATGCGCATTGGTGATAAATGTCTTGCTGCCGTTCAGCACCCAGGAATCGCCCTGGCGGGTGGCAGCGGTCCGCGTTCCACCGGCGTCCGAGCCGGACTCGGGCTCGGTGAGCGCCCAGGCGCCGATCATTTCTCCGGATGCCAGCTTGGGGATGTACTGCTTGCGCTGCGCATCATCCCCTGCCAGATAGATATGGTTGGCACAGAGCGAAATGTGCGCCGCGATGCTCAACGCGATAGAGGGATCCACGCGGGCAAGTTCTTCCACCAGGATCGAGTAGTCCACATAGCTGTAGCCCGAGCCGCCCAGTTCCTCCGGGAACACCGCGCCCAACACCCCCAGGTCGCCCAGCTTGCGGAAAATCTCCACCGGGAAATGCTCGGACTCATCCCACTCCATCACGTGGGGCAGCATCTCGGCTTCGGCGAAAGCGCGGATAGTCTTGCGAAGCTGTTGGTGTTCTTCGGTAAATCCGAAATCCATGTCGGCGGGCGCCCGGGACGAGTCTAAACGATCTCCTCGCGCTGCGGATCCCAGCGCACCGTGCGGCCTTCGCGGTAGCTGTCAATCGCCATGCGGCAGGCGATCGCCACGCGATAACCCAGCTCGAAGGGGCAGTTCGGCTCGCCTCCCAGGCGGATGCAATCCAGGAAATTCTGCAAGTGCGCGTGCGGAACGTGCGCCGAGCGGCCCACCATTTCCTGCAGATCAGGCCGGTTCACCTTTTGCGGCACATAGCGGACCTGGCTCGCCCGGGTAATCGATCCATGGGTGCCCAGCACGTCTTCGGTCACGCCCAGCTGATTGTTTCCAAGGCCCGAAACCCAGCTCACCAGAATTTCTTCTGGCTGCTGCAGGGTCACGCTGACGGTATCCGGAACCTGCCGGCCGTCTTTCCACAGATACACGCCGCCTTTCATGGTGGCCGATTGCGGAATATCCAGATTCAGTGTGCCGTACCAGAAGCACAGCTGCTGGCTCATGTGTTCGAATACGCTGCCGCCCGAATAATCCCAGAAATAGCGCCAATGCACGAAGCGATTCGGATCGAACCCCTGCGCCGGCGCATCGCCCAGGAACGCCTGCCAATCGACATTGTCGGCGTTCACATCCGGCGTCAGCAGAGCCGGCCGGGCCCACTGCGGTTTGTTGGCCGGCGTGTTGCGATGCATCTGCATGGCGATCGCCGTGATCTTTCCGATGCGATCCGGACGCGCAAGAAACTGGCGCACGTCGGCCACATGTCCCGTGGAGCAGGCCTGATGGCCGATCTGGACTACATGACGCCGCCGGTCGTCATCGAAGACCGCGCGCATCTGCTTGGCTTGCGGAACGCTCAGGGCCATGGCCTTTTCGAGGTACACGTGCTTGCCCGCTGCCATCGCGTCGCAGAACTGCCGGGCATGCAGATGCTGGGGAGTCGCGATGATCACCGCATCCACAGCCGGGTCGTCCAGCAGACTCCGGTAGTCTTTGTGCGTGACGGCGGAGGGCGCAAGTCCCGCGGCAGTCTCCAGCCGCCGGGAATATACGTCGGCGAAGCCCACGATTTCCGTGTTGGCGCATGCCCGGGCATGATTTACCAGCTCCATGCCGCGATCGCCCGCTCCGATAATCCCCAGCCGGACGCGCTCATTCGCCCCCAGAACCCGGGCCGGACCAGCGGCCAGCGTACCGGCCAGGCCGTAGGCCACTCATTCTTTTTCGCAGACTGATTTACTTATAGGATTAAGAATTGTATGAGAAGCG
>JADMIO011614276.1_pt1 | contig 13625 bp, 15 predicted proteins | sample 8958161 | NCBI WGS metagenome assembly JADMIO01 (sample SAMN16585339, study PRJNA669376) | soil metagenome | isolation source: Crop rotation soil | place: USA: Cullars Rotation, Alabama | collected 2011 | reverse complement strand
TTCGTTTGCTGGGTAGCGGCTTCCCCGCGCGACCTGCCGTTCCTTGAGCCCTTGGCGAAATTGTGCGAGAAACCACTGCGGCACATCGCTTGATTTACAGCGCGCCATGGCTCACACGAATTCGTTTCGCGATCTGAAGGTTTGGGAAGAAGCGATGTTGCTCGTCGAGGATGTTTATCGCACGTCGCTAGGTTTTCCTTCGGACGAACGATTTGGGCTGACGGCGCAGCTCAGACGAGCTGCCGTCTCGATTCCATCAAACATCGGGGAAGGTTGGCGTAGAAAGCGGCGCAAGGCATATCTGAATCATCTTGATATCGCGCTGGGATCGCAGGGCGAAGTGGACGTGCAGTTGGAGCTCGCACGCCGCCTGTCGTATACGACGGCGGACGACTATCAGAAGATCGTGCAGCGGATCGATCGAGTTGGACGGATGTTAAACGGATTGATTGCGTCGCTTCAGCCGACCGCTGGCGATGGGAGCTGATCGAAGAACCCGGAACCGTGAACTGGCACCACCGGCCCACTATCCCACCACCCACTACCCGCTCCCCACCACCTAGGGCTTGAACAGTTCCGCCGACGGCGCCTCGGCCAAGCACGCGGCATTGTCCGTCGTCTCGTCCGGCACGGGCAGCCCGTCGAGATACCGCTCCGCATCGATCGCTGCCATACAGCCCGAGCCAGCCGCGGTGATCGCCTGGCGGTAGATGTGATCCTGCACGTCGCCCGCGGCGAAGACGCCAGGGCAGCTCGTCTTCGAGCCGTGGTGCGTGACGATGTAGCCGGCTTCGTCGAGCTCGATCTGGCCGCGGACCAGCGCGGTGTTCGGCGTGTGGCCGATCGCAATGAATACGCCGTCGAGCGGCACCTGCGAGATCCTGCCGGTCTTCAGGTTGCGCACGTCGATGCCGGTGACTTCGCCCTTCTCCACGTCGTTGACCTCGGCCACTTCCGAGTCCCAGATGAACTCGATCTTCGGGTTGGCGAACGCCTTGTCCTGCATGATCTTCGACGCGCGCAGCGTGTCGCGGCGATGGATGACGGTGACCTTCGAGGCGAAGCGCGTGAGATAGATCGCTTCTTCCATCGCGGAGTCGCCGCCGCCGACCACCGCGATCGGCTTGCCGCGGAAGAAATACCCGTCACACGTCGCGCACGTCGACACGCCGTGGCCGGACAGCTTGCGGTCGCAGCCGATCTCGAGCCAGCGCGCGGATGCGCCGGTCGCGATGATGAGCGCATCGGTCGTCGTCGACTTGCCGCCTTCGAACGTCAGCGCGAACGGGCGGTTGCGCAGATCGACGCGCTGCACGTTGCCCTGCACGATCTCGGTGCCGAAACGTTCCGCCTGCGCGCGCATCTCCGTCATCAGGTCGGGGCCCATGATCCCCTCCCTGAACCCGGGCCAGTTCTCCACCATCGTCGTCAGCATCAGCTGGCCGCCGGCCTCGATGCCTTCGATGAGCAGCGGCTTCATGTTGGCGCGCGCGGTGTAGAGGGCGGCGGTGAGCCCGGCGGGCCCGGAGCCGATGATGATGACTTTGCGATCGGCCATGTCGATTCGATCAGGCGGCGAGATGCTGGTCGAGCTTTCTGGTGATCTCTTCCTTGGGCACGAGGCCGACGATCTGGTCGGCGAGCTCGCCGTTCTTGAAAATGAGGAGCGTCGGGATGCCGCGAATCATGAAGCGGCCCGGCACGTTCGGGTTGTCATCGACGTTCATCTTCGCGACCGCGACGCGGCCGTCGTATTCAGTGGCGATCGCATCCACGGTCGGCGCAAGGCGCCGGCAGGGGCCGCACCAATCGGCCCAGAAATCGACGAGCGTCACGCCGTTCTTGATCTCGCTGTCGAAGTTGCTGTCGGTAAACGTCTTGACCTTCTCTGAAGCCATGCTCAGTCTCCTGGCCGACCTGAAGGTCGGCCTCTACGTGCCGTACCGGCCTGAAGGCCGGCCTCTATGTGCTGCGTGCCAGGGCCCGCTCATATACTTTGACGTACTGACGGGCTGAAGCGTCCCAGGAAAAATCCTGGCGCATCCCCGCGAGCTGGATCCGCCGCCAGGTCGGGCGATCCTGGTAAATACCGAGCGCCCATTGCAGCGTGTTCAGCAGCGCCTGCGCCGAATAGTCGTCAAAGCTGAACCCCGTTCCCTCGCCCGTACGCGGGTTGAAGTTCTGCACCGTATCGGCCAGACCGCCGACCGCACGCACCAGCGGGACCGTTCCGTAGCGCATGCTGTACATCTGATTCAAGCCGCTCGGCTCGAACCGCGACGGCATGAGGAACAGATCAGCGCCGGCCTCGATCAGGTGCGCACGCGCCTCGTCAAAGCCGATCTTCGCGCCAATGCGATCTCGATGCCGTGCGGCCAGTCCCAGCCACAAATCCTCGTATCGACGCTCGCCGTTGCCGAGCAGTACGAACGACGCGTCGAGCGCGGTGAGCTGATCCGCGATGTCCGCGATGAGGTCGAACCCCTTCTGATCGACCATCCGCGAGATCATCCCGACGAGCGGCCGCGCCATCGCGCCCTCGTCTGCGGGCAGCCCGCAGGCCTCGAGCAGCGCCCGCTTCGCCGCGCGCTTGCCGCCGAGGCTCTCCGCGTCGTACGGCTCTGGGATGTGGGGATCGCGCGATGGATCCCACTGATCGTAGTCGATCCCGTTGAGGATGCCGACGACATCGTCCGACCGGTAGCGGAGGATGCCGTCGAAGCCGAATCCGTACTCCGGCGATTGAATTTCGCGCGCGTAACGCGGACTCACGGTCGTGATCATGCGGCTGAACATCAAGCCGCTTTTCAGATAGCTGATTCGTCCCCAGTATTCCAGCGCGTCGATGCGCATCAGGTCCCAGGCGAAGCCAAGCCGTGGCAGCCAGCTCGCGTCGAACACGCCCTGATACGCGAGGTTGTGAATCGTGAAGACGGCGGGCGTGCCGGCCATTCGCGCGGGCGCCCGTCCCGTGCGCAGCAGCATCGGCACGAGGCCCGCCTGCCAGTCGTGACCGTGAACGATGTCGAAGCGGTCGGAGGTCGATGCGGCCCATTCGAGCGCTGCCTGCGCGAGAAAGGCGAAGCGTTCGGGGTTATCCGCGTAATCCTGCCCCGCGGTGCCGTACAGAAAATCGCGATCGAAGTAGGCCGGCTGATGGATGAAAATCATCCGCACGCGCTCGCGCGCCGCGATCCAGATGCCTGCCTCCGACACCTGGCCGCCAAGGCGCACCGTCACCGCCCCGGATTCCTCGCCGTCGAGAATGCCGCGGTATCGCGGCATGACGACGTCCACGTCGTGCCCGAGCCGCGACAGCGCCAGCGGCAAAGCCCCGATCACGTCGGCCAGACCGCCCGTTTTCGCGAACGGCACAGCTTCCGACGCGACCGTAAGGATTCTCATCGAGCCTAGTATGATCTGAAGATGAGCGAACAGGGGCGTCCCCAACGCCCGCCGCGGTCCGAAACGCGGGAAGTCGTGGAACTTCGCGCCATCGGCAAGACACATCCGGAGCTGGCCGAAGCCGTCGAAATGCACATCGAGCTGCTCGAGCTCCAGCGTCGAATTCAAGGGCGCGTGCCCTTACCGTGGTTTGAGCTGAGCGAGGACATCCTCCGCAGCCACAACACTACCGGCGCGTCGCTGCTTCGTTTCGAAGACATCAAGATCGAGATGAGCGATCTGCGGCTGCTCGTGCGCCAGATCGCCGACGTGCTCCGCCGGCACGCCGCGCTCGAAGAGACCGACTATCAGCGCATCCAGGCGATTGGCCGCGGGTCGGACCTGCTCGCGGTCGCGGAGCGGTGGTATCGCTCGGGCGCACGTCACCATTCCGTTGCCGCGATCGGTCTTGGACACCACGACATGGCTGCTGCACAGGAAGGCGGCGACGAAGCACTCGACCAGGTGCTCGCGCTGGCGTTGCGGCCGTGGCTGACGCGCTGCGCCGAGGTGCTGCAGCAGCGATCCGAGCTCGCGCTCTGGACGCATTCTCACTGCGCGCTGTGTGGATGGGAGCCGGATTTCGCGGTGATTACTCCCGCGGCCGAGCGGCACCTGATCTGCGGCCGCTGCGCGCTGCGGTGGAAGTTCGAGCCGCTGACGTGTCCCTACTGCGGCAACAACGACCGCGCGCGCATCACGTCGTTTGCCACACCCGACGGCCAGTACCGCGTCTACGCCTGCGATCAGTGCCACCGGTATCTGAAGGCATACGACGGCCGGCGCGCGACGCGTCCGGTGATGCCCGTGGTGGACGGGGTCGCGACGTTACCGCTCGACGCCTACGCGATGCAGAGGGGTTACTCGTAACAAATCCCAAATCCCAAATCCCAAGATCCAAATCCCAACAGTGGTGTTGGGATTTGGGATTTGAGATTTGGGTTTTGGCGCTTTTAGTTCGAAGCCGGCAGCACGGCGGGTGTCTGCGTGCTGCTCTGCGTCGGCGTCGTCACGACGGGCGTGAACCAGTCGTTGGTTTTCGTCGACACCCAGTTGAACAGGTGGCGCACTTCCCAGAACCGTCCGGGGTTCGACTTCGCGCCGAGCACGACGACCGCAACCTCCGGTCCGCCCTGCGGCAGACGAAGCAGCGTGGCCAGGCAATAGCCCGCTTTGCTGATGAAGCCGGTCTTGCCCGCCTGCACGTCCACGTCGCCCTTCATGACGAGCTGATTCGTGCTGTGGATCGTGATCTGGTGACGGCCCGCGTTCACCGTGTAGTACGGCGTCCGCATGATGCTGGCGATGCGGTCGTCGCCCGAGACGTAGGTGATCAGCCGCGCCAGATCGTAGGCAGACGACTCGTTGTCGGCCAGCAGGCCTGACGGATCCGCGTACGACGTGCTCGTCAGTCCGAGCTCCTGCGCCTTGGTGTTCATGCGCGCGATGAAGCCCTCGTAACCCTGCGGCGAGACGCGAGCGAGCACGCGCGCGGCCGCATTGTCGGATCCGATGAGCAGCAGGTGCAGCAGGTCCCCCGTCGTCAACGTGTATCCGGCGCGCAGATACGTGGTGGACGCGTTGCGCACATCGCCACGCTCGACGACGACTTCGCGGGTCAAATCTGGCGAGTTCTCGAGGAAGACAACGGCGGTCATCACCTTGGTGATGCTGGCAATCGAGCGGCGGCTGTTGCCGTTGCTCTCCCAGAGCACCTTGCCGTTTTCCGGGTTGTAGATGATGGCGGCTTCGGCGCGGACGTCGGGCACCACGTTGCCGTTGTCGTCGAACTTGAAGCGCGGCTCAATGGCTTCGCGCAGGGCCGCTGCCTGCTGCGCCGCTCGCGAACGCGCGGCGGTGACGCGGCGGCTGGTCGAGGACGACCTCTTCGCCGCTACCGCTGTGGTCGCTTTCCGTACGGCCGGCCGCTTCGCCGTCGTGCCGGTCTTTTTAGTGGTTGAGCTGTTCGTCGCTGCGCTCGAGTGCGCAGGAGCGCTCATGGCGGCAAATGCCACCAGGAAACAGAACAGGCGTGTGGCCGCAGCAAACCGTCTTCGGATCACGGGCAAACCTTTGTGTCCCAGGTTGTTACGGATTGTTTCGGCATTGTAGCAGACAATCTGTAGAGCGCAAGACAGTTCTGGCGGAAACTGATGTGCCCAACTGTGGCAGTCGCGTTCTCTTTCCAATCACCTCTGCCGCCCACGCGCTCGGCCGTTCCAAGAAAGGTGCCATGACCACGAGCCTTTCCGACACTGAATACGCCGTCCTGCGGCAGACGATTGCCGCGCGCGGCACCGCGAGGATGGTGCTCTTCGCGGTGACGATGCTGGCGTGGGCGACGCTCGCGCTCATCGTCATGACGTTCGCCGACGCGCCGGTGGCGTCGCTCTATCCGCTCGCCGTGCTGGTCGGCGGCTTCGAGGCGATTCACGCGCTGCATGTCGGCGTCGAACGCATCGGCCGCTACCTGCAGGTCTATTACGAACACGCCGAGAGCGGTCCGCAGTGGGAGACGACCGCCATGAAGGTCGGACCGGCGCTGCCCGGCGGCGGAATCGATCCGCTCTTCACGATGGTCTTCGCGAGCGCGACTTTTATCAACGCGATTCCCGCACTGGCGCTGCAGCAGCCACAGCCGACGATGACCGAGATGGGTGTCATCGGCGTGCTGCACGTGGCGATGGTGATCAGAATTGTGCGCGCGCGCGGCGCGGCCGCCCGGCAGCGCGCGGTCGAACTCGAATCATTCCGCGCGCTGAAGGGAGAAATCCCGAATCCCAAATCCCAAAATCCAAATCCCAACTACTGACAGCCTTTTGGGAGTTGGAAGTTGGATATTGGGAGTTGATTGGGAGTTTCCATTTGGGATTTGGGATTTGGATCTTGGGATTTGGGATTTTGGAGTGATCAATCTTCGTGACACGGAAGTCACGCGATAGCACACAGGGCCCGATGTTCGAGACGAAGGTGTGCGCGGCACGCGGCAGGGATTTTCGAAGGTTTCCATCGATCGCTATCCGCCGTGAAGCGCACCGCACACCTGCACCTCATCAGGCACATTGCTTGCACCTCTTCTCTTACGGAGGTTTCGAGCCATGAGTCTGGTGCGGCTCCTGGGGTTCCGGACGCTTACATGCGGGTGCGTCATCGGTCGGTATCGCGAACTCGCGACCAATCGCGAACTGACCTACATCGAAGAAAAAGGCCAGGCCTGCCAGATGTATGGCCATCGCCGGAATCACACGATTGCCACGGACCGCGCGGCGATCGCTCCCGAGCCTCTGAGCATTCGCGCGTCCTAGCCGGCTAGTGGCTTGTCCTGAGTGGTTGGTGGTTAACTACCAACCACCGACTCTCAGCCACCAGCCAGCATGATTCGATTCCCCCAGCCACACACCACCCTCAAACTGCGCGGCGCAACACTCCGTTTCTATCTCGGCGACTCCCTCGACATCCTTCCACGCTTCCAGGCCGGCTCGATTGACACCATCGTCACGTCGCCGCCCTACAACCTCGGGATCCGCTATCGCAGCTACGACGACACCATGCCGCGTGCACAATATCTGCAGTGGACCGGCGAATGGGTGCAGCTGGCGGCACGAACGCTGGCCGAGGACGGTTCCCTTTTTCTCAACGTCGGCGGCAAGCCGACGGATCCGTGGACGGCGCTCGACGTCGCCCAGGCGGCGCGGCCGCACCTGAAGCTGCAGAACACGATTCACTGGATCAAATCGATCGCCATTGAAAAGGCGCTGGCCGGGGCGCGCGCGGGGCTGGAAGACGACCTGGCCGTCGGTCACTACAAGCCGATTAACAGCGCGCGCTTCCTGCACGACTGCCACGAGTTCGTCTTCCACTTCACGCCAACGGGCGACACGCCGCTCCGCCGCCAGGCGATCGGTGTCCGCTACCAGGACAAATCGAACGTCGCGCGCTGGCGGGCGGCGGCCGACGACCTGCGCTGCCGCGGCAACACCTGGTTCATCCCCTACGACACGATTCAGAGCCGCGACAAGGAGCGGCCACACCCGGCGACGTTTCCGCCGCGCCTCCCCGAGATGTGCCTGCGGCTGCACGGCGTGGATCGCATCAGAACCGTGGCGGATCCGTTCCTCGGCCTCGGATCGACCGCCATCGCCTGCGCGCAGCTCGGGCTGAACTTCGCCGGCATCGAGATGGACGAGGGGTATCTGAAAGAAGCGATCGAGAGGGTGCGAGCGCTTTAACTCATCGATCCTGTTGTGTCGATGCATATCGGTTATATAAGCTTCCGTAGTAGCGGACCTTGAGGTCTGCCTCTACGTCGTGGATCTGCGACAACTCGAAATCATCCGCGCGATAGCGGACACCGGCTCGTTCACCGCCGCGGGCGAAAAGCTTCACGTCTCGCAGTCTGCCATCAGCCGTCAGATTCTCCTGCTCGAGGAAGAGCTTGGCGAGACGGTCTTTCATCGCATCGGACGGCGTATCCGCATCACGCCGGCCGGCGAAGCGCTGCTGCAACTGAGCCATCGCGTCTTTCAGGATCTGCAGGAAACGGTCACCGCGATCAGCGAGAAGCAGGAGTCGCTGCGCGGCGCGCTGCGGCTGGTTGGCGGCATGACGGTCTGCCTCTACGTGTTCCCGACCCTGCTCTCCGAGGTGCGACGCGTTCACCCGAATCTCGATCTGAAGGTGACGGTGGGCAGCACCGAGCGCTCGCTGGCCATGCTGCGCTCGGGCGCCGGCGATCTCGGCCTGCTGACGCTGCCGATCGACGCGAGCGACATGGTCTCGGTTCCGGTGCTCGAAGAGGAGCTGCTCGTCGCGACCTACCCGAACCACCCGCTCGCCATGAAGCGGCGGATCGCGCCCGCCGACCTCACCAGACAGCCGTTCATTCTCTTCGAAACGGGATCGATCACCCGGCGCCTGGTCGACGAGTTCTTCGCGCGCGAGCGCATCGAGGCGGAGATCGTCATGGAGACCGAGAACGTCGAGATCATCAAGGCGATGGTCCGCAGCGGTCTCGGCATCAGCGTCGTGCCCTGGCAGGCGGTCGCCGGTGACGTGCGCGCCAAGCAGCTTTTTGTCAGCCGGATCGCGGGCCATTCGCTCGTCCGGCAATTCGGGTGGCTGTATCCGAAGATGACGCGGCTGCCGCGATCGGTCGCGGAAACGCTCCGCGTCTTTGAAACCGTCCGCCCGCGCCTGGTCGACGCCGCGCAGGCGCCGAGGAATCTATGAGAGAATCCGCCTGAAATGGACCATCAGCTCCACGTCTCGGACACCCTCGAACGCGTCATTCATATTCCGTTGTCGGAAGCCGAGTGGCAGGCTTTCCTGGCGAGTACGCCAAAGCCCGTGGACTGGCTGCGGGAAAGGATTCGGGAAGCGATTCAGAAATCCCAAATCCCAAATCCCAAAACCCAAATCCCAACTGCCTGAGTCGGGTCGTTCGGGATTTGGGATTTGGACCTCGGGATTCGGGATTTATTTCTTCGACGCCGTCGTATCCGTGGGCGTCGGCCGCAGCGAGTAGGACGTCCGCGACCACACCTTCACGCCGTCGCGCTTGGTGACGACCTCGATGCGCCGCGTACGGCGCAGCGGATCGGGGTTGCTCGAGTAGAACCCCAGCACGTAGTAATCGCTCGTCTCGGCGTCGATCCGCTTGAGCGCCTTGTCGAAGTCGTTCTGGTTGACGACGGCGAAGCCGCCGGTGAGGTCGGCAATCGTGCGCAGGCTGTCGACCGTCTTCGACACGTAGGTTTCCCACTCGACCGGGTCGACGTTCTCGCCGATGTCGCCGCCCGCGACGAGACCGCGCGGGTCGATCGTGTAGAGCGTCGCGTTCGCGCGGTTGGCCGCGCGTGTCACGTCCGCCATGTCGCGCACCAGCTCCGCGTCGGCGAACTGCGAACCCTGCGGCTGCAGGTTGGGATCGACGCGTCCGTTGGAGCTGACGCAGTTGCTCTGACCGCTGCTGTCGCCGCCCGAGTCGTCACACGGCCCGAGCTGTTCCTTCAGGCGTGACTTCTCGAACGGATTGAAGTCGTAGCCGCTGCTCACCCAGATCACCGCCTTGCGCCGGTTGTGCAGCTTCTCGAGGTTCGACATCAGCTGGTTCGCGGTCGTGAACGCGACGTGCGCCCGGTAGCGGAGTTCAACGGGACCGTCCGCGCCTTCCTGACCCTTGATGATCTCGGTCGGCTTCAGCCCGTTGCCGCTGATGCGATTGATCGCATCGTCGAGCAGCGCGCGATCGTAGGTGAGGTCGATCGAGATCGACGAGGTGCCGGTGCTGACCATGCCCCACATGTCGCCGTCGTGGATCAGGTTCTTCAGCATCTTGCGGAAGATCTCGCGGATGCGCGGCGTCTGCTGGAAGTCCATGTGCAGGTCGTCGACAAACAGCAGGAAGACGCGGCCGGCGGCGTCGTTGGTCGGACGCGCCACGGGAAGAATGATGCCTTCCTGCACGGGCGCGGGCGGCGGCGCCAGCGTGTTGTAGGCGCGGCCGCCGTGGATCAGCACCATCGAGGCGAGCTCCTGCTTCACGCCGTCCTCGAGGATGTCGAAGTCGGTCGGCTTCAGATCCGCGATGAACTGATCGTTTTTCGAGTCGCGCACGATCACGTCGGTCGTGACGAGATCGACGGCGGAACGGAAGGTCGGCGTCTGCTGCTGCTGCGCGGCAGCCTGTCCCTGGCGCTGCTGCGCATTCTGCTGCTGCTGTGCAGCGGGCGCCTCGACAATGGCAAGCGCAAAGGCCCCAGCCAGCAAGAACTTAGCGGTGTTTCGCATGGCCGCAATTATAAGATAACCCCGATGAAACTCGCGATCGGGTCGGATCATGCCGGTTTTTCTTATAAGGAGGCCCTCAAAACGATGCTCGTGGGCGCCGGCCACACCGTTCACGACTTCGGCACCGATTCAGAGGCGCCGGTCGACTACCCCGACTTCATCCGCCCGGTAGCTCAGGCGGTCGCCCGCGGCGAATTCGAGCGCGGTATCGTCCTCGGCGGTTCCGGCAATGGTGAAGCGATGGTCGCCAACCGCATCTGTGGCATCCGCTGCGGCGTCTGCTGGAGCGAGCAGGTCGCCGTCTGGAACCGATCGCACAACGACGCCAACATGATCTCGCTCGGCCAGCGCACCATCACCGAAGCGCAGGCACTCGCCATCGTCCGCGTGTGGCTGGCGACGCCGTTTGAAGGCGGACGGCACATCGGCCGCGTCCGCAAGATCGACGAAGGATGCAAGTGAAGCCATGCAGATAGGCCTGGTCGGGCTTGGTCGAATGGGCGGCAACATGACGCGCCGGCTGCTCGACGGCGGTCATCAGGTCGTCGTGTGGGACCGCAACGCCGATACGGTGAAAGCACTGGCGGCTGGCGGCGCGATTGGCGCGGCATCGCTCGACGAGTTCGTGTCGCGGCTGACGGCACCGCGTGCGGTGTGGCTGATGGTCCCGGCGGGTGATCCGACCGAGCAGACAGTCACCGCGCTCGCCGATGTGCTGCAGAAGGGCGACACGATCATCGACGGCGGCAACACGCACTACAAGGATGACGTGCGGCGGGCGCAGATGCTGGCAGCTCGCGGCATCGACTATGTCGACGTCGGCACGAGCGGTGGCGTATGGGGCGCCGACCGCGGTTACTGCCTGATGGTTGGCGGTCCACGCGAAGCCGCGCAGCGCCTGACGCCCATCTTCCGCACGCTTGCGCCCGGTCATGGCGCGCAGCCGCCGTCACGCGGCCTCGACACGGCGAAGACGACGGCGCATGAAGGGTTTTTGTACTGTGGCGCGTCGGGTGCCGGACACTTCGTCAAGATGATCCACAACGGCATCGAGTACGGCTTGATGCAGTCGTATGCGGAAGGCTTCGACATCCTGCAGAACAGTTCGTACGGCCTGAGCCTCGGCGAGATCGCTGAACTCTGGCGCCGCGGCAGCGTCGTCAGCTCGTGGCTGCTGGACCTGGCGGCGCTCGCCCTCGCCGCGGATCCGGAGCTGAAGACCTTCGTCGGCAAGGTGGCCGACTCGGGTGAAGGACGGTGGACCGTGGACGCGGCGATCGAAGAGGAGGTGGCGGCCGACGTACTGGCCACCGCGCTCTTCGCGCGCTTCCGCTCGCGCCGCGATCACACCTTTGGCGAAAAGCTCCTCTCCGCTCTGCGCGCGCAGTTCGGCGGCCATGTCGAACCCACACGCTGACGCGTGCGTCTTCGTCATCTTCGGCGCGTCCGGAGATCTCACGCGCAGCAAGCTCCTGCCCGCCATCTTCAATCTGGCGGAAAGCGGACACCTGCCGCAGGAGTTCGCGATTCTCGGCGTCGCGCGGCCGGCGATCGATCAGGCGGAGTACCGCAAGCAGATGCGCGAGCAGGTCCGGCAGGCCGAAGGCGAGCCGCTCGAGCCCGAGAAATGGAAGCCCATCGAGGACCGCCTCTACTACATCTCCGGCGAGTTCAGTGACCAGGCGCTGTTCGATCGCTTGAAGGCGACGCTGGCCGACATCCGCGAGCGGCATCACATCCCGCCGAACTATCTCTTTTATCTCGCCGTGCCGCCCGACTTGTTCGGCAAGGTTGGCGACGCGCTGTCCGCGGCGGGACTCACCAGCGAAGACGAGGGCTGGCGCCGCGTCATCGTCGAGAAACCGTTCGGCTACGACCTCGAGACCGCACGCGCGCTGAACGCGGAACTGCGCCGCGGACTCCGCGAGTCGCAGATCTATCGAATCGACCATTACCTCGGCAAGGAAACCGTTCAGAACATCATCGCGTTCCGTTTTGCGAACGGCATTTTCGAGCCCATTTGGAACCGGCGCTACGTCGATCACGTGCAGATGACGGTGGCCGAAGAAGCGGGCGTCGGCAAACGCGGCGGCTACTACGACAAGGCGGGCGCGCTGCGCGACATCGTGCAGAACCATATGTTCCAGGTGCTGACGCTCGTGGCGATGGAACCGCCCATCTCGTTTGGCGGCGAGGACGTCCGCGACGAAAAGGTCCGCGTGCTGCACGCCGTGCCGCCGCTCACCCACGACGACATCGCGCGTCACGTGGTTCGCGCGCAGTACGAGGCATATACGAAGGAGGCGAACGTCGATGCGCATTCGCGCACGGAAACGTACGTCGCGATGCGTCTGTTCATCGACAACTGGCGGTGGGCCGGGGTGCCGTTCTATCTGCGCACCGGCAAGCGGCTTCCCCGCCGGGTGACCGAAGTGGTGATTCAATTCAAGCGCGCACCGCTGATGCTCTTCCGCCACACGCCCGTCAACGCGCTGACGCCCAATGCCCTCGTGCTGCGCGTCCAGCCGAACGAAGGGATCGCGCTCTGCTTCAACGCGAAGGTTCCCGGCCCGTTCGAGAAGCTGGAAACGGTGACGATGGATTTCAGCTACGACGAGCATTTCAAAGCCGAACCCTCGACCGGATACGAGACGCTGCTGTTCGACGCGATGATCGGCGATCAGACGCTGTTTCATCGGATGGACATGGTGGAAGCCGGATGGCAGGTCGTGACCCCCATCCTCGACGAGTGGCAGAAGGACACGCGGTCGCGGCTGCCGGTGTACGCGCAGGGTTCGTGGGGACCGTCGGAAGCCGACCTGCTGATCGAGCGCGACGGACGCGAATGGCGCGATTGACGGTTGTCGCCGACAAGGCCGCGATGTCAGAAGCGGCGGCCGAGCGCATCACATCGGCGCTCGAGGCGGCGATCGCGGGGCGCGGCGTCGCGGCCATTTCGCTGACCGGCGGCGACACCCGGGACGTGCTCTATGAGTACCTCGCGGATGCACGCCGTCCGTGGAAGGGGCGCATCGATTGGCAGCGCCTGCACGTCTTCTGGGGCGATGAACGCGAGGTGCCGCCCGATCACGAGCAGAGCAACTACGGGCTGGCGCACCGGCTGCTGCTCGAGCACGTGAACGTTCCCGAGACGCAGATTCACCGGATGCGCGGCGAGCTGCCCGCATCGGACGGTGGACGGCTCTACGACGCCGTGCTGCGCGCTCGCCGCGATCAGACCGTCGGTCCGCTGTTCGACGTGATGCTGCTCGGCATCGGGTCGAACGCGCACATCGCGTCCATTTTTCCCGGGAGCCCGTTGCTGCTGCCTGGCACTGCCGAAAGACTCGCGACGGGGGTGGCGGTGCCCGCACTCTCGCAGTGGCGGATGA
>JADMIO011485932.1_pt1 | contig 13625 bp, 8 predicted proteins | sample 8958161 | NCBI WGS metagenome assembly JADMIO01 (sample SAMN16585339, study PRJNA669376) | soil metagenome | isolation source: Crop rotation soil | place: USA: Cullars Rotation, Alabama | collected 2011 | reverse complement strand
GGCGCAGTGCGCGGGCGCGGCGCCCGCCGCGTACGTGGACGCCGCGCCAAACGTGCTGTTGTTCGACAAGTCATATGCGCCGGCGCGCAGCTGGCGGTCGAACGTGTCGTGGACGGCCGGTCTCTGGGGCCGTACGCTCTACAGCATCGAGGGCCTCTACTCCCTCAATCTCGATCAACCGGGCGCGCGCGACCTCAACTTCTCCGGCGTCACCCGGTTCACGAGCGCCGACGAGGGACGGCCGATCTACGCCAACGCGTCGAGCGTGGTGCCGGCGAGTGGCGTGGTGTCGTCGGTCGACGCCCGGAAGTCGTCGAGCTTCGGGCGGGTGGTGGACAACGTGTCGGACCTCCGATCCGAGACCCGGCAGCTGCGCCTCGGCTTCCGTCCCGATCTCGACAAGTTGGGTCTCTATTTGCGCGACCCGCAGGTGTGGTACGTGCTCTCGAGCACGCGCGCGCAGCAGCGCGGCTTCAACGGCTCCACGTTCGGCGATCCGGGCGCGCTGAGCTGGGGACGCGGCGATCTCGACGCGCGCCATCAGCTCACCTTCCAGACCATCCTCTGGCCGCGCGCCACGCGCGGCGGCCCCGGCTTGTTCTTCTATGGCCACGTGCAATCGGGCCTGCCATTCACGCCGATGGTCGGCTCCGACGTCAACGGCGACGGCCTGGCCAACGACCGGGCGTTCATCTTCAATCCGTCGAGCGTCAACGATCCGACGCTCGCCGCCGCGCTCCAGCGGCTCCGCACGTCGGGATCGAAATCGGTGCGCGACTGCATCGAGCGGCAGCTCGGGTCGCCGGCCGCGCGCGCCAGCTGCGAAGGCCCGTGGACCGCGGCGCTCAATCTCAACGTCGTCTTCAACGGCGGCGACTATCGCGAGTCGTGGGAGCGCTTCCAGCTCGGCCTCAACTTCACGAATCCGCTGGGCGGCCTCGATCAGGCGCTGCACGGATCCGGCAACCTCAAGGGCTGGGGCACCGCGCCGCAGCCGGACCCGGTGCTCTACAACGTGCGCGGCTTCGATCCGGCGACGAACCGCTTCCGCTACGAGGTGAACCCGCGCTTCGGCACCACCGCGCCGTCGGTCAACACGCTGCGCGCGCCGTTCCGCCTGACGCTCGACCTCACGCTCGATCTCGCGCGCTCGCTGCCGGAGCAACAGCTCGACCGCTGGCTGCGCCCCGGACGCGCCGGCCGTTCGGGCCCCAAGCTCACGGCCGAACAGCTGGCGCAGCGACTCCAGCGCAACGTCCCCGACCCGTACGGCGAGCTGCTGCAGCAGTCCGACTCGCTGCTCCTCACCGCCGAGCAGGTGAAGGCGCTGACGGCGGCGCGCGCGGCCTATCGCAAGCGCATCGACGCGCTCTGGGCCGCGCTCGCCCAGCAGCTGGCCGCGCTGCCCGACCGCTACGATTTCGCCGACGCCTCGCGCCGAACCGACGACGCGATCGACGAGGCCTGGGAACTGACCCGGCTCGAGGTTCGGGAGGAGTACCCCACGATCCTGGCGCCGGTGCAGCTCGCGATTCTGCCGGGATGGTCTAGCCGGCTCTATCAGGCTGACAGACGGCTGCACATTCGACTGTTTGTTCAGTAGCTGAGAGGACCCTTGGAACGACGGAACTCCTGAAACGGCGGAAACCCCTGAAACGGCGTGAACCCCTGAGAGGGCGCGAAACCCTGAAACGGCGGAACCCTGAAACGGCGGGACCCTGAAACGTCGGATGAGCCAAGGGAACTCCGCCGTTCCAGCGTTTCCGCCCCTTGCGTTTCCGATGTTTCAGGGGTCAGCGCTGTTTCAGGGGTTCACGCCGTTTCAGGGTTTCACGCCGTTCCAAGGGTTCACGCCGTTCCAGGGGTTCACGCCGTTTCAGAGGTTCAAAGGGATTGCTTGAGTGTGCCGCCCAAGGCATCCATTCAGTATGGATCTCAAGCTGCACGACACCAATCCGACCGAGGAGGAGCGCGCAGCCGTTGACGCGTTGCTGGGCAACCCCGAGTCGGCGTGGGAGGGCGGCGAGCGTGGCTCGCGGGTCGACGCCCACGTCGCGATGCATGGGGGGCGGACGACCCGGGAAAAGCGCCATCTGCTGCTGCCCGCGCTGCAGGCGCTTCAGGCCCGAGTCGGCTGGATCAGCGAATCGGGCCTGAATTACGTCTGCCTCAGGCTCAACGTGCCGCCGGCCGACGCCTGGGGCGTGGCGACGTTTTACGCGCTGCTCTCGACGACACCGCGCGCGAAGCGCGTGCTCCACGTCTGCGACGACATTGTGTGCCGCTGCAAGGGCGCGCTCGAGATCATCGATCATCTCGAGAAGACCGTTGGCCCGGCGCTCGCGCACGAGCCGGCGGGCGACCACGTGCACGTCCCGGAATCGTCCTGGCTCCGCTCGCCCTGTCTCGGCCTCTGCGACCAGGCGCCGGCGGCGTTTCTGCAGGCTGCCGGCGCGGAGTCCCTTGTCACCCTTCGCGGGCGCGAAGCGACCGCGGCGAGTCTGCTGTCAGGTCACGCTCCTGAGAGCGTGACCCAACCGCAGACCCTCCGCTACGGTGACGTGACCGGTCCCCTCCTCAAGCGCATCGGCCGCGTCGACCCCACCGACATCAACGCCTACCGCGCCTCGGGCGGGTTCGACGCGCTGCGCAAGGCGCGCGAGATCGGGCCCGAGGCCATCATAAAGGAAGTGACCGAGTCGCGGCTCATGGGCCGCGGCGGCGCCGCGTTCCCGACAGGCCGGAAATGGGACGCGGTCGCGAAGCAGCCGGCCCGTCCGCACTACCTCATCTGCAACGCCGACGAATCGGAGCCGGGCACGTTCAAGGACCGCGTGCTGATGGAAGGCGACCCGTTCGCGCTCGTCGAAGCCATGGCCATCGCGGCGCACGCCACCGGCTGCGAGCGCGGCTACATCTATATCAGAGGGGAGTACCCGCTGGCCACGGCGCGCCTGCAGAATGCGATCGATCAATCGCGCGCCCACGGCCACCTCGGCGACGCGTTCGACATCGAGATTCGCCGCGGCGGCGGCGCGTACATCTGCGGCGAAGAAACCGCGATCTTCAATTCCATCGAGGGCTATCGCGGCGAGCCGCGCAACAAGCCGCCGTTCCCCGTGCAGGCCGGCCTCTTTCAGCGTCCCACCGTCGTGAACAACGTCGAGACGCTGGCCAACATTCCGTCCATCGTCCTCGGCGGCGGCGCGGCGTACGCGAAAATCGGCACCGAGCAGTCCACGGGCACGCGCCTCTTCTGCCTGAGCGGCCACGTGGTGAACCCTGGCGTCTACGAAACGCCGTTCGGAAAAAAGCTGGGCGACCTGCTCGAGATGGCCGGCGGCGTTCCCCGGGGCAGCAAGCTGCAGGCGATTCTCCTCGGCGGCGCGGCGGGCGTGTTCGTGAAGCCCGACGAGCTCGACATGCCGCTCACCTTCGAGGGCGCGCGGGCGGCCAAGGCGACGCTCGGCTCCGGTGTGATCGTCGCCTACGACGACACCGTCGACATGAAGGACATCCTGCTCCGCATCGCCGCCTTCTTCCGCGACGAGTCGTGCGGGCAATGCGTGCCCTGCCGCGTCGGCACCGTGCGCCAGGAAGAGGCGCTCCATCGCATCGCCAGCGGCAAGACGCTGGGCGGCGTAAAGAAGGAGGTCGCGCTGCTCGACGAGGTGGGGCTCGGCATGAAGGACGCGTCCATCTGCGGCCTCGGCCAAACCGCCTACTCGGCGATCGAGTCGGCCATTCACCGTTTGGGAGTCCTGTGACGGCCATCGCCACTCCGCCCGTTCCGCTCCGGCGCCGCAATGCGCCGGTGAAGCAGGTGTCGCTCACCATCGACGGGAAGAAGCTGACGGTCGATGAAGGCACCACGCTGCTCGCGGCCTGCCGCGACATCGGCAAGGACATCCCCACGCTCTGCTTCCTCGACACCCTGCACCCGGTGAACGTCTGCCGCGTGTGCGTGGTCGAGGTGGAAGGCGCGCGCGTGCTCGCGCCGGCGTGCTCGCGGCAGGCGGAGGAGGGGATGGTCGTCCACACCGAGTCCGACCGCGTCAAGCACAGCCGGAAAATGGTGCTCGAGTTTCTCGCGTCGTCGGTCGACCTGTCGACGACGCCCGAGGTCGCCGAGTGGCTGGACGAGTACAAGGCGAAGCCCGAGCGCTACGGGGCGCCGGCGTCGTCCGATCACGGACCGTCATCCATTCCAGGCCATCACGACCTGGTCGAGCCCGGGCAGGCCGCCACCGTCGCGCAGCCGGCCAAGGTGGACAACGACCTCTACGTCCGCGATTACAAGAAGTGCATCCTCTGCTACAAGTGCGTGGAGGCGTGCGGGCCCGATCACCAGAACACCTTCGCCATCGCCGTCGCCGGCCGAGGCTTCGACGCGCACATCTCGACCGAGTTCGCGGTGCCGCTGCCGGAGTCGGCGTGCGTCTATTGCGGCAACTGCATCGCCGTCTGCCCCACGGGCGCGCTCATGGCGAAAACGGAGTTCGACAAACGCGCCGACGGTACGTGGGACGAATCACACCAGACCACCACGGACACCATCTGCCCCTACTGCGGCGTGGGCTGCACGCTGCGGCTGCACGTCGACGAGCGCGAGGGCGTCATTCTCAAGGCCACGTCGCCGCTCGAAAATTCCATCACGCAGGGCAACCTCTGCATCAAGGGACGCTTCGGCTGGCGCTTCGTGGAAGGGGCGGTCCGCGAGCGCGGCAATGGCCGGCACTGACCGTTCGGCGCTCAGCGGGCTCGGTTACGCCAAACCCAGCGTCCGCCTTCCGCTCACGCGGCTGAGCGATGCGGCGTCCACCGCGGACTCGGCCGAGGTGGCCGAGGAGATCCCCGTTGCGCTGGTGTACAACGCGCGGCCGCACGTGGTGGTGATGGCCACGCCGGCCGACTTCGAGGATCTCGCGGTCGGCTTCACGCGCACCGAGGGGATCGTCGACGCCGCCGGCGAGATCGAACGCATCGACGTCGTGCGCGCGAGTCACGGCGTCGAGCTCCAGATTCAGATTCCCGCGCACGCCGCGGCGCGCATCGAGGAACGGTCGCGCGCCATTGCGTCGCGCACGGGGTGCGGGCTCTGCGGCGTGCAGTCGATCGAGGAAGCGCTGCGCGTGCCGTCGCGGCGAATCGCCGCCGGCGCGTCGTTCGCCGCGAGCGCCCTCTGGCGCGCGGCCGCGCAGCTGCGCGACAAGCAGACGCTCAACAACGCGACGAACGCCGTCCACGCGGCCGCCTGGTCCACGCCCGGGGGCGATCTCGAGGTCGTGCGCGAGGACGTGGGCCGGCACAACGCGCTCGACAAGGTCCTTGGCGCGCTCGCCCGGGCCGGCCGCGACCCCGCGTCGGGCTTCATCGTCGTCACCAGCCGCGCCAGCTACGAGCTGGTGCAAAAGGTGGCGATCTGCGGCGTGCCGCTGCTCGCCGCCATCTCGCGCCCGACCAATCTGGCGATCAAGTTTGCCGACGCCTCCGGCGTGACGCTCGTTGGATTGCTGCGAGGCACGTCGGCGAACGTGTACACTCCGCAGTCGACATTGCGCGCCGGCCCCCCGTAGTTTCGCTTCCCGCTTCCCGCTTCCCGCTTCCCGCTTCCCGCTTCCCGAATGACTGCTTCTGCCATTCCCTCCGACATCGAAATCGCGCAGCGCGTCAAGATGCGCCCCATCGAAGACGTCGCCGCCGAGCTGGGCCTGGGCCGCGACGACCTCGATTTCTACGGCAAGTACAAGGCGAAGATCCCGCTCGAGATCGCGACGCGACCCGTGCGCGGGCGACTCGTCGTGGTGACGGCGACGAACCCCACGCCGGCCGGTGAAGGGAAGAGCACCGTCTCGGTCGGCCTCGCGCAGGCGCTGCGCCGGCTCGGCCAGAAGGTGGCGCTTTGCATCCGCGAGCCCAGCCTCGGCCCCGTGTTCGGCGTGAAGGGCGGCGCGGCGGGCGGCGGCTACGCGCAGGTGGTGCCGATGGAGGACATCAACCTCCACTTCACGGGCGACTTTCACGCCATCTCGAGCGCGCACGCGCTGCTCTCGGCGATGCTCGACAACCATCTTCAACAGGGGAACTCTCTCAATATCGACGCGCGCCGAATCACCTGGCCGCGCACAATCGACATGAACGACCGCGCCCTCCGCAACGTCGTCATCGGCCTGGGCGGCATGGGCGACGGCATTCCGCGCGAGGAGCACTTCGTCATCATTCCGGCCAGCGAGGTGATGGCGATCCTCGCGCTCGCGACGAGCCCGGAGGATTTGCAGGAGCGGCTCTCGCGCATCATCATCGGCGCCACGGCGGGCGCGTCGCGCGAGCCGGTGCGCGCCGGCCAGCTCAAGGCGGCGGGCGCCATGGCCATGCTGCTCAAGGACGCCCTGCGTCCGAACATCGTGCAGACGCTCGAGGGCGGCCCCGCCTTCGTGCACGCCGGCCCGTTCGGCAACATCGCGCACGGCTGCAACAGCATTCTCGCCACGCGGTCGGCGCTCGCGTTGGCCGATCTCGTGATCACCGAAGCGGGCTTCGGCTCCGACCTGGGCTGCGAGAAGTTCTTCGACATCAAGTGCCGCATGGGCGGGCTCAACCCCGAAGCGGCGGTGCTCGTCGCCACGGTACGGTCGCTCAAGATGCACGGCGGCGCCGACAAGAAGCAGCTCGACCGTGAGGACCTGGGCGCCTTGCAGCGCGGCGTGCCGAACCTCGAGAAGCACATCGAGAACGTGCGGCACTACGGCGTGCCCGTGGTGGTGGCGCTCAACCGGCGGATCACCGACTCGGACGCCGAGCTCCAGCTCGTCGCCGACACCGTGGCCAAGTTCGGCGTGCCGCTCGCGCTCACCGAGGTGTGGGAAAAGGGCGGGGCGGGCGGCGAGACGCTGGGCCGGGAGCTGCTCAACGTGCTCGCGAAGAAGGGCGCCGAGTTCCGTCCGCTCTATCCGGTGAATCTCAAGATCAAGGAGAAGATCGACATCATCGTGAAGCAGATCTACGGCGGCGACGGCGCGGACTACACGCCGGCGGCGTCGCGGTCGATCGAGTATCTGGAGTCGATCGGGATGGGCGAGACGCCGATCTGCATGGCGAAGACCCAGTACTCGTTGACGGATGACGCCAGCAAGCTCGGGCGGCCGAAAGGCTTCCGGATCTCGGTGAACGAAGTGCGGCCGTCGGCGGGGGCGGGATTCGTGGTGGCGCAGTGTGGCGACATCATGACGATGCCGGGATTGCCGAAAGAGCCCGCGGCGGAGCGGATGGCGCGGTTGCCGTCTGGAGAGATCGTCGGACTGTTCTAGGAGCGGCGAACGGCGCCGGAACGGCGCGGATGACGAACGGCGCAGGTGACATACTGCGCGGGTGACGAAGGGCGCGGATGACCGACTGCGCAGGTGACGAACGGCGAAGGGGCGGAACGGCGGCTGGTCGGAACGGCGGCTGGTGGGAACGGCGGCTGGTCGGAACGGCGGTTAATAGATGAATTGGTTCAGCATGCGCATGACGACGACTGTCCGGTTGAAGAAGCGGTAGAAGCGGCGGTCGTCGATCTCCTTGTCGGATCGGAACGTGCGCAAGTGATCGAGTATCTCCTCGCCTGAGGCCTTCGCCTGGACGAGGAAGTTGTCGCGATCTTTGCGCGTCTTGCGGCCGAACCCCTCTGCAATCCGCGCGGAGAACGAGCCCGCTGCATCGCGGAGTTGATTGGCGAGCTCGCCACGCTTGTCGCGGAGCCATTCGCGAATCTCGTCGCGGAGAAGATTGGCGGCCTCGAGTACGCGTAGCCCGCGGTAGTCCGACATGGGCCGACAATACGGTCGCCGTAGCGAATCACTTGCATCAAAACAACGCACCCCCGCCTTTTTGCCGCCTTTCCCGCCCTAACGCCTTTTGCCGTCAGCGCTTTCGCCGTTCGTCACCTGCGCGGTTCGTCATCCGCGCCGTTCGTCATCCGCGCCGTTCGTCACCCGCGCCGTTTGTCACCCGCGCCTCTCCACCCGCCCTTCCTTCCCCTTGCAAGACTATATGAAGCCCGCTACCATCCCTGCATGGCGAAAGAGAATGGCGATCTCCTCCAGGGCACTCTCGGCCTCGTCATCCTGAAGACGCTGGCCGGCGGCGAGCAGCACGGCTTCGGCATCGCGCGCTGGATCGAACGCACCACCGGCGACGTCCTCATCATCGAGGAAGGCTCGCTCTATCCCGCGCTCCGCCGTCTCGAGGACAAGGGCTGGATCGGCTCGCGCTGGGGCATCACCGAGAACAATCGCCGCGCCCGTTACTACGCCCTCACGCGCGCCGGCCGCCAGCACCTGCGCGGCGAGGCCGCGGTCTGGCTCAAGTTCGCCGGCGCCGTGACCACTGTGCTCCGCGCCGAACCCGCGATGGCGTAGGCGATGCGGGAGCAGTGGCGGCGGTATCTGCGGTTCTGGGGGCCGGACGTCGGCGCCGACGTCGACGACGAGCTGTCGTTCCACGTCGAGAGCCTCGTCTACGAGCTCGAGCAGCGGGGCGCCTCGCCCGACGAGGCGCGGCGCCTCGCCAATGAGCGTTTTGGCAACACGCGCGACCTCCGCCGGTGGCTCCGGCGCCACGACGCGCAGCGCCTGCAACGACAACGCGGATGGGAGATCATGACCGAGATCCTGCAGGACCTGCGCTACGGCCTGCGCAAGCTGCTCCAGCGCCCGGGCTTCTCGGCGGCCGTCGTCGCCGTGTTCGCGCTCGGCATCGGCGCCACGTCGGCCATCTTCTCCGTCACCGACGCCGCGCTGTTTCGACCCATCGCGTTCGATGGCAACGACCGGCTGGTCGTCATCGAGAACATCTACTCGAAGAGCGCCGACTTTCCGAACCGGCCGTCGGCGCTCGACCTCGACAGCGTGCGGGCGCAGACCGACCTCTTCACGGGCGTCGCGATCTGGGGCTCGGGCGGGCTCAATCTCAACGACGGCGGCGAGCCGGTGCGCGTTCGCGTCAGCGAGGTCACGTCCAACTTCTTCACTACCGTCGGTGTTCGGCCCGCGCTTGGCCGTGGCTTCGTCGACGAGGAAGGCGTGGACGGTGGGCCCAACGCCGTGATTCTGTCCGACGCTCTCTGGCGGCGCCAGTTCGGCGGCGACGCGCACGTCGTCGGCCGGACGATCCACCTGAACGACGTCGCGTACCGCGTGGCCGGCGTGATGCCGCCCGGCATGGCGTTTCCGAGCGGCGCCGAGCTGTGGCGCACCATGCAGATCCCGTACAACAACCGGAAGAGCACCGAAGCGTACAAGGGCGTGATCATCCACAAGGCGCTGGCGCGGCTCGCGCCTGGCGTGCCGATGGCTCGCGCCCAGAACGCGATGTTCCTGCGCTATCGCCGCGATCACCCCGAGTTCAACAGCTGGGACCCCACGCCCGACGCGCTCGTCCGCTCGCTGCGCACGCACCTCCTCGCCGACCAGCGGCGCGCCTTGCCGCCGCTCGTCGTCGGCGCGGTGCTCGTGCTGCTCATCGCCTGCGCGAACGTCACCAATCTGCTGCTCACGCACGGGGCGTCACGCCGGCGCGAGATCGCGCTGCGCACCGTGCTCGGCGCGTCCCGTGGCCGAGTGGTGCGTCAGCTGCTCGTCGAGACGCTGGTGCTCGCGGCCGCCGGCGCGCTGGCCGGCCTCGTGATCGCCCGACTGTCGCTCAGCGCGCTGACGCCGGTGCTGCCGCGCGAGCTGACGCTGGTCAATCCGCCTCAGGTGGACGGGCGCGTCTTCCTGCTCGCGTTGTCGGCGGCGCTGGCGACCGGAGTGGTCTTCGGTCTCTGGCCGGCGCTCGGCGCCTCGAAGACCGAGCTGGCCGACGCCATGAAGTCCGGCGGCGAGTTCGGGTCGACGCGTCGCTCGCTCTCGCTCACGCGCGGCGTGCTGGTGGTGTCGGAGCTGGCCCTCGCGCTCATGCTGCTCGTGGGCGCCGGGCTCATGTTCGGCAGCTTCCGCACGCTCATGGCCGTGGACGCGGGCTTCCGCACCGATCACGTCATGACCATGGAGCTGAGTCTGCCGCGCGCGCGCTACGCGAGCGACGCCGCGGAGTGGGCGTTCTATCAGTCGCTGTTCGATCGCTTGCGGAGCACACCGGGCGTTGTGGCCGCCGGCTCGTCCAACGTGCTCCCCCTGTCCGAAGACAAGGGTTTTTCGATCGCCGTGCGACCAGAAGGATCGGGCGGCGGCCGCAACGACGGCCCCAGCGCGCACTGGCTGGTGGCGTCGCCGGGATACTTCGAGGCGCTCGGCGTGACGCTGATCGCCGGTCGCACGTTCGTGGCGAACGAAGATACGGCGCAGCACCCCGTGATCATCAACCAGTATCTGGCCGACAAGCTGTGGCCCGGCGAGACAAACGCCGTCGGCCGCCGCATCGACGCCATGGGAGCGCCGCTCACCGTGATCGGCGTCGTGGGGAACGTCCGCACCCTGGGACTCGATCGCCGGCTGCTGGGCGCGGCGTATCAACCCATGGCCACTTCGCCTCGCCCGTACAGCACCATCGTCGTGCGCGGCACGATCGACGCGCGGACGCTGGGCGCGCGCATGCGCGACGCCGTGCGTTCCATCGATCGGACGATTCCGGTCTACAACGTGCGGGCGATGGGGGACGTGGTCTCGGCGTCGGTGGTGGGGCAGCGCACGCGTACGCTGCTGATCGTGGCGTTCGGGCTGGTCGCCCTCGCGCTGGCCGCGGTGGGCGTGTACGGCGTGCTCGCCTTTGCCGTCGCGCAGCGCACGCGCGAGCTCGGCATTCGCATGGCGCTTGGCGCGCGCTCGGCCGAGGTGCGCGGCATGGTGCTCAGCCAGGGCGTGCGGCTGGCGGCGCTTGGCACGGCGATCGGGCTGGCCGGCGCGTTCGTGCTCTCGCGCTTCATCGCCAACCAGCTGTTCGGCGTCACGGCCACCGACCCGCGCACGTACATGGGCGCGACGCTGGTGCTGTTCGTGATCGCCGTGATCGCCACCTACCTGCCGGCGCGGCGGGCGACGACCGTGGACCCGATGGTGGCCCTGCGATCGGAGTAGCCGCCCAATCGACGACGGCAGAAGGCCACGCGTCCATACCCCGAAGCGTCGCCAGAAAAGCGCGGGTCCAACCAGAACGCCGCTATTCGGCTCGCAGCGCAGCCGCCGGGTCGACGCGCGACGCTCGTAACGCCGGGATGAGGCTCGCTGCAGCTCCGGCTGCGAGGAGCACCGTGGCGGCCGCCAGAAGCGAGGCAGGATCGGCCGCCGAGGTATTGAAGAGCAGAGATGCGAGGGCCCGGCCCCCGGCGAGCGCCAGCAGCACGCCCAGCAGCACCCCCGTGGTCATCACGCGCAGGCCGCCGCCGAGCACCAGCCGCACCACGTCAGACATCTCGGCGCCCAACGTGATGCGGATGCCCAGCTCCGGTGTGCGACGCGTGACTTCGTAGGCCACGAGCCCGTTTACGCCCGCCGCCGCGGCGGCGAGCGCGATCACGCCGAAGATGGCGAACAACGCGGCGGCCATCCGCCACGGCTGTGCGTACACCTCGAGCTGCTGCGAGACCAGGCGCACGCGAGGCCGTTGAATTGGCGTCGGCGCCAGCCCGTTGGCGATGTCCTGGATGACCGGGAGCATGGCCGCGGACGCGGTGCGGCGCGTGCGAAGGAGGTATGCCGATGGCGGCCATGGCGGCGCCGACTGAAGCCAGGGCAGAAAGTAGGTCGGCATTGGCGGCTCGGCGACGTTCCAGGCGATGTCTTTCACCACGCCGATCACCCGACGGCAGGCCTGAAACACGTCGATGCACTCGCCGATCGGCGAGCGCCCTGGCCAGAAGGAGCGCGCCATGGCTTCGTTGACGACGGCCACCGCAGCCGTTCCGGGTAGGTCGGAGGAGTCGTAGACTCGGCCGCTCACCACTCGAAGGCCCGCCGCACGAAAGAATTCGGGACCGGTGACGTTGAAATGCGGCAGCCGGTCGCGAGGAATACTGTCGTAACCGGACAACCGAACGACGGCGCCGCCCGGATTGCCCAGCGTGTAGCTCGCGACACTGACTGCCTCGACGTCAGGCAACGCCCGCAGTCGCTCGACGGCTTCCCGCCAGCTCGTGCGGGAGACCGCCAAGCCACTCGCGTCTATCGCGATCAGACGCTCGGCATCAAAACCACGGTCGACCTGGATGGCGCGTCGCAGGCTCTGGATGAACAGCCCGGAGCCGGCGAGCAGCGCCATGCAGAACGCCGTCTGCGACACCAACAACCAGACACGCAGCCGTGAACGAGGCGCCGAGGTCTGGTGTCCGACCTTGAGCGCGTCGACCAGCGTCCGCCCCGTCCCCAGGGTGAATGGGACGAATGTTGCCGCGATGGCGACGAGCAGCGTGAGCCCCATCGCGCCAACGATCATGCGACCATCGACGAGGCGCGCGGTCCAGTGGACGCGTGGCAGCACGGCCACGCGCAGCACCCCGCCGAACACACGGACCAGCGCCAACGCCGCGACCGTGCCCAGCCCGGCCAGCACCGTCGCCTCCGTTCCGAGCTGCGCCACCAGTCGGCCGCGACATGCCGACGGCGAGACGCACGGCCATTTCCCGCCGCCGCCTCAGCGCGCGCACGAGCAACAGCGTGGCGACGTTCACCGCCGCGATGAGCAGCACCGCGAACGACGCACCAGCCAGCCGGATGCCGACCGAGAGATTGCGCGCGTCCCGCTGGCCGATTCCGGCCGGCCCCCGCGCCTCGAGCAGCGGCGCGAGCTTCACCTCGGTCGTCCGGTCGAACCATCGGTACTGCGCGTTGACGCGGCGAATGGTCGTCGTCAGGCGCGCCTCCGCCGCGGCGCGCGAGACCGAGTCGAGCCGCAGAATCATCCGCACCACCTGGAAGTGTCCCGACCACCAGGCCCCCTCGCCGTTCGGCCCTTCCGAGGCCTGCGGAATCCACGCATCCACACGGTCGACGTCGATGCCGTCGAATCCAGCGGGCGCCACGCCGATGATGGTGTATCGCGTGGTGTCGCGCCCGACGCCGCCGAGCGTGCCAAGCGCCAGCGTCCTGCCGAGCACGTCCGAGTCGGCGTTGAACGCGCGACGCCACAATCCGTCGCTCAGAACGACGACGTAACGCGGGTCGCCCGGCTGGTCTTCCTCGTCCGTATCGAAGAAGCGGCCGCGCGCCGGTCTCACGCCGAGCACGTCGAAGAACCGACCGATTGGGCGGCCGACGTTGAGCGAGTCGGCGGTGCCGAAGACGACGCGGGTGCCGGTCTCGTATCCGGCGACGCGCGTCGCACCGAAGACGTCCGCCGCGGCGCGAAGATCGGGGACGCTGAACACTTGCCGCATCCACCCCGCGCTCGGCACATAGGCGCGGGCGACTTGATCGGGGCGCGTGACCATCGGCGGCGGCTGAAAGAGCAGGCGGTCGAGGACGCCGAACACGGCGGCGTTGGCGCCCACGCCGATCGCCAACGAGGCAACGACGGCGACCGTAAAGCCGGGTTGACGCCGCAACGAGCGGAGGGTCCAGCGCAGGTCGTCGCGCAAATGCTCCAGCCCGAGCGCGACGTCTGCGCGACGGGCGATTCGCCGGTCGATGGCGACGAGCCGGCTCCGCACGCGC
>JADMIO011153666.1_pt1 | contig 13625 bp, 14 predicted proteins | sample 8958161 | NCBI WGS metagenome assembly JADMIO01 (sample SAMN16585339, study PRJNA669376) | soil metagenome | isolation source: Crop rotation soil | place: USA: Cullars Rotation, Alabama | collected 2011 | reverse complement strand
GCCGGCATGAGCGAGCCCGCCGCCCGCAGCCGCCTCTATCGAAGCGCCATCCTCGCCGTGGCGATGCAATGGTCGCTCCGCTTCATCGGGCTCGTCTCGGTGTTCATCCTCGCCCACATCCTCAATCCCGACGATTTCGGAGTGATCGGCCTCGCCGTGGCGGCGCTGGCGCTGGTCGAACTGCTCGGCGCGGTCGGCCTTTGGCAGGCCCTGCTGCGAATCAAGGAGCCCGACCGGGAGCATCTCGACACCGCCTGGACGATCAATTTGATGCTGTTCGGGGCGATGGGGCTGATGGCGCTCGCCTCCGCGCCTCTCGTCGCGAGCTTCTACGGCCAGCCGGCCCTGGCGCCGGTGCTGGCCGTGCTCTCGGTCCGTTTCTTCACGCTCGGCCTCGCCAATATCGGAATCGTCGACTTCGACCGGAATATGGAGTTCGGCCGCGACCTCAAGATGCGGATCGGCTCGCGCCTCGCCTCGTTCGTCGTGACGGTGGCGGCGGCCTTCTGGTTCCGCAATTACTGGGCGCTGGTGGTCGGCCTGGTGTCGCAGACCAGCTTCTTCACCATCGCCACCTATCTCGCCCATCCCTATCGCCCGCGCTTTTCGCTCAAGCGCCGGGCCGAATTGCTCGGCACTTCGCTGTGGATCTTCGTACATTCGGTCACCCAGACCGTTCAGATGCAGATCGAGCGGCTGGTGATGGGGCGCTTCGCGAGCACCCACGTCGTCGGCCTCTATTCGGTGTCCAAGGATTTGTCGGAGATCTTCACCCAGGAGATCGCGACGGCGCTCAACCGGGTGACCTTCGTCACCGTCGCCCGCACCGGCCAGCCGCTCAGCGACGCCCCGCTGAGAACCGCCCAGATCCTCGGCGCCTATGCGATGATCGCCGCGCCGATGGGCTTCGGGCTCGCCGCGACGGCGGAGAGCTCGATCCACCTTCTGCTCGGCGCCGAGTGGGAAGCGGCCGCGCCCTTCCTCAAGATCGTCGCCGTCTATTCGGCCTTCTACGCAGTCTACAAGGTGATCGCCTCGGCGCTCCAGGCCGCGGGCCGTGCCCGGCAGGCGGCCTATATGTCGGGCGCCGGAGCGCTGTGCCTAGCCCTCACCGTCGCGAGCGCGGCCTGGGTCTCGCCGACCGCGATGACGGTGGCGCTGGCCGCCTTCACCGCCAATTTCCTGGTGCTGGTGAGCGGAATCGCCGTGATCGCCGGCTATTCCGGCCAGAATCCCTTCGCTCTCGGTCTCCACGTCTTCCGCCCGTTCGCGGCGGCGGCGGCGATGGCGGCGGCGGTCCGGCTGCTCGGCCCCGACAGCGGCAGCTCGATCATCGACCTGACCGGCGGAGTCGCGATCGGGCTGGTCGCCTACCCGCTCTTCCTCGTCGGCCTGTGGTGGGCGAGCGGGAGGCCGCCTGGCGGCGAGCGCGAGGCCCTCATGTTCCTCGGCGAGATCCGGGAGCGGCTTCGGCAGCGCCCCGCCACCGGGGAGGCATAGCCGATGGACCTCATCATCCGCCTCAGCGACTGCATCTATCTGGCCCTGAACGGGCTCGCCGGCCGCTCGTGGCTGCTCGACACGATCGTCTCGCTCCCGCTCGACAACAATCTGGTCAAGGCCGGCCCGATCGGCGCCTGCTTCGTCTACGCCTGGTGGTCGGGCGGCGACGAGCAGGAGACCCGCCGCCGCCGCTCAACCCTGCTCGTCACCATCGCCTCGCTTCTGTTCGTGATGGCGACGACCAAGACGCTCGGCGATCATATCTTCCTGCCCCGCCCCTACGTCCACGCCCAGCAGGCCTGGCACATCGAGGAAGGCAGGCTCGTCGAAAGTCGGAGGCTCGCCTATCGCGAGCCCCTGAATGGGCAGATGCAGGCCCGCACCGAGTCGCTGAAGCGCGGCGACGTCGACCAGAACGACCTCGTCTCCTTTCCAAGCGACCATGCCGGCTTCTTCATCGCTCTCGCGCTCGGCATCTTCCTCGCCTCGCGCCGTGCCGGCGCCGTGGCTTTCGCCTGGACGGGATTCGCCATCCTGCTGCCGCGGATCGTTACCGGGATGCACAGCCCGCTCGACATCGCCGCCGGCGGAGCGATCGGCGCCGGAATTCTGATGGCGATCCTGTTCCTCGCCAGGCGCACCCGGCAATGGGCGCTCGAGCCGCTCGCCGGCTGGACCCTCCGCCACGAAGCGCTGGCCGCGGCCCTGCTCTTCTTCGTCGCCTTCGAATCGACCAACGTCCTCACCAACGTCCGCGATCTTGCCGGGACCGGGCAGGAGATCGTCGAACATGTCGCCGGGAGCTGAGTGGATGCGCGGGATCCTGCCTTTGCTGCTGGCGGCGGCTCTGGCCGGCTGCGGGCCGCTCGACCAGGAGGCGATGGTGCTGGCGGTCGAGCCCGGCTGGACCGCCGAGGTGGCGGCGAGCGAGAAGGACGGCTTCTCCTCTCCCGACGGGCTGCTCTGGGCGGGCGGCATCCTCTTCGTCGCCGACGAAGGCGGCTCGGCGGTCCGGGCGTGGCGGCCGGGCACCCGGCCGGCGATCCTCGCCGATGCCAAAGCGGGCCTCGCCTCGCCCGAGGATCTGGTCCGCGACCCGGCCGGCAACCTCTATTTCACCGACGACACGCGCGGCGGGCTGTGGCGGATCGACCGGGCGGGCCGGACGGCGGCTCTGGTCGAGCCGAACCGGCGCCTGAAGTCGACCGAAGGGCTCGGGCTTTCGCCGGCCGGCGATCTCGTCGTCGGCGACGCTCCGGGCCACCGGGTGCTGAAGGTGGCGCCGGACGGAACGGCCTCGGTGCTGATCGGGCCGGACAAGGCTATCGCCAAGCCGGAAAGCTTCGCCTTCGACGACCGGGGCAATCTCTATATCGCCGACAATCGCGACAATATCCTCTACCGGCTGACCGCGGACGGGCGGCTGCACCGGGCGATCGCCGACCGGAAAGGCTTCTCGCCCGAATCCCTCGCCTTTGCCGGCGGCGCCCTGTTCATCACCGACAGCGATAACGGCAAATTGTTCCGCTACACGCCGGACGACGGCCTCGCCGTCATCGCCCTGTTCGGCGGAACCCTCGCCAACATCCAGGGCATCGCCGCCGACGAGTCGGGCAGCCTCTACGTCTCGGTGCAGAGCGACCTCAAGGGCCGGAAGGGCTATATCCTAAAGCTGACCCGCAAGGGCCCAGGCGCCTGAGCGTCGGCCGTCACCCTGAACTCGTTTCAGGGTCCGGCTTTCCACCCGCATCGCGGCTCGACCCTGGATGCTGAAACAAGTTCAGCATGACGTGGCGGGGAGGGCGTGGGCGCCGGCGCGTAAGGCCCCCATCGTCACCCTGAACTTGTTTCAGGGTCCAGCTTTCCACCCGCGCGGCGGCTCGATCCTGGATGCTGAAACAAGTTCAGCATGACGTTGGAGGATCAAGCGACTAAGCCGGCGCGATGAGCCAGGACGCGCCTTTCGACCGGCGGTTGAGGCGGCTTCGGCGCGACCGGGCCGCGAGGCTGTTCCCGACCGCCGACTATCTCCACCGGCTCGCCGCGGACGAGCTGATCGAGCGGCTCGGCTTCGTCAAGCGCGACTTCCGCCGGGCGCTCGACCTGGGCTGCGCCGGCGGCTATCTCACCCGGCGCCTGCGCGAGCTCGGGCTCGAGGTGACGCCATGCGACTCGGGCGGTGCCTTTGCGAGGGCGGCCGGCGGGGTCCAGGCGGACGAGGACCGCCTCCCCTTCGCCGACGGCGCTTTCGACCTCGTCGTCTCGGCAGGGGCGCTCGACACCGTCAACGACCTGCCCGGAGCGCTGCTTCTGGTCCGCCGGGCGCTGAGGCCGGACGGGCTTTTCCTGGCGGCCTTTGCCGGCGCGGGCAGCCTGCCGCGCCTCAAGCGGGCGATGTTGGCCGCGGACTCGGTCGCCGGCGGCGCGGCGGCTCGGGTCCATCCTCAGATCGACGTCCGGGCGGCCGGCGACCTTCTGACCCGGGCGGGCTTTGCCCTGCCGGTCGTCGACGCCCAGCCGGTGGACGTCCGCTTCTCGGCCCTGCTCGACCTGATCCGCGACCTGAGGGCGATGGGAGCGACGAACATCCTCGCCGAGCGCTCGCGGCGGCCGCTGCGGCGCCATGCTCTGGCCGCGGCGATCGCCGACTTCGAGGACGGCGAGGGCAAGACGGCCGAAAGGTTCGAGATCCTCCACCTGCTCGGCTGGGCTCCCTCGCCGGACCAGCCGAAGCCCGCTCGGCGCGGCAGCGGCACGGTGTCGCTGGCCGAGGCGCTGAAGCCCGGCAATTGATCCTCCCCGAGCTTGCTTGGGGAGGGGGACCGCCCGAAGGGTGGTGGAGGGGTAGAAGGCCCGGACTCGGCGGTTCTCGTCAAACCCGCAGCTTCGCCGGCATTTACCCCTCCACCATGCTTCGCATGGTCCCCCTCCCCATCTTTCGATGGGGAGGATTGGTTCTAGATCAGCCTCTCCAGCAGCGGAATCAGCGGCTCGTCGGCGGGGGGCATGGGCAGCGCCGTCATCTCGTTCGGCCGCACCCATTTGAGCGCCGCCGCGTCGAGCGGGCGCGGGTCGCCGAGCCACTCGCGGCAGAGATAGAGCAGGAGGAGCATGTGCCGGCCCGCATTGTCGGCGCTGGCGAAGGCCGCCGGGCTCAGCGCGGCCGCGTCGACCGTGATTCCGAGCTCCTCCTCGAGCTCGCGCACCAGCGCCGCCTCCGGGCGCTCGCCCGCCTCGACCTTGCCTCCGGGGAATTCCCAGAGGCCCGCCATCGCCCGTCCGGGCGCACGCTGCTGGAGCAGAACGCGCCTCCCGCCATCGACCAGGGCCGCCGCCACCACAGTGAGTGTCGGAATTTTTTGCAGATTCGAGGCCAGCGGAAGGACTCCGTTAACTCAAAACACTTATCCAGAGCGGAATCGGCGAAACTGCCGAGCGTAGGGATAAGGCCGATGCGACGCTTCTTTACAAAGCTGATCCGCGACATCAAGGCCGCCAGCGCGGTCGAATATTCGCTGATCTGCGCCCTGATCGTTCTGGCGATGATCGCCGCTCTCAATCAAGTCGCCGGCCAGTCGACGCGGATGTGGAACGGCGTTTCAAGCAACGTCGTCGAGCATGTCGGCTGAAATCGAACAACCTATTCGTGATAACCTTTTGGAAACTTCCTTCCCCTAAATCGGACCGATCCGCCCACCAAAGTGGAACAGGGGGCGGCGGAAGTGTGGACTTCCAAAGCTTTGGAACAGGAGACCGGACATGAACTTCATTCGCAAAATTACGAAGAGCGACAAGGGCGCCACCGCCATCGAATATGGCCTGATCGCCGCCCTGATCGCCGTCGCTGCCATCGCTGCCATGCAGAACATCGGCACGAGCCTCGGCACGACCTTCAATGCCGTTGCCAACGACATGACGGTTGCGTAACGGTACTTGAACTTCGGTTCGAAGGAGAGGCGGCGGGACCCAGGTCCCGCCGCCTCTTCCTTTTTGGGGATGAGGTTCTTCATCCTCCCGATGCGAAGCATGGGGAGGGGGACCACCCGGAGGGTGGTGTAGGGGTAGCTGACGAGGCCCCGGCAATTACCCCTCCACCATGCTTCGCATGGTCCCCTCCCCATCGCAGATGGGGAGGATGAGTCAGGCGATCGCCAGATATTTCTGGCGGCGGTCCGACCGGACCTCCTGGCGCGACAGGCCCGCAAGGGCGTCCAGCTCCTCGCCGATCGCCTCGCCCAAAGCGGCCATCGCCTCGGCCGGGTTTCGGTGGGCGCCGCCGACCGGCTCGGCGACGATCCGGTCGATCACCCCCAGCGCCTTCAAGTCCTGAGCCGTCACCCGCATCGCCTCGGCGGCGTCGGCGGCCTTCTCGGCGGTCCGCCACAGGATCGAGGCGCAGCCTTCGGGCGAGATGACGGCGTAGACGCTGTGCTCGAGCATCAGCACCCGATTGGCGGTGGCGATGGCGATGGCGCCGCCCGAGCCCCCTTCCCCGACGATCGCGGCGACCATCGGCACGCCCAGAGCGAGGCAGGCCTCGGTCGAGCGGGCGATCGCCTCGGCCTGGCCGCGTTCCTCGGCCTGGACGCCGGGGAAGGCGCCCGGAGTGTCGACGAGGCTGACCACGGGCAGGCCGAAGCGGTCGGCCAGCTCCATCAGCCTGATCGCCTTGCGATAGCCTTCCGGCTTGGCCATGCCGAAATTGTGGGTCAGGCGGCTGGCCGTGTCGTCGCCTTTCTCATGGCCGATCAGCATCACCTTGCGCGCGCCGAGGCGGCCGAGGCCGCCGACGATCGCCGGATCCTCGCCGAAATTGCGGTCGCCGGCGAGCGGCATGAAATCCTCGGCCAGTGCGGCGACATAATCGTTGAAATGGGGCCGGTCCGGATGGCGCGCGACCTGGGTCTTCTGCCAGGGGGTGAGCCGGGCATAGGTCTCGCGGAGCAGGCGCTCGGACTTGGCCTCGAGCCGGTCGATCTCGGAGTCGATGTTGAGGTCCGAATCCTCGGCCGTTTCGCGCAGCTCGTCGATGCGGTTGTCGAGCTCGGCGATCGCTTTTTCGAAGTCGAGGAAGGTGGGCATGGTCGAGCGCGGGGTTAGGCGCGCGGCCGCTTTGCGTCAACGCGCGGCCGGTCCGCCAGCGGGTGGCGGGAATTGACCAGCTCGATCAGCCGGCGGCTGTCGACATGGGTGTAGATCTGGGTGGTGGCGATGTCGGCATGGCCGAGCAGGAGCTGAAGCGCCCGAAGGTCGGCGCCGCCTTCGAGCAGATGGGTGGCGAAGGCGTGGCGAAGGACGTGGGGGCTGACCCGTTCCGGAGGCACTCCCGAAGCGGCGGCGAGCGCCTTCAGCAATTGGTGGAGCCGGACCCGGCTCAAGTGGGACTTGCCCGAGGGGAAGAGCCAGAGGCCGTCGCCGGGCAGAGTCGCCGCCCACTCCGCGACGGCGGCCCGGGCCCGGTCGGAGATCGGCACCAGCCGTTCCTTGGCGCCCTTGCCCCTGAGGATGAGGAAGGGCCGGTCCGGATGGACGGCATGGCGCGGCAGCGAGACCAGCTCGGTCGCGCGCATCCCCGACCCGTAGAGCAATTCGACCAGAGCGGCGAGGCGAAGGACGGCGGCGCCGGGCTCCTCGCGGCGGCGGCGCTCGAGCTCGGCGAACAGGGCGGCGACGGCGCCGTGGTCGAGGATCTTCGGGAGCGCACGGCCGCCCGCCGGCCGCGGCAAGGCGGCCGAGGGATCGTCGGCACGAAGCCCCTCGTCGTGGAGGAAAGCGTAGAAGCGGCGAAGCGCTGCGGCCTTGCGGGCGACGGTGCTGCGCTTGAGCGGCAGCCAGGCTTCGGAAAGGCGCTTGAGCTCGTCCGCGGACGCGGCGGAGAGCCGGCCGCCGAGAAGCTCCGAGGCCCCGCGAAGGTCGCGCTCGTAAGCGAGCCGGGTGTTGAGCGCGGCCCCGGCCTCGGCCGCGAGCATCTCGAGGAAGGCGGCGATCAGCTGCCCGTCCTCGCGGACCGCGGTCACAGCCGGGTCATCGCCTCGGCGGCGATCATCCGCGCCTCATAGTCGAGGCCGACGTCGTTCAGCGCCTTCACGATATGGTAGAGATGCTCGGGCGGCACTCCGCGCCAGCTCGAAGTTTGCATGCCCACGCCCGCCAGCAGAGCGACCGTGCCCGGCTGATCGGCGCGGGCGGCGGCGGCGATAAGGTTGGCCCAGCGGCTTCGCGGCGCCGGGCTGACCCCGTAGGCGGCGGGATCGGCGAAGCGGCCGAGGCCGGCAAGGGCCGCGACCAGCATCCGGCCGCGAAAATCCCCGGCGCTGTCGGCGAAGGCCTCGATCCGGCCCGGGCTGAGATCGACGACCGGCCGCGGCGCGCCCACCGCGAGGATCGACCAGGCCCGCTGGCCGTCGTCCCCGTCCATCCCGTCGGCGACCCCGCCCCAGCCGGCGGCGAAGCGGTCGTAGCCGGCGGTCATCATCGAGCCGAGCAGGTCGTCGGCGCGGTTGCCGTAATCGGCGGAAGGCGGGATCCGGGCGGCGGCGGCGGCGGTAAGGATGAAGCGGCCGTAGCGGTCGCTCCCCTCGCCCCAGATATCCCGCATCGCGTCGATCCGGTCGCCGACCGAAGCCGCGACATAGGCCCTGCGCAGCCGATCGCCGATGCTTCCCTCGATCTCTGAAGGATCGGTGCGGTCGTGGATCAGGCTGTGAATCTCGACCAGGGAGGCGTTGGAGAAGACCCCGAGAGTCGCCGCGCGCTGAGCCGCCTCGACGCGCTGCTCGAGCGGGACCATCGGCGCCCGCGCCAGCCACGCCCAGACGGCGGGCCCGGCCCGGTTCATCAGCGGCCCCGGTATTTCGAGGCCGGTGGCGCTGGCCAATCCGAAGCGCCAGCTGCTGAGATCGTCCACCCCCTGCCACTCGATGGTGACCGCCCGGCGGGTGTTGGCGCCGGCGCCGATCACCTTCTCGGCGAGCAAGGTGTCGATTCCGCCGCCGCTCCGCCGCCGGGCCTGCTCGATCAGCTGGCTGGCGCGGGCAGCGTCGCCTTCGAGCGAGGCGCACATCGCGTCCGCCAGCGGCCAGACCGGCTGGTCCGAGACCTTTCGCCCGGGGCCGACCAGAGGGCAGAGCGCGGCCGGATCGGCGGTGGCGAGCGCGGCCTGGACGGCCACCGTGAACATTCGCGGCGTGAAGAGGTCGACGTCGACCGACTGGACCAGCAAGCGGGCGCCGTCCGCCTCACCCATTCGAAGCAGGAGCCAAGCCCGCTCGGCGATCCAGTCGACCTCGTTGACCCTCGGCGGCGCCTTGCTTTCCGAGAGCAGGGCGTTGCGAAGCAGGATCGAGGTCCAGCGCGACGGGAGCGGCGCGTTCAACCGGCCCATCAGGCCGCTGAGGAATCGGCCGTTGGCGCTGCCGAAGGCGTCGAGGCCGAGGCCGCGATTGTCGGCTCGAAGCGGCCCCGCCGGATTGGTCGGCCGGCGCGAGCCTTCCGGAACCTCGATCGGCGGCGGCAAATTCTGCTCGGCCAGAGCCTCCAGATCCTCGGCGGCAGAATCCTCGATGGCCGAGGACGGCGACGGCGCGGCCGGCGACGGCCCGGGCGCCGGAGTGGCCGGCGAGGGCGGCGACGGGGTCGCCGGGGTGCCGGGAGCCGGCTCCTTGGGCGCGGGCGGGGGAGGATCGCCGAAGCCGGGCGGCAGCAGCGATTCCGGTCCCTGGTCGCGCTGGCCGGCCGCCGGGATCGCGAAGGCGAGCGCGGCGGCGCCGGCGAGGAAGAGGAGCTTAGCCCGCAAGGGCTTCATTGGTGACGTCCTGCTCGATCCGCTGGGTCGGAACCTCGTTCACCCGCGTGCCGAGCCAGACGAGCCAGCCCAGGAAGAGAAGAAAGAGCAGGATGAGCAGCTTCGGAACGATCGATCTGCGCCGGCGCGGCGGGGGTGAGACACGCACGGCCGGTCTTTGCCCCACGAGCGCCCCCCCTGTATAGCCCCTGCCGCCATGGCCGACGCTCTTCCTGCGCCCGAACGATCGCCCGGACGGTCAATCGTCCTCGTCGGCTTGATGGGGGTGGGCAAGTCGACGGTGGGACGGCGGCTGGCCCGGCGGCTCGGGCTTCCGTTCGTCGATTCCGACGAGGAGATCGAGCGCGCCGCGGCGCACTCCGTCGGCGAGATATTCGGCCGCTTCGGCGAGGCGAGCTTCCGCGACGGCGAGCGCCGGGTGCTTCGACGACTGATCGGCGGCGAGCGCAAGGTGATCGCGACCGGCGGCGGCGCCTTCATTGACCCCGAGACCCGCGCTCTGATCCTTGATCGCTGCATCGCCATCTGGCTCGACGCCGACGTCGAGACGCTGGCGAAAAGGGTCGCCCGGCGGGGCCACCGGCCGCTGCTCGCCGGCAAGGAGCCGCTCCCCTTGCTGAGCGAGCTCGCGGCGGCGAGGGGGCCGATCTATGCCGAGGCGCATCTGCGCGTGGTCAGCGCCCTGGGCCCGCACGAACGCACGGTCGAGCGGATCCTCGCGGCGCTGGCGGAGCGGGCGCTGTGACGAAGGTCGAGGTCGAGCTTGGCGAGCGCCGCTACGCGGTCGAGATCGCGAACGGCCTCCTCGACGAGGCCGTCGGGCGGCTTGCGCCTTATGGCCGCGGCGGGCGGATCGTCGCGGTGTCGGACGAGAATGTGTGGGCGGCGCAGGGCGGCCGGCTGGCCCGATGCGGGCTCGACATCGAGCCGGTGCTGGTCCCGCCCGGCGAGCGGAGCAAGAGCTGGGCGCAGCTCGAGGCGCTGACCGAGCGGCTGCTCGAGCTCGGGGTCGGGCGCGGCGACACGATCCTGGCGTTCGGCGGCGGGATGGTCGGCGACCTCGCCGGCTTCGCGGCCGCCATCCTCAAGCGCGGCTGTTCCTATGTCCAGGTCCCGACCAGCCTTCTCGCCCAGGTCGATTCCTCGGTCGGCGGCAAGACCGCGATCAACGCCGCCGCCGGCAAGAACCTGGTCGGCGCCTTCCACCAGCCGGCGGCGGTTCTGATCGATCCGACGACGCTCGATACATTGCCCGCGCGGGAGCTGCGGGCGGGCTATGCGGAGGTGGTCAAATACGGCCTGATCGGCGATCCCGGCTTCTTCGCCTGGTGCGAGGCGAACGGGCACCGGCTGCTCGCCGGCGACGCCGGCGCCCGGCTGCACGCCATCGAGACCTGCGTCCGGGCCAAAGCGGCGATCGTCGCCGAGGACGAGCTCGAGACGAGCGGCCGGCGGGCCTTGCTCAATTTCGGCCATACGTTCGGCCATGCGATCGAGGCGGAGACCGGGATATTGCACGGCGAGGCGGTGGCGATCGGAATGGCGATGGCATTCGGGCGCTCGGCCGAGCGGGGATTGTGCCCGGCCGAGGAGGCCGAGCGGGCGATCAGGCATCTCGAGGCGGTGGGTCTGCCGACCAGGACGGACGTTCCCGTCGAGCGGCTGGCCGAGCGGATGCGGCACGACAAGAAGGGGGGGCTGCGGGTACTGACGCGCGGGATCGGAAAGGCGTTTCTGGGGAGCTCGGAGGAGTAAGCCCCTCTCCCGCTTTCCACGGGAGAGGAGGGCCACGCGCAGCGGCGGGAATCCAACTCAGGAATGGGGACACGTACTTTTAGGAATGGGGACACGTACTTTTCGCAACTGGGGAATGGGGACACGTACTTTTTCGCGAAAAAGTACGTGTCCCCTTTTCATTGCCAGGCTTTGCCTGGTCCCCTTCCGGGGGAGGAATTCAGGAATTTACCCGCTGTCGGCGTCGATGGGCTTTTGCGGCTCGACGAACATCGGCTTCGCCTGGGCCCGGAGGTCGCCGGCCTTGAGCTGAGCCTTCAAGCGTTCGTGGTCGCGGGCGCGGTAGAGGTCCTCGGTCCGGTCGATCTCCTCGGAATCCACTCCGACCTTCTCCATCGCCATCCGAGCCATCCTGACCGCCGAATCGAGCACCTCGCGCACCGCGCCGGCGATCGGAGCGTCCCTCAATTTGAGCAGAGCCCGGCGGTCGAAGGCCCGGACGAAGATCGAGGCGTTGGGGAAGGCCTCGTGGACTCCTTCGACGAACTCGGCCTCGATCTGGTCGCCGTCGGTGCAGAAGAGGATCAGCTCGGCCTCCGCCGCTCCGGCCTGGCGAAGCAGGTCGAGCCTGGTGCCGTCGCCATAATAGACCTTGGCGCCGAAGCTTCCGGCGACGTCGATCATCTCGATGTCGGTGTCGACCAGGGTGACGGCGATACCCTGGGCGATCAGCATCTGGGCGACGGTCTGGCCGAAGCGGCCATAGCCGACGATGATCGCGTTCGAGCCATCGGCGACCGGCCCGCCCCGGACCTCCTTGCTGACCGGCTCCGAGCGAAGCCGCGCCGTCGCCATCATCAGGAAGGGCGTGGTCGCCATCGAAAGGGTGACGATGGCCCCGAACAGGCTCGCCGCCTCGGGCGCGATCAGGAACGCCTTCTGCGCCTGCGCGAACAGGACGAAGCCGAACTCGCCGCCCTGGCTGAGGAGGACTCCGAGCGCGAGCGCCGGCCGCCAGGCCATCCGAAAAGCCATTGCAAGGCCCATGATCACCCCCGCCTTGATCGCGATCAGGAGCAGGGCCATCGCGAGGACGAAGAAAGGCCGCTCGGCGATCGCGTGAAGGTCGAGCATCATCCCGACGGCGAGGAAGAACAGGCCGATGAGGATCGAGCGGAACGGCTCGACGTCGGCCTGGAGCTCGTGCCGGTAGGGCGAATCCGCAAGCATCACTCCGGCGATGAAGGCCCCGAGGGCGGTGGAGAGGCCGAGCAGCTCCATCACCGAAGCGCTGGCGATGACCGTGAACAGGCCGGCGAAGACGAACATCTCGCGCTCGCCGAGATTGCCGATCAGCCGGAACAAGGGGCGCAGCAAATAGCGCCCGGCGAGGATCAGGCCGGCGACCGCGCCGATCGTGTAGAGCCCAAGCAGCCAGCCCGGCGGCCCGCCGACATCGGCCGGGTTGCGCGACATCGCGGCGATGATCGTGATCAGAGGCACGATCGAGAGATCCTGAAAGAGCAGGATCGAGAAGGCCCGCTCGCCGAACGGAGTCCTGAGGCGTCCGGCCGACTGAAGCATCGGCAGCACCTGGGCGGTGGAGGAAAGCGCCAGCGGCAGGCCGAGCGCCAGAGCCGCTGCCATGGAGGAGCCGGTCACCAGCCAGACCAAAGCCGAGGCGGCGATTCCGCAGAGCACGACCTGAAGCAGCCCGAAGCCGAAAATGTCGTGCCGCATCCGCCACAGCCGGGTCGGGTTGAGCTCGAGCCCGACCAGGAAGAGGAGGAGGACGATTCCGATCTCGGCGATCTCGAGGATGGATTCGCCGCCGCTGATCAGGCCGAGCAGTTGCGGACCGACCAGAGCGCCGGCGACGAGATAGCCCAGGGTCGCTCCGAGCCCGAGGCGTCGGAACAGAAGCACGAAGACGAGGGCGAAGCCGAGCAGGATCACCGCGTCGCCGAGCAGCGACACCGGCGCGTGGACGCCCTCGCTCACGGCCGTGCCGCTTCGACGGCCGCCATTGCAGCGGCCTCGGCGGCGGCTTCGAAGGCGAGCAGGATCGAGGCGTGGCGGGCGGGGAAGCGGCGGGCATCGGCGAAGACCGAGAGGCCCGGCCAGGAACCGGGATCGTCGCGATCGCCCTTGAGAAAGGCCGCGAGCGAGTCGCGGGCCTCGGCCAGATCCTCGAGACTGCGCCCTTCGACATGGGCCCCCATCAGCGAGGCGGAGGCCTGGCCCAAAGCGCAGGCCCTCACCTCCTGGCCGAGCGCGGCCACCCTCCCCTCCCCGTCAAGCGCGACATCGACCGTCACCCGGCTGCCGCAGACGGGCGAACTTTTCTCGGCGGTCGCCTGCGCATTGGCGAGGCGGCCGAGATTCGGGATCGACGCGGCGAGCCGAAGGATGTCGCGATTGTAGAGGGCGCTGGGCACGAGGCGGCTATAGAGGTGGGGCGGGCCGAGCGCTACTTATCCTCCCCGCGGCGAAGCCGTGGGGAGGGGGACCGCCCGAAGTGCGGTGGAGGGGTAGCTGGCGCGGACGATGTGATTCTGGGGCGAATCGTGGCTTCCGCGCCCAT
>JADMIO011460715.1_pt1 | contig 13627 bp, 10 predicted proteins | sample 8958161 | NCBI WGS metagenome assembly JADMIO01 (sample SAMN16585339, study PRJNA669376) | soil metagenome | isolation source: Crop rotation soil | place: USA: Cullars Rotation, Alabama | collected 2011 | reverse complement strand
GCGACAACTTGTCCACGTGGAATTCTAAGCTTAGGATCCCAATGTGCTGGAAATTCGTCCAATCGTTGCACCAGTCGCCGGTCGAAGCGGCGTTGGAGTAGCCCGTCCACACGAAGACCGGCTGCGCGAGCTTCACGTTCATCTCCGTCACGTCGATGGCGGCGAGGTGCGCGAGGCTGAAGAACTCATCGCCGCTGTTCGCGACGATGGTGCCGTTGAGGAGCGCGTAACCGCTGGCGCGCACGTTCATGCGGTCCTTCGCGGTGTGCGTCGAGTCGGAGAGAAACGCCTTCCAGGACCCCTGGAATCCGCCGGCGGCCGCGGCCGCCTGGCACGCCGCGTCCGCGCCGGCGAGGCCGCCAAAGTTGGCGCTGTACGTGCTCGTGGTGACGAAGACGGCGCCCTTCGGCAGCGGATCGACACACTTGCCGGCCGTGCACTGATCCGATTGGCAGTCGTCCGCGACGAGGCAGTTCTTGTTCTTCGAGCACTTGAAGCCAGGACACGAGTGGCCGCAATCGACGTCCGATTCGTCGCCGTTCTGCTTCAAGTCGAAGCAGGTCGCGGTCGGCTCGCACACGTGCGTGGCTTGCGGACACGTGTTGGAAACGCAGTCGCTGTTGACGTTGCACTTCTTCGTCAGCGCGCACTTCGTCGAGCACACGCCACCGCAGTCGGCATCGCCTTCGCTGCCGTTCTTGGAGCCATCGGTGCAGGTCGGAACCGCACAGACGCCGTTCGTGCAGACGTTGCTCGTGCAGTCGGCGCCCTTGGCGCACTTCTTACCGTCGTCGCATTTCTTCTGGCAGGGGCCGCCGCAATCGACGTCCGCCTCGCTCTGGTTCCGCGTGGCGTCGAAGCACGTCGGGCTCGGATTCACGGCGCAGACCTTTTGCGGACTACAGTAATTGCTCTTGTAGCCGTCGAGGCATTCCGCGTCCGTATTGCAACCTTGTCCGATCGGGCATTTTCCGCAGGTCGCATTTCCGCAATCGACGCCGGTCTCGTCCGCGTCCTTCGTGCGGTTTTTGCACTTGTTGGGACGACAATACGTACCGTCCGAGATTCCCGACGTGCACGACGAGGCGACACTGCAGAGAACGCCATCCGCGCACTGCCCGCATTTTCCGCCGCAATCGAGGCCGACTTCGTCGCCGTTCTTGACGCCGTCTTCGCAGCTCGACGTCACGCAGGTCCTCGTTTTCGAGCTACAGAAGAGGCCCGACGCGCAATCGGTCGTGGCGCTGCACCACTTCCCGGCCGCGCATTTGGAGGCGCATTTTCCGCCGCAGTCGATATCGGTCTCGTCTTTGTCTTTGACCTTGTCGAAACACGTATCGACCTTGCAAACGCCGCTCACGCAGGCGCCCGGCGAGAGGCAGTCGGAATTGACCTTGCACTTCTTCGCGTCACCGCACGACGGACACGCGCCGCCGCCGCAATCGAGGTCCGTCTCGGCGCCCGAGACCTTTCCGTCCGAGCACGTCGGCGTGCAGTAGCCGAGCCCCGGCGTGGGGAACGTCCAGCTGCCGAGCGGAACGTTGTAGCTGTAGACATTTTTCGGGCCGTATTCGGCTTTGTACCGCTGCGCATCGAGACCGGCGAAGCTCAGACCCGGCGGCTGGAACGTGCCACCGACGAGGAAGTCGAAGCCGGCCGACACGCCCATGTCGACGCGACCGACCGGGACCGTGCTCGTTGCCTGGCACGTCGAGGCGTAGGAGCCGACCGCGGCGAGCTTCGCGCGAACGCCGACGTTGATGCCGATCGCGTCGTAAAGAAGCACGTTGATGCGTGGGATGAGCCCGCACGTGGCGGCGACTTGACCATTGCCGTCAATCGAAATGCTTTTGCTGATCTTGTTGGAAATCGCGGGCGAATTGCCCGATACGCCCAAGCCCGCGATCATCTTCATGTCGTACTGAAAGACGGCCGTGTTCTCGAAATCCATGACCGCGTGGACGGTCGCCTGAGCGCTCAGCGCGCATTCGAGATCGACCTGCACCGTCGTGGTGAAAGCGACCGGAATCGGGCCGACGGAGAAACCCTGAATCTTGGGCTTCGAGATGTAGAGCGTTTTGACCCAAGCGCCTTTCGGATTCAGGTCCGGCTCGCCGAAGAGCTGCGTGCGCAATGCGCCGTTGATGCGCTCCGCGGTCGTCGGGTCCGCGTCCATTTTCTTCTGAATTTCGGCGCTCGCGATACCGTCTGCCGATTCGAGCGAGGCCTTGAACGTCGCGTCGACGTGAATCTTCGTATAGGCCTTCGAGTCGATATTCATCCACGCGGAGAGCTGGCCTGGATGCGTCGAGAGCGGATTGGGCACGCTCAAACCGACCTGGAATCCGGGCGTGAATTGCATTTTCGCGTCGATGAATCCGTCGCCCGCGAGCTGGATGCTCATCGGGACGGGCTTCACGACGTTCTTCGTATATTTCCAGCCGCCTTCGCCGAAGAGCGGATAGTGCCCTTCGCCGCCGAAATTGTCGGTAAGCCGAATGCTGCCATCGAACGTGCTCGGGAGCGCATTGCCGTAGGCCTCGTTCACCTTGTCCGCGAGGTCGCTCGCGAGCTTCGCAAAGCCGTCCGCGGAGCTGTTTCCGACGTAGGTGACAATCTCGGGCAACGACGCGAGCCCGCGCCCGATGTCATCGATGAGATTGGGCTGTCCCGGAACAGTCTGTCCGCCCGGGACATAGGGATAGTCGGTGGGGAGATCCTGATCGCCGAGATCGACCGGCCGCCCGTAGTGATAGAGCGTCCTGATCATCGCCGGATCGAGCTTGGTGATGTCGACGTCCTTCGCCGTGGTTGGGTCGTAGCGAACCTGCACATCACCGGAGACGATGTCCTCGAGGCCGACCGTCTCGGTCGTGACGATCACCTTCCCGTTTTCCTCTTTCACGGACACGACGCGTCGTGCAAACCCGAATTGGTTCTTTCCGGACCCTGGCGCGCCGACCACGACCTTGCCCGGCTCCCAATCGCGCGCGTCTTCCGCGTCCTCCGACGGAAATTCGAGCGTCCCGGGAGTTACCTCGACCTTGTCCTGCTGCGCGGCGGTGACGGGATTCGCGGCCGGATTCGGCGTGAGGTTGTTGTAGTCCGGCTGGAAATGCGGCTCGTACGGGAGATTCATGTCGTCGTTCGGTCCCGCGTCCGACGTCGGACTACCGAAAACCGGCGGCTGATTTGCGGCCTTTGGCGCGTCCGGGTCCGAGGAACAGGCGACCACGGCCCCGAACGCGACCAAAACTCCGGCCACTACACGCGACTTCTTCATTCGTACGTCCTGTCATCGAGCGCGGAATGGAGTCCGCGCAAATTCTATCGACTATCTCAAGTCGACAGAGCGGACGTCAACCGAACTTCGACATTGCCTCGCTGGCTTTCGACGAACCGGGGTCCAGCAGAAACGCTTCGTACGCGTAACGCGATGCGTCTCCGCCTTCGGCATGATTCGCCAGCTCGGCGTAAGCCAGGCTCAGGATGCGGTAGCGGTCTTGCGTGCCGAAGCCCGCTTCGAGCCACGGCTCGAGATAGCTGTAGCGTCCAAACGCGGGCGATTTGCCGGCGGGTCGCCAAAACACGGTGTCTGGAAGCGCGGCTTCCTGCTCGGGCGTGGTCCAGGCTTTCGCGGCCACGCTCGCGAGCGGCTCCGTGTCGTCGAAATTGCCAAAGAGCGCCAGAAGCTTCGCCGCGTCGAGCGAGCCCGCCACCGCATCGCGAAGACCCCGGCGCACGGCGTCCTCCTGGCCCTTCATCAGATTCATGAAGTGAACGCGCGCCTTCGCCCATTCCCAAGATTTGGCGGGCTCGATGCGCGTCGCGATCTCCGTGGCCGCGCGGCCGAGCGGCTCGTCGTGCTCGGCGCTGATGAGCGTCGCGATGAGCCAGGACATGGGCATGTTCGCCGGCAAGCTGTTGGCGGGCAGATTCGCGTGCTCGGGCTGACGCACGACCCACGGCTGCAGATTCATGTCCACGATGTCGACGAAGGCCTGTGGCTTTCCGATCGTCACCATCCCGCCGAGCAAGGCGCGAAACGCGCGGTCTTCCTTCTCGTCGAAGAACATGGCCACCGCTGCATCGAGGAGCGCGTCGCGATCGACGTCCTTCGCCGCCTCGAGGACGGCGAACGATGCGTAGCGCGCACCCGCTTTGGCCGTCCGATCCGTCACGACGCGGCGGAGGCGATCGCGAAGGCGCATCGCATCGCCCAGAAGCGCGATCGCCTCGCAATACGCGCCCAGGATCGACTCGATCTGCAGGCAGCTCCGCGACGTGCGCCCGAGGAGGCGCGCCATCCCGCGTTCGAGCTCGACGAGCGCCGCCTGCTTCATGGGCGAGGTCGCGGTCTCCGCGAAGCGCCGCGCGAGCTCCGTCGCTTGCGCGAGGTCTTCGCCGAGGTCGAGCGCGCGCGCGAGGGTCTGCGCTGCGTCGCGTTCGAAGAGCGCGACTTGTTCCCCGAACGCGGCCACCGCCACCGAGGTCGACTCGTGCATACGCGTGTCGGTGACGCGCTTGGAGAGCGCTTTCTGCGCGCGATCGCGAAGATCCGGACGTCTCCCGACGACGCCGCGCAGGAGCGCGAGCGCGCCGAGGAGCTTCTCGATCGGATGCCCGCCTTCGATGGTCTCGAGCGTCTCCTCGGCCGAGACGGCCGCCGCCAGCGCGTCGCGCGCCCCGACCGAGATACGCGAGATCGGCGGTACGGAGATGCGAAGACGCGCCGCGATCGTCGCAAAGCGAACCGGCCAGCGCCGGCGAAACGGCTCCACGAGAAACGCGTTCATCTCGGAGTCATCCGCGCGCACGAGGATCTCCTCTGCCATCTCGCCGAGCTCGTCCTCCTTCTCCGGCCATTCGCAGACGTCGAGCGCGTGCCAGGCGTCGATGCGCTTCTCGAGCGGCAAATTCTGCGACCGCATGAGCGCGCTCCAGAACGCACGCAGCGCGGGCTCGTCGGCCGCGAACGGCGCGAGCGCAGAAGCGGGCAGACCGTGAATGCTCGCATGACGCGCGAACGCGACGAGCGGCACGGGAGATTTCGTGCCGAGGCCTTCCAGGAGCCGCAGCATCGCGTCGAACGGAAGCTTGGGCCCCGCGCGGAGCTTGCGGTCGGTGCGCGAGCCGATCACGTCGAGCGACGCGCGAAGGAGCGGCTCGAACCGATGAAGCTCGCTCGGCAGCCAGCGAATGACGTCGGGCAGGAGGTTCAGCGAGACGAGGAAGCGATCGTCGACGTCGGTCACGTGCTGCACGAGATCGGCGAGGCGCACACGGCGCGGCAAGGTCTGCGCCTCATCGCGGTAGAGCCGCGCGAACGCCTCTTCCGTCGGCACGTCCACCGCCGGCAGGAGCCCGTTTTCCTGAAGATCGAACGCGAGCTCCGGCACGACGAGCCCGACGAGGACATCGAGGCGCGCGATCTTCGGCTTCTTTCGCAAGAGCGCGAGCGCGCGGCGATCGCCTTCGGCCGCGAGGTCCGCCGCGTGCGCGCTGAGCGCGTGGAGCGAGATCCACGGCAGGGCGAAGCCATCGTCGCGAACGCGCTGCAGCAGTCGCTCCGCGAGCCCGCGCGCGCCGTCGCGAAAGAGATCGCTCCACAGCCGAATGTGCTCGTCGAAGCTCGGCGCCTGCTCGTACTGGAGCGCTTGCTTCGCGGCTGCGAGCGCAACGTCGACGATCGCCGGCGCGATCCAATCGAGCTCGAGGACGCCGTGCGCGCGATCGTATTCGACGGCCGCGCGCAACAGCGCGGCGTGACGTGTCTCGACCTCGCGATCGAATGGCAGCACGCGGACGCGCTCCGCGAGCAGCTTGGCGGAGCTCGGATCCCATTGCACGTGGAGCGACGCGGCTTCGAGCGCGCTCGGCCGCTTGTCGATCAAGTCCGCGAGCGCGATCGGATCGACGAGCGCCGCGGCGAGCGACTTCTCCTCCGGCGAGAGCTCGGTCCACGCGTCCGAGCGCGGGAGCGGCGCGGTCACGAGCCCACCGATCCGTCGCTCGTCGGCGAAGAACGACGGCGTCGAGCGGTGAATATCGGCAAGTCCGTGCAGGCATTCGATCCGGATCGCGATGGGCTCGCGAGCGCCGGAGAGGAGCTCGATGAAGAGCCCGGTGGCCGCCTCCTCGAGCCCGCGCTCCTCGTAGACACGCGCGAGGATGGTCTTCACGGCGAGGAGGCGCGTGTCCTCCGGCAGCTCGGAGGCGCGCGCGATGGCCCGAAAGTGCGCCGTCCAACCCTCGGGCCAGGCGCGGAAGCGCTCGCGGAGAGCGTCGAGGTCGATCTCCGTTCCGAGCACCTGCGCCGCGCGAAGCCGAACGTCGGCCGGCTGCTTTCCGTCCGTCGCGATCGCGAGCAGCCCGTCGATCGCGGCCGAAACCGCTGCGCTCTTGCGCACTTCCTTCTTGAGGTGCTCGCGCAGCCGCTCGAGGCTCTGCAAGCGCGTGGCGTGAAGGCGTTTCCCCGTCGCGTCCGCGAGGAGCCGCTTCACCTCGGCCTCGGTCACCGCCATCGGAAGGCCTGCGAGTTTACCATCACATTTCTCGGCAAACGCTCCCGTCATCCATACGTAACGGTATACAGTTAGCTCATGCGCAAGGCGGTGGCGGCCCTCGTTTCGGCCTGGGTCATCCTGATGGCCTGCACGAGCCGCGGCGAGATCGGCGACGCGTGCACGAAGTCCGAGGACTGCGAGGAGGACGCGTGCTCCAGCGACGGCTACTGCTCGCGACGCGACTGTACCGAGAACGGCCACGGCTGCCCCGCCGGCTGGACGTGCGACACGTCGCGCAGCATCAACGACGCGATCTTGGGCCAGAGGAGCTCGATCTGCGTGCGTCCGACTCCGCCTGCGACCGACGCCGGCTCCAAGCCGGCCACGTGCACGCTGCACGAAGACGATCGCTGCACGCACGAGGTGGCCGGCCAGTGTTGTGGCGGCGCGTGCGCCGTCATCCACTACGATCCGTCGATCAAGAACGGGTATTTCACCTGCGGTCTACGCTGTCCGGCGACGTGCAAGCCGGGGTGGTCATGCCATTCGTTCTCGGCGACCGAAGGCACCGATCATCCGAGCGGCGACTTCTGCCTGCCCGACGTGCCCGTCGTGACGATCGCGCAATCGCCGGCACCGGTAGCCGTGAGCTCCGAGGCGACGCTCACCGCGACCGCCAGGTCTCCCGCCGGGCTCCCCCTCACGGAATACCGGTGGACACGAGACGACGGCACCTACGCCGGCTACGGCGAGGTCACCAAGGTGTACGTCGTGAAGTCGGGTGAGACCATCACCCTCGAGGTTCGCGATGAGGTCAATCAGATCACGACCGCGACCATTAGCGTGCTCACGCAATAGCGATCTAAGCTTTCGTTCGTGGACGAGATCGCCGCGCTCTTGCGAGGAAAACGCGTCGTCGCGTTGACCGGTGCCGGCCTCAGCACCGAGTCGGGCATTCCCGATTATCGGAGCCCTGAGGCTCTGAAGCGACCGCGCCGCCCGATTCAAGGTCCCGAGTTCGTGAAGAGCGCCAAGCTCCGCCGTCGCTACTGGGCGCGCGCGATGGTTGGCTGGGAGAGCTTTCGCCGGGCGCAGCCGAACGCGGGACATCAGGCGCTCGCCGCGCTCGAGAAGTCGGGCGCGCTCGTCGGGCTCATCACACAGAACGTCGACCGGCTTCATCACAAAGCGGGGAGCCGCAAGGTCGTCGAGCTCCACGGCGCGCTGGCGGACGTGATCTGCCTCGAGTGCCACCGCATGGAGGAACGCGACGACGTGCAGGCGCGCATGCGCGAAGAGAACCCGAGCTGGATCGATGGCGCGGTGCCGCTCGCGCCGGATGGCGACGCGGAGCTCGCCGACGATCTCGTCGATCGCTTCGTCCCGCCGTCCTGCGGCGTGTGCGGCGGCGCGATGAAGCCGGACGTCGTGTTCTTCGGTCACAACGTGGCCAAGCCCGTCGTCGATCGCGCCTTCGCGATGCTCGACGAAGCGGAGGCACTCCTCGTTGCGGGTACGTCTTTGGCCGTATTTTCGGGCTATCGCTTCCTCATGAAGGCGGCCGAGCGCGGGATGACGATCGCGATCGTGAACCGTGGCCCGGTCCGCGGCGAAGAGCGCGCGACGCTCAAAGTCGACGCCGCGGCGGGCGATGCGCTGACGGATCTCGTACGGCGAATGGCGATATGATCGCGGGCGATGCTTCGCCGGCCTTTGCTCGCCTTCACGGTGCTGCTCGTCGCTTGTGCCTCGGACCCTCCGCCGCCGGCCGTCGTCGTGCCGCCGCAGCCGCCGCAAGTCGAGCCCGCCCCGCCGCCTCCCCCGCCCGCTCCCGTCGCCAAACCCGACGCGCCGGCGGAGACGCCGGAGTCCCCGTTCGAAGGCTTCCTGCGCGACATGACGAAGAAGACGAGCTGTAGCTCGTACGACTATCATCCCCACGGTGGCCTCCAGAGCTTCTGGTGCCACAAGCCGGCGCGCGCGACGATGGAGGCGATCGGAACGCTCGCGGGCGTCGATATCTTCAAGTCGGGCCCGCATTCGAAGACGGACCTCGGGCTCGATTCGAGAACCGAATTCGGTCACTACAATCCCGACTTCGTGAAATGGCTCGTCGACAAGGTGCCGCCGAGCGCGCGTGACAGCGCCGTTCAGAAGGCGACACAACCGCACTACGACAAGCACCTCAAGCCGCTCGCGGAGATTTTCTGGGTCACGCTCCAGAAAGCGAAATCGGAGCCGGAGTGCTTCGAACGCGAGAAAAAGGCTTATGCCGATTTGATCGCGAAAAAGAAATTGCCGGCAGCCTATTACGAGCGCTGGTTTTACTGGATGAATCCAAAATTCTGCGCCAGAGCCAAGACCGGTCTCGGCCCGAATCAGGGCTTCGATTATTTCTCGAACAACGGATTCGACGGCGGCGTGGACGGCAACGTCACGAAGACGGTCATCGGCTTCTGGCTCCGGCGCTCGATGGACGGCACGATGGATTCATTCGCCGAGGGCTTGAAGAAGCTCGTCACGTCGTACCAACCGGACCTCCTCGAGAAGAAGTAGCCCCATGTTCCTCTTCGACGTCGACGAGACACGAAAAGCGCTGATGCTTCGCGCGATGCGGGCGGTGGCGGAGGCGGACGGCGAGGTCACACCGAAGGAGCGCGCGCTCCTCGAGGTCTCGCGGGACGCGCTGCGCCTGGGCGCGAGCATCGACGATTTGCCGCCATTTTCGCTGGAGGAAGCGGCTGGCTCGGACGGCGAGCGCATCGTGCAGGCGATGATCCTCATGGCGATCATGGACGGCGCCGCCTCGAAGGAAGAGGCGGAGCTCGTGAAGGCGGTCGCGGATCGCGCGGGCGTGAGCGACGCGCGCGTGGAGAACTTGCGCCAGCTCGCGGACGGCCGCGTGCGCTGGATGCGTTTCGATCTCACGCGCCGCGGCTACGCGAAAGAGGAGCTCGCGCGCACCGTGAAGGAAGAGGGCCTCCTCGGCGTCTACCGCACGTTCGGCCCGCTGCTCGGCCTCGCGCAAGACCCCGAGGTGATGCGCAAATACATCGCGTTTGGCGAGTATCCCGAGGGCACGGTGGGGCGCGCTTATTTCGATTTGATCACGAAGAACGATCTTTCGTTTCCCGGAGAAGCCGGCGGCATCGCGGAGCGCGGCATGTGGCACGACATGCTGCACGTGGCCGGCGGATATTCGACGGATCCCATCGGAGAGGCGGAGGTCGTCGCCTTCATGGCGGGATTTCGCAAGGAAGATCCCTTTTTCTGGCTCTTCACGGTGGCCCTACAATTCCAGGTGGGGCTCGTGATTTCGCCGTTCGCGCCCGGCGTGCCCGACCAGATCGATCCGCGGCGTTTCGTGCTGCACCACAAGCGCGGTGCGCTCGTGAATTGCGATTTGTCGACGGAGTGGCGATTCGAAGAGGAGTGGGACGCGGACCTCGAGGTGGTCCGCAAGCGCCTCAACGTGGTGCCTCTGGAATCCGTTTCGCTTTAGCGTCGCGCAGCGCCTGCGCCAGGACGGGCGGCTTCATGTATTCATTGAAGCGAAAGAGCTCTCGTTCGTGCTCGAAATCGATCGCGAGCGTGACGGGATCTCCGATGATCTTGAAGCGCTCTTTTGCCTTTTGCACCTCGCGCTCTTCGTCGTCCGTAATATCCACTTTGATGACGATCCAGTCGCGCAGCTCCTCGCGCACCTCGGCCGACGGAATCGTCTCGCGCTCGACCTCGAGGTCCGCCTTGCTCCAGTCCGCACCGAAGTGAATGAGCGCGAGCTCGTGCTTTTTGCGCGCGATGGGCTCGCCCTCCGCCAGCGTGTGCCACACGATGGGCGGCGGCGGCTCGTTTCGAGTCTTGCCGCAGCCGAGGCTCCCGACCAGCAGGAGCGGCAACGCGATCTGGGTCAGCTTCACCGAACCGTCCGCCGTTCGGTGGAGGCCAGGCGTACGGCGCTAGCGAGCTTGTCCGGCTTGATGAATTCGTTGACGCGAAAGAGCTCCTGGCGTGGCACCTCCGAGAAATCGGTCGCGATGATGGTGGGTAGACCGACGACGCGGAAGCGGTTCTTGGCCGTCTCGACATCCTTGTTCTCGTCGTCCGTAGCGTTGATGCGGATGAGGACCCAGTCGCGGAGGGCTTCACGAACCTCGGGCGCGGGAAACGTCTCGTGCCACATCGCCATGTCGGCCGTGCTCCAGTCAGCCCATACGAAGATGAGGGCCGGCTTCTGGAGGCCGCGGGCGAGACGCTCGCCTTCGGCGAGGTCGTGCCACACGAGCGGCGGCGCGAGCTCTCGCGGCTGCTTCTTGCAGGACACGAGCCCCAGCGACGAGAACGAGAGCGCAACGAGCAGCGCAATTGGCGCAGTTCCGCGTCGCTGCATCACCTCACTACGAATAGCCCAGCCGGAAACTTCCCAGAAAATGTCGAGTCGGCACCCATCGACGCCAATCAACGCCTGAGACGGCTCCGCGACGAGAACCCTGGATTTCCCGTGGTATCGCGTGCGTGCCATGCGATTCGCTTTGCTTGCCGGCCTGCCCTTTCTCGGACTCGTGGCGTGTGTCACGCCGCCATCGGAGGAGGCCCCGGGGGTGGGCGCGGAGTCGGCGCTCGAGTCGTTGCCTTCGCCGGAGGCCAGCACGCACTCGTCGGTCACGCCGATGGGCGTTCACTTCGAGCGCTACGCGTCCAAGCTGCCGAGCGCGGACGAGCGCGCGTTCCTCAGCGACGCGACGCGCGAGCCGGCGGTGCCGCCGTCGGTGGCGAGCCTTCACTTCGAGAGCTTCGAGGTCGATCTCTATCCGAACGGCGTGCCGAGCCCGTCGGATGTGAATCAGCATGCGATCGGCGACTGCTCCGCGGCCTCGGTGTGGGCGAGCCTCGCGATGCAGGCGCCCGAGTTCGTGCAGAGCCTCATCGACGATCGCGGCGACGGCACGTTCGGCGTCCACGTGTTCGACCCCGCCGGCCGGAAGCTCGTCATCAACGTCGACTCGAAGTTCCTCGCGCGGAGCCCGAGCGATCTCGAGGCGGTGTCCGCCAAGAACGGCAAGGCGGACTGGGCGACGGTCCTCGAGAAGGCGGCGCTGAAGTACCTCGAGGTCTATCCCATCGTCGGCCGCATCGGCGGCATCGGCTCGGAATTCGCCTCTCCCATCTTCACGGGCAGCGGCGACAGCTATGCGTATTACCCGGGCAAGCTCACGCCGGCGCAGTTCACGCGCGTGGTCCGCGAGGAGCTCGCGCGCGGCAAGATCATCATCGGCGGCTTCAACAAGGTGCTCCCCATCGGCGACCTGAAGACGGTCACGGCGCACGCGTACATGATCACGGCCCCGGCCGACTCGACCACGATGGTGACGATGCGAAACCCGTGGGGCGCCAGCCCGCGCGCGACGGGCGGCGGCTACGACACGACGCGCGACGGCCTCATCGATGTCCCGGCGACGACCTCGTGGTCGCAGACGGTCGACCTGCGCATCATCAGCGCAGGCGCGGCCACGTCGGGCACCACGGTGCCGTACGAGCCGCCCGCGCTCGCGACGCCGATGATGGTGCGCATCGAGACCGAGTGACGCGACGACGCGCGCCGGCTCCTCATCAATCTCGTCACGGGCCGGCCCCAGGTGCGACCGCGTTTCCTCTCTCTGCTCCGCTCGCCGCCTTCCGCTCCACTCAGTAGTTGAGGCAGATCGCGTACGCGGCGCCGCCGCAGCGGTAGGCCTTCTTCCCCAGCTTGTCCTTCGCGAACTTCCAGACCTTCGGGTCGGTCGCGATGGGGCAATCGAGCTGCACGATGTGGTTGCCGCTCACTTCGCAGAGGTTCTTGCGGGCGTACTGCACGACTTGTGAACCCGCGCTGAGCTGCATCTCGCTGTCGGTCGACCCCTGCTCCTCTTCTTCCATCTCCTCGGGCTCCGCAGCGCAGCCGACGAGGGAGAAGAGGGAAACGGAGAGGAGGGTCGCGAGCAGTTTGGTCATGTCTTCCCAAGGAGCAGGCGCAGTGCCAGCGCCGGCCTCGCCCGGCCCCGGCCCCGTTCCCAGCGCATTCGCGCACTTACGCGGCCCGCGATGCGACCTCGCGTGTCACCCCAGTGTCATGCGAGATGCTCGATGCCATCGGGGAGCCGGACCCAGGGGTGCATGCGGTCCTCGTAGACGGAGTAGACGGGCGTGGGCAACGTCGTATCGCAGAACGCGCCGATGGCGACGGCGACGAGGTCGGGCATCCCGTCGTTCGTGTAGAAGACGGTCGACCCGCACGTGCCGCAGAAGCGGAAGGTGGCCGAGGTGCCTTCGTCGCCGGTGCGAACCCATTCCTTGGCGACGCCCTCGCTGCGGAACTTCTCCTTCTCCCATCGCGCCTGCGCCGCGAACGGCCCGCCGCTCCGCTTCTGGCACGCGTGACAGTGACAAATCGAAACGCGAACGGGCTCGCCCTGGCAAATCACCCGAAGCTGCCCGCAGCTGCACGTCCCAATGCGCTCGCTCATGGCGCGACTATAGCGTGTCCAGCCTCGCGCTCGGCGCGCAGCGGCGCCGCCCCGCCACCTCGCGCCGCCACCTCGCGCCCGCCAACAGCGGATGAGGATTTTTGGGGCCTGGCACTGGCCACCTCTCCACCTGCGAGCGTCTTGGTCTGGGGCCCTGCTACCGCTCAGCCACCTGCGAGCGTCCTCGGCGCGAGGCAGCACGCAACGCCACTGCGCAGCATCGTCTCGTCCAGAACGCCGAGGCCGGGGGACCTGCGCCGGCCCGCGCGTCTCGCGCCCTTCCTGACCTCGCCGCCGTGCACATCCTCTTCACAAGCCGTCGGCCCGCCTATCGCTTCTTCACGACGCGAGCGTCCTCGGCGCGAGGCAGCACGCAACGCTGCTGCAGCATCGTCTCGTCCAGAACGCCGAGGCGCCGGGCCCGTGGACCTGCGCCGGCCCGCGCGTCTCGCGCACTGCCTGACCTCGCCGCCGTGCACATCCTCTTCACGAGCTGTCGGCCCGCCTATCGCTTCTTCACGACGCGAGCGTCCTCGGCGCGAGGCAACACGCAACGCCACTGCGCAGCATCGTCTCGTCCAGAACGCCGAGGCGCCGGGCCCGTGGACCTGCGCCGGC
>JADMIO011456587.1_pt1 | contig 13629 bp, 11 predicted proteins | sample 8958161 | NCBI WGS metagenome assembly JADMIO01 (sample SAMN16585339, study PRJNA669376) | soil metagenome | isolation source: Crop rotation soil | place: USA: Cullars Rotation, Alabama | collected 2011 | reverse complement strand
GCCGCGACTTCAAGTCACGTGAATTCCAAGCTTCGGATCCCACTGTGCTGGAAAGCGATAATCGTTCTCATCAATGGTTCGTAGCCGAACGTGCCAGGCCGGACTGCTGAGGGCTTTGCCCTCTCCGGAGGTTTGCGCCAACTTGAAAGGTAAATTCTCTCCAGCTATCCAGATTCGGGTGGGAAAAGTGGCACTCAAGCGCTCGTGCTGGGCGACAGCCAGGTGCTTGTGTTTGCCGTTTCGGTCATAGGTACGGAACAATTCGGTTGGATGGCGGCGGCGAACAACGAGATCGTCCTTGTAGAGGCGCAGCTCGGTGATTGCCCCCTCGGATCGCCCAGCAGGGGCAGGAGCCGGCCCTCCCTCAAGAGCGATTACCGCCTCGGGTTTGCCCTCAGAGGTATAAGTTTGCACCTTGCCCGAATGGGCGGCCAGGACAAATAGAGTGCCGGCCTCATCGCAGTCGAAGCCGCCTGCGTTACCGCGATCCCCCCAGCGCAATCCCGGATCGGTCTTGGCGTTAAAACTCCACCGGATTTTGCCATCAAAGTCCACACAGTAAAGAGGGCCTCCTTGCGGGAGGATATAAAACAACTCTGCCTTTTCTGCGACGCGGAAATCCCAGGCTCGGCCCTGGTTGCCTGCCGGCTGGCGGGGGATTCGATAAGCCCGAAGGATCTTGCCTGCGGCATCGAGGCGGACAATGCGATCCCGGGCATGATCGAGCCCGTAGAAATCGCCACTGCTCCCTGCCTCGACGTGCGGCGGAGCCGACCAGCCTACGGTGTCATTGTTGAGGAAATCCTCGACGGCTGTGCGGAGGGTCAGATTTTGGTCGTAGAGGGTGACCTTGTGGGCGAAGTGAGCGTTGGCCGTCGCCACCACGCCGTCGGCGTTGGCCGTCGCATTGCCCATGGCGTAGACACCTGTCCCGCCAAAGCGATTGCTGCCGTCGCGGTCGAGGCGAAGGATGAAGGAGGTCGCATTTCCACCGCTGGCCAGGTACACCTTGCCATCTTTTCCCACCGTCAAGCGGGCTTCTGCGGGATGAAAAGCCGGGTGCTCGCGCTGGAGGATCTGTTCGAGGACCACCTCGGCCCCACGTCCGGTCGTCGCCAGCATCAAGACAAAGAGACCCGTCAACCCCAGACGAATGCCTTTCATGGTCTTCCTCCCGATCCGTTTACCTGGGCGAGGTCTTCCTGAGGAGGGCGGTTTGACTCGCCTGGCCAAAGGAAGAACTCCGACGCTGTCAGGATAGGCGCAGCGGGGAGGACGGGTAGGTCCATTCGAGTGACCTGGTTGCCTCGGCCAGGATTGGGAAGCGCTCCACCGTCGCAAGTCCGGATGACCAAAGTCGGCGCTGAGCAATCAAACGGCTTGTAATTTGACAAGGGTCGATGAAGTTGGGTATCATTCTCCTCACCTGATATTTTATTAGGCGAGCACCGGTCTGGTGGCATCTATTCCTATTTTGCTATGTGAGCCCTCTATGAATACCCCATCGTCCCAGCCGGGCAAGCCACCTTCCTCGCCGGCCAACTGCCCGCTTGAAACGGCCAACACTCAAATCTCCGCCGCACAGATTTCAGGGGATCACCCGCCGAATCCAATTGCTTCACCCTCATCCGTACCAGTTTGTGGGGCGACGGGCGCTGCCCTGGAACGCATCGGCGATTACACCATCCTCCGCAAACTGGGGGAAGGGGGGATGGGCACGGTCTACCTGGCCGAGGACAGCCGACTCGGGAGGAAGGCTGCCATCAAGACCATAAGACTCGACGTGGCAGCGAAGCCGGGGAATCGCGCTCGCTTCCTCCGCGAGGCACGGGCAGCAGCGGCGGTGGAGCATGACAATATTGTCCCCATCTGGCAGGTAGGCGAGGAGGCCAACGGCATCCCGTTCATCGCCATGCCCTTTCTTCAGGGGGAAATGCTGGAATCCCGACTTGAGCGCCAGGCCATCCAACCGATCGGCATCATTCTGAAGGTGGCCCGTGAAGTAGCCGAGGGGTTGGCCGCAGCCCACGCCAGGGGTCTGATCCACCGAGACATCAAACCAGCCAATGTCTGGATTGAGGGCGATCCAACCGCCGCTGAACTCGTCCAACAAGTGCGACGGTGCAAGATCCTGGACTTCGGGCTGGCACGCTCCACGGAAACGGAGGACGTGCATCTCACCGCCAGCGGAACGATCCTGGGGACCCCGGCTTACATGGCCCCGGAGCAGGCGTGTGGCGGCAAGGTAGACGCTCGCTCCGACCTGTTCAGCCTGGGCGTGATGCTCTATCGGATGAGCACGGGCAGGCTGCCTTTCAACGGACCGAACATGATGGCCGTGTTGACCGCCCTGGCGACGGTCACCCCACCATCGGCCCGAACCTGCAACCGGAATCTGCCCCAGCCCCTCTCCGACCTGATCGACCGGCTGATGAGCAAGGATCCGGCTGGACGTCCGCAGTCGGCGGCGGAAGTGGCAGTGGCTGTCCGGCAGATCGTAAAGGAGTTGCAGGCGAAGAAATCAGCCACTCCGGCGGCTGCCGTCTCTCCCCTGGCCACCGCCGGGCCAGGCGAAGGGCAGAATGCCCCGCCGATTCCGCTGGATAACCCGACTGAGGTAATTTCCGCCTCGGCCGTGAAGCCACGGGAGGACACCGCAGCCGAGCCAAAACCTGTCCTGGGGTCCACGTTGAAGAGAAGGCGAAAGCGCACCTTGCCGCTGATTGCCGTTGGCCTGCTCGCTCTGGTGCCCCTGGGGTGGTGGCTTGCGACTGTCATCCTCCGCAGCGAAACCAACAAGGGATCCCTCAGCGTCGAGATCAATGACCCTGTTCGCGTGCCGATGGACACCAAAGCAGCGGTGAAGAGTCTCGACCCTGATCGAGCGGCTGCCGAGTACGTGTTGAGCATCGGGGGAACGGTTCGGGTCAACGATGAGGAACGCGACATCAAGGCCGTTGCTGATCTGCCGCGCGCGTCGTTTCGATTGCCCGTCGTGAAACTGGCCATGAATAAGCAGGTGAGTGACATGGGGTTGGCCCACTTCAAGGAATGCAAGAACCTGACGGTCCTCCAACTGGATGGCACGCCGGTGAGCGATGCGGGCCTGGCCCATCTCAAGGACTGCAAGGGCCTGACGTATCTCGGCCTGAATTTCACGAAGGTGAGCGACGCAGGACTGGCCCACTTCAAGGAATGCAAGAACCTCATGACCCTCCGCCTGGATGGCACGCAGGTAAGCGATGCGGGCCTGGCCCACTTCAAAGACTGCAAGGGCCTGGCGGAACTCCAGGTGCAAGAAACAAAGGTGACGGACGCGGGTCTGGTCTACTTCAAGGACTGCAAGGGCCTGCAGGAAGTCCTCCTGGATAGAAGCCAGGTTGGGGACGCGGAGTTGGCACCCTTGAAGGATTGCAAGAACCTGATGCGCCTCGACCTGTCCAGGACGAATGTGAGCGACACAGGGTTGGCCCACCTCAAGGAATGCAAGAACCTAACGTTACTCCGCCTGATTGGCACGCAGGTGAGCGATGCGGGCCTGGCCCACCTCAAGGACTGCAAGGGGCTGAAGGAACTCAACCTGAACGGTACAAAGGTGGGCGATGCAGGGCTGGCCCACTTCAAGGGCTGCAAGGATCTGACGCACCTCTTCCTGGAAGAGACGAAGCTGAGCGACGCAGGTTTTGCTCACTTCAAGGAGAGCAAAAACCTGATGTGGCTCGGCCTGAGTGGCACGCAAGTGAGTGACGCGGGCCTCGCCCACTTGAAGGAGTGCAAGAACCTGGCGATGCTGAAAATAGATAAGACAAAGGTGACCGCTGCGGGAATCGACGAGTTGAAGAAGGCGTTGCCGAAGTGCAAGATCGAATGGGACGGCGGTGTCATCGAGCCGCGCGAGAAATAACTATCCCGACCCCAACGCCGTCGAGTAACTGGGTGAATCGTCGGAACGCCAGGACGTTTCCTCGCAAGGGGAGGCCAGGAAGTGCGAGTCCATTCTCGGACCCGCACGCCTGGGATGCCAGCTCAATCGCCTGCGGAAGGCTGGAAGGAAGAAATAAGGGATATCAGATATCGGAACGGATGCCGCCTCGACGAACTCGAAAGGCAGAGATCGATTCCCAACTGCGGATGTGCTCGCAGCTCGTGCGCAGAAGTCATTCGGGCGTTCGATACCAGTGCAACACATCTTCCAGGACCTCGATGGGGCAGGCGCTTGTGCGGATCGCCAGACATGGCGCGTTATCTCCTCCCTTCGGATCCCACGCCGTGCGGAAGACTTGCAGACCCCCGCTGTGCTCCAGCCGGTCCCAAAGTTCTGGGTCGATGCCGATGATGTATTCCGGCGGCACCCCCACGACTTCCCCGTAAGTGCTCGCGAGTCGCGCTCTCCAGGCTGGGTCCCTTGTGATCGCGTTCAGGACCGACCAGAGGTTTTCGATGCGTTCCAGCGTGAAACCGGTCATCCCCCACGGCTGGGGGAACTCGTCCAGTTCCAGATGGTCGGCAACCGAGAACAGCGGCAGCCCTTTCGCCTTTGGTTGCCATCCCTGATTCAATGCCAGCGTGATTCTGTCGCGGAGGAATCCTGGCCCAAAGGCAATTCGAGCATAGAAGTCGCCCCCCTTCTCGCCGCTCATGACGAGGTCGAAATAGCGGGTGTTGATCACCAACAGTTGGCCTCGTGCCTGCGCATCCTGGACAACGACTCGGAGGGCGTTGCCACGCCGCCGAACGACCCACTCGAAGGAACGACCTTCGTGGTCAAATTGTCGTGCATTCGGCAGCGCCATAACTTCTTTTCCTCCCGCCAGGTAAAAGTATCCCTTCCGCAGCCATCCTTCTGATGGTGGAGAGCCTTGTGATCTCGTGCCGCCATCGGTTTCACTCGCACAGATCCATCGACTCCATTCTGAACGGCGGTGCCAGGTCCAGTGCGGTCAGAAACCGCTCGCGCTGCCAACGATTCATCACCGGGCAGGTTCGTTCCCACCAGGTCAGCCACATCTCATCACAGGAGTCGTGGACTTCCGGCATCGGCGGCACCAACCCCATGTCAAGGATCAGATCCTGCAACAATTCTGGGGGGAGGCTGGCCATCTCAGTGATCGAAAACCAGGGGGCTTGCAACCAGCGCTGCCACCAGGCGGCCGTCTCGGAAACCAGGCGGTCCTCCGCTTGCTGCCAATCCCTGAAGACCCCCATGACGGTAGCTTTATACCTCCCCTCGATGTCTTCATAGTAGACATCGCCATCATCTGGGAGGTAGCACAGCCGCCCCTGGGGGTCTCGGCTGACTGCTCGCCGCACGGAAGAGCCGACTGCGGTTACCAGGAAGAGCTTGCCGCCCCGACGACCGCCTGTGAGGCTGGTTTGCTGTCCCTGCGTTTGCGAGGCCATTTCCGCCCCCTCGACATCGGCGAAATGAGCCCCCAGGATTTCCACGGACGAATGCCAGTAATCCCGGTCTCCCCGGCTCCCCTGCAGGTGTTCGCGCACGTACTCCTGGGCACGCCCCAGCGCGGGAAACGCCAAGGCATCCTTGCCGGCTTCCTTCAACATCCCCCATCCTGGAGGCAGGACGAGGTAGACTTCCGGTTGCACCTTGGCTCCCCTGAAGGCTGGTCTGAAGCATTCGCGGACACATCGCTCCAGATTGCGGCGGTGTTGCTCAAGGAGGAATGACGTCCCGTCTTCCCAATCGGCCTGCCAGTCGGTCATTCGCTTGCGAGCCACTGTCTGTCTCAATCACGTCAGGATCAATCCATGCCCACACTGCCATCTACGGGGAGACGGCCCCACTGTGACACCGCTTTGGTGGATACCCGCCCTCACACCAGACCGAAGCGCAAGACGGGAAAACGTGACGCAAATCCTCTCGCTTACGCTTCGGGCTGGTGTGGGCTCCCTCGCTTGCGCTCTTGCGCTTCGGGCTGGTGTCGCTGCCGACCAGCTCAACCGAACAGGGTTTGCTGTGTCGGTGTTGCCTGGCTCAACGGAGCCACCACGTTGAATTCGGGTCGTCCTTCAAGAATCTCCCGCATTCGCCGAGCGTTGAGGGCAGCTTGACTTCGCTGGCAATTGTTGAACAGCAGCAGGGCCCGCTCGGTGCCTGCTTCGAGCCCTTCGTGCTCCAGGGCGCTGGCCCATTCGCCAAGTTGGTCGTCGCTGTAGTTGTAGTCGTAGCGTTCCTTGTCGCCCTGATACCAGGCGCCGGCGTTGCGCGAATGCAGCCGAACATATGCCTGGCGCCCTGACTGAACCCAGCCGCGCGGAAAGAGGCCGGGTAATTCGGGGACATCGACGGCCACCAGATCCAGGTTGTGCTCGGCCAGCCAGGCGGGCAGGCCAGGGCGGTTCCAGGAGCGATGGCGAAATTCGACGGCCAGATTCAAGTGGGCCAATTCCTTCGCCAGTTTCACCAGTCGATCACAAGCCGGCCGGGTGCAGTGAGTGGCCTGGGGCAGTTGACAGAGCAAACCCATCAACTGGCCCCGGGCTTGAAGCCCCTCAACAGCGTAGCGGAACCCTGGTAAGTCGAGGTCGCTTTGTTCGTGACTGATTGACTGGGGAAGTTTGACCAGAAACTGGAATCCTGTCGGCGCCTTGTCCGCCAGCCGGGTGAGCATGGAGCGCGTCGGGGGCCGGTAAAAGGTGAAGTTCAGTTCAACAAGAGGGAATTGATGGGCGTAGAAGTGCAGCATCCTTTCGGAGCGCGTGCCAAGGGGGTAAAAATCGCCAACCCAGGCTGTGTACGAGTAACCAGAAGTGCCAATCCAGATGTCCATGAGAGCCGTTCCCGGGATTCGATAATCATCGTGAACTCATGGACACTATTTGACCACAATGAGGGCTGGAATCGAAGGCCGGTAGGTGCCAGTTGACTGGAAATCAGTCCCATCCTCCGGGTGGGTTGACCGGGTTGGCGGCGGGTTGGGTGGGGGTGTAATCTTGTTGCGACGACCAGACAAGCACCCGGCGAGCGACCTCGGCGGCCATTCGACTCACCAGGGGAGGTTGCGGGCCACGTGGTAAGCCCAGATCGACGCCCAATCGACGTTGAACCACATCAGCCGTTGCGAGGGCAATTTCGCGGTTGGGTAAGCGGGCCAATTCGTGCAAGGCAGCGACGGCGGGAGGACAAGGCCCCTGGGCAAGGAGAGCCTCAGCCGCAATCAGCCGAACGGGCGCGGGCAGGGACGGGTCAAGAAGGTGGCGGAGGGTGTCGTCGTTCAGTTCGCGGTGCTGGTGGAGAAGCCGGGTCATTTCGAGGCGGAGCAGCGAAGGCGTGTGCGGGTCGATTAATTGCTTCCGCAAATTCTCCGCCAGAGCCGGATCGCTTCCGGTGCTCAGTTCATGGGCGTAATGCGCACCCAGGGTTAAGGTTGCCCGCTGAGATAAAATTCCCTTCTCGGCAGCCCAGGCGTGGAGATCCGCGATGGCTTCGGGCCCCAGCCGATTCGAGGTTACCGGCAGAGGCCCATCTTCTTGACAGGACGGGTCGGCCAGGGTTTTGCGAACGGCCACGCGGACCCAGCTCCAACGGTCTTCCATGTTCCACAACAACGCCTCTGTGGCCGTCTGCCGAACAAAAGAGGCAGGGTCATGAAGGAACTCTGCAAGAGTTTCGACCATCTGGCGGTCGTCGATGTTGGCCAGGGCGTTGATGGCACCTGCCCGGATCTCGGGTTCGGAAGCGGTCTGAGCCAGGTGCAACACGATTTGCGGTTGCCCGGGCCGCCAATTTTGCCGGAACTCCAGAGCGGCCAGGGCGGCTACCCGAACTTCAGAACGAAAATGAGTCAACAAGTTCAGTGCAGGCGAGGCATCGACGTGAAGCGCCTCGCGCAGAGCTTTCACTTCGGGAAGGAGTCGGCAATCCAGTAACTGGGAAGGCCAATCGGTGCGGCGGGATAACCGCTGGGCCAGTTGGCGAGCCCGACGCAGCGCCAGCGCCCCTGAATCCCGAAGGCACTGCACCGCAAAGAGGAAGAGTGGGATAACCAGTAAGGTAGCCTGGGTGAGGTGCGTGAACCAGTCGCCCTCCCCGCTAAGACCGAGGACCAACCAACTCAGGGCAATCACGTAGAGCAGAATCATGGCTGGGTTGGCGGGACCCCGGGCGTTCTGGCGAGTCACCAGAGCCAACAGGCACCCCAGACATTGAACCAATGTGCCAAGCCAAAGGATTCGCGCCCCATTCGCGGGAGCACGCAGGCTGGTCATCAGCAAGAGCGTGGCGGGTAAGAGCAGCAACAGCAGGTTGGCCAGACGAATGAGCAGGCCACCGGATGGCTGACCGTTACCCAACGCGAACCGCGCGTGCATGGTATTCTGTTCCATTTCTCGCCGCTGGGTCCGAGACGGCGCCTTGAACCTCCCATTCTTAGTATTGCTCACGCAGCACCAAAACGCCAAGCGAAAGCAGCAAACAACGAACAAAGGGGCGAACTCTTGCGAGTCCACCCCTTTCGTCTTGGGAATCGAAGCGCGCGCTACGACTTCGACTTAGCGACACCGTCCATTGGGGCATCCACCCGAGACGCCTCGGAAGGAGTAGGAGGGGGCATAAGCGGCGGGGGCATAGCTCGCCGGAGCAGCCGGGGCGGAATAGCTCACCGGGGCATGGCTGATGGGAGCGTAACTGGCCGGAGCGTAACTCGTTGGGGAGTAACTCACCGGAGCCGAATAGCTTGCCGGAGCCGCATAACTCACCGGAGAGTAGCTCGCCGGAGCCGCATAGCTCACCGGAGAGTAGTTCGCCGGAGCCGAGTAACTCACGGGAGAGTAGCTCACCGGAGGCGAGTAGCTCAAGGGAGAGTAACTGACAGGTGAGGAGCTAATCGGAGCGTAGCTGGCCGGCAGAATGCTGGCCGGAGTTTGGCTCACCGGGGCCAGACTATAGCTGACCGGGGTGTAACTCGTGGGGTTGTAAAGGGCCGGAGCGTAGCTCGCCGGAGTGTAACTGACTGGGGCATAGCTCACCGGGTAGGAAACCGGTGCCATCGTCACAGCCGAGGGCATCGTCACGCTGACGTATCCACTCGTCAGCATCGGATCCGCCGCAGGGCTCACTGCCGTCGCGCTCAGGGCCACCATCATCAAGGGTGCGTACATGCACTTCTCCTTGGGCGTGATTTCCAAAATCCTGGACCCTCTGTCCAGGGCAATGATGATTTACGTATCGATATCTGTAACGACCAGTGAATAGTTGCCTATTTTTTCCAAATTTTCCAAATTGCGGAAATTATCCATTTTCGCGAGGAAGAGGAAGCAAGGGAACGAGATTAGCTGACAGGAGGTCAAGTTGAGCGTTGTAGAAAATTACCCAGGTTGCGGCAACGGATGAATTTCACCAAATTACCCATGTTTTCCAGTGTGACCTCATGATGTCATTTCCACCAAGTTGCCTCAAAATCCCAAATTAAATAGGAGCGGAACCAAAAGGGTTCTGAGAAGTTGCGGGGTAAGGGTGAGAAAGGGGGAAAGAAACCCGAAGAGGGTAGGAGGGAGGATTAGCGGGTCACGAGGGCTTTCTGGTTGAGGTCGGCAGGGTAGCGGGTTCGGACGGCCGAAACTTGATTGGCCAGGAACTCATCCACTTGTTGCGGGGCCCGGCCAATGAACTGGTCGGGGACAAGGACGGCGTCGAAATCCACGCGGGCAAAGAGTGGATCGGCTCGCAGGAGATCGAGCAGGTTATTGGTTCCGGTGCCCTCGCGCAATCCTTTGGTGACGGCTCGGCTGTGATGGCGGATTCGATCATGAGCGACCTGGCGGTCGGCGCCCAGAGCGACGGCGGCCATCATCAGGTTCTCGGTGGCCATGTAAGGCAACACCTCGGCCACATTCCGGCGGATGATGTGGGGGAACACCTCCAGGCCCACAACGACATTGATGGCCAGGTTGAGGGCGGCATCGATGGCCAGAAAACCCTGGGGGAGGGTGAGGCGGCGATTGACACTATCGTCAAGGGTTCGTTCGAGCCACTGGGTCGAGGCAGTCTGGGCAGTGCTGGTGGTCAGACTGGTGACAAAGCGAGCCAATCCGCACATCCGCTCGCAACGCATAGGGTTGCGTTTGTAAGGCATGGCCGACGAGCCAACCTGTGCCGCCTCGGTGGGTTCATCGACTTCCTGGCGATGAGCCAGCAAGCGAATGTCGGTGCCCATCTTGTGCAGGCTCTGGGCGATGCCGGACAGGGTGTCGAGAATCTGGCTATCGACCTTGCGCGAGTAAGTCTGCCCGGTGACGGGCGCGACGCTGTCAAAACCCATCTTGCGGGCAACAAGTTGATCGAGTTGCCGAACCTTGTCGTGGTCGCCGTGAAAGAGAGCGAGGAAGCTGGCCTGGGTGCCCGTGGTTCCCTTGATGCCGCGAAAGGCCAACCGGGCCAGGCGATGCTCGATTTCTTCCAGATCAAGAAGGCAATCCTGGCACCACAGGCAGGCCCGCTTCCCGACTGTGACGAGTTGAGCGGGTTGGAAATGAGTGAAGCCAACCGTGGCGAGAGCCCGGTATCTGGCGGCGAATGTCCCCAGGGCATCGATCAGCCCGACCAGTTGCCGGCGAATGAGGAGCAGGGCCTCGCGGATTAGAATGAGATCGGTGTTGTCGGTGATGTCGCAACTGGTTGCCCCCAGATGGAGGATGTCGCGGGCTGCGGAGGCGGCATCCCCAAAGGTGTGGATGTGGGCCATCACATCATGGCGTTTTTCTTCCTCGTAGTGGGCCGCCTTTTGCAGATCTATATCGTCGAGGTGAGCCTGGAGGGCAACAAGTTGCCCCGAGGTGATTCGGGGGGTGACACCATCTTCAGCAAGCAGACCCAGTTCATGCTCGGCTTCGGCCAGGGCCAACCACAGCCGGCGCCAGGTCGAGAATTTGCGCTGCGGACTCCACAGCGCCGCCATCTCCGCGCTGGCATAACGGCTCACGAGCGGGTTATCATAAACCTTGACTGGATCCATCTCGCCCATCACATTTTGTCCCTCGCCACCCCCATGTAATCCTTGACGCCATGTCGGCCAGTCTGTTTCGTACAGGCCAATCAATCACCAGGACATTTTACAGAGAACGAGGCCGACTGTCCTGGCATGAAGGCATTTTGTGGGGTAAATTCCTTGGAAAGGGATCCATAGCCATCTGCTAAATCTCAAGGAGGGGATCGAGATGCTGGCAAAATTGCGCTCGGCGCTGTTGGCCGGGCTGATCGGCCTGGTCGTCTGGGGAGTGGGGACCACGCCGGCGAGCGCCCAGGATTACAACATGGGGCGCTACTACTACTATCCGTATTATTACTTTCCGCACAACTACTGGCCAAGTCAATCGCCCCAGTGGCCCGAGAAACCCGGGGCTCCGTACATGCGGCCGCCGGCATACATGGCTTACCCGGCTTTCCAGGAGCCGCACTGGCGCTATGAACTGAACAAGCCGCACAGTTACTATCGTGGCTTCCATTTCTGGCTGGATGCGTTCTAAGCCAGGCAGAAATTGGACGTTTCAGAATTCCGTTGGCCTCCGCGTCCACCAGCCCGAAGGGCAAGCGAGGGATTGACGTAAACGCTACCCTCGCGAGCACTTCAGGCTAGTGTACCATCGCGAACTCAGCCGTCGAAGGGTGTGCCGACGTTGAAATCCTCGAAGAGCATGAACTGCTTGATGTACGCCAGCGTGACCTCACCAACCGGGCCGCTCCGGTTCTTGCAGATGATCACCTCAATGATGCCGTCGTGCTGCCCCGGCTCGTAGCGATCCGGACGGTGCAGCATCAACACGGTGTCGGCGTCTTGCTCAATAGACCCGGATTCTCTCAAATCTGACAACCGGGGCCGATGATCCTGGCGGTCTTCCGCAGCCCGGTTCACCTGGGCCAGGGCCAGCACCGGGATCGCGAGTTCCTTGGCCAGGAACTTGAGGCGCCGGCTGATTTGCGACACTTGCTCCTGGCGGGGATCGCGGCGGTTGTCCGGCTCGATGAGCTGCAAGTAGTCGATGACCACCATCTTGATATCCTGGCGATGCTTGAGCCGCCGGGCGTTGGCCGCGATCCGCAGCATCGTCTGTGCCGGCGAATCATCGATGAACAGCTTGGCGCTCCGCAGGGTATGCCCGGCCTCAATGAGCTTCTCCATGTCCTCGCCCGTCAACGTCCCCTTGCGCAGTCGATGGCTATCGACCCGGGCCTGGCAGCACAACAGCCGCTCGGCCAGCTCCAGGCGTGACATTTCCAGGCTGACAAAGAAGATCGCCTCCTTCTCCTGGATGATCGCATGACGGACAACATTGAGTGCAAATGCAGTTTTCCCCACCGACGGCCTCGCTGCAAGAATAATCAACTCCGAGGCATGAAACCCCGCCGTCAGTTCATTGAGATCCGCGAAGCCGGTAGATAGTCCGCTAAAGGTCTGTTCCTGTCCGCTGCGCTTGTCGATCCGGTCGTACGTCTCGGCGATGGCCTCTTCGAGGGTGTACGTCTGGCCGGTGACGCCCTTTTCGTAGACCTCGAGTATCTTTCGCTCTGCTGTCTGCAATAGCTCGTTGGCCGGCATGCTCTGGTCGTAAGAGTCGCGGAGGATCTCCGTACTGGCGTGAATCAGATTGCGGACCACGGCTCTATCCCGGACAATGCGGGCATAATACTCGGCGTTGGCCGCCGTCGGGGCGGCATCCCACAATTCACCGAGGTAGGGGTAACCTCCAATGTCTTCGACTTGCTTCCGCTGTTGGAGTTCTTCTGCCAGGAGGACGACATCAACGGGTTGACCGTCCTTGTCGAATAGTGAAACGATGACCTCAAAGATTTTCTGATGGGCATCGGAGTAGAAATCCTCCTTGTGAATGATCTGGATAACATCCGGAATGCAGCTATTATCGCGCAGCATGCTGCCGAGGACAGCGCGCTCGGCTTCTTGATTTTGAGGCAAGAGACGGGCGGCGAGTTCCGAAGGGATGGGAGGAGGCGGTGGAGGCGTCTTCCCCCGGTCGGAGCCTTTGCCGCGGCGTCCATTCCGCGGTTCATGACTATCCATGGTTCTCGACATGGGTTAGAGAAGGTCGGGGCGCAAACCAAGCCGCGACCCAGGAGCACATCCCCGGAGCGCGGCTTCCTTATTCGACAAACAGCCCTGGTGAGTCAAGCCATCTCTGAAGCTCTCGAGCATCCTGCCGGACAGCTTACTTGCGTTCCTGCGATTGGATGACGGCCACCTTCACCACGGTCTCGATATCGTAGCCGAGGTTCAATTTCACCTCGTAGAGACCCGTTTCCTTGATCGGGCCTTCAAGTTTCACCATCTCGGGTTCGACCAGGAGCATCTTGGCCTTCAAGCCCTTGGAGATCTCCGGCGCCCCGACCGAGCCATAGAGGTGGCCCAGGTCGTTGGCGATGGCCTCGACGGTGATACCCGCCATTTTCTGAATCTGCTCCGCCATCGCCCGCAGGTCGGCAATGCGAGCTTCACGAGCTTGCCGAACGCGAATTTTGAACCGCTCCAGCAAGCGCAGGTTGTGCTCGGTAGGAATGGTCGCGATGCCGCGCGGGAGGAGATAGTTACGGCCGTACCCCGGCCGCACTTTCCAGCACATTGGGATCCTAAGCTTAGAATTCCACGTGGACAAGTTGTCGCG
>JADMIO011418082.1_pt1 | contig 13630 bp, 8 predicted proteins | sample 8958161 | NCBI WGS metagenome assembly JADMIO01 (sample SAMN16585339, study PRJNA669376) | soil metagenome | isolation source: Crop rotation soil | place: USA: Cullars Rotation, Alabama | collected 2011 | reverse complement strand
TGGACATGCTGATGTCCTCGCCGGCGATCTTCACGCTGAGCGCCTCGGGCTTGAGGCGGGCGCCGTGGCAGACCTCGCACGGGCGGCTGGCCTGGTAGCGGCTCAACTCCTCGCGCATCCACGCGGATTCGGTCTGAAGCATGCGGCGGTTGAGGTTGCCGATGACGCCCTCGAACGGCTTCTTCACTTCGTAGCTGCGCTTGCCGTCGATGAAGCGGAGGGTGACGGGCTTGCCGCCGGTGCCGTGGAGGATGACGCTCCGCGCCTCCTCGGGGAGGTTGGCCCAGCTGGTGTCGAGGTCGAAGCCGTAGGCGCGGGCGAGCGAGCTCAGCACTTGCATGTAATAAGGGCTGGGCGGGTTGGACTTGGCCCAGGGGACGACCGCGCCTTTCTTCAGCGACAGCGCGTGATTGGGGACGACCAGGTCCTCGTCGAACACCAGCTTCTCGCCGAGCCCGTCGCAGGCGGGGCAGGCGCCCTGCGGCGCGTTGAAGCTGAACAGCCGCGGCTCGATCTCGGCGATGGTGAAGCCGCTGACGGGGCAGGCGAATTTCTCGGAGAAGGTGATGCGGCCGGGCGGCGCATAGTCGAGCTTCATGCCGCTCATGCCCACCCCTTCGCCGCTATCGCGGCTCTTCCCCTCCCGCTCGCGGGAGGGGGTAGGGGGTGGGTCGGCGGGGTCGAGGAAAGCGAGGCCCTCGGCGAGCTTCAGCGCGGTCTCGAAGCTGTCAGCGAGACGGGCCTCAATGCCTTCGCGGACAACGATGCGGTCGACCACCACCTCGATGTCGTGCTTGTACTTCTTGTCGAGCGCGGGCGCGTCCTCGATCGCATAATGCTGGCCGTCGATGCGGACGCGCTGGAAGCCCGCCTTCTGCCATTCGGCCAGCTCCTTGCGATACTCGCCCTTGCGGCCGCGGACGACGGGCGCGAGCAGGTAATGGCGCGAGCCTTCGGACAGCGCCATGACGCGGTCGACCATCTGGCTGACCTGCTGCGCCTCGATCGGGAGGCCGGTGGCGGGGGAGTAGGGCACCCCGACCCGCGCCCAGAGCAGGCGGAGGTAGTCGTAGATTTCGGTGACGGTGGCGACGGTCGAGCGCGGGTTGCGCGAGGTCGTCTTCTGCTCGATCGAGATGGCGGGCGACAGGCCGTCGATATGCTCGACGTCGGGCTTCTGCATCATCTCCAGGAACTGCCGCGCGTAGGCGCTGAGGCTTTCGACGTAGCGGCGCTGGCCCTCGGCGTAGATGGTGTCGAACGCGAGGCTGGACTTGCCCGATCCGCTGAGGCCAGTGATGACCGTCAGGCTCTCGCGCGGGATGTCGACGTTGACCGCCTTCAGATTGTGCTCGCGCGCGCCGCGGACGGAAATATGGGTCAGCATCGGAGTCGTTTCGTTCCGTTTATGTTCTAATCTAGCGTGAGGCGCCGCAGCTGGTCAACGCGGCTTGCAACAATATGGGTTCCAGCTGTTGGAAATGCGAGTCAGATCATCCGGCAGAACTGCGGCGGGCCCTTCGCCGAGCAAACGTCGGGCTTCGTGTGGCTCTTCCTCCAATAATTGAACAGGCCGAGTTGCTGGGCCACTGCCGGGAAGCCGGGATCGTCGAGCATGGCTCGCATGCGCCGATACCAAAATAGGGTTGGCCCCGGAAATTCCTCCGTTGTGGCAATCCTGCCTGCGACCTGGAAAGCTTCGTGAGTGGCGCCGAGATCGGCGAGCAGCAACGCGACGGACTCATCCTGCTGGTCCTTCGGCAAGGCGAGCAGCGCGCGAACCGCTTCCGCTTTTTCCCCGGAATTTCGCGAGGCAAGGGCGCGATATCCTTTCATCAGAGCCGCGCGTCGCTCCGCCGGAACGGGCACTTTCGGATCGGAAAGAACTTTGAGATCACCAATCTGGCTCGCCTCATATGCCTTGTAATAGCCGGCATCGTCGGCGTTCGGAGCAAGTGCGATCGTTGCATCAAAATACTGCCTTGCCTCGTCGATCTTACTCGCCGCGACCAAGCCTTCCGCCAGCGTCTCGGACGTATAGACATAGAGCGCGAGCGTATCTTCTGCATGACGCAAATGATCGATGGCCTCGCCAACCCGGCCGACGTTCAACAACATCCAGCCATATTGATGATGCTCGCACCCGCAATCGAGGCGACGAGCGTCGACGGCGCGCTTCAGGAGAGCTTCCCGCGCGAGCCAGTCGCGGCGGTCGACCAGCATGGACTTGATGTACAAGCCCTCGCTGTTCCTGGGATCCAGGGCGATGGCCCGATCGGCTGCCTGACGGCCGCTGGCGCGGGCCTCTTCGAGCGCCTTCGGGCTATCCGCACCCATCGCGACTTTCCAATAGGAGCCGGCTACGGCTGCCCAACCCCATGAGAAATCGGGAACGGCCGCCACGACGCGCTGCGCCGGAATGAGCGCCTTGCGACCCTCGCCCATATCCGGATCCCAATATCCCTGGCAGAATTGCATGTAATCGCGGAGGACGGCGTCGGGCAGCGGCTTGCTGTACGTCGACGCGCCGAAGAGACCGCAGCGGACAACGTTGCCGGTATCAACGGCGATGTGGCGCGGGACCTTCGGGACTTCCTTTCCATCGTAGTTGAAATTGTCCGACCAAAGGATCGCACCGGAGCGCTCGTTGATCATGCGCGTAATGACGCGGATCGTGTCTCCGTCGCGCTGCACCGTCCCGCCAAGCGTATAGGCTGGTCCGTTTCCGGGTGCGGGGGCCGACGCCGTCGAAACGCCGACGGCGCCATCCGCGTTGAAGGCCGCGATTACCTCTGTCCCGATGGCGTCTGGCATGGTCTTGGGCAGGTCGGCTGACAGCAATTGGAAGCCGGCGAGGCGCACCGTCATGCTGTGCGCCGTCGGGGTTGGTCGCAGCCACCACCAGACCGCAGCCGCGGTCAGCAGGATCAGACCGAGGGCGATTCCGATGTTCAACGGGCGGCGTAACGAGAGCGCGGTACGCCTCGTCGGAGCCGCGGTCGTTGTGCCACGCTCGTCGCTCGAAGCCTCCCGGACGCTGCTCGCCAGTAGATCGATCGCCTTGTCGGTCCCTGCGAAGGCGTCGATCCACTGGCGAGTGGACAGTTCGTAGGCGAAGGCGTCGGTGGGCTCGAACTCTTCGATCCTGAGCGCGATCACCGGAATGCGGTAGCGGCTGGCGAGGGAAAGCTCCTTCTTGATTTCGTCGCTGCTGTTCGCGGCGCTCGAAAAGATGAGGACCATTGCCGGCGCCTCGCGGAGCGCGCGGACGATCGCCTCCTGATAGTTCTCGCCCGGCGCGACGTCACGGGTCGAGATCCAACAGCTGATGCCGCGCCGCTCGATGCGTTCAGTGACTTCGAGCGCTTCCTTGCGGTCGGCCGTGGCGTAGCTGACGAAAACCGACCGCGCGAGCGCGTGTTCGGCTTCAGCGATGGAGCCGGCTTCGTTCACGCCCCCTCCTGCGCGGAAATCTGTACGGTGTGCTTAACACAAAGCAAATAGGGGGCCTTCGCCGCCCTAGACGACCCTAACGATTGACAAGTGCTGCATCGACGTCAGTTTCGCGCAGCTACTCTTCCGGAGTCTCCCTCGATGCTCGACCGCCGCCAGTTCCTTCTCACCACCACCAGCGCTGCCGCTGCTGCTGCTCTTCCTACCGAGTTGCTGGCGCAACCTTCAGGCTCGCCGCAGCTAGCGAAGCTCTTCGACACATTGTTCAGCGAGCAGCTTCGCCAGACCCCGGAAAGCGCGACGCTGATCGGGCTCGACAAGGGCGTGAACGCGGATCTGCGCGGGAAGCTGGCCGGGTCCGACGACGCGGCGCGGGCAGCGCAACGGGCGCTGACGCAGAGTCAGCTTGCGCGCTTGAGGGCCTTCCCGCGGGCCGGACTCAGTGACACCGAGAAGCTCAACCTCGACGTCGTCACCTACACCCGCCAATCGGCGGCGGAGGTGCAGAAGTTCAACTTCGGCGGCAATGCGTTCGGGCCGTCGCCATACGTCGTGTCGCAGCTGACCGGAGCCTATCAGTCGATGCCCGACTTCCTCGACACCAAGCATCCGATCGAGACCAAGGAGGATGCGGACGCTTACCTGTCGCGTATGACCGCGTTCGCGAAGCGTCTCGACGACGAGACTGCGCGGATGAAGCATGACGCGGGCCTGGGCGTCATTCCGCCCGACTTCATCCTCGACCTGACGATGAAGCAGATGACCGCGCTGCAAGTCCCGGCTGTGGACGCGGTCGTGGTGAAGTCGATCGCGCGCCGCGCAGCCGCGAAGGGGTTGGGCGACAGCTATGCCCGCGATGCGGCGCGGATCCAGGAGCAGGCGATAGCGCCGGCGCTCGCGCGGCAGCTGGCGGAGGTGGAGGCCCTGCGCAAACGCGCGACGCACGACGCCGGCATCTGGCGTTTCAAGGGCGGGCCGGAATTCTACGAGACGGCGCTGCACAATACGACGACCACGCGGCTCAGCCCTGCCGAAGTGCACAAGTTCGGGCTCGACCAGGCAAACATGATCTCGGCGCGGCTCGACGAGCTGTTGAAGGCCCAGGGGATGACCAAGGGCACGGTCGGCGAGCGCATGGCCGCGCTCTACAAGGACCCGGCGCAGCTCTACGCGAACACCGACGCCGGCAAGGCGCAGGCGATTGCTTATTGCAACGACCGACTGGCGGCGATCCGGACCCGGCTGCCGCGCGCGTTCAATCGCATGCCGCCGTACCAGTTCGAGGTGCGCCGAGTGCCGCCGCAGACAGAGGCCGGCGCGGCGTCGGCTTTCTCGCAGGGACCGTCGCTCGACGGCAAAAGGCCGGGGCTGGTCTTCTTCAACCTCCATGACAGCGCGGAGTGGCCGAAGTTCTGCCTGGCGACGACCGTGTTCCACGAGGGGCTTCCGGGCCATCAGTTCGAGGGTGGCCTCGCGCTATCGAACCAGAATTTGCCGCTGATCCGCAAGACGGGCGGGTTCTCGGGCTATGGCGAGGGCTGGGCGCTCTATGCCGAGCAGCTGGCCGATGAGCTTGGCATGTACGATGACGATCCGCTGGGTCGGCTCGGCTACCTCAAGTTCCAGCTGTTCCGCGCCAACCGCTGCGTCGTCGATACGGGCATTCACACGCTGAAGTGGAGCCGCGAACAGGCGATCCGCCATTTCGTGGTGCAGGACGGCGAGGCGCCGGGCTTCGCCGCACGCGAGGTCGAGCGCTACTGCGTCTCGGTTGGGCAGGCGTGCAGCTACAAGCTTGGCCATTCGGTGTTCACGGGGCTGCGGGACAAGGCGAAGGCGAAGCTGGGGCCGAAGTTCGACCTCAAGGCGTTTCACGATGCCGTGCTGGGTACGGGCCGTGTGCCGCTCGACATATTGCAGCAGGTCGGCGACCGCTGGCTTGCTGCGCAGGTCGCCTGAGCGCGCATCGCTACGATCGTAGGGGAGGCACGATTGCAGCGACCGAACGTTGGTGCCACTCCTATCACACGAATCAACAAGCCAGGTTGCCGTCTTGGAGCCGTTGAGAGCCGAGCGTCCGAAGCCCTATGAATTTTCGTAACATCTCGTCCTGGTGCATTCGCAATCCGGTTGCGCCGATCGTCTTGTTCGTCGGGCTGATGCTGGCCGGGATCGTCTCGTTCAGCCGAATGACGATCACGCAGAACCCGGACATCGAGTTTCCCGTCGTCGTGGTCAGCGTCAGCCAGCCGGGCGCCGCGCCTGCGGAAATGGAAAAGCAGGTCACCCAACAGATCGAGGCAGCGGTCCGCGGCGTCACCGGCGTCGATGAGATCGACAGCTCGGTGAGCGAAGGCTCCAGCAGTACCGTCGTGCAGCTGCAGATCGGGACCCCGGTCGACCGCGCGGTCAACGACGTGCGCAACGCCATCGCCCAGGTGCGCGGGAACCTGCCGGAGGGAATTCTCGAGCCGCAAGTGCAGCGCTTCGACACGTCGGCCGCGCCGATAGTCTTCATCTCGGCCGAGACGACCGACATGACGCTGGAGCAGCTTAGCTGGTACATCGACAATAATGTCGCCAAGCGGCTGCGCAGCGTCAGCGGAGTCGCTGGCGTCACACGCGAGGGTGGCGTTAATCGCGAGATCCGCGTGATCCTCGATCCGGCGGCCTTGCAGGCGCAGGGGCTGACCGCTGCGCAGGTCAACCAGCAGCTGCGCCAGCTCAACATGAATGGCGCGGGCGGCCGAGCGGAGATCGCCGGTTCCGAACAGTCGGTCCGCGTGATCGGCAATGCCCAGTCTGCTTACGACTTGTCGCAGACGCAGATTTCGCTTGGTGGCGACAGGTTCGTGCGACTTGCGGACATCGCCGAGGTCAAGGACGCCTTCTCGGAACAGCGGACGCTGGCGAAGCTGAACGGCCAGCAGGTGATCACCTTCAACGTCCAGCGCTCGAAGGGTTCATCCGATGTCTCGGTGTACGACGACCTCTGGAAGGAACTGCATGCGCTCGAGAAGAGCGACAAGCGCATCCACTTCTACGAGATCGACAATTCGGTCGATTACACGAAGAACCAATATAAATCGGCGATGGAAGGCCTGATCGAAGGCGCGGTCCTCGCCGTCTTCGTGGTCCTGCTGTTCCTGCGCGACATCAGAGCGACCGCGATCTCCGCGCTGGCGATCCCGATGTCCGCGATCCCGGCCTTCTGGTTCATGGACATGCTCGGCATCAATTTGAACGGGCTGTCGCTGCTCGCGATGAGCCTGGTGGCCGGCGTGCTCGTCGACGATGCGATCGTCGAAATCGAGAATATCGTCCGTCACATGCGTATGGGTAAATCCGCCTACCAGGCGGCGCTCGATGCGGCCGACGAAATCGGTCTCGCGGTGCTCGCGACGACCATGTCCATCGTCGCGGTCTTCCTGCCGGTGGCGCTCATGCCTGGCATCTCCGGTCAGTTTTTCAAGGCATTTGGCTTCACCGTTGTGATGTCGGTGCTGATGAGCCTGCTCGTCGCGCGCATGATCACGCCGCTGATCGCGGCCTATTTCCTGCGCTCGCACGGCGTGCAGCCGCACGCTTCGGGCAAGGCGATGGACAAATATCTGGGGCTTCTCACCTGGTCGCTGAACACCAGCAAGGCGCACGCTTATGCGCTGCGCAATCCGGGACTCTGGGGGAAGCTCAAGAGCCTGCGGTTCGACCATCGCCTGGCGATGGTTGGTGTCGGCATCGGTGCGCTGTTCCTGACCGTCGTGCTGATCGCCACGCTGCCGATGACGTTCCAGCCGGAGCTCAACCAGGACACGTCGACGGTTCAGGTCAGCCTGCCCCCGGGAACGACGCTCGAGCAGACCGAAGCCGTGGTCGACCATGTCGCGAGCATCGTCGGCAAGGACCCGACGGTGGAGCGGGCGTTCGAGCGGATCAACGTCGGCAGCGGCAATGTCGAGCTGAAGCTCAAGAAGGACCGCAAGGTCACCAGCACACAATTCGAGCGCGCGATGGCGCCGAAGCTCGCGGGCATCGCCGACGCACGTGTGAACTTCCAGAGCCAGAATGGCGGCGGTCCCGGCGGTGCTTCGCGCGACATCATGCTGTTCCTTGGCGGTGACGATCCGGTGAAGCTGGACGCGGTCGCCAACAAGATCTCTCAGGACATGCAGGCGATGCCTGAGCTGCGCGCGCCTCGCGTGGCGGGCGATCTCGCCACCCCTGAGATCGTCATCAAGCCGCGGTTCGACCTGGCGGCCGACCTCGGCGTCACGACCGCGGCGCTTAGTCAGACGATCCGCATCGCGACCCTTGGCGACATCGAGCAGAACAGCGCGAAGTTCTCACTGTCGGACCGCCAGATCCCGATCCAGGTCTCGCTGGCAGAGAACGAGCGCAAGGATCTCACCACCCTCGGCAACTTGCCGGTCCCGACGTCCAAGGGCGGCTCCGTCCCGTTGCGGGCTGTCGCGGACATCAGCTTCGGCGCAGGTCCGGTGAGCATCCAGCGCACGGCGCAGTCGCGGCGGATCGCCATCGGCGCCGATCTCGCGCCCGGGTTCGTGACCGGCCAGGCGTGGAAGAAGATCAATGCGCTGCCATCGGTCCAAAAGCTGCCGGAGGGTGTCTCGCGCCTCAATCTCGGCCAGACCAAGTGGCAGAGCGAGATGATCCGCAACTTCATCGTCGCCCTGTTTGCCGGCGTGCTGCTGGTGTTCGCCGTCCTGGTGCTGCTCTACCGCAGGTTCCTGTCGCCGTTCGTCAACATGGGATCGCTGTGGCTGTGCCCATTGGGAGCTGCGATCGGGCTACACATTGCACGCCAGCCGCTCTCGCTGCCGGTTTTCATCGGCATCCTGATGCTGTTCGGAATCGTCGCCAAGAACTCGATCCTGCTGGTCGATTTCGCGGTCGAGATGATGAATCACGGGATGGCGAAGAATGAGGCCATCTACGAGGCGGGCCACAAGCGGGCCCAGCCGATCGTCATGACTACTGTCGCGATGGTCGCCGGGATGTTGCCGATCGCCCTCTCGCTCAACGGCGACGCAAGCTGGCGCGCGCCAATGGGCGTGACCGTGATCGGCGGGCTGATATTCTCGACGTTGCTGACGTTGCTGCTCGTTCCGGCCTATTTTTCTATCGCGATCTCGCTCGAGGCCAGGATCGGCCGGCTATTCCATCGTCTGGTGGGTGAGGAAGCGCACGCGGTCAGTCGTCCAATCGCGGCGGAGTAAGCGACTTATCGCGCGAGGCCGTTCATCCAGTCGGCCGCGGCCTGCGCTTCATCAAGCGTTATTCCGGATTCATCGGCTTTAGCCGCGACCTGGCGCAGGGCCATCAGCTCGCTGAGGCTGATCGGCTCGTCGAAGCGCACGCCGCAGCGCGTCGACACGGCCCAGGCGACCGTCCCGAACGCATCGACTGCGCCACATTTCAGGACCACATCCTTGCCGACCTCTGGAAGCCGCTCGCCCTGCAGGCACGCGCCTTCCCGGGAGATGTCGAGGAGGCTGATCTGCTGGCGGCCGCTCAGCGCATCGACGGTCGCGGGCAGGACAATGTGGGCGCGAGGATTGTCACGCCGTCCGCGGCGCTCGGGGTCGTCCGGCCTTGCGCCTTTGCGGCGGTCTTGTGGGGCGGTCGCCATAGGCGCACTTTAAGCCCGTCCGCCTTAAGATCAGGTTAGAACGGGCCGACGTTTGCATTTCGTCAAGGTTTGAGGAGGACGATGTGCCTTCTGGCGTGGTGGTGACAAAAGGGGGGCACCGCCGATGACCCGCGTCGAACCATATTATGACGCTCGAAGCGTTACGCTGATGAGTGCGCCGTGAAGCTGCTCGCCGTCATTGGCGCGCTGATCTGGTTGTCGTGCGGGCTATTCGGCGCGTGGTGGGTCGGTGAGATGCACCTGAAGCAGGTCGCCTTTGGTCCCATCACCCTGGCGAAGGCGCTTAACGACCAGCCGGTCGGCTACCCCGGCCCTTAAGTCGCTGCGCGACCTAGTTCGTCGATGGACTCCTGACGCTCGTCGATCCGGACTCGCTGGATTTGTCGCGCGAGCCGAACTAGCCTCGGCAAATCAATTGCTTGGGGGCTGTCATGAAAGTTCGCTCGACTCGTTTGTCTGCGGTTCTGCTCGCGACGTCGGTTCTGACCTTCACTCTTCCGGCGCGGGCGCAACAGGCCGACCTCGCCGCCAAGGTGCCCAGCGTCACTCATTTCGGGACGTGGGGCGTCGACATTTCGACCCGCGACCTGTCGGTCAATCCGGGCGACGATTTCCAGCGTTATGCGGCAGGGAAGTGGCTCGACACGCATGAAATCCCCGCCGACAAGTCGAACAACGGCGTCGGGTCCGATCTTGCCGACCGCAACCAGGAACAGTTGCGCGCGATCGTCATGACCGCGCCCGCCGACAGCCAGCTCGGCGCCTTCTATCAGAGCTACATGGACGAGGCGCGGCTCGAGCAGCTCGACGCCGCGCCGCTCAAAGCCGATCTCGCGCGGGTCGACGCGATCAAGTCGAAGGCGGAATTCAACCGCTTCATGGCGCAGTCGAACGGCGACTTAGGACAGACATTGTTCGGCGTCGGCGTGCTGCCAGATTTTGCGCACCCCGACATGAATATCGGCGGGGTATTCACCTCGGGTCTCGGCCTGCCGGATCGCGACTATTATTTGCTCGACAAGTACAAGCCGCAGCGGGACGCCTATCGTGCGTACATCCAGCGCACGCTGGACATGGTCGGCACGCCTAACGCCTCGGCGGCGACGGACAAGGTCATGGCGTTCGAGACCGAGATCGCCAAGCTGTCGTGGCCGCGGGCCGACCAGCGCGACATCAGCAAGCTCAATAACCCGATGACGCTGGCTCAGCTGCAGAAGTATGCGCCCGGGTTCGACTGGAACCTCTACCTTAAGGAATCCAGGGTGATGTCGCCGCACATGATCATTGGCGACAATACGGCGGTGAAGGCGATGGCCGCGCTCTATGCGAAGACGCCGCTCGACACGCTGAAGACGTGGCAGCGGTTCAAAGTGGCGGATCAAGCCTCCAACTATCTTTCCAAGCGCTTCGTCGACAGCAAGTTCGAATATACCAAGACGCTTAGTGGCGCGAAGGAGCTTCGGCCGCGCTGGCGCCGCGGGATCGCGGAAGTGGACGGCCGTTTAGGCGAGCTGCTCGGCAAGACCTACGTCGACCGTTACTTCCCGGCGCAGTCCAAGACGATGATGCAGGACCTGGTCGCCAACCTCAAAAAGGCGGCGGCGCAGCGGATCCAGGGCAATAGCTGGATGGGCGACGCGACCAAGCAGGCGGCGCTCACCAAGCTCGCCAAGATGGACGTGATGGTCGGCTATCCCGACAAGTTCCGGGATTATTCCAAGCTGACGATGAAGGCCGACGATTTGTACGGCAACGTCAAGCGCAGCGCCTCCTTCGAGTGGGACTACCAGCTGGAGGATCTCAACAAGCCCGTCGACCGCAAGAAGTGGGCAATGAGCCCCGCGACGGTTGACGCCTATAACGGCGGGCTCGAGAACAAGATCGTGTTCCCGGCCGGCATCCTGCAGCCGCCCTTCTTTGACCCGACGGCGGATGCGGCCGTCAATTACGGTGCGGCCGGCGCGATCATCGGGCATGAGATCATGCACGGCTTCGACGACCAGGGCCGCAAGATCGACGAGACAGGCGCGGTTCGCGACTGGTGGACCAAGGACGATGCGACCCGCTTCAAGGCGCTGACCGACTCGCTCGGCAGGCAATATTCGTCTTACGAGGCGGCGCCCGGCGTGTTCATCAACGGTGCGCTGACGATGGGCGAGAATATCGGCGACATGTCCGGGCTGGAGGTTGCCTATACAGCCTACAAGATGTCGCTGAACGGGCAGCCGGCGCCGGTGATCGACGGGCTGACCGGCGACCAGCGTTTCTTCCTGTCGTTCGCGCAGGCGTGGCGCGGCAAGCAGCGCGACGATGCGATTAAGACGCAGGTCGCGTCCGACCCGCACAGCCCGCGCCGCTACCGGATCATCGGACCGCTACGGAATATGGATGCGTGGTACGAGGCGTTCGGCATCAAGCCGGGATCGAAATTCTACATCCCGCCGGAGCAGCGCGTCCGTATCTGGTAGGCGGCGCGATCAAACCTGCTTTCGACCGAAGGCTCGGCGCGATGGTTCCGTTGAGAGCGGCTCGCAATTGGCTTTAATGCCGTCTCTGGCGTCATCAGGCTGACTCGAGGTGAGCGCGGCAAACTGCATGTCAGTTAGCTGTTGGGCCAGTCGGCGATACTCAGTTTCAGGCAAGCGAAGAGCCCCGAGTGGCAACGAAATCGTACCGCCCGCACGGCGATCGAATTTCAGTGAATAGACCTTCGTCCGGCGAACTTCGGATACATCGAGCCGAACGCGGAGAAGATCGCTCCAAGCGAAGCGGTGCGATCCCCAGAGCGTCGATATCGTCGCACCTTGAGAGTCGGTGGTGATCGCCTTGCAAGAACCCGCAGCAACCATTGCGCAACGAACCGCCAGGATGAAGGCGGTCACCCCGAAAAAAGGCAGAGTCACGTAACGGCCAAGGTCCCCCCTAAACAGTAGCGCCAAGGGTCCCCGGACACTGTCTTGTGGAAAATAGAACAAGCCGGCCATGAAGCCGGAGACATGGAGGCAGATGATCGAAAAGAACCAAAGTCTGCCCCGGCTGTATCGAATCTCTTCCACCGGTACGCCTCAATATGCGAGGCGAAAGCCATCACACGGCGAAACTAACGCGCCGTTAAAACGCCCGTGTGCTTATCGCAGCGCCGCGAGTTGCATCTGGGCCCGCGCGTCCAGGTAGCTGATCGTGATCGGCACCGGGCGCGGAAGCAGGACATTCTCTTCCGGTGCCGAGGCGGCGGGCGGGTCCTTGCCTAGCAGCCATCGTGCCAGCCTTGGCGCATCCTCCAGCCGGACGCAGCCGTGGCTGAGGTTGCGCTCCTCGAGCGCGAAGAGCTCCTTCTTGGGCGTATCGTGGAGGTAAATGCCGTCGCCGTTCGGAAGGTCGAACTTGAACTGGCCGAGCGAATTGGCGGGGCCGGGCTGCTGGCGGACATAAATCTGGGTCCTGCCATCGGCGACGGCCTGCCAATCGATGCTGTCAGGCGGAACCACCTTTGCATTGGGCTCCCAGCCAGTGACGACTTCGTAGCCGCGGGTCGTCAGATAGGCCGTCCCTTGCTTGAGGACGTTTGGCGCAATTAGCGACCGGCCGAGGTCCGGCGTGACGTGCCAGTACGGGTTCAAGGTCTCGTAATTGATGACGTCCTTGAGCGTCGGGGTCGGCGTCTCGGGCTTGCCGACGATCACGCGCATGGAATCCCGGACGCGGCCGTCCTCGATCATGTAGAGCCGCGCGGAAGCGGCATCGACGAGCACGTAGCGGCCTTGTGTCGGGATCTGCGCGGTCGGCAGCGAATTCACATAAAACTGCGGGGCGATGGTGCCGGCAATCGGTCCGAGTGCCGGGAAAAACCGTGCCAACCCGTACGCGCTCGCGGCAAGCGTCAGGCATGCCGTGACTGCAATCACGTATCTGCGGCTGTGATTCTTGGTCGCGGCCATCGGTGCCCCCCGCTGAGCAGCGCATTACATGTGAATGCCTTTCGGTGCGAGTCCGTTGCCTATCGCAGCTTGTAGGTTGCGGTCGCCTCATAGTGCGCGCCGTGGCGCGACAAGCGGCTTTCGAAGAGCGTGAATTGAGTCACCTGGAATGGATCGGACCGGAGTGCGCGATGGCGCTCGAGAAAGTCGGCGACTTCGCGCGAGCGGCGACCTTTCCAGCGGGCAAGGGTGATGTGCGGGAAGAAGGCGCGCCGCTCCGGCTCCAGTCCAACCTGCTGGCACACGCGCTCAACCTTGGCCGCCAGCGCTGCGACCGCAGCCTTGGGCTCGACGCCGGCCCATAAGGCTCCAGAGCTGCGCTGTTCGAAGCGACCGACCCCAGCGACCCGCAGCTCGAACGTTTCGGATTGAATGCGACTCAATCCGGCGGCGAGATCGTCCGCGACTGGCCGGTCGACCTCACCGATGAACCGCAAGGTCAGGTGCAACTGCCCGTCATCCTGCCAGCGGAAGTCGGGACTGTCGTCCATCACGTCGATCAGCAGGTCGCGGATTTCCTCGGGCGGGC
>JADMIO011281701.1_pt1 | contig 13635 bp, 10 predicted proteins | sample 8958161 | NCBI WGS metagenome assembly JADMIO01 (sample SAMN16585339, study PRJNA669376) | soil metagenome | isolation source: Crop rotation soil | place: USA: Cullars Rotation, Alabama | collected 2011 | reverse complement strand
ACAACTTGTCCACGTGGAATTCTAAGCTTAGGATCCCAATGTGCTGGAAAGCGGCGGGGACGCGCAGGCCGTGGGCCTTGAGCCAGTCGAAGACGACATTGTAGAGCGTGAACAGGACGTCGGGCTCGTGGCGGTCGAGCCACGCGTGGAAAATCTTCGGGTTCTTGACCGCGTCGTTGAGCTGGCGAAAAACCGGCACGCGTCGGTTCTGCGGCAGTTCCTCCTGCGCAATCAGGATGCCGGCGGAGAAACGTCGCTCGACCAGCCGGTCGATCGTATCGTCGAGCACGAGCGCCGGCCGCCGGTAGCCGAGCGCGGCCGCATGCTCGAAAGCGTTCAGCGCGAGATGATGGTGGTCGACACAGCTGAACGAGAGCGCCGGCTCGCGCGTGCGCACGCCCGTCACGACGGTCGGGAAGTTCTCCCAGACGGTGCGCAGATGCGCCGGCAGCCGGTTCTGGTCCATGAGGCCGACGAGGATGATGCCCTTGATGTTGCGCGTGCGCAGGACGCGGATCCACGTCTCCGCGCGCATCGACGCGTCGTGAAGCCAGAAGCGGTCGAAGCCGTAGCCGAGTCGCGCGGCGCGGCGCTCGCAGCCCTCGACGTAGGTCGGAATCGTCGGGTGATCGCGCAGCGCGTTCGGATCGCGGTTCGCGTTGACGAGGGCGAGCTTCGCCTGGAAGCGCGGTGCCTGGCTCGCGCGGAGTTGCGCCATCAGGTGCGAGACGACGGCGTTGGGCTGATAGCCAAGTGCGGCCGCCATGGCGCGGATGCGGTCGCGCGTCGCGGCCGGGATCTGCGGATCGCCGCGCAGCGAAAGCGAGACGGTGTTTTTCGAGTAACCGACCTTCTTCGCGATATCGCTCAACGTTACGCGCGGCATGACGGGGCATGACCGTCAAGTAAAGCTGCGTCCGTGGCAAGCCGACGTGAACTGTAGGGCTGGCCCTTGCGGCCAGCCGTGGCACGGCACATGTGCCAACCGCGACGGCTGGCCACAAGGGCCAGCCCTACAGTTGGCCGCCACGTCATTCCTTCTGCCCGTAATACGCGCCCTCGCCGTGCTTCCGTTTGAAGTGGCGGTTCAGCAGGTCGGGTTCGATCGGGCCGAGCTTCGGATTCAGCTGCAGCGAGAGGATCGCCATCTGCGCGATGCACTCGACGGCGATCGCGGCTTCGACCGCGTTGTCGACGGTCGGGCCCCAGGTGAAGGGACCGTGGTGATTCACCAGCACGCCGGGGTAGTCGAGGGGGTCGAGATTGTCGGCGAAGAAGCGCTCGGCGATGACGTTCCCCGTTTCCCATTCGTAGGCGCCTTCGATCTGCCAGTCGGCGAGCTCGCGCGTGATCGGCACATCGCCCTGAAAATAATCGGCGTGCGTCGTGCCGAAGACCGGGATCGTGCGTCCCGCCTGCGCGAACGCCGTCGCATACGTCGAGTGCGTGTGCACGACGCCGCCGATTTTCTTGAAGGCGAGAAAGAGACGACGATGCGTCGGCGTGTCGGAGGAAGGATTCAGCCGGCCCTCGACTTTACGGCCCTTGAGATCGACCAGCACCATATCGGACGGCCGCAGCTCGGAGTAGGGCACGCCGCTGGGCTTGATGGCGAAGATGCCCTTGGCGCGGTCGATCGCGCTGGCATTGCCGAAAGTGAGGTTGATCAGGCCGTGTTGCGGCAGCGCGAGGTTGGCCTCGTAGGCTTCGCGTTTCAGTTCGGTGAGCATGGAGACGTTGGCCCGCGAATGACGCGAAGGAACGCGAACCGAATCCAGACTTTCGCGTGGATTCGCGCGATTCGCGGGCGACTGGTTTGTAGCTAAGCCCGAATACCCTGCGCGAGGTGATAATAGACCTCGTTCGTGCGTAGTTCCTGCAGCAACGGGCGCAGTTTCGTGTCGGCGTCGATCGTGACCAGTTCGATGCCGGCCATCGTGGCGAAGTCCTCGAGCATCTCGGTCGTGACGGCGTAACTGTAACCCGTGTGATGCGCGCCGCCCGCGTGGATCCACGCGGCGCACGCGGTTTTGAAATCGGGCAGCGGCTCCCACACCGCGCGCGCGACGGGCAGCTTCGGGAGTTTCGGCGTCTTCACGGCCTTCACTTCGTTGACGATCAGGCGGAATCGATTGCCGAGGTCGACGAGCGAGGCGTTGAGCGCGGGACCGGTGGCCGCGTCGAAAACGAAACGCACCGGGTCTTCCTTGCCGCCGATGCCGAGCGGATGGATCTCCAGCGTCGGCTTCGTGGTCGCGATGCTTGGGCAGATCTCGAGCATGTGCGCGCCGAGCACCTGGTGGCCCCTCGGTGAGAGGTGATAGGTGTAGTCCTCCATGAACGAGGTGCCGCCGTCGAGGCCGGCGGCCATCACCTTCATCGCGCGGACGAGCGCGGCGGTCTTCCAGTCGCCTTCGCCCGCGAAACCGTAGCCCATCTCCATCAGCCGCTGCGGCGCGGCGCCGGGCAACTGGCGCAGCCCGTGCAAATCCTCGAAGGTCGTCGTGAAACCTTTGAAACCGCCTTCCTCGAGAAACGCGCGGAGCCCGAGTTCGATACGCGCGCTGTAGCGGAGCGCGTCGTGGCGCGCGCCGCCTTTCCGCAGCGGCGCGGCGATGGCGTAGCTGTCGGCGTATTCGGCGCAGAGCTCGTTGACGACTTTGTCGTCGATCGAAATGTCCGCCATCTTCGCGACGAGGTCACCGATGCCGTAACCGTTCGTCGCGAAGCCGAGCTTCATCTCCGCCGCAACCTTGTCGCCTTCGGTCACGGCGACCTGGCGCATGTTGTCGCCGAAGCGGCAGAACTTCGCGCCCTGCCAGTCGTGCCACGCGCGCGCGGCGCGCATCCAGGCGCCGAGGCGTTCGTGGACCTCGGGATCGGACCAGTGACCGACGACCACTTTTCGCCCGAGCCGCAGCCGGGTGTGGATGAACCCTGCCTCACGGTCGCCGTGCGCGGCCTGGTTGAGATTCATGAAGTCCATGTCGATCGTCGACCACGGCAGGTCGCGATTGAACTGCGTGTGCAGGTGGACGAAGGGCTTCTTCAGCGCGGTGAGGCCGCGGATCCACATCTTCGACGGCGAGAACGTGTGCATCCACAGGATGAGGCCCGCGCAGTTCGCGTCCGCGTTGGCGGCGAGCATCACATTGGTGATCTCGTCGGGCGTGGTGAGCAGCGCCTTGAAACGCGTCTTGAGCGGCAGCGCCTTCGACTTCGCGAGCGCGGCGGCAACCTCCTGGGCATTGGCGGCGACCTGCTGGAGCGGGCCGGGACCGTAGAGATGTTGCGAGCCGCAGAGGAACCAGATTTCGGGTTGGGCGAGGGCGATCATTGGGAAAGGAAAGGCGAGTTAACCACGGATGGACACGGATGAACACGGACGGCGCAGGCCGCGCATGGGCTCTGATCCGTGTTCATCTGTGTCCATCCGTGGTTCAAATCAGGAAGGGGTGGAGGTTTTGATTTCCAACAGCTGCTTCATCACGCGCGAGAGGTCGGCGGATTTGCTTACACCGCCGAAGGCGTCGTGGACCTGGCGGTAGAGCGCGTAGAGGCGGTCGTAGGTTTTCTGCGCGGGGGCGTTTGGCTTGTAGCTCTTCGGCGCGACGGAGGTCATCGCTTTCTGCGCCGTGGGAAAGTTCGCGTGGGCGCCGGCGAGCACCGCCGCGGAAATCGCCGAGCCGAGCGCGCAGGCCTGCGACGAACCGGAGACCTGCATCGTGCAGCCGGTGATGTCGGCGTAGATTTGCATCAGCATCGGGTTTTTCTCGGCGATGCCGCCGGCGCACACGATGCGGTTTACGGGCACGCCGTATTCCTTGATGCGTTCGAGGATCGCGCGCGCGCCGAACGCCGTCGCCTCGATCAATGCGCGGTAGATCTCCGCCGGCGTCGTGTAGAGCGTCTGGCCGAGAAGCAGGCCGGTGAGGCGCTGGTCGACGAGGATCGTGCGATTGCCGTTGTTCCAATCGAGCGCGAGCAGGCCGGACTGCCCGGGCTGCCGCTGCGCCGCGTCCTTCGAGAAACGCGCATGCGTTTTGGCGTCACCTTCGCAAACGACTTCGACCCACCACTTGAAAATATCGCCGACCGCCGACTGGCCGGCCTCGATGCCGTAGAAGCCGGGGAGAATCGCGCCCTTCACGATGCCGCAGATGCCGGGGATGTCGGGCACGGTTTTCTGGGCGGAGACGACGCCGCAGTCGCAGGTCGATGTGCCGATCACTTTCACGAGCACGCCTTCGGCAACGCCGCAGCCGATCGCGCCGTAGTGGACGTCCATCTCGCCAATCGCGATCGGGATGCCGGCGCGCAACCCGAGCTTCTTCGCCCATTCGGCGGAGAGCGCGCCCGCGGGCACGGTGGCGTCGTGCGCCTGCTCATAGAGCCGGTCGCGGAGGTCGGCGAGTTTCGGATCGAGCAATGCGAGGAATTCCTTGTCGGGCAGGCCGCCCCATTCGTCGCTGTAGAGCGCCTTGTGGCCCGCGCAGCAGACGCCGCGCACGACCTTCGCCGGCAGATCGGCGCCGGCGAGGACGGACGGAATCCAGTCAGCGAGTTCCACCCACGAGTAGGCCGCGTTGAAAACGTCGGGCGCGACGTTGAGGCAGTGCCAGATCTTCGACCAGAACCACTCCGACGAGTAGGTGTTGCCGCACTTCGCGATGAACTGCGGCCGGTGCTGGGCGGCGAGCGCGGTGATGCGGGCGGCTTCGTCGACGCTCGTGTGGTCCTTCCAGAGCCAGCATTGGGCGTGGAGGTTCTTCTTCCACTTCTTGTCGGACGCGAGCGGGCGATTGCTGGCGTCGACGGGAATCGGGCTCGAGCCAGTCGAGTCGACGCCGATGCCGATGATCTTGTCCGGCGCGAAGCCCTTTTTCTTTTTCGCCGCCGCGAGCGCGCCCTTCACCGATTTCTCGAGGCCGACGAGATAGTCGTTCGGATGCTGGCGGGCGAGATTGTGATCCTTCGGATCGAGCAGGACGCCCTGGCTGCCGGAAGGATAGTTGACGACGCTGGAGCCGAACTCGGCGCCGTCGCTGCAGCGGACGACGAGTGCGCGGACGGAATTGGTGCCGTAGTCGATGCCGAGGGTGAACATAAGCGGAGGACGGATGACGGAGGGCAGGGGACGGATCAAACCATCCCTACGGGATGATGCCTTCTTGTTTGAGCACCGTCTCGAAGTTTTCCCGCGTGATGAAAATGCCCGTGGTCCGCGTGTCGAGCGGCGGCACGGCGCCGTCCTTTACCCAGCGGTAGAGCATCTCGGACGTCTTGAAACCCTCGCCGGGCGCGGAGACGAGCATCGAGCCGAAGAAGCCGGTGGATTTCTTTCGCAGCTCGTCGATGCAGTCGGTGCCGTTGATGCCGATGCCGATCACGTTCGCGGCGGCGAAACCGCGGCCTTCCGTCGCGCGGACCGCGCCCATGACGCCCGTGTCGTTGAGCGCGCAGATCAGCCAGCGTTTGATCCCGGGGTGCTGCGTGAGGAGGATGTTCGCGGCGTCAAAGCTACCCGGCACATCGGTGGTCTTCTGCGGCGCCTTGAAGATGCGCGCCGGGGGGAAACCCGCGGCCTTCAGCGCGGCGATCGCGCCTTCGGTGCGGTTGCGCGCCGTGTCGAGCTCCTCGAAAGTGACAACGCACACGCCCGTCTCGTCGACGGGCCAGCCGCGCTTCTTCATTTCCGCGGACAGCGCCTGGCCGACGGATTCGCCGATCTTCGTCGCCGACATGCCGAGGTAGGGGACGTCCGTGAGAAACCCACCGTCGGCGCCGACGAATTGATCGTCGACCGTGATCAGTTTCAGGTTCGCCGCCTTGGCCTTCGCGACGATCGCGGGCCCGAGCCGCACATCCGGGGCGCAGATGACGAAGCCTTTCGCGCCCTGCGCGGCGAGATTGTCGATCGCGGCGATGACCTTCTCCCCATCGGTCACGCCGAGTTTCACGACGTCGAAGCCGTATTGGGCGGCGGCTTTTTCCGCGCCCTTCCATTCGAACTGGAACCACGGCTCCTCCGGCTGCTTCACGAGGAAGCCGAGTTTGATCTTCTGGTCCTTCTTCGCGCAGCCGGCCAGCGTGCACGCGGCGAGGAGCAACGAAATGAGGACACGGGCGAACATCATGGGGCGCGGGGAGGCGCAGAATGAGTTCACGTCCGGGGGCGGACCACCCGGAGCCAACATGACCGTAAAGCGCGGTGCGATCGCTAGTTCACCCGCGCCCAGAGCTCGCGATACGCGCGCATCAGGCCGGCGAAATCCGAGGCCGTCGTGCGCAACTCGTGTTGCAGGCGGGCGCGCAGCGTCGGCGACGTGATCGCCCTGGGCTCCCAAAGCAGCAACGCGAGCGCGTCGAGCACGCGTTCGCGCGGATGATGCAGCGCGCGCGCCGAGATGAGCGCGCGTGGCCCCAGCACTTTGAGGTTCACGAGGGCGTTGCGCACGGGCGACGTCTCGGGCCACTTGGCGATCGGGCTGGCCGCGTAGTCGTCGGCGCTGTGGAAACGGGTGCGCAGGCGGCGTTCCTCGATCCAGACCCAGGTCTGCCACGCGAGGTCGCGGATCCGCGCGTGCGCGGTGTCGAGGAATTCGCGGGCTAGATCGCTGCGCTCGGGATGGAGCTTGAACGCCGTGCCGATGCCGTGATGGCCGCAGACCTCGCGCAGCCACGGGGAGTCTTCCGCGTGGGCGATGCGCTGCAGCCGGCGATGCCGCTCCTGGACGCTGCGGTGATACTGTCCGTAGGCGACCAGCACGGCGTCGCCGAGCGCGAGCTGCGCTTTCGCGATGTTGCGGGCCGTGAAGTCGGCGTCACCCGGCGTAAACGAAGCGCGTAGCAGCCGCTCGCGCGCGAAGAGCAGCCCGCTCGCGCGGTTCATCAACAGGCGCGTCGCCTCGGCGAGCGGGATGCGCTCCGCCGCGCGATGGTGCGCGCAATCGGCGAGGAGCGATTCGTCGCCGACGAGCCAGCGGTGCCCGGCGACCAGGTCGTAGGAAAACATGCTCACCGGACTCGCGGCGATCTCGCGGAGCGACGTGATCTTGAATTCCACCTCGAGGCCGGCCTGCGGCGTGAGGATCTCACCGAGCACGTGCAGCGCCTGCCCATGGATCTTTTCGTTGAGATGCCGGTTGCCGCGCAGGCAGACATAGAACTCGAGGTCGTTGTAGGGCTTGTCGCCCGCCGGGGTGCGGAGGACGCCGCCTTCGCCCCGGCCATAGCCGCCGCCGAGGAGCACGGCTTCGAGTTTGCGGGCGGGAATCAGGCCGCGAATGCCCGCGGCGATCTTCGCGCACGAGCGGGCGAGGTGCGCTTCGAGCTCAGCCGAGCCATCGAGCGTGAAGCGCGACCCTGCCGGGGTAGGGTCGCCGCTCGTCGGCGGACCTTCGCGATTGTCATGCGTGCTGGGTGACGGCCCCGCGGCGAGCGCGGGCCCTACCAAAGTATCGGTGCTCATGTTGTGACCGCTTCCCGGTGCATCGCCCAGCCGGCCTTGAACCCCGCGCGGCGCGCGCAGCGTTGCTCCCAGCGGATGCGCACCGCTTTCGGCCATTCGCGGAGGCGGTGCGTGCGCTGGCAGTAGGCGAGGTCGCGTCGCGCGTCGCTCAGCCAGCCAAGGCCGACGCGCCAGGGCATCACGAACGGCTCGATGCGGCCGTTCCAGACCGCGGCGAGCGCCCACGCTTCGCCGAAGCTGCGCTTGTAGGCCTGGCGCGGCGTGTAGTTGTGCGAGTGCATCGCCACCGACTCTTCGCAGTAAACGATCCGGTAGCCCTGCGCGCGGCACCAGCGCGTGTATTCATCGTCCTCGGAATACTGCATCGATTCGAGGAAGCCGCGCTTCGCCCAGATGTCCTTGCGAAGGCCGCTGCTCACCATGCTGAAAAAATGATCCCACTGGTCCGACTCGCGTTGCGGGCCAAAGCAGCGCTCGTAGTCGTGGGCGAACGGCGCCTCGCAATCCGGTCGCGGGATCTGCCGGCCGAACGTCGCCGCCACCTGCGGATCGCGCAGTCCCTCGGCGAGGGGCCGCAGCCAGTTCGGGCCCTGGGGCGTCGCGTCGGCGTTGAGGAAGATCACCGTGTCGGTTTCCGCGAGCGTCATGCCGTGGTTCATCACGCGGCTGGGCTGGTAGTCGTGCGGCAGGATCTGGATGAAATGCTTCGGCTGCGCGGCGCGAATCAGGTCGACCGAGCCGTCGGTGGAACCGGAATCGATGACAATCAGCTCCCAGTTGCGATAGTCCTGGGTCCGCAACGCCGGCAGGGTGTCGCGCAACGCCCACGCCTCGTTGTAGGAACGCATCACGATGGTGACCCGGGGATCGCTCATGGCCCAAGGATAAGTCGTTCCTGCGGCGCGCGACATGGGGTCCGGCCCGCCTACGGCGTAGGTCAGGACCCACTCACCCCGCACGCTGCCGGCTGCTAGTCTGGCGTCACGTCATATGTCCATGTCGCCCGCCAAGCATTTCCCGATCGCGCTTTCGATCGGCATCATGGCCTGGAACGAGGAGAAGTCGATCGCCACGACGCTCGACTCGCTCTTCCGGCAGTCCGTGTTCCAGAAGCTCTGCGCCCGCCACGAACAGTGCGAGATCGTCATCGTCGCGAACGGCTGCACCGACCGCACCGTGCCCGTGGTGCGCGATTATCTCGAAAAGATGTCGCGGAGCCACGAGTGGCGCGACGGCTTCACGGCGCGCGTGGTCGACGTGCCCGAGCCCGGCAAATGCAATGCGTGGAACCGTTTCGTCCACGAGTTCTCGTCGCTCGAGGCGCGTTATCTCTGCCTGATGGACGCGGACATCGTGTTCCATCACCTCGACTCGATCTACAGCCTGATGACGACGCTTGAGCGCAAGCCCGGCGCGAGTGCCTCGTCCGGCCGGCAGGTGAAGGACATCCTGTTCAAGGAGCGGAAAACGCTCCGCGAGCGCATCTCGCTCGCGACGTCGAATCTCTCCGCCGCCGGCCAGAACGGCATGCTTTGCGGCCAGCTCTACTGCCTGCGCGCGAACGTCGCGCGGAATATCTTTCTCCCGCGCGGACTCGGGGCGGTGGAGGACGGTTTCATCAAGGCCGCGGTCTGCACCGATAATTTCACGCGCGCGTCGGATCCGTCGCGCGTCGTGCCCGCGCCCGACGCCGCGCACATCTTCGAAGCCTACGTTTCGCCGGCCGTCGTGCTGAAGAACCAGAAGCGGCAGATGATCGGCCAGGCGACCGTTTACGTGCTGGTCGAGCATTTGAAGCGGCTGACCTTCGAGCAGCGGTGCCTGCTGGCCGACACGCTGCGGCAGATGGAGGCGCGCGATCCCGACTGGCTGAAAAAAGAAGTCGGCCGGCACCTCGCGACGCATCCGCGTTTCTGGCAGCTTTTCCCCGGCGTGCTCACGTTCCGTTTCCAGCGGCTCGCGAAGATGCCCGGCTGGCGGAAGCTCACGCACCTGCCCGCGACAATGGCGGGCTTCGGCGTGACGTTGCTCGCGTGCTACCGCGCGCACCAGGTGCTGCGGGGCGGCCTGACGGAGTATTGGCCGAAGGCGACGCGGCAAACGATTCTCAGCGTTCCGCAGGTGGGAACCAAGTAAGGCGATTCGCTCTTGCCCATGGAAACCAAGCACATCCTTGCGCTCATCATTCTGCTGATCATGACCTGCGGCGGCGTGTCGCTCGCGCTGATCTCGCACCGCGTCCGCGCGGTCATGTTCTTCCTGCTCGTCTTCGGCGTCATCTACACGGAGCGGATGGACGTTAATTTCTTCGGCGACTACTGGTATCGCGGCACGGCGCGCGGCATCGAGATCTCGCTGCTGGATATCATGTCGCTGAGCATCCTCATCGGCGAACTGCTCGCGCCGCGTTACCGCGAGCGCCGCTGGTTCTGGCCGGTGGGCCTGGGCTTCCTGGCACTCTACGCCGTCTATTGCACGGCCTCGGTGATCGGAGCGGAGCCCAAGCTCTATGGTGTGTGGGAGCTGACGAAGGTGTTTCGCAGCATCCTCCTCTTGATGGCCTGCGCGATCTACGTGCGCTCGCGTTTCGAGCTGGGCATCCTCGTGTTCGCGCTCGGCTGCGCGGTCGGGGTCGAGTCGATCTACGGCATCAAGCAGCGCCTCGTCGACGGCAGCTTCCGCGTGCCCGGCACGCTCGACCACGAGAACAGCCTTTCCATGTATCTCTGCACTGTCGGGCCGGTGCTGCTCGCCGCCGCGCTGGCCGACTGGTCCAAGTGGCTGCGGGCCTTCGCGGGCCTGGCGTGCGCGGTGGCGGCGGTGACCGAGTTGCTGACGATTTCGCGCACGGGCATCCCGACCTTCGCGCTCGGCATGATCGGCGTGACGTTCGCGTGCATCAGTTGGAAGATCACGCGCCAGAAAATCCTCATCGGCTCCGTCGTCGCGGTCGCCGCAGCCGCGCTGATCGGCGCGACGTGGGACCAAGTGGCGTCGCGCTACATGTCGGCCTCGTTGAAGGAGGAATACCTCGACGAGCAGAGTGAAGGCCGCGGCGTTTACTGGCGCTGGGCGATGGCGATCGTGGACGACCATCCCTACGGCGTCGGGCTGAACAACTGGTCCTATTACGTGAGCAAGACCTACGGCCCGCGGCTCGGCTACAACTACGAGGACTACGACGAGATCAAGGTCGAGCCGCAGATGGCGGACCTCCCGAGCATCCAGTTCGCGGCGCCGGCGCACAGCCTCGCGGCGCTGACGATCGGCGAGCTCGGGATCCCGGGCATCATCCTTTTGCTCCTGATGTTCATGCGGTGGTTCCAGCTGGGCGCGACCTTCCTCTGGAATCGCCTCAACTCCGACCCGATGCATCGCCTTGGCATCGGCTGCCTGTTCGCGACGTGGGGCATGTTCGTGCACAGCCTGACCGAGTGGACGTATCGGCAGACGAGCCTGATGTTCGCCTACCACATCCTCGCGGGCACGATGGCGGCGCTGTATTTCCACCGCCGCGAGCAGAAGAAAATCGCCGCCGCCGAGCGGGACGAGGAGCGCCTGGAGAACGAGGAAGTCGAGATCGAGGTCGAGGTGGAGGAAATTCCTGAACCGACGCGCTGACCCATGCGAATCGCTCACCTGTTACGCAAATACAACCCCGCGGAGTGGGGCGGCACCGAGACGGTGGTGCATCAACTCGCCCAAGGCCTGCGCCGCGAAGGTGTCGACTCGGTCGTGCATTGCCCGCGCCTGCCGGCGAACGGCGCTGGCGCGCACGCGGTCGATCCGCTTGTGACTGCCGGTTGCACGGTGCGTCGTTTCAACGCCGTCGTTCCCATCTGGGGCATCTCGGCGGAGCAGAAGCGGCAGATGATCTCCGTCGGCGGCAACCTGATGTCGTTCGACCTGATTCGCACGCTCTGGACCTCGCACCAGTCGGTCATCCACTCGCATGCGCTCGGGCGCGTCGGGGGGATCGGGCTCACCGTGGCGCGGAAAAAGAAAATTCCCTTCGTCGTGACGGTGCATGGCGGCGTCTACGACCTGCCGGAGTCCCTGCGGAAAAGTTTCAATTCGCCGCAAACGCGCGGCTTCGAGTGGGGCAAGCCCTTCGGCATGCTGCTCAGCGCGCGGAAGGTCCTGACCGACGCGGACGCGATCATCACGGTGAACGCGCGCGAGGCGTCCTTGATCAGCCAGAAGCATCCCGACCGCCGCGTGATCGTGCATCCGAACGGCGTGGCGGCCGAGGTCTACGAGGTCGATCATCGTGCTGCAGCGCGCGCCGCTTTTCCGCAGATCGTCGGGCGCAAGGTGTTCCTCTCGCTCGGCCGCATCGACGGCGTGAAGAACCAGGGCTTTCTCGTCGAGCAGATGCCGGAGCTGATTCGCCGTTACCCGGGTGTGCTGCTCGTGCTCGCCGGCGCGATCACCGACGAAGCCTACGGCACAGCGCTGAAGCTGCGGATCGCCGACCTGAATCTTGGCAATCACGTGCTGCTCACCGGCAAATTACCCCCGGCCGACCCGCGGCTGATCGGGCTCATGCAGGAGGCGAAGGTCGCGTTGCTGCCGTCGATCTCCGAGACCTTCGGCCTCGTGATCCTCGAGGCGTGGGCGGCGGGCACGCCGGCGATCTCGAGTCGCACGTCGGGTGCGAGCGCGCTGATCGACCACGGCGAGAACGGCTGGCTCTTCGATGTCGAGAAGCCGGAGGGACTTTTCCACGCGCTCAACGCGGCGCTGCTGAATCCGGCCGCGCGCGAGCGCGTGACCGCGACGGCGCGGCAACGCGTGGTCGCCGACTACGACACCCGCATTCTCGCGACGCGGATGAAGCATCTCTACGAAAATCTACAGGAGGAACGCCATGCGCACCGTGATCATCCGTGACGACGATACCAACGCCCTCACGCCCGTCGACTGCCTGGAACGCCTTTACCGGCCATTCCTCGCGCGCGGCCTGCCCGTAAACCTCGCGACCATCCCCGAAGTGCGCACCGACGTGCGCCTGCCGAACGGCCGCCTCGAGGGCTTCCTTCCGCAGCGCCCGAAGCACGACCTCGGAGATACGGTGGCGCTGGCGGTCAACGCCGAGCTGACGGCGTATCTGCACGCGAACCCCGGCTACTGCGTGGTGCAGCACGGCTGTTATCACGATCATTTCGAGTTCGATCGCACGGATCGCGCGGAGATTGTGCGCCGCCTCGACCTCGGGGCGCGCCGGCTGGCGGAGGCGGGTTTCCCGGCGGTGAACGCGTTCGTCGCGCCGCACGACAAGTTCTCGCGCATCGCCTACGAGGAAGTCGCGAAGCGCTTCCGCGTGATCTCGTCGGGCTGGTTCGAGTGGCGTCGGATTCCTCGCGCGTGGTGGCCGCTTTATATCGCGAAGAAATTCCTCGGCCGGCCGCACTGGCGCGTCGGCCAGACGCGGCTGCTCAGCCATCCCGGCTGCCTCCTCTCGTATACGCGCCCGCCCGCGACCATGCTCGACACGATCAAGCAGGCGGTCGCGAGCCAGCAGGTCACGGTCCTCGTGACGCACTGGTGGGAGTATTTCCGCAACGGTCACGCCGACGAGGCTTTCGTCGGCGCGTTGCACCAGACGGCCGAGTGGCTCGCGTCGGAGCCGGACATCCAGGTGATCTCGTTCGAGGATCTGGCCCGCGGTGGGACGGCGCGACGCGCGGCGAAAGTCGCGCCCTTGGCGGCGCCCGCGACGGCCGGGTGAGGGATTCAACGCTTCTTCACATCAATCGAATTGGATTCCGGGTCGTGGTCGCTAGCATCGCGGCATGTCCTCGCCTGGCTTTTGTTCGTGGCGTCGTCGCGCGACGTGGTGGCTGACCGTCGCGTTTCTGCTGGGTGAATCGCTGCACGCGGCGATCGCGGTCGGCGACCCGGAGCAAAAGGTCGTGCAGGAATTGGGCGCACCGACGGGCGTGATGACCGCCGGCAGTCGCAAGCGGCTCAGTTATCCCCATGGCGTGATCACGCTGGTGGAGGGCAAGGTTTCCGCGCTCGACGACAAGATGGCGGCCTGGCTGCAAACCCGAGCCGAGGGCGGGGTAATCTCCGAACCACCGCCGTCCGCCGTCCCGCCGGTGAAAGCGCCGGAACCCAAGGCGCCCGCGCCCAAGATGTCGAACGCGGCGGCACTGGCG
>JADMIO011116510.1_pt1 | contig 13635 bp, 10 predicted proteins | sample 8958161 | NCBI WGS metagenome assembly JADMIO01 (sample SAMN16585339, study PRJNA669376) | soil metagenome | isolation source: Crop rotation soil | place: USA: Cullars Rotation, Alabama | collected 2011 | reverse complement strand
GTCGTGGCCGAAGGCGACGAGCCCGCCGGCCGCTTTCGCCTCGGCGTGATCCCGACGCTGGCACCGACCGTGCTGCCGCTCTTCGTCGGCCGGTTCGTTGCCGCGTATCCCCGCGTGGAGCTCATGATCGAGGAGCTCAAGACGGAGGAGACCATCGCGCGGCTCCGCGCCGACACCCTGGACGCCGGCCTCGTCGCCACGCCACTGCGGGTCGCGGGCCTGCGCGAAGAGGTCCTGGGCCTCGAACGGTTGCTCGCGTACCTCCCTCCCGGCGACTCGCTGACGCGGAAGAAGAGCGTGAGTCAGGCCGCGCTCAGCGAGCGCGACTTGTGGATCATGCCCGAGGGCCACTGCTTCCGGAGTCAGGTGCTCTCGTATTGCGGCGCGGCGCCGCGGCCGCGCCCGGCGCGCATCCAGTTCGAGAGCGGCAGCTTCGAGACGCTCGTGCGGCTCGTGGACGAAGGGCTCGGTGCTACGGTGCTCCCGGAGCTCGTGGTGCGCAGCCTGCCGGCCGCGCGGCGCAAACGGCAAGTACGCCCACTCGCGGCGCCGACGCCGGTGCGCGAGATCGGACTCGTCACCGCTCGCAATCACCTCCGCCGCCGCGTGACCGAGGCACTGGTGGCCGAAATCCGCGCTGGCCTGGCCGACGTCCTGACACCCGCGTCACGCGGCGCCGTCGTCCTCGATCCGCTGAGCGAGCCTCACGGCAGCACGAGCTGACCGGTTCCGAGCAACTCCCGCAGTCGCGGCGCCTCGTTTTCCAGCAGCTGGTGGGCGCGGCAGTGGTGGAAATGCGCAAGGCATGCGGTGACGTCGCCGATGTTGGCGAAGCTCGCGACCCGCGCGGCCGCGCAGGACCCGGCGAGCGCGTCGAAGCCGATGCCGTCCGCCGCCCGCACGTCCGCGAGCGTCAGGCCCGACGCCTCGCAGCCCTTCGTGATTGCCGCGGCGAGCTTCGCCGCGAGGGCGTTCACCTTGACGCTGGTCTTGGCGCAGGTCGCGCGCGACTTCGGCGCACAGCCCTTCTTCGCGAGCTGCAGGCACGCGAGTACGGCATTCGCGCACTTGGGCACGAGCTTCACCTCGCCGTTCACGAGCTTCGCGCCGGCCTTCTTGATCGCGGTCTCGCATTTGGCCGCGCGCTTGCCGCGCACGGCGTCGCCGAGCCCGAGGCCGGCGCCCGTACCTGTGGGAAGACACGGCAGCTCGCTCGCGTCGTGTCCCACGAGCGCGAGCAGCTCGGCCGCGCGCGGCACCTGCACCCCGAGCGTCGCGTCGGCTCTGCACGCGTGCTCGCGCGCGACGCAGTCCGCGACGCTCGCCGCGTCGACGGGAGCCGCGGCGCCGACGAGGCCACAGCGAAAGGCGTGACCGTCATAGGCGAGCCCGCTTGCGGCGCGCAGGTCGCCGGGATCGACCACCGACGCGCCACACACCTTCGCGATCACCGCGGTGAGCTTGGCACCGTCGCCCGGCAGCGCCGCGATCGCCTTGTCGCAAGCCGCCTTCGCCTTCCCGAGACATTTGGCGTCGCCGTTCTTCACCTGCGCGCACGTGAAGACGGCATCGACGCACTTCTGGAGACGCGCGAAACGCTTGCTCGCGCTCTTGGCCCCCGCCTTTTGAATGGCGCTCGCGCACTTCACGAGGCGCTTGGCGCGCACGGGATCGCCGACGCCTTGAGCGCCGCCGTCGAGCGGCTGATCGCACCCCGGATCGTCGCGATCGACGAGCCCGTCACCATCGTCGTCGACGCAGTTGTCGCAGTCCTCGTCGCCCGGATCGGGCGTGGCCGTGACGGTCGGCGTCTCGCCCCCGGTTGGTGTGGCCGTCACCGTGGCTCCCGGCCCGGGAGTGGTGGTGGGTGTCGGGGTGGTCGGCACGTCCTGCAGCTCGTAGGCGCCGATGTCGCAGACGGCCACTCCGTTGCCATCGCCGTCGATCGGCCGGGTCGCGGCACGTTGGTCGGTATTCGCGCAGCCGAGCGCGCCGCCGACGGCCGAGCCAGCGTCGATCGCCGGACTGCCCGGTAAGAGCGCGTGGGTCTCCGTCGGTGGACCGCTATCGTGGACGAGCGGACCCAAGTGCAGATTGGCAACCGTGACGCCGTTGACGTCGCCGGTCGTGTCGCTCCCGGGGTCGACGGTGAACAAGGTCGCCTTCCCGATCAGATTGTGACCGGCGGAAATCAGATTGCCGATGATGTCGGAGGGCGTCCCGTTGCCGGTATTGCCGGCGACGATCGTATTGACGAGCTTGGTCCCAGCACCGCTCGCGTTCAGGCCGCCGCCCCCGTCCGTGAACGCCGTCGAGTTGCCGGTCACGGTGCAGCTCTTGAGGAGCATCACCGGCATGTTGGCGTTGGTGAAGCCCGAGTCGCCGATGCCCCCGCCGCCGAACCCGCTGCTCTGGGTGGCGATGTTGCCGCTGATCGTCGAGTTGGTCGCCGTGAGGGTGCCGCGATTCCGGCCGATGCCGCCCGCGGTACGTGCCGTGTTGCCGCTGATCGTGCTGTTGTCGATCGTGACCACCGGCGACGCGCCGGTGCTGAAGAAGCCGACGAAGATGCCGCCGCCGACGCCGCCACCCGCCTCGGCAAAATTACCGCTGACGGTCGTGCCGTTCAGCGACAACGTACCCTCGTCGTCCTGGGCGATGCCGCCCCCATTGGCACCGTTACCCGCCGTGTTGGCGGTGATCGCGCAGTTCACCATGGTGAGCACGCCGTCGTTGGAGACGCCGCCGCCGGACTTCTCGGACGTGTTGTGGTCGACGGTCACGTCGATGAGGTGCAGGGTACCGGCGGCGGTCAGCCCACTCGGCGCCGTGGCGCCGTTGCGGATGCCGCCGCCCTCGGCGTTGACGAAGGCGATCTGCGGCGCCGCGCCATGCTGAATCGTCAACTCCTGGATGGTGACCGCGATCGTGCCGCCGCCGATCGGGTCGGTCTGAATCACGCGATCGAGAGCGGCGCCGTCGATGATGGTCGTCGTCTGGCCCGCGCCCGTGATCGTCAGGCTGTCCCGGATGTCGAGGTCGCCGGTTGCCGCGTTGTCCTCCCCGGTGCCACCGATCGAGAGCGTATAGGTCCCGTCGGGCAGGTTGATGACGTCCGCCCCCATACTGGTGTTGGACGCGATGATCGCGCCGCGGAGCGTGCAGTCGTTTACCGCCCCCGTGCACGCTGTCTTGGTCGCATCGTCATCGATGCGGTCCACGTCATAGATGGCGGCACGCGCCGGCCGCCGAGCCGCCAGCAAGAAGAGGAGGGTCAGGAGACGAAAAACGTGAGGAGAAGGACGAAGGACAGCAGCGCAAGAGGGCATGCGGCCACGTATGCCAAGCAAGTCAGCCCGTCCAGCCCAGACTACCCGCGCGCCTCCCGACGGCCCGCTTCACCACTTCGCGTAATGATCCTCGCAAAATCCCAGCATCCGATCGATCGCCACCCGCTCGCCGGCCGCCGTCGTGAGCGTGCCGGTGAAGCGGCCGAACAGCTGATGAAAGTTGGTGGCAAGGATGAACGCGTTCACGCGCTCGACGTGCATGCCCTCGGGTGCGAACGCGAGGTCGACGCGGCGGTCGATCGACCGCAGCCGCCACGGCTTCATGAGATCGCGCTGGTCGTAGTCGAAGGCGACGCCATCGACCTTGTGGAGGCGGCCGTCGACCCAGAAGCAATTCTCCGTGACGCTGGTCTCGTTGACGCCGCACGAGACGTTGAGCCCGGCGATCCGCCCGTCGGTGGTGCGGCCGGCAAGGCAGCCCCAGTTCCAGAAGGTTTCGCGCCGCATGAACCCGGCGCTCCAGTCGTGATGCCCGTAGATGTCGATCGATCCCAAGTCGAAGGTCGTGTCGTCCCAGCGGAGCGTGCCGCGCATGCCGAGCCCGGCGGTCTTGCGGGCGTAGACCCAACCCGTGGCGCCTGCGCGGGTGCAGATGCGCATCGGCTCCATGGGCGGCGTCTCCTCGCTGAAGGTCGCGTCGATCGTGATCGGTCCGGCAGCCACCTCGAGTCGGCGCGCCCGCGGCGACGCATCGGCGTGCATCGCGAAGCGCGCCCCGCCGGCCGCGAACGACACGGTGCCAACCTCGGGCGTATCGACGAACTGCACGCCGACACCGAGCGGGCGCCGGACGGTGTGCTCCACACGCCGCCGGGTCGCCGGGTCGTAGCAGTAGACGAAGGCGGTGCTGACGAAGCGGGTGTCGATGATGGCGCAGCCGAACACGAGCCGCTCCGACAAGCCGCCGAGGAATTGGAATTGATGGAAGCCGAAATGGCGCCCGAGGCGGCCGCGCGGCTTCCCGAACGGATCGCGATAGACGAAGTCGGCATGGTTCACCTCGTCGATCGGCGCGGGAAAGACGCCGAGGCGCACTACGCCGTCGGGGGTGACCAGGCGGGTCGTCACGCGAGCGGCTGGAGCCGGGGCACGTCGGCCTTCGCGTAGGTGTGCTTCTCTTTGACGAGCCGGCCCTCGAAGTGGAGCAGGTCGAGCCCCCGCCAGCCCCGCCGGAGCTCGCCCGCCTCGAGCGTACACGTCCAGCTGATCATCGCCTTCCCCGTCGTCGCGTCGACGAAGAGGTCCTCGGTGACAAAGCGCATCGTCCCGTAGTCGCCGCGGAACTGCGGCACGAAGGCCTCGCGGATCGCCGCCTTGCCCTCCGCACGCGCCCCGTTGAATTGGTCGTAGACCGCATCGTCCGCCATGAAGGCCATGACGCCGTCGAGGTCCTCGCGGTTGAAGGCGTCGGTGAAGCCGAGCACGAGCTCAGTGAGCTCGGCGTGCGTCAGGGCGTCGATCGACATGGCGATCTCCTCTTGCGGCGGGCCGATGTCGCTCACTCGCCGACGAGATGCAAGACCAACTCGCGGCTGTGGCCGGAGGCGCGATGCTCGAAGACGTACACCGCCTGCCACGTCCCGAGCGCCAAGGCCCCATCGACGATCGGGATCGCGAGCTGGGTAGCGGTGAGGGCGGCGCGGATGTGGGCCGGCATGTCGTCGGGCCCTTCGGCGGTATGCCGATAGAGCCGGTCGTCCTCCGGGACGATTCCGCGCAAGAACGTGTCGAGGTCGCGCAACACGTCGGGGTCGGCGTTCTCCTGGATCACGAGGGAAGCCGAGGTGTGGCGGATGAAGACGGTCAGCAATCCCTCTCGGACTTTCTGCCGGCCGACCCAGCTCCGCAGCTCGGCCGTCACGTCGTAGAGGCCGGGGCCGCGAGTGCGGGCGGTGAAACGGTGGGTCGCCTGACGCATGGCGCGACCATATCCGCCGCGTCCGCCGCTTGCACGGGCGAGCGACGGGTCAGGGTACGGATACGCTCGATGGGCCGCTGTTCGGTGCGGGCTCCGACGGTCCAACGAAGTGTCCGCCGAACAATACGTCGACGGTCGTGCAGTAATCGTCGTAGTCGGGTTGGGTGAAGCCCATGCGGAACGTGAGCGTCGATCCGACGAACGCGCCGCGTACAATGGGGTTCGTCACGAAGACGAGCTGGTCGGTGTTCGAGTCGTAGCTGACGCTTGCCAGGGTCGCCTTGCTGCGGCCGACCATCGCGCCGGAAGCCGATTTCCAATCCGCCGCAAGCTTCGTCTTGTCGAATGGCGGCGTCCCCGTCATGTCCGCGCAGTCGCTGCCCGCCGGAAGGCGACCCTTCAAGTCGAAAGAGACATTCGCAATCGGGTGACTGCCGCCGAGAACGCCGCTCGCGTCGCAGAGGCCCGTCGCGTTGTTCAGCTTCACCCGTATGGGTTTCGAGTAGCCATTGAGATCTTGCGCGACGACGGTCGGCAGGAATTTGTCGTACTCCAGCATGCCGACGACCGATGCGCACGTGATGGCCCCGCTCGGCGGCTCGGCGGCGAATACAGACGTGCTGGGGAGTACGAGGGCGAGGACGGCGACGACAACGAGCTTCGGACGCATGGGGGGATCCTCCTTGGGCGAGAGGTGCGGTCCCCGTATCTCACATTACGAACCGGCGCGTCGAGGAAAAACCGCGGTGGCGAATTGAATTGACAGGATACGCGGGCCTCGTGTTACACGCAGATTCCCGCGATGCCGGCCCGCCGGCGCTCGCTCGAACGCGTCGACGTGCCGGCCGCTGCACGCGCGCATGCAGAGGCCCCACGCATGAATGAGACGACGCGCTCGACGCCCTTTCGCGTGACCTTGCTCCTCCTCCGTCTATTGATGATCGCCTTCGTCCTCGCCACCGGTGCGTTTGCACACGGCGCCACCATCGAGACGGACAAAGAGGATTACGCCCCGGGCGACACCGCCGTCATCTACGGCGCCGGATGGGAGCCCTACGAGACCGTCGAGCTCCTTCTCCAGCAGACCCCCGGCGACTTCGACGACCAGGTGTTCATCACGGTCGCCAATGCCGACGGCGACCTCTTCGACGACAGCTTCGTCGTCGAGTGGCACCACTTCCACGCGAGCTTCCTCCTGACGGCGACCGGGCGCTCGTCGGGTCTCGTCGCGGAGACGACCTTCACCGACGGCATCCTCGCCGACACCATCGAGGCGATCGGCGACAGCATCACGCGCGGCTTCAACGCCGACAATTGCAGCTACGGCGATCAGGTCGCGCGCAACTGGGCGACCGGCGACGATCACGGCTCGAGCTACTGCTCGTCCGGCGGCGACGGCACCTACAGCCACGCCGAGCGGCTCGAGTGCGCCAAGCCCGGCGACATCATCAACCTGAACGACGCCGAGAGCGGCGCCACCATGCGCGGCGACTTCGCGGCGCAGGCGACCACGTCGCGCGCCAACATGCTGGCCTCGGCGGCGCCCCGGTACGTCGCCATCCTGATGGGTCACAACGACGCCTGCACCAATACCGAGAACAAGACCGGCAACGGCTGCGGCGGCGACCAGGATCCCAACAACTACTGCCGCACGACGACCACCGCCTTCGAGCGCGAGTTCCGCGAGGGCATGGACCAGCTGATCCAGGTGCCGTCGTCCCGCATTCTCGTGTCGGCGGTGGTGCGCATCTCCGAGCTCTGCAACTTCGGCTCGAAGAACAGCTGCGGACTCGGCTTCGGCACCAATTGCAGCTTCTTTTGGCAGAGCCTGACCACGGTCTTCGGCGCGGGCGGCGTCTGCCACTCGCTCACCGCCGATTGCTCGAACGCGCGCCGCATCGACATGTACAACACGACCGTCGCCTACAACGCGGTCCTCGCGGCGGTGGCGGCCGAGTACGCGGCGATTCCCGCGGGCGGCACGTCGGCGACCGGTGCCGTGAAGGCGAGCGACGTCGGCATCCGCTACGTCGAGGCGCCCTTTCACTACAAGTTCTCGGCCGGAGACATCTCGTGCTGTGACTGCTTCCACCCCGCCCAAACGGGTCAGGCGAAGCTCGCCGAGGGCACCTACAGCGGCGTACAGTGCAGCGCGGTCAACCCGTGCTGCGCGGCGTCCGCCGATCCGCTCACCAACGCGACGTGCTCGGTCGCCGACACGACGAGCTTCTACCCCGGCGGGTTCTGGGCCGGGAATCCCTGCGGCAACGGCGTCGTCGAGCCGGGCGAGCAATGCGACCTCGCCGCCGGCAACGGCGCGCCCGGGTCGTGCTGTCTCGGCGGCTGCACGTTTGCGCCGACGTCGACGCTCTGTCGCGCCTCGACCGGTGCCTGCGACCCGGCGGAGACGTGCACGGGGGCGAGCGACACGTGCCCCGCGAACGTCATCGCCGGAAGCTCGACGGTCTGTCGTCCTGCGGTCGGAGTCTGCGATGCCGCCGAGACCTGCAACGGCAGCTCGATCAACTGTCCGTCCGATGCGAAGAGCACGAGCGTCTGTCGTCCCGCCGCCGGCTCGTGCGACGTCGCCGAGACGTGCGACGGCGTCGGCAATACGTGCTCGGCCGACGTCTTCCGACCGAACGGCTTCGGCTGTCGCGCCGCCGCCGGCGTCTGCGACCTCGCCGAGAGTTGCAGCGGCACGAGCGGCGTCTGTCCCGCCGACGCCAAGAGCACGGCGCTCTGCCGGCCGGGCGCGGGCGTCTGCGACGCGGCCGAGGTCTGCGACGGCATCGGCAACGCCTGCCCGGCCGACGTCTTCCAACCGTCGAGCGTCGAGTGCCGCGGTGCCGCCGGCGTCTGCGACCTCGCCGAGAGCTGCAGCGGCACCGGTCCCGCGTGTCCCGCCGACGCGAAGAGCATTGCGTTGTGCCGGCCGAGCGCCGGGTCGTGTGACCCGGCCGAGAGCTGCAACGGATCGAGCGCCGCGTGTCCCGCCGACGCGTTGACGCCCAACGGCACGCAATGCCGCGCCGCGGCCGGCATCTGCGATCTCACCGAGACCTGCACCGGCAGCTCGCCCGCGTGTCCCGCCGACGCCAAGAGCACCGCCGTCTGCCGCGCCGCCGCTGGCGGGTGCGATCTCACCGAGAGCTGCGACGGCGTCGGCAACGTCTGCCCACCCGACGCGTTCCGCCCGGCGGCGGTCACGTGCCGCGGCGCCGCCGGCGTTTGCGACGTCGCCGAGCGCTGCACCGGGACCAACGCCGCGTGTCCCGCCGACGCCAAGAGCACCGCCGTCTGCCGCGCGTCGGCCGGCGTGTGCGACGTCACCGAGGTCTGCAACGGCGTCAGTGACGACTGCGCGGCCGATACACTCGCGGCCGCGACCGTGGAGTGCCGTGCCGCCGCCGGCCAATGCGACGTCGCGGAGCTCTGCACCGGCAGCACCGTGGCCTGCCCCGTCGACGAAGCACGACCCGACGGCACGACCTGCGACGACACCGACGCGTGCACCATTCCCGACGCGTGCGTCGCCGGTCAGTGTCAGGGCAATGCCGACATCTGCGGCGACGGCACGACACAGGGCGGTTGCGGCGAGCAATGCGACGACGGCAACACCACCGGCGGCGACGGCTGCTCGGCGACCTGTCAGCTCGAGAACACCCCGGGCTGCGCGCCCGCGCCGCTGGCCGGCTGTCGCCAGCCCGTCGCATCGGCGCAAGCCTCCGTGTTCCTCCGGAACAGCGCCTTCCCCAATCAGGACACTCTCCAGTGGAAGTGGAATCGCGGCGCGACCACGCCGAAGAGCGACTTCGGCGACCCCACGATCAGCACGAGCTATCAGCTCTGCGTCTACGACGCCGCCGCGCTTCGGATGAGCCTGCCAGTCCCCGCCGGAGGCGTCTGCGTCGGCAAGTCGTGCTGGCGCGCGACCGGCGCGGGGTTCAAATACGGCGACAAGAGCGCGCTCCACGGCGTCACGCGGCTCACGCTCAAGAGCGGCACCGCGCCGGGGAAGGCCAAGATCCTCGTCAAGGGCAAGGGCGCGAACCTGGCCATGCCGAACCTACCGCTCGCCCAGCCGGTGACCGTCCAACTCCGCAGCAGCAGCGGCGTCTGCTGGGACGCGGTCTTCAGCGCGCCCGCGCTCCGCAACCAGAGCGAGCAATTCAAGGACAAGTCCGACTAGTACACCAGGGGGAACTCTCCCCCTTCGCGTTTCGCGGCAAAGCCGCGAAAGCTCATCCCCCGGCTCGCTCGAGGGGGACGTCGCCATGGGTTCGATTGCCAAGTTGTGCGTAGTGGCCGCGATCATGTGCCTGCTCGTCGGAGCGTCGACGGCACACGCGACGCCGGACGGTTGCCAAGTCGCGAAAAGCCGGTGCAGTGCGGACAAATACAAGCGTGGCCAAGCTCAAGAGCTGCTTCTTGAAATACTACAAGCAGGCGTTCAGCCGTGGGGTCGCCGTCGACGAGACCAATCTCGCCAGGTGTCGGGCGAGCTTCTCGAACCCGGCGACCGGCCGCGGCTGCATCGAAAAGCTCGATTCCAAGGATGACGACTGCCAGACCTTCGGCGACGGGCCGGCACTGCGCGCCAAGGTGGAGGCGCACGTGCTCGACGTGTTGAACGGCTCGTGCCGAGCGGCAGTACGAGTCGCAACCGTTGCGCGGGCGAGAAGATGTTGTGCTTTTCGGACTTCGACGCCTGCCTCCTGAGGAGGCTCAGGACCGCGACGCTGCACGCCCCATCGTGTCCGTCCTACGCATCTTGTGACGGCTACCTCACGGGCCCGAAGAGCTGCTTCGAAAAGGTCGAGCGGCTGCATCACGTCGGATCGCCGCAAGCATGCCAGATCTTCGACGATCAGGCGGTGATGAAGGAACTCGACGACGCGTTCGTGAACGACATCATCAGCTCCATCTCCGGCGGCGGCAAGGATCTGCGGACGCGCCGATGCAACAACGACACGTCGACGACGTGCACCGACGACACGCCGTGCACCGTCGGCGGCGGGACCTGCGCGTCGTATTTCGGCGCGCCACTGGCGTTTTCAGCCGGCAGCGTGTCCACGTGCGTGACGAACCAAAGGAACGGCGCGCTGTCAGGCACGTACGACCCGGCCACCGGCGCGATGGTCGGTACCGCGAAGCTCCTCCGCCGCATCTACCTCGCCCTGACGCTCGATGAGCCGTGTCCGACCTGTGACGGCGGGGATTTCCCGAACGATGGCGTCACCGACGGCACGTGCACCAGCGGCCCGCGGAACGGTCTGCCGTGCGACGGCAATGGCGAGTCACCGACGTCGAGCTTCGGCGTCAACAGCCTGGACTGCCCTCCGAGCACCTTCGTTTCGTCCAACCTGATCGACCTCACGCACACCAACGACGGCGTCGCGACCGCCGCCGTCACCGCCGGGAGCCCCACCTGCAACGGACAACCCGGCAAGACCTGCCTTTGCGGCAGCTGCTCGGGCGACGCGCAGATCGCGTGCCGGAACGACGGCGAATGCACACTTGCCGGCGCCGGTACGTGCACGAACGGCGCCGGGACAGCGCGCAAGGTCAACGGCTGCATCGAACACACCTCGACCGGCGCGGACGAGAGCATCTGCATCTGCTCACCGACCGGCAACGACCAAGGCGAGTGCCCCTCCAGCCCCTAGGATCAGACGTGCGCGATCGAAACCTTCCGCGGTTGCCTCAGCAACCTCGACTGTCCGGCCACGAATGACTTCTGCATCGTGGACAAGCCGCGCCCGTGCTACCCCGGATACGACGGCAATGTCGGGGACGCGGTCAGCATGACCGGTCGTCATCAGGTGCCGATCGACCATACCGGCACCGCGACGCTCGCCTCCGTGTTCTGCGTCCCGCCGACACTGTCGGCCGCCGTCAACATCAGCCACGGGCTCCCCGGTCCGGGCCGCGCCGCGCTCGGCGGCGTCATGACGGACGACGGGACCGCGACCACGTGCCCGCTGCACCTGACCTTCCTGCCGACCACGAAGAACGGCGGCTGGGACATCGGGTGGTTGGGGCTCGCCTTCAAGGGCAAGACCGTCGGTCAGGGCAAGGTCACCATGGCCGTCTCCGGATGTGCCAACCCGACCCCGCCCTGCGGTGTCTGCAACTATTCCGGTCCGGTCGAAAACGTGAACGTCGCGCCGTAAGCGCGTCAGCGCTGCCGCAAGGCCGTGAGCACCGCCGCGGCCTTGGCGCGCAGCTCCGCCGAGGGCGCGCGGGCGGCGAGGGCCATCAACCACTCCTCGGCGGCGCCCTCAGTCGCGGACGCGCGCAGGATCTTCGCGAGCACGGCGTCGTCGACGGGTGCGAGCGTCGAAAGATAGGCGGCTTCGACCTCCGGATCGCTCGCAATCGCGTTCAGCGCCGCATTCCGCGCCGCGGCGCGCGCTCCGAGGTCACGCTCCTGCAAGGCGGCGTGCAGCACGCGCCCGACCGGTGGCTGCTCGCTGCCGAGCGCCTTGGCGAGCGGGCCCGCGACCGCGACGGGCCGCTGCAAAACCACGGCTTGGTCCTCCTCCTCTGCGAGCGGCGGACGCACCGACGGCGTCGGCATCGCCGCGATCGCCGGCGCGGGCGATGGCGGGGGGCCGTTGCCGAGAATCTCGATCATGCGGACCTCGCCGCTCCCGGCGTAGGTCAGCATGAAGCTCTCCGCCCCGAAAATGCGCGTGAGGCCGTCGGAGAGCACAGCGTCCTTGAAGTCGATCGAGATCGGCCGAGCAGACACTTCGCCGCGGACGACGGCGTGCGTGACGGCCGCGATCTCGGCGAGCAGATGATCGAGCGGAACCTCGGTCACGCGCACCGTCAAGCGTCCCGCGTCGTAGCGTACGACGTCGGGTGACGGGGTCTCGGCTCGGAGCGGGGCACCCGGTTGCAGCATCGCGCCGAGCGTCGCGACGACGACGAGGACACGCGGCAATCGCACGACGACGAGTCTAGCCGTCGGCGGTTGCGGAGCGGAAGTCGACGCAACCGGGCGCTGCCCCGCCTCAGTCGCCGCGATCGAGGAACCCGTCGCTGCGATTCGCGCGGGCTGGCGCCGCGAAGTCGGCGCCCCAGCATGCTCCGGCGCTGTTCGTCAGTTGGACGGTCACGCTCGGGCTCTGCGAGAGCGGCAGCCAGCCCGGGGTGCTCGCAAAGCCGAGACCGGCGCCTTTCCCCTGGAGCGCGACCTGGGACTTGCCGCTGCTCCCGGCGCGGAGCCGCAACTGCTTCACGCCGTCCTGGGCGAGGGTCTTGTCGGCGTACGTGAAGCCGCCGGCGCTCGCCTTCCAGCACGGCTTGTTGGCGCACGTGCCACCGGGCGGGACCACGAGGCTCGTGACGACCGACGGGTTGCCGCCGTCGCGGTCGTAGACGCAGAGCGTGTAGGTGGTGTCTCCGCTCACGGGATTCCCGAGCTCGCCCGCGTCGGTGGCGGAACCCTTCGTCCACTTCCATTTCAATTGATCGCGCGTGTCCGGGCTCTTGTCCTTGATCGCGAGCTGCGCCTTGCCCGCGACCGTCGGCGCATGACAGTTGGCGGCGGCGACGGGGCCGCTCGCGCACGGCGCCGGCGGATCGACGACCCCTGCGACGCAATCGGCGCGCACGTCCTCGGTCGTATGCAGCGCCCCGGCGCGGTCGGGAAACCAGCGCGCGGCGCGCAGATAGAAGCTGTAGCGCTCGCACCAGTCGGCATCCGCGAGCAGGCGCGCATCGGCGTCGCCATAGCCCGGCTCGCCGACGCGCTTCAGCCAGCGATCCATCCACGCGAGCGAATAGTGCTCGGCCATCGGCCGACCCCAGCCGCCTTCGCACGCGCCGCTCGACATGTCGGGGCACCACGAGGTCGCGGGGAACGTCGGGATGAGACTCCACTCGAAGTGCGTGCTGCCCTGGATCGTCAACTGAAAGACCGGAACGCCGGCGGCCTTGTAGGCAGCGTACGCGACCTTGTCGCCCTCGGGATCGGGCGGGGTCGTGAAGGCGACGCCGCCGATACCGTACTCGCTGGTCTGCCCCATCGCGGGAACGCGCGGCGGGCCGTCCGCGCTGATGCCGAGGCTGTCCCACGCGAGGACGACGTCGACCGGATTGCCGCCGCTCCCGTCGGGAAACGCGAAGCGCGTTCCGGGATAGCCCTGCACCGCCGAGACGCCAGCGGCGCCGAGCGAGTGGCCCGCGATGCCGAGCCGGTCGGGATCGACGCGCTCGGCGAACGGGTTGGACGCTGCGACCACGGTCGCGTACGTGCCCGCGCACGTCACGTTGTGCGGATACGGCGCCGCCTCGGTCGAGCCTTTCCAGCACAGTGGGATCCGAAGCTTGGAATTCACGTGACTTGAAGTCGCG